>Ga0256405_10001433_pt1 | contig 64938 bp, 56 predicted proteins | sample RumenRJG_02DNA_FD_189096 | JGI IMG/M metagenome (GOLD analysis project Ga0256405, IMG submission 189096) | Bovine rumen microbial communities from Lethbridge, Alberta, Canada - RJG_02 | ecosystem: Host-associated > Mammals > Digestive system > Stomach > Rumen | place: Canada: Alberta... | reverse complement strand
CGAAAGCGGATGCAAAGGTACAACAAAAATCCGAACTAACAAAACTTTTCGCAACTTTTTTATCCAAAAATGAAAAGTTTTCGCATTTCATGACAATAAGAAAACCCTTACACCTTATTATATTATAATATATTACTCTCTCTTACCGAAAATTCGTAGTAAGTAAATAAATAAGTTAATAAAATCAAGGTAGAGTGACAACGCTCCGAGTAGTGCAACTTTCTGCGCTGACTCGCCAGCATTGGGAGCCTGCAAAAGCATCTGTTTTATTTTCTGAGAATCATAGGCTGTTAGTCCTACGAAAATCAACACTCCCACATAGCTTAAAATCATATCAAAGCCAGAGCTCTTTACAAAAACATTAACGACAGTAGCAATAATCAGACCTATCAGTGCCATCAGCAATATCTTACCAAGAGATGAAAGATCTGTTTTCGTTGTATAACCAACAACAGCCATAGCAGCAAACGTTCCTGCAGTAATAAAGAATACTGTTGAGATGGAAGATGCCGTATACAAAATAAAGATATACGACAGCAATGCACCATTAATAACAGAATATAGAATGAACATGAGCGTAGCTGTCGTCAGCGACAATTTGTTAATAGCCGCACTAACGCCAATAACCAATGCAAATTCTGCAATAATAAGTCCCCAGAAAAGAATCTGATTCGTATAAATAGCCTGCATGATGCCAGGACTGGTAGCAACGCCATAAGCCGTAAAGCCCGTGATAGCTAATGCCAGTGACATCCACACATACACTTTTCTCATCAATACAGGAAAGGCCTTACTGGCCTCCCACAATCGTTCGTTTGCCGAGGCATATTCCTTCAATTCAAAATCTTGATAGTTCATTTTCGTTTACTTTAATTATACTTGTTTTGCGCGGCAAAGATAAGCATTATTTCGTCTATGGGCAAATCTTTAGATGAAAAAAGAACGAAAACATGTTAAATAGCCTTTGGCGTCGTACACTCATTAACGAGATAGACAATACTCATATATGGTATGCCAGTATTAGACTCAAGACCGATTTCACAAGTTCGACTGTTCGAGTAGCCTACCTCGATGTGATTAGCCTCAATCTGTGGACGGAGCTTGCGTAAGCCATATTTATTCAACTCGGGGAAGGTAAAGCCACGATCACCAGCAAAGCCACAACAACCAACTCCTTCGGGCAGGAAGACATTGTGTGAGCATAGTTTAGCAAGGGCGACCATATCCTTATCAACACCCATCTGACGAGTAGAGCATGTCAGGTGCAAGGCAACATGGCGGTCAATGGGATGGAAGTCTAATCGGGGTACCAGATACTTCATGATAAACTCAGCAGGCTCATAAAGATGCATCTTATGCATTACCTTTTTCATGCGATGTAGACATGGACTCTGTGCACAAAGCACAGGGTATCGTCCCTCTTCAGAAGCTTTCCACAAAGCTGCTTCGAGTTCAGCACTCTTACGGTCGGCTATATCAAGCATACCTTTCGACTCCCAAATCTGTCCGCAGCACATACGTTCCATGCCCTCAGGGAAGATAACTTCATAACCGGCTTTGGCCATTAGTTGGATAACCTCATCTACCAAGTCGTGAATCTTACCACCATGCTTCGACTGTCCCATTGTCTGATTAATACAGCTAGGGAAGTAAACCACCTTCAATGGTAAGTGTTCCTCCTCTTTATGAGGAATGCTTTTCTCAATGATAAACTGTGTCAGATCGCTGGGTTTCGGCTGACGTTTCTTTTTCGGCATAGCTGTAGTCCAAAGGGGCAATCCCATTTTATTCATGCCACGAGCGATACTTGACATTAACGAAGGTCCAAGGGTAATATGAGCTACGTGAGCAACATCTAATACCACACGTAATCCCGACTTAATGCCAGCCATGTGATTGGCGGCAAACTCGCCAAGCTTATATCCAGTAGGGCTCTCGTTCATATCCATCTGACGAATGAGATGTGTCAGTTCACCTGTATTAATTTTCATCGGACATGAGGTTGAGCAGAGGCCGTCAGTAGCACAAGTTTGGTCACCATAATATTTGTATTGGCGCTTGAGGGTAGCTAGACGATCACGGATACCAGCGAGCGAATCTCCACCCATCCGAAGTTGCGCGGTAAGGTGGCGGATTTCGCGTTGAACGGCAATTCGCATACGGGAAGAAAGCGTTAAGCCACACGACATACAGTTCACCTCACAGAAGCCACACTCGATACATTTGTTGGCACGCTTTACTTGCTCAATTGTTTCTTTGGCAGTCGATAGTGTCGGGTCCATCAGATAGTGGCCACCATCGGGTACACTGTCGAAATCGAAATCAAGCACTGGCAGCGGTTTCAGACACTTGATAAAGCAATCTGGATCATCATTGAAAATCACGCCCTGATTCAACAGGCCGTCAGGATCAAAGATAGCTTTCAACTCTTTCATCACCTCGTAGGCCTTTTCTCCCCACTCATATTTCACAAACGGAGCCATATTACGACCTGTGCCGTGTTCAGCCTTCAGCGAACCATCGTAACCCTCAACCACCAATTTGGCCACATCGCGCATCATCTCGGCATAACGCGCCACCTCATGTTCATCGGCAAAGCTCTGGTTTAGAATAAAGTGGTAGTTGCCCTCAAAAGCGTGACCATAGATACAAGCATCATCATAGCCATGATCAGCAATGAGTTTTTGAAGTTTCACGGTAGCTTCAGGCAGACTCTCAATGGGGAATGCCACATCCTCTATCAAACAAGACGTGCCGACAGGACGGGTACCACCTACCGATGGGAATATACCACTACGAATGGCCCAATACTTACCATAGACAGCCGGATCTTCAGTAAACTCGGCTGGGATATACAAACGGAATTGACCCAAGCACTCCTTAATCTTCTCTATCTTCTGAAGTAATTGTTCATGGGTAACACCCTTGGTCTCAGTAAGAATAGCTGTCAAGTTATGATAATCACCAGGTTCAACGCCTTCTATCTTGCCAGCATCCACATCTTCTTTATATTTGAGGTATACAGGATCGTCGACCGAGCTAAGCGACTTGTAATCAAGCATCTCAGCACTCTTCACCATCAGGTTCTCAGCACTCATCTCAATATCCTCGTCGCCTGCCTTCAGTTTCTTCATTGCCACCACAGCCTCGCAACTTTCCTTCATCGTAAGGAAATAAACCATGGCCGACGCCTTGAAAGGATAATCCTTCAACGTCTTCATTGTCACCTCTGACAAGAAGGCAAGTGTACCTTCCGAACCAACAATCGAGTGGGCTATGATATCAAACGGGTCATCATAGGCAATAAGCGGACGAAGGTTAAGGCCTGTCACATTCTTAATACTATACTTCTTGGCAATGCGGTCAGAGAGTTCTTTGTCGGCACGAACACGGTCGCGAAGAGCTTCAATACGGGAGATGAATTCGGGATGTGAACGAGCAAACCGTTCGCGGCTATCCTTATTACCTGTATCAAGTATGGTACCATCAGTTAGAATGATACGAGCAGAAATCAACATGCGGTCGCTATTGGCATGTACACCGCAATTCATACCCGATGCATTATTCACCACGATACCACCTACCATAGCTGAGCCTATAGAAGCGGGATCGGGTGGGAACACACGACCGAAGGGTTTCAGAATCTGGTTAACTCTGGCACCTACGATACCTGGCTGGAGTTTGATAGATTCTTGGTTTATACCCAACTCATATTGTTCCCAATGCTTACCTGCTACGATGAGTACCGAATCGGTACAGCTCTGTCCCGAAAGCGATGTACCTGCCGCACGGAAAGTAAATGGTAGCTTATGCTTCTGGCACAACTTGACAATCTTTGAGATTTCCTCCTCGCCATCGCTACGGATAACCACCTTAGGAATCTGACGATAGAAACTGGCATCGGTACCCCAACCTAAGGTACGAAGCTCGTCGGTATAAATACGTTCTGAGGGCAGAATGTTCTGCAATTCTTGTAGAAAATCGTTTAGCATATATTCTAGTTTTTAGTTATTTGGTGGCAAATATACAAAAAAGTTAGTAAAAAAACAAGCGAAAACGCAAAACTTTACAAAATAATTTGTATATTTGCATCCAGAACTTATATAATAACTAAATTCCCTATGACAGCATTAGTATCCGTTATTCCTATTCTGTTACTCATCGTTCTGATGATGGGTTTCAAAGTCTCAGGCTATAGGAGTGCCATTGTAACCCTCATAGTCACCGTTCTGTTAGCCTTGTTTGCCGTCCCGGCCATGGGCATCATTCCTGAAAAATATACCGATGCGAGTATCTTCGGTATCACCCTTTGGTCAATAGTTGAAGGATTACTAAAAGCGTGTTTCCCAATTATTCTGATTATTATTTGCGCCATTTTCAGTTACAACATTCTTTGCGAGACCAAGGAGATTGAGACCATCAAGACTCAGTTCATACAAATGACCTCCGACAAAGGTCTGCTCGTACTCCTGCTGACGTGGGGTCTTGGTGGTGTACTCGAAGGTATGGCTGGTTTCGGCACTGCTGTAGCAATCCCTGCAGCCATCCTTATCGGACTGGGGTTCAAACCAATGTTCTCCGCTGTCATCTGTTTGGTAGCCAATACCGTTGCCGTTGGTTTCGGAGCAGTAGGATTACCTGCCACGACGTTGGCAAATCAGGTAGCAGCCAGTGGAACAGCAACCCCAGAAGAACTTTGCGAGGTTGCCACCTTTATTATATTACAACTTTCGTTAATGTTCTACATTACACCGTTCCTCATCCTGATGATGACCGACAAAACGAAAATTATCAAGAACCTAACTATTGCACTCTTTGTCGGCACCTGTTCTATTACCGTACAGTTCTGCTGTGCTCACTGGATTGGTCCAGAGACACCCGCTATTCTCGGTTCGGTTGCAGCCATTGCCGCCATGTTACTTTACGACAAGCTTTTCCTGCGCCACGAGGCAGAAAAGGACACCGTTCATGTAGAACATCAGAAGTTCGGCGTTGCCAAAACGCTCCGAGCATGGAGTGTCTATGGCCTCATCATTTTCTTTATTTTGATATCGAGCAAGATTGTTCCTTCAGTCAATGAAGTATTGAATAACACTTTGGTTACCAAATTTGAGCTACCCGTTATTGGCAACACCTTTAAATTCGGTTGGTTGTCGAATGCTGGTCTGATGATTTTCCTCGGTGCCGTCATTGGTGGACTTATTCAGGGCATGTCGTATGGGAAACTGATGAAGCTGTTGGCAAAAACCACACTCAATTTACAAAAGACCGTTGTCACTATCTGTTGTCTCGTGGCCATGGCTATGCTGATGAATAATACCGGCATGACTAACGATATTGCTAAGGGACTGGTGTTGTTGACTGGCGCCGCTTTCCCATTCTTTGCACCACTCATTGGTTCTATAGGTACATTTGTCACGGGTTCGGCAACCAATGCCAACATTCTGTTTGGTAAATTACAGGCTACAGCAGCCAGTGATCTTGGACTTGTTAATCAGGGAACATTCTTTGGCGTGACGGGTAATGAGACCAACTGGTTAGCCGCTGCCAACTGTGCAGGCTCTGAGGGTGGAAAATTGCTATCACCACAGTCCATCGCCATTGCCACCGCCGCCTGTGATATGGAGGGGCAGGATGGTGATATCATGCGCAAAACTATGCCATTCGCCATTTTCTGGATATTAATGAATGGATTGATGGTATTCCTCGGCCTGCATGTGATTTAATGAAAAATGAAAGATGATATGAGAGTTGGACTATTTATCCCCTGCTATGTGGATGCCGTATATCCAGAGGTAGGCATAGCAACATACAAATTGCTGAAGCACCTCGGCATAGACGTGACATATCCACAAAAGCAAACCTGCTGCGGACAGCCGATGGCAAACGCTGGCTTTGAGAAACAGGCAGTTCCTTTGGCTGAGAAATTTGAGGAACTTTTCAAGGGTTTCGACTACATAGTCGCACCAAGTGTCAGCTGCACGGCATTTATCCGCATAAATTACGGAAGATTACTAAGCGGAGAGACCGCCCAACACACGGGCAAAGTCCACGAGTGCGAAACGGCTAAACATTGCATGGATGTGGTTGAGTTTCTGCACGATGTGGTAAAGGTTAACCGCCGATTGGGCACGTTCCCACATAAGGTCAGTCTGCATAACTCATGTCACGGTGTGCGTGAGTTAGGCCTCTCCTCTCCCAGTGAACAGCACGTAAGCAAGTTCAACAAGATTAAGGACCTGCTACAACTTGTTGACGGCATCGACGTTGTAGAGCCCGAACGTTCTGACGAGTGTTGTGGTTTCGGTGGCATGTTCTCTATTGAGGAAACAGCCGTCAGCGCTCAAATGGGTAAGGATAAAGTGGAACGCCATATCCAAACGGGTGCCGAGTACATCACCGGTCCAGACTGCTCTTGTCTGATGCATATGGCAGGCGTAGCAAAAAAGCAAGGCCTCAATATCCAGTTCAAACACGTAGTAGAAATCTTAGCAAGCGGATTATGAGTACATCACATAGTAAAGCAGCGAAACAGTTCCTAAAAGATCAGACCTACGCCCACTGGCATGATGCTACCTTCTGGGCAGTACGTGCCAAGCGCGACAACATGGCCCATGGTCTGGATGAATGGGAACAGTTGCGCGAGAAAGCCTCACAAATTAAGCGCCATACCATTACTCATCTTGATGAGTATCTCGATCAGTTTGCCACCGCTGCCGTGAAGAATGGCGTAGAGGTACACTGGGCAAAGGATGCACAGGAGTTCAACGAGATTGTCTATGGCATCCTCAAAAACCATAACGTCAAGAAGATGGTGAAGTCGAAATCAATGCTCACCGAGGAGTGTGGTATGAATCCTTATCTTGAGAGCAAGGGTATCGAAGTTATTGAAACTGACCTTGGTGAACGCATCATACAACTCAAGGGACAGGCGCCCAGCCATATTGTCATGCCCGCTATCCACTTGAACCACGATGATGTCGGCGAATTATTCGAGGAGAAAGGCATTTCGAACGAGAAAGGCAACCACGACCCAACGTATCTGACCTATCGCGCCCGACTGTCATTGCGCAATGAGTTCCTCACTGCTGATGCAGGTATGACTGGTGGTAACTTCGGCATCGCAGAGACTGGCGACATCGTAGTTTGCACCAACGAAGGCAATGCTGACATGAGTACGAGTTGTCCCAAGCTCCACATTGCAGCCATAGGACTGGAGAAGATTATCCCCAATTACGAATGCCTTGCCGTCTTCCAGCGTATGCTTTGCCGTGCTGGTACTGGTCAGCCTACAACAACGTACACAAGCCATTTCCGTAAAGCACGGCCGACTGCTCATCATATGCATATCATTCTGGTGGACAATGGCCGTTCCGAATGGATAGGCAATGGCGAACATTGGGAATCATTAAAGTGTATCCGCTGCGGTTCATGCATGAATACTTGTCCCGTCTATCGTCGTTCGGGTGGCTATTCGTACAGCTATTTCATTCCTGGCCCCATCGGCATCAACCTCGGCATGCTACGCGATCCACAAAAGCACAGTGGGAATGTATCTGCCTGTACACTCTGTCTGTCCTGTCAAACTGTTTGTCCTGTCAAGCTAAACCTCGGTGACCAAATTTACCAGTGGCGCCAGCAGCTCGATGACTTCGGCACCGCCAATCCGCAGAAGAAGCTGATGTGTAAGGGTATGTCGATGGTCTATGGCTCATCCAGTCTCTACAACTTCGGCACAGGTCTTGCTCATTGGGCCAACTTCATTCCATCACCGCTTATGAATTGTGGTCTCAACCCATGGGCTGAGGGACACAAAATGATGGAGTTCCCCAAGAAACCATTCCACGAACTAATTAAGGAGATAGAGTAATGAGTAGTAAAGAAGATATATTAAAGAAATATAGGGCGAATATACACGAACGTTTTGACATGCCCGACCTCAGCGACATTCAGGCCATCACCTACTCTGACCCGCTATTGCAATTTATGAATATGACCAAAAGCGTAGGAGGCAATGCTATCGAGGTAGAGAAAGGCCGAGATATCAATGAGCTCATCCGCGAGCTGTACCCTGATGCCAAGGAGATTGCCTCGAACCTGCCAGAGATTATTATCGCTACACGCAATCCCGACGAAGTGGGTCGTGCACGCGACCTCAACGGCACAGACATTGGCATTATCCGCGGTGAGTTTGGCGTAGCCGAAAATGCCTGCGTATGGATTCCTCAGGCCATGAAGGAGAAGGCCGTCATGTTCATCTCTGAGAATCTCGTCATCCTTCTATCCAAGACCCAGATTGTCAACAACATGCACGAGGCATACACAAGACTTTCCAGCGGCAAAACCGCTGGACATACGAATAGTTTCGAAGAATACGGATACGGCACATTCATCAGCGGTCCATCGAAGACCGCCGACATTGCCCAAGTGCTTGTCATGGGTGCACAAGCAGCACGTAGTGCCACGGTACTACTATTAGACGAATAGATTCTGTCTAATGCTATAACATAGCATCAAACTATACAAAAGAGTTGAGGAGGTCAGCTACTATGTTGGCCTCTTCATTTGTCATAGCAGGATTACAAGGTAGACTCAATTCCTCAGCATGAATACGCTCTGTGATAGGATATGAACGATTGTTCCAATCAGAATAGCATGCCTGCTGATGCGGAGGAATGGGATAATGAATTTCTGTCTCGACGCCATGTTCTAGCAAATACTGCTTTAACTCATCACGACGTTCAGATAGGATGGGAAAGATATGCCACACACTATCCCTGTCAGACTGAGGGATAAAAATTGCGGGATTCTTCACCTTATTAATATATATAGCGGCTATCTCCTTACGGCGCTGGTTGGAAGTATCAAGGTCTTTCAACTTAGCATCAAGGATGGCTGCCTGAAGCTCATCAATTCGTGAATTGCGACCGATGTAATCGAAGACATAGTGACGGGCAGAGCCGTAGTTACCCAAAGAACGGACAACGGCAGCCAATTCATCATCATTAGTAGTGACAGCGCCTGCATCACCAAAAGCACCCAAGTTCTTCGTGGGATAGAAGCTGTGGGCTGCTGCATCGCCAAGGGTACCGGTTTTGTCCGACGGGGAAACGTCGGGAATAGTAGTAGTAATGCAGCCGTGGGCCTGAGCATTATCCTCAATCAGTTTCAGCCCGTACTTGTTGCATAGCTCCCCTATCCTATCGGTATAAGCACAACGGCCATAGAGATGGACTATCATAATAGCACGAGTACGAGAGGTTATGGCCTGCTCAATAAGACTATCATCAATTTGCAGGGTATTGATATCTGGCTCTACCAAGACAGGCACAAGCTGGTTCTCCGTCACAGACAGGATACTGGCTATGTAAGTATTAGCCGGTACGATAATCTCATCACCAGCTTTTATAATACCCATTTCTTTGTAGGCTCTCAGAATAAGTGTCAGTGCATCTAGTCCGTTAGCACAACCAATACAATGCTTCGTACCAATGTATTCGGCATAATGTTGTTCGAAACGTTGTGTAGCCTCACCACGCAGGTACCACCCGCTCTGCAACACTTCATCAGCAGCTTGCACGTATGGCTCGTTAATCCGTTTCAGGTCTAAGTACTTCATCATAACGTCCACTCATATGTATCGAAACACGCGGCACGTCCACCAAAGCCCTCCTTCTGATAGATAAGGGAATCGTGGAGCTCATTACTATGTGGCATATTCGACGTCCCCAAATCAAAATAACAATCAGGATAGACATCATTGATGATATGGTCATAAAGACCATCGACTGCATGAAGCCGCTTGCCTTCAGGAGATGCCGAGATATATTGAGAACGAACCACATCACCACAAAGATAAAGCACAGTGCCTGCTAGAAGTATGCCCTCCTTGCTATGCGCGACCCACAAACGGATGTTTTCTGGGAAACGACTATGAAGTAACTCTATCTCATTAAGCGAATGAACAGGAGAGGCTCCAAACTTCTGTTTCAAATTATCGGTGAGAATCTTCCAGAACGATGCATAATCATTGCTTTGCAATATCTGAATACCATTTGTGCGGGCTTTATTCGCAGCATAGTGCCGATCATGTTTCCACTTGATGCGGTTAGTCGGCAGTATGACCGACGAGACATCTCGTCCGAGTAATTTAGCATGACAGATTACGAATAATGCATACAGGTCTTCCTCTGCCGACAACTGATGATAGATATTTGGTACTGGCTTATATACCACATGACGGAAACCTTCATTCCTGAGAAATATATTTAACTCAGTAAATAGTTGGCAAACTTGGGCTGTAGTGTTCTCACTCGTGGTAATCAAACCGCCATACGTCAGCCCTTGATGAGAATACAATGTATTATCGCATCGATTAGCTGGCAACAGGGCACAAAGTTTACCCTTCTCATAGAACATCAAGGAAAAATCAGAAAACCGGTCGGCATGATAGTCCATATAACCTCGGTAAAACAAGAACGTACCATTTTTGGACTGTCCGACGAAGGCATTCCACTCTTCAGCTTTACTTGGTGTATATTTGACGACCTTAATCATTGGCTTTTACCCTTTCTATGAATTCATTATACTCATAGATATACTCATCCTCATCGAATAATTCTGATGCCAGCACAAGACATACGGCACCACTGGAGAAATCCTCCAATGTGCGCCAGACTCCCGTTCCGATATACAATCCCTGATAAGGATGGTTCAAATGATATATTTCCTTACCGCCCTGACCGTCGTCAACAGTGACATCGAACGAACCGCTAACAGCAATTACAATCTCTTCACAGGTACGGTGTGCATGACCGCCACGTCGTTCACCAGAGGGAACGTCATACGTCCAATAGACACGAGCAATATCGAACGGAATGTTCTTCATCTGCTCGGCTACCGTCAGATTGCCACGTGGATCGACAATCTTTGGCAGGTCTATAAGTCGGGCTTTTTCTTGTTTCATTATTCTATTAACGATATTATTTGCCAATTATTATAGATTGTAACCGTCTATTTACTGGAGTAACGAAATAAGAGTGGACGAACCAGCTCAACAGCACAACCACACCCACACAGAGTACCAGCATCAGAAAATAAGGAAGATGAAGTCCCACCTTATCAGCATTATTGAGAAGAATAGCAAACATTAATTGATGGAGAAGATAGGTATCCAATGTTAATGCACCCAACCAAACCATTGTCCGCGTCTTCAGAAAACGACAGACAAGTCCGCCATACACATCTCCCTGTAAGAATATCAGTACCCCCGGAATCATTACCGCCCAATGAATAAGCGCATAATGCCACCGTTCATGTAATGGATAGGTAACCATCGTTAAGACAACGCCACAGCATACCAACAATTCTACAAATGTAGGCCACCGCATACGTCCAAGTGACGGGTATAGCTGGTAGCAACGCCATAGCATCACACCCCAGATAAAATCAAATAGCCTGACTGGTGGGAAGACATAAAGCCAATAGTTCAAATCATCAGTCTGCACAAGAGACACATAAGCCACATAGACTGCCATCAGTGAAGCTGCTGTTTTCAAAAGAGTCCCAATGCCCATGCGACCTATTTTGCCAAACAACCAAGGGAAAAGGAACAAAAATAACAGCAAGTCAGACAGATACCAGGAAACCGCATTGCATGAGAAATAATAATCCGGAACAGGTATCCAGCTCTGCACAAGAAAAAGGTTGGGCAATATCGCCAGATAGTCGTTGTCCGTCATAGTCTTATGACGGACAACGACCACTGCTAAAAGACACACCACGTGAAGGGGATAGAACTTAAAAAGCCTGCGGAGCAAGAAATGCTTAAAGCAGAAAGTTCCGTCGAGAATCTTTGGTCCATAGCTTCTTGACATGACAATTCCTGTCATGAGCATAAAGAACATCGGTCCCACACCAGTGCTATGACCTTCAATTCCTGCGTACGAGAAATGCGCTAACATTACTGTCAGCGCAAACACGAAACGCAGAGATTGAAGGGTTTCTATCATTTCTTAATGTTCAAACTTTGTATAAGGGTCGGTGCCAAGAACGGTTTTTGCCAAACGCTTAGCTTTGTCACGCAGTGCATTGACATCATCGTCCACCTCACCATAACAGAGCACGACACCCATACGACGTCCCCTATGGGCCTCGGGTTTACCAAAAATACGGATGCGGGTACGATCTTCCTTCAGAGCATCGACGAAGTTATAAGGCAACAACGAACGGTCAACGGGTGTTTTGATTTCTTGAGGTGAAAGAATCACAGCCGATGCACCAGCATGCTCCAGATGGATACCAGCAATAGGCAGACCCATGACAGCACGGAAATGAAGTTCGAACTCAGAGAGGTTCGTGGTGTGCCCCAGTGTCACCATACCTGTATCGTGTGGACGTGGCGATAGCTCACTAAAGATAACCTCGCCCTGCTTCGTCAAGAAGAACTCTACACCCCAAATTCCGGCACCAGTCAATGCTTTCGTCACCTTGTCAGCCATCATCTGAGCCTGCTTCAGAGCCTCATCGCTAATCTTATAGGGTTGCCATGACTCACGGTAGTCGCCTGCCTTCTGCACGTGACCAATGGGCGGGCAGAACAGCGTAGGCCAACCATGTTGCTGGGTAACAGTAAGCAAAGTAAACTCAGAGTCAAAGTCTATAAATTCTTCGATGATAACTTCCTTTACGTCACCTCGGCTTCCTTCCATTGCTTCCTTGAAGGCCTGTTCCAGTTCGCCTTCGTTATGTACATAGCTCTGGCCGTGGCCTGAAGAAGACATCAGAGGCTTAACCACACATGGGAAGCCAATCTCCTCAGAGGCCTTCTTAAACTCCTCGAAAGTCTTGGCATAGAAATATTTGGCAGTACGCAGTCCCAGTTCCTTTGCTGCGAGATCACGAATGGCACGACGGTTCATCGTGAAGTTGACGGCACGGGCAGATGGTACTACCTGGATACCCTGCTCCTCAAACTTAAAAAGACGCTCAGTACGGATAGCTTCAATCTCTGGCACAATAATATCAGGCTTATGCTTGTTGACAACAGCCTCGAGAGCATCACCATCGAGCATGGAAAACACTTCACGCTCATCGGCTACCTGCATAGCAGGGGCGTTATCGTAGCGGTCACAGGCAATAACATACTGGCCAGCACGCATGGCGGCAATCACGAACTCCTTGCCCAGTTCACCTGAGCCTAATAAAAGAATCTTTTTCATAATAGAAGCCTATCTGTCTTTATACATGTTATCGTAATATTTCTGGTAGTCACCAGAGGTTACATTGTCAAGCCACTCCTGATTGTCAAGATACCAGCGAACAGTCTTCTCAATGCCCTCCTCAAACTGCAGAGAAGGTTCCCAGCCGAGTTCCTTCTGTAACTTTGTAGAGTCGATGGCATAGCGAAGGTCGTGACCAGCACGGTCGGTAACGAAGGTGATGAGATCCATATCCTCGCCCGCTTTACGACCTAGCAGACGGTCGACAGTCTTGATGACAACCTTGATGATATCGATGTTCTTCCACTCGTTGAAGCCACCGATATTATACGTCTCAGCTATCTTACCCTCATGGAAGATGAGATCGATGGCACGGGCATGGTCTTCTACGAACAACCAATCGCGCACATTCTCGCCCTTGCCATAAACGGGCAACGGCTTACGATGACGGATATTATTGATAAACAGCGGAATCAGCTTCTCAGGGAACTGATAGGGGCCGTAGTTGTTTGAACAGTTGGTAACAACAACAGGCATGCCATAAGTATCATGGAAGGCACGAACAAAATGGTCGCTCGAAGCCTTGGATGCACTATATGGAGAATGGGGATTGTACTTTGTGGTCTCCAAGAAGAACTTATCACCATAAGCCAGATGGTGCTCAGAAGAAGAGGCTGTCGTGGTGAATGGAGGCTCAATACCCTCGGGGTGTGTCAGTTCCAATGCGCCATATACCTCATCGGTTGATATGTGATAGAAGCGCTTGCCCTCATACTTCTCAGGCAGCGACTCCCAATAGAGCTTGGCAGCCTGCAGCAGACTTAAAGTACCCATCACGTTGGTCTGGGCGAAGGTAAAGGGGTCTTTGATACTGCGGTCAACGTGAGACTCTGCTGCCAAGTGAATGATACCATCCACCTTCTTGTCCTGCATCAGCTTGTAGAAAGCGTCAAAGTCGCAGATGTCCATCTTCACGAACTCGTAGTTGGGCTTGTCTTCAATATCCTTCAGATTAGCCAGATTACCGGCATACGTCAACTTGTCGAGGTTGATGATGTGATAATCAGGATACTTGTTCACAAACAGGCGCACTACATGGCTTCCAATAAAGCCTGCGCCACCAGTAATGACAATTGTTCTCTTCATATCTCTTATTTTATATTTGTTATTTTTTATCTTCCTAATGTTATAACCTCACAATCGCTGAATTTATTGCCTTCAATGGTCAGTCTTATCAGTGTGCGCTCCTTATGCCACCCCTGCAAGCCAGCGGCACCGGGATTGATATGCAGCATGTTCAGCGTCTTGTCAAACTGAACCTTGAGGATGTGCGAATGACCTGCTATGAACAACTGGGGCGGCGAGGCATAGAGCTGTCCACGAACGGAGTAGTCGTAATTGCCTGGATAGCCACCAATGTGTTTCATCAGCACCTCCACATCCTCGCATTTCCATCGCAGTATTTCGGGATACATCAGTCTCAGGTCACCCCCGTCGCAGTTGCCACAGACAGCACGCAACGGACGGAAGGCAGCCAGTTTCTCTGCCACCTCCACACTGCCGATGTCGCCCGCATGCCATATCTCGTCGCAAGGCTCAAAGTAGTGCAGGTATTTCTCGTCCCAATAGGAATGGGTATCGCTGATGATGCCAATCTTCTTCATAGTTCTAAACGCTTACGAACGAAGTCTGCTATCAGTTTCTCTGTTTCCACCAAACCCAGTATACTGGAATCTATGCAGAGGTCGTAGCTCTCAGCGGCACCCCATTTCTTGCCAGTATAGTAGTTGTAGTACGAGGCACGCTTCTCTTCAACAGCAAGGATATGGCGCTTGGCCTGCTGGGGTGTCATGGGACGCTTCTCCAGTATTTTGTCAATACGGCTGCGCATCGAGGCGGTGATAAACACCTTAACAACATTAGGCATATCGCGCAGCACGTAGTCGGCACAACGTCCTACAAAGACGCAGTTTCCTTCTTCAGCCGCCTTGCGGATGGCATCGCTCTGAAACTGGAACAGACTTTCTTGCGAGAAGTTCGACTTATAGAGACTTGCCCCACTCAGATGTGTTGCCTGTACATTCAACAAACTACGTAGGAAACCCTTCTTTTCATCGTTCTGTTCGAAAAACTTCTCACTGAATCCACTTTCCTTAGCAGCCAAGTTGAGCAACTCGCCATCGTAGTACTTGGCGTTAAAATCCATGGCCAGCATACGAGCAATGTCGTGACCGCCGCTGCCCAACTGTCTGCCCACACAGATGATAATGTTCTTCTTGTCGTCCATTATTTTTTTATTCTAAACTTTTTTCACTTTTATCTTCTTCATATACCACCACAGGATAGGAAGAGTCATGGCAAACGAGCCAAAGTCACTGGCAGGCATTGAATACCAGACTCCGTCCAAATCCCATATCATCGGGAAGAAGAATGCCATCGGCAGCAATATAAACAGCTGGCGCGACAGCGACAGGAAGATGGATATCTTCACCTTGCCTATGCATTGGAAGAAGTTGGTAATAACAGCCTGCGAGCCCACCACAAAGAATACCAGCATATCGAGCACGATACCACGTGCAGCCAGTTTCATCAGGGTCTCGTCGGCAGTAAAGATACGCGCTATCTGCATGGGGAAGAGCATCGAGAGCGCCCACCCTATCAGCAAGATTCCCGTAGCACAGCCGATGGCGATGAACATACAGCGGAACATGCGGTCATATTTCTCTGCACCGTAGTTATAGCCCACAATAGGCTGCATACCCTGACACACACCCATGACGAACATAAAGAACATCATCACCACCGAATTTGCAATGGAATAGGCACCTACCGCCATATCACCACCATAGTGTACAAACTGGTTGTTCATAAAGATGACTATGACGCAGGAGGTGGTCTGCATTAAGAATGGAGAAACGCCAATGGCAATAATATTACGCACCAAGTCTTTCTTCAGCTTATAGATGCCACGTTTCAAATGAAGTATCTCGTTCTTGTTACTGAACAGCCACATCTGCCAACAAAGAGCCAGCGACTGCGACATGACAGTTGCCAATGCCGCTCCACGGATTCCCCAACGGAACCACCATACGAAGGCAATGACTAACACTATATTACAACCTACAGTAAATAATGTAGCATACATTGCATGGCGCGGTTTTCCTGCAGCACGTAGCACAGCGTTCATACCAAAATACATGTGTGTCACCACATTACCCACCAAGATAATCTGCATGAACTCACGAGCATAAGGCAACGTGGCATCCGACGCGCCAAAAAAGCGCAGAATGGGATCCAGGAAAATCAGACATATCGCCATAAACAGCAGTCCAATAATAAGGTTCAGTGTCACGGTATTACCCAGCAACTGCTGTGCACGTTTATAGTTTCGCTGTCCTAGATTCACAGATATACAGGTTGATGAGCCAACGCCTACTGCTGCACCGAATGCAGCACTAAGGTTCATAAAAGGAAAGGTGATACCCAGACCAGCAATAGCCTCTGGACCTACCACCTGACCGATAAAGGCACGGTCAATGATGTTATACAGAGACGATGCCGACATAGCCACAATGGCAGGCAAGGCATATTGCACGAGCAGTTGCCCTACCGGTTTCGTCCCCAGTTCAAGTGTTGCTTGTTTATTGTCCATATATAAATAATGTGCAAAATTACAGTTATTTCTTCGAATAGCCAAAATTATCCTTGATTTTCTTTTGTACTTTGCGCACTTCTTTGTATCTTTGCATTCCTGAAAACAAAAGAACAGATGAAACGACTCCTATTTATACTTGCCATTCTACTGACGCTTCCTGCATTCTGTGCAGCCAAGAATCCGCACGTCAATGAGCGTATCAAATATAAACAAGGACCGTCGTTCATATATCGTTTGTATCTTACAGACAAGAAAGGAACACCCTACACGCTCAATCACCCTAACCGTTTTCTTTCACGCCGTAGCATTGAGCGCCGTAAGCGCCAGCAGTTGCCTATTGACAGTACCGACCTGCCTGTCAATCCACGCTATCTACGACTCATCGAACAACGTGGTGTTAATATCATTGGCCAGAGCCGATGGCAAAACACCGTACTAGTACGACTAAAAGACAGCACATTGGTTCACCATCTTGAGCAGTTAGCTTGTGTCCGTGACAGTAAGTTGGTATGGATTGCCCCAGACTCTATCACGCCCACTGCCATCAAGACGCCCTACCACGACGACTTCGAAGCTCGTGACAGCACAGGCAGTGTGGAATACGGCAAAAGTCATAGTCAGATACATCTATTGCAAGGGCACCGTCTCCATAAGACAGGTCTCATAGGCAAGAACATGATGATTGCTGTCATCGACGGAGGGTTTAAGAATGTCAACCGCATTCCAGCTTTCCAACAGATAGACATCTGTGGCTATCAAGACTTCGTCAATCCCGCCTCGCCCAGCATCTTTTCAGAGACCGACCACGGCACAAAGGTATTGTCAGCAATGGCTATATACAGCCCCTACTTTTATATCGGTACAGCCCCTGGCGCCTCCTACTGGCTACTACGTAGTGAAGACCAGCAGACCGAGCAGGAAGTAGAGGAAGACTACTGGACGATGGCAGCAGAATTTGCCGATTCCGTGGGTTGTGACCTTATCAACTCCTCGTTGGGATACAATGAATACGACTACCCGTGGATGTCGCACCGACTCAGTCATCTTAATGGCCGTACCGCCTTTGTCAGTCGGTCGGCATCGCTCTTGGCTAGCAAGGGGGTCATCCTCGTCAACTCAGCGGGCAACTCTGGCATGGGACCTTGGAAAAAGATTGGTGTTCCCTCTGATGCCGACAACATACTGACCGTAGGTGCCATCACGGCCGACGAGCCCCGCCACATAGCACCTTTCAGCTCTGTCGGTCCCTCACAAGATGGACGCATCAAACCAGATGTCGTTGCCATTGGCGCACCTACCTTTCTAGTCAATGGCCGCGGTGTTATTATGGAGGATATGGGCACTTCGTTCTCTGCACCTACTATCTGTGGATTGGCTGCCTGTCTGTGGCAAGGGCTTCCAGAGAAAACTGCTTCCGAATTGATTGAACTCATTCGCCAGAGCGGCGACAACAGAGAACAACCCGACAACATCTACGGCTATGGTGTTCCCAACTTCTGGCAGGCATATATGAAAGGTAAAATAAAGAATGACAAATAATGACCGCTATACGCTACGCGAACTGAATCTCATGGTACGTGACGCCATTGAGATGGAGCTACCTGATGAGTATTGGGTAGAGGCTGAACTATCGGAATGCCGCGAACGTAGTGGTCATTGCTATATGGAACTCATTGAGAAAGATGAGCACACCAATACTCCCGTGGCTCGAGCATCGGCAAAATGCTGGCGACAGACATGGCAGTTGCTACAGCCTCATTTTGAGCGTGCTACCGGACAACCGCTCCATGCCGGTCTGAAAGTGCTGTTACACGTCAGTGCCCAGTTCCACGAAGCTTATGGCTTCTCATGGATTGTCACCGACATCGACCCCACCTACACCATTGGCGACATGGCCCGTAAGCGTCAGGAGATTATCCGACAGCTGAAAGAAGAAGGTGTTTTCGACCTACAACGTGATCTGAGCATTCCCATGTTTGCCAAACGCATTGCTGTCATTTCTGCGGCTGGTGCTGCCGGTTATGGCGACTTTGTCCGCCAATTGGAAGACAATGAGTATGGCTTCAAATTTGAAGTACAGTTATTTCCTGCCATCATGCAAGGCGAGCAAGTAGAGAGTTCTATCATCAATGCTTTGGAGCAAATCTATTCTCTCACCGCTACCTCTTCACCTCTCAATTCTCCATTCGACGTAGTTTGCATCCTGCGTGGTGGCGGTGCCACGGCCGACCTTAGCGGTTTCGACACGTTGGCACTGGCGGAGAACGTTGCACAATTCCCATTGCCCATTATTACGGGTATTGGTCATGAACGCGACGAGAGCATCCTTGACATGGTCAGCAATTCCCGTGTTAAAACGCCAACTGCGGCAGCGGCATTGCTTATCGATAACCTGCTTCAGGTACTGACACGCATCGACAGCGCCCAACAGCGTATCACGATGGCTATCAGCCAACAATTTGCAACTCAAAAAGCACGACTTGACAGCCTGCAGACACTCCTTCCCGTCTTGGCCCAACGCTTCCTGAGTAATGCCAGGCATCGTTTGGAATTGATGGAGATGCAGTTGCAGAGTTACGACCCACAGCTATTGCTTCGTCGCGGTTATAGCATTACCTTGCATAATGGTCGTGCCGTACGTAATCCACAGCAGTTGAAGGCTGGCGATGAGATAGAGACAAGAGTAGAAAAAGGCATCATTAAATCTATAGTACAATGAACGAAGAGCTGAAATATGAAGAGGCTATGGCTCAGTTGGAAGCCATCGTACGCAAAATGGAGTCTAACGAATTGGATATAGACGAAATCGCTGCGCAGTTGAAAACCGCACAGCGACTTATTAAGTTCTGTCGTGATAAACTCACGAAGACAGAGTCGGAATTATTAAAAGAAGAGACCGAAGCTTAAGGCCTTGAACTGAGGATTCTCAATGATTGTACCGTCAGCAGCAGTAACGTCCTTCTTCTTCAGCACGTTCATAGGTGAGTACTTGAAGTACAGGCCAATACCGCCCGACTTCAGGATACCCATGAAATCGACGGTAACAACGTTGTAGTCAAAGCCCTTGGTACTAACATCATAATAGTCATCGCCACTCTTCCATTCGTTGTTGATTCGACCACGCAGGTTGAAGTTCACCACAGGACCAATTGAGAAGCTGCTCTTGCTCTTCTTGCCAAACTTCTGGGTAAAGAGGAAAGGTACTGACAAACTGAAAATTCTGATATGTGATCTAACTTCGCTATAGTCTGCATTGCCATCATCAACATGGCTCCTATAAATCACGACATCATTCTTTGTCTTGTACATATAGTCCTTAGCATAATGGGGTAGCTCATAGCTACGCCAGTCGCACCACAAACCTGTAGAGTATGTCTGTGTTTTACCCGTCGGAGTGTAGCAATAACGCAGACCGAAAAAGATTTCCGCAGATCTGAAGACTGCAAAGCCGTGACCATTAGGAGTATTGGTAGGAGCATTCCAACCAAGACCCAGGTCTATAACCCACTTAGCATCGTCTTCTGCCACTTTCTTGATAATCTTGGTGCTTGTCTTAGTCTTGTCAATAGCTACGATTGATTCGTAGCGGAAACTCTCGTCATCCTTCTTACCAGCAATCTTAATCTTCTGCACCGAATCATTAGTCATAACAGTAACCTTCGTGGGGTTGCTGAATGTCACGGTGTCATTCATCTCTGTGGCCATAGCAGCCGTGCTCATGGTGCATGCCAGCGCCATCAAAGCAAACTTCGTTTTCATCATTTTTCCAATACGTTTGTTAATATCTCTTTGTTTTTGGGCTGCAAAGTTACACTAAAAAATAAACAATTACAACTTTTTCGCTCTTTTTTCTTGCAGAAGCGAAGTATTTTCACTACTTTTGCGGGCAATTAGGAACAACAATACATTAATTTATATTTGGAAATATGAAAAATTTAGACTGGGGAAACCTGTCGTTCGGTTACATGAAGACCGACTACAACGTACGCTGTTACTATCGTGACGGCAAATGGGGCGAGATAGAAGTTTGCTCCGACGAGTATCTGAAGATGCACATGGCAGCTACCTGTCTGCACTACGGTCAGGAGGCTTTCGAGGGTTTGAAGGCATACCGCTGCAAGGATGGCAAGGTACGTGTTTTCCGTATGGAAGAGAATGCCGCCCGTCTGCAGTCAACCTGTCGTGGTATTATGATGCCTGAGGTAAGCACAGAACTGTTCTGCGAAATGGTTAAGAAAGTGGTACGCCTGAATCAGGAGTGGATACCTACTTACGAGAGCGGTGCCACGCTGTATATCCGTCCGTTGCTTATTGGTACTAGCGCACAGGTAGGTGTACATCCTTCTAAGGAGTACTGCTTCCTCATCTTCGTAACGCCCGTAGGTCCGTACTTCAAAGGTGGCTTCTCCAGCAATCCTTATGTTATCGTTCGCGACTACGACCGTTCAGCACCTCTCGGCACAGGTAAGTACAAGGTCGGTGGTAACTATGCTGCTTCTCTCTTCGCCAACAATCTGGCTCATGAGAAGGGTTACGCCTGCGAGTTCTACCTTGACGCAAAGGAGAAGAAGTACATCGACGAGTGTGGTGCCGCCAACTTCTTCGGCATCAAGAACAACACTTACATCACCCCAGAGTCAACTTCTATCCTACCCTCTATCACTAATAAGTCGTTGATGCAGGTAGCTGAAGACCTGGGCATGAAAGTTGAGCGCCGTCCTATTCCTGAGGAAGAGTTGGAGACCTTTGAGGAGGCAGGTGCTTGCGGCACAGCTGCTGTAATTTCACCAATTTCTTATATTGACGACCTCGACACAGGCAAGCGCTACTCATTTGGTGAAAAGCCCGGTCCACAGTCGAAGAAGCTGTTCGATACCCTCCGTGGCATCCAGTACGGTGAGATTGAGGACAAGCATGGTTGGACAACCGTTGTCATCGACTAATCAGTAAACACCATAAATACAATAATAGGGCGCTCGCAAACCGAACGCCCTATTATTATGTCAGTAAGTTTGTTGTTCTTATTATTCTGCACCAGGATTAGTACCTTTTCGGCAATAACGTTGTTTTTTTTCTGAAATACTGGCAATTATCGCAGTTTTTTTTTGAAAATTTGTGTGTCTCAAAAGAAAACCGTACCTTTGCATTCTATTACAATAATATATGGGAAAAGGGAAATTAGCAAAATTCGCCGACATGGAAACCTACGAGAACGTGTTCCAGTACCCTTATTCGGTAGTGGACCACGTACCTTTTGACATGCAGGGTCATTGGCGCGAGGAGTATTTCCACAACGACAACCCCATTGTCTTGGAGTTGGGCTGTGGCAAGGGTGAGTATACTGTGGGGCTAGCAAAGAAGTATCCCGACGTCAACTTTATCGGTGTTGACATCAAAGGAGCACGCATGTGGACTGGAGCTACACAGGCATTGCAGGAAGGGCTGAAGAACGTGGCCTTTCTGCGCACCAATATTGAGATTATCGAACGGTTCTTCTCTGAAGGTGAGGTGCAGGAGATATGGCTGACGTTCAGCGACCCACAGATGAAGAATCCACGTAAGCGACTGACTTCCACGTGGTTTCTGAGCCGCTACCGCAAGTTTTTGTCGGACGGTGGCTTTGTACATTTGAAGACCGACTCGAACTTCCTCTTCACCTACACGTCGTATCTGGTGGAGAAAAATCAGCTGCCCGTATTGGTCAAGACTACCGATCTCTACGCCGACGCATGCAGCAATTCAGGAGCTGACCTCCAAGAGGCTGCCAGCATCCAGACCTACTACGAAGGCATGTGGATGGCCCGTGGCATTAATATCAAATATATGAAATTCAGTCTGCCTCGTGATGGCGAACTCGTAGAGCCTGACGTAGAAATCGAGCTCGACGACTACCGCTCATATCATCGCGACAAACGCAGTTCAAAAGATAAAGCAAAATAAGACTATGACATTATATCCGAAACTAATCATGGATGCGCTGGCTACTGTGACGTATGCTGGCACAAAGAAGAACCTCGTAGAGAGCGAGATGGTGGCCGACCAGCCTGCCATCAATGGTAATAAAGTAACTGTCGTGCTGGAATTTCCACGTGAGACAGACCCGTTCTTGAAATCCACCGTCAAGGCTGCCGAGGCCGCCATCAAGTACCATTGCGGCAAGGACGTCGAGGTGGAGATCATAACTGAGTTCAAGTCGAAGCCACGTCCCAAAGGCGACGAGTTGCTCAGTGGTGTAAAAAATATCATTGCCGTCAGTTCCGGCAAGGGCGGCGTAGGAAAGAGCACCGTATCTGCCAACCTCGCCATTGCTTTGGCACGTCTGGGTTATAAGGTAGGCTTGCTCGACTGCGACATCTTTGGACCGTCTATGCCCAAGATGTTCCACGTCGAGGACGAGCGTCCCTACGCCATAGAGAAAGACGGCCGCCAGCTTATTTGTCCCATCGAAGCCTATGGTGTGAAGATGCTCTCGATTGGCTTCTTCGTCTCACCCGATACGGCAACGCTATGGCGCGGCGGTATGGCGACGAGTGCTCTGAAGCAGCTCATTGCCGATGCCGACTGGGGCGAACTGGACTACTTCATCCTCGACACACCTCCAGGCACCTCTGACATTCACCTTACTTTATTACAGACGCTGGCCATCACAGGTGCCGTCATCGTCTCAACTCCTCAGCAGGTAGCACTAGCCGACGCCCGCAAAGGTATCGATATGTATCGCAATGAGAAGGTCAACGTGCCCATCCTCGGCCTCATCGAAAACATGGCGTGGTTCACCCCTGCCGAACTGCCAGAGAATAAGTACTACATCTTCGGCAAAGAGGGATGCAAGCAGTTAGCTGAGGAGATGAACGTTCCCCTACTCGCCCAGATTCCGCTTGTTCAGGGTATCTGCGACAGTGGCGACCAGGGCACACCTGCCGCGCTCAACAGCGAGACGGCTACTGGTCTGGCCTTCATCAACCTGGCTCAGGCTGTTGTCACCGTCATCAATCGTAGAAATAAAGAACAACCCGCAACGAAAATTGTGGGCGTAAAATAATACAAATCAAAACAACAATGAACAAACTACTTACTACTACAGCAGTGCTGCTATTAGCCCTCACTGCACATGCACAAGACTACTCTAAGTATTACCAGAACCTGCCCACGAAGGTGGCGCAGGTCTCTCGTCCACAGATTCCTGCCAACGAGGTCAGCCTCACGGAGGTAGGTGGCGTTGGCGACGGTATGACGCTGAACACCGAAGCTTTTGCCAAGGGGATCTCTAAACTCGGCAAACTGGGTGGCGGTCGTCTGACTGTTCCGCAGGGCGTCTGGCTCACAGGTCCCATCCAACTGAAGGACAACATCGAGCTGCACCTCGACAAGAATGCCATCATCCTCATGTCGCCTGACAAGTCGCTATTCATTAATGAGAAGTCCACGACGAAGGTCTTTGCCGGCATCCGTGCCTCAAAGCGCAAGAACATCGCTATCACGGGCGAGGGCATCATTGACGGCAATGGCGATCACTGGCGGCCTGTGAAGCGTCAGAAGGTGAGCGACGTCGAGTGGAACAAATATAAGAAGGTAATTGGTGGTGTAGAGAAAGATGATGGTAAGTTGTGGTACCCTTGGAACGACTTGGGCGGCTATCAGAACATTGCCGACACGCCAGAGGCTCAGGAGAAGATGCGCAACGACCTGGTGCGCTTTGAGAATTGCGAGAACGTCCTCGTCGAGGGTATCACCATCCAGAACGCACCTAAATTTCACCTGCACCCTTGCTACTCCAAGAACGTCATCGTAGATGGTGTCACGGTGCGTTGCTCGTGGAACGCCCAGAACGGTGATGCCATCGACTTCTCTGACGTCAACATCGGACTCATTGTCAACAGCACCGTCGATGCTGGTGACGACGGTCTCTGCATGAAGAGCGGCAAGAACAAGCCAGAGGCTCCTGCCAACGGTTGCGAAGATATCCTGATTCAGGACAACACCGTCTTCCACGCCCACGGAGGCTTTGTGCTGGGTAGCGAGACCATGCAGGGCATGCGTCGCATCGTGGTACGCAACTGCCGTTTCAGTGGCACCGACACGGGCCTGCGCTTCAAGAGCGGACTGGGTCGTGGTGGTAAGACCGAGCAGATGTTCATTGATAGCATTGTCATGAATGACATCAAGGACGAGGCCATCGTCTTCCAGTGCGACTACGTGGACCGTCCTGCCGGCAGTGACCCCAACGCCATACCCACGTTCACCGACGAGCAGAAGAAGGTAGCCCCCTACTTCCAGGACATACATATAAATAAGGTGGTGTGCTACGGTGCTGGTACCGCCATCAAGGCCAGCGGCATCCTCGGACTGGACAACGTCCGCGACATCGATATCCAGAACAGCACCATCATGTATTACGCCAAAGACCAGCAGATTGACCCCAAGACGGCTAAGCTCAACCTTACCAACGTCCGTCTGCTGCCCAACAAAAAATAACCTAACCAACTTATTATAACAATGAAAAAACTATTTCTCGTCAGCCTCGCGCTGATTACGATGACGGCCGCACAGGCTCAGTTGAAAGTAATCCCCACCTTGAAGAAGGGTATGGAGAAAGTGTATGAAACCAAAGCCAGCATGACGCTGCCTGGACAGCCAACCATCAACATGATTTCGGACACGAAGTACACCGTAAGCGACGCTACTGCCGACGGTTACATCATCGACGTGGTAACCACCAGCTTTTCCAGCGATGCTGCCAAGGACAACATTACTGGCCAGATTATGACAGCTGCCCAGGAGATGGCAAAGGGCGTGCACATTCTCATAGCTACTGACAAGAACGGCAAGCCCGTGAAGATTGCCAACTACGACGAGCTAAGCAAGCAGCTCAACGAGCGCGGCAAGCAGATGATTATCAAGCTCTACGAATTGATGCCCGAAGTAAAGGACGCACTTCCTGAGGAGGCACTGAAGGAACAACTTCTGGAGAGCGTAGCAGAAGAACCACTGTTCAAGAGTATGACAGGCACCAACAGTCCATTGCTGCTCTTCGGCAAGACCATTATGACGGGTGCCCAAGAGGAGATTGTCAACGAGCAGGGTCTGAACATGAAGCGCATGTACTTTGTCAACGGTAAGGACGTAACCACCAATGCTACGCTGAGCATGTCGAAAGAGCAGATTAAGAAGCTGATTCTTGCACAGATGGAAAAGATGATGCCTGAACAGGCCGACGCTATCAAGGCACAGATAGACCAGCTGATGGAGAGCGGTATGTTGAAGCTCGACGCCAAGGAGACCACCACCTTCAAGTTGCAGGACGACTTCTGGCCAAAGGCATGGAACACAGAAGCCACCAACGAGTCTGCCGGACAGAAGAACGTCACGAAGACGACAACTACACTGAAATAAAATTACTAGGCTAATACGGATCTGTATTAGCCTAATACACGCTCGTATTAGGCTAGTAATGGGTGCTTATTAGGCTGGCTTTTCACCCTTTCAGGCTGAAGTAGAACTACTTCAGCCTGTTTTTTGTTGATAATAGTAAAAGGTATGAGAAAAACGGGTGTGTTTTCAGAAAAAAGTAGTACCTTTGCCATCAATTATGAGAAGAACAATGCTTTTAGTGCTCACAATATGGGCAACTATCACGATGAATGCGCAGGACTCACTGCGCATCAGACTGGACTCACTACTTCAAAACCCGATGTTCGAGACGTCGCAGGTGGGCATGATGGTTTACGACCTGACAGCCGACTCTGTGCTCTTTCAGCGTAATGCACGACAGATGCTGCGCCCAGCCTCAACAATGAAGCTGGTGACGGCCATCACGGCACTGGACCAGCTGGGAGGAGGATACCAGTTCCACACACGGCTCTACTATACTGGTACCATCAGCAACGGCCGACTGAATGGCGACATCTATTGTGTAGGCGGCTTCGACCCGATGGTGGATGAGGACGACGTATGGACGCTGGCCCACGAATTGCACACGATGGGCGTAGATACACTGTGTGGACGCATTGTCAGTGACTGCACTATGAAAGAGTCGTTAGAGTATGGCGAAGGCTGGTGCTGGGATGACGACAACCCACGGCTGAAACCGCTGATGGTGGGCAGGAAAGATGTTTTCACAGAACATCTGTACGATGCCTTGACGAGTGACAATGTAGTGCTGCAGAACATCGTGTTTACAGACGGGCGCTGTCCTGTCAATGCCGCACCCATAGCAACCCGTTCACACAGCATTGATCAGGTATTGCAGCGCATGCTGAAGGTGAGCGACAACTTCTATGCCGAAGCCATGTTCTACCAGATAGCAGCCTCAACGGGGCGCCGTCCTGGCAAGGCTAGCGATGCCCGTGGCGTGGTGAAGAAGCTGATTAGCAAATTGGGACTGAGCAGTCAGCCGTATAAGATTGCCGACGGTTCAGGACTGTCGCTCTATAACTATGTGAGTGCAGAACTGGAAACCAAGCTGTTGCGCTATGCGTGGTTGCACGGCAACATCTACGACCACCTCTACCCTGCCCTGCCTATTGCCGGCACCGATGGCACGTTGGAGAAGCGCATGATAAAGACTGCTGCCGACGGCAATGTGCGTGCTAAGACGGGCACACTGACAGGTATCTCGTCGTTGGCAGGTTATTGCGTAGCGGCCAACGGCCACCAGCTATGTTTCAGCATCATCAACCAGGGTGTGATGCGCAACCAAGCAGGCAAGGACTTCCAAGACCGTGTCTGTCAGGTTTTATGCGAACCGTGGGGAACTATTCAGGAGGCGTTGGAGCAGTAGCGCTCAAAGGCCTCACGATAGGCCTCAGTAACACGGATTATCTCATTACCGATATATGCACAAAGGTTACGGTCAACCGTTCTTATCTTGTCTAAGCGGACAATATAGGAACGGTTGATTCGCATAAAGTTCTCTGCAGGCAGTGCATCTTCCACAGCCTTCATTGTCATGTGAGTGGTCAGTGGCAGGCGCTCACCCTCAACATGGAAGCGCACATAGTCTTTCATTCCTTCTACAAAGAGAATATTGTCGAAGTTAATCTGTCGCAGCTCACCATCGACACGGATGAACATCGTCTTGGGTGTTGATGGAGTCTCCTTCTGATGGCTGAACCACTGTTCTGCCTTCTCTACGGCAGCGATAAACTTGTTATAACGGATGGGTTTCAGCAGGAAGTCGATGGCTGAAACCTCATAGCTCTCAAAGGCATACTCCTTGAAGGCGGTGGTAAAGATCACCTTCGTACGCTCAGGCAACATGTGCGACAGTTCCATACCGTTCATGTCAGGCATCTGGATATCCATAAATGCCAATTGCACAGGATGGTCACGCAGGAAGCTCAAAGCTTCCACACTGTCCGTAAATGAAGCCAGCAGTTGCAGCTGTGGCGTCTTGGCTACAAACGACTCTAACAGTTTGACAGCCAGTGGCTCATCGTCGACAATGATACAAGTGATAGGTGTCATAGCTGGATGGTAATCTGAACGATATAGATATTATTCTTGTCAATGGACTGTTGCCACGTATAGCGGTCGTGGTACAGCAGTTCCATACGACGGCGGGTGTTCTCAATGCCGATGCCTGACCCACTGCGGTTCTGCTCGTCTTTGGGGTAGTTGGTATTCTGACAGGTAAAGGCAAGCTTGTCATGGTCAATCTCCAACTGAATGCTAACCATTGAATCGCGATTGCTGCTGACCCCATGTTTGAATGCATTCTCTATGAGCGAGATGAAGAGTAAAGGAGCAATATTCAATTGAGAGTTGACAGATGACAGATGACAGTTGACTGTAGCCTTGTTGTTGCAGCGCAATTTCATCAGCTCCACATAGTTCTTCATAAACTCCACCTCGCCCTGCAGGGGCACGGTCTCGTGGCGCGTCTCATACATAGCATAACGCAACAGGTCGCTCAACTGGGCAATAGCATCCTGTGCCTTATCTGCATTAATCTGTATGAGACTGGAGATATTGTTCAGCGTATTGAACAGGAAGTGCGGATTCAACTGGTTCTTCAACCATTCCAACTCGGCCTCCGTGCGTTTCTGTTTTTCCTCTTTCAACTGGCGCTTGATGGCCTGACTGCGATAGACATGGTGGGCCAACAAAGCAATGCCTGCCAATAAAGCACTCATGAAGATGGCTACAAACGACGAGGCATAGTAACTGCTCAACGCATACTGCCGATAGTGCTCGTCAGGCAAATGGCGTGTAAACGCCTCTGAGTCAAAGAGGAAAAAGAATATATACACCTGATAAGCCAGGATGAGTGCATTGCCGCCCCAGAACAGCCACTGACGGTTGCGATAGTAGCCGAAAGGAATGAGTATCAGGGAGTTAACAAAGTAGATGGCCGCAGAAATCCAGTGAATGCGGGCATTATAGTCGAAAGCTCGCAGAGAGTCTGTCCAACTATGCGTTGTAATGAACGCAGAGATGGCTGGTACCATCAGGAATACCAGCCACGCTGCTACTTGCAGCCCATAGAATATGATTTCTTGTCGATTGATTTTCAGTTTCATGCTGCAAAGATAACAATTTTTTTTTATTCTTAATTCTTAATCCTTAATTAATTACTGCATAACATTGCCTCCTGTGTTGCCAGAGCCCACGCTATTGATGGTTTCACCACTGCTCTGATGTTCGATATAGTCACTTTCTACGCGACTACGACGCTGCTGGAACTGCTTCTTAGTGTTACCGAAGGTATAGGAAACGCTAAGTGAAATGCTCTGCATAGGCACTTTAATATCCATCTTGTTGGTGAAGTCCTTACCCTCAGAATAGCTATTGATAGCCAATGCACCACCATTGCCCAAACCAGTCATACCCATAGCACTGATGGTCAGTTTATCATCGAAGAACGACTTCGTCAGTGTGGCGGTCAGCATATTGAACCCACTGCTCCAACCCTGCAGGTTATAGCTCTTGGTGGAGGTAATCAGGTAACCACTCAGTTTGATATTCCAAGGCAGTGTCTGCTGCAAACCTACCATTGCATTGGCGTGCCAACCGTCGTTCTGCAGGTCGAGGGCTTTAGAGCGCATGTCGCTGTAGTCCACGCCACCGTTCAAGAAGAGACGCGTGTTCTTGTGTAGCATCCAGTTGACATAGGCAGTCAAGCTCATCATGTGGTGCTTGGCAGTGTTGTCGTAGGTCATGTTCAGCAAGTTGTTGCTGTCGTAGAATGAAAACTGCTCGATGGCATTGTCCGTAAAACTATGGCGCAGGCTGACGTTAAGCATCATCTTGGCAGAGAAGGAATTGAAAGTCAGACCAATGTTATGGGTCTTCTCTGTGTCGAGGTCAGGATTACCGTATGTCAACATGGTGGGGTTGGAACGGTCAATATACGGATTCAGATAGGTAATACCCGGACGTGAGATGCGCATATTATATGTTAGGTTGATATTCGTTGCAGGATTCAGACTGTAAGACAGGCTGGCTGATGGCACCAAATTGCCATAGTTGGTCGAGAAGTCCTTACCATTACCCAGCTGATAGTTCACCTTCTGCCATGTCTGCTCATAGCGCAGACCAGCCTTCGTGCTCCAGTTGCCAAAACGACTCACCAACTCTGCATAAGCGGCACCAATGGTGTTCTTGTAGTCGTATTCCGAACTCATCTCTGGACTATAGACATTCTGCAGATAGTAGTCGGCATCTGACGTTGCCTTGCGATAGCTCAGCTTCAGACCAGCATTCAGGCTATTGTTGTTACCCAATGGCGTTGTATAGTCGACCTGGAAGATATGATCAGTAGTGCGCTCCCTGTTCTCGGAGTAGCGATTGTTCATATCCATACTTATGGTTCCTGCTATCTGGTCGAAAGAAGTCTCCATCTCACTCTTCGTCGGCGCATAGCTCAGCTGGTAGGTCAGTATAAGACTGCTGGTACGCTCTGGATTGAAGAAACGCTGATAGTCCAAACTGCCGTTGAAGCCTGTACGACTCATCTTCGTATCGTTGGAGTTTCCATAAGTAAAGCCAGGACCATACATACCGCCTCCCATTGTTGTAGTGGTATGACCATCACTATTCATATTAAAAGACGTAATACCAGCAGTAAAACCGATAGAACTGACAGAGTCAAGTTCATAGCCTAACGTCAGATTGCCCATCGTGAAAGGCATCTTCATCTTGGAGTCCGACTCAGAGGTCATTGTAGAAGACATCACACCCGTCTGTTCACGCTCCATCGTCGTAGTCGTAGTACCCGGTGTCTGTTTGCTATAGTTAGCATTGGCACTATATGACAATTTGCCCTGCTGACCACTGACAAAGGCACTACCACCCAGTGTTCTGTTACCTGCCTGCACACGGATAGTACCGTTGTAGCCGTTGAGATTAGTGCCAACACCCATCATGGTCATCATCTCCTTGTTCATGACGATGTTCAGCACTCCTGCCCCACCCTCTGCATCATACTTGGCACCAGGGTTGGTAACCACCTCGATAGACTTCACCATCGAGGCAGGCATAGACTTAAACACCTGACTGGGAGCAGAGGACATCATCATATTGGGTTTGCCATCTACATATACCTTGAACGAACTGCTGCCATTCACCGTGATGTTGTCCTCACCATCCACGCTGACCATGGGCACCTTGCGCAACATATCAAGAACGGTGGAAGCCTTAGCATCGTCATCATTCTTGACATCATAAGTTATCTTGTCAGCATCAGCCTTCGCCAGGCGGCGCATACGGGTGACAGTAACTCCTTCCAAATCTTTCGACCACGTAACGCTGTCGTTGGCGGTAGTTTTTGTTTCTTGTGCCATTACGAGAGTGACCATTATTGTCAGTGCAAATGTGATAAATACCTTTTTCATAGTTTTTGCTGTTTTGTTTGATTTCTGATGCAAAGGTATCATAATAAAGAACACGTTCCAACTCACTTTCGACGAAATAACCCCTGTCTTTCGACGAGATTTCAAAAAAAATACGTAATTTTGCAGGCGCAATGAGTTTTACAACGACGATACTACAGTGGTTTCAGGCCAATGGACGTACACTTCCTTGGCGCGAGACTCGCGACCCGTATGCTATTTGGTTGTCGGAAATCATCTTACAGCAGACACGCATAGAACAGGGGCGTCCCTATTGGGAGCGCTTCATGAAGCGCTGGCCGACGGTAGAGGCACTGGCTCATGCCACAGAAGACGAGGTATTGCGCGAATGGCAGGGACTGGGCTACTACAGTCGTGCCCGCAACCTGCACACCGCTGCCCAGCAGGTGGTTGCCATGGGTGGTTTCCCCACCACATTAGAGGGTATCAAGGCTTTGAAGGGCATCGGCGACTATACAGCTGCTGCTATCGGTTCCATTGCCTTCGACTTGCCTGCCGCTGTTGTCGATGGTAATGTCTATCGTGTATTAGCACGTCACTATGGCATCGCCACGCCCATCAATACGACCGAGGGCAAGAAGGAGTTTACAGCACTAGCCCAATCGCTGTTGGCCACTAGCCAGGCCTCAGCATTCAACCAGGCGATGATGGACTTTGGCGCTACCCAGTGTACCCCATTAAGCCCCAATTGCCCATCTTGCCCATTGGCAGAAAGCTGCGTCGCCTTGCGCGAAGGCCGTATCAGCGAACTGCCCGTAAAACAGAAAACACTGAAAATCAAGGAGCGCCATCTAACCTATGTATATATAAGGTATAAAGGGCAGACAGCTTTTCATCGCCGTCCTGCCGGCGATATCTGGCAAGGCCTCTATGAGCCGTGGCTGGCGGAAGAGGTACCGTGTGGCGCAGTTTTGGTGCGCCAAAGAGTCAAGCACATACTCACCCACCGCATTCTATATGCCGACTTCTACCTGTGGGAACCCGCTGAGCGCCCATCACTCCCAGAAGACTACTTCTGGATACCAGAAGCTGACATCGACAATTACGGTGTACCTCGCCTCATCGAAATAATGTTAAAATCACTAAACACTAAGAAATAAACACTTAACAGATATGATAAACATTGCCATCTTTGTGTCGGGAAGCGGCACGAACTGTGAGAATCTGATACGCTACTTCAAAGATTCGGAGCGTGTCAACTGTGCCCTCGTGGTCAGCAACAAACCCGACGCCCTGGCGCTGGAGCGTGCCAAGCGTTTGGGCGTGCCCACGGCCGTAGCCACCAAACCGGAACTGAACGACGAGCAGGTGATGATGCCCCTGCTGCAGCAGTACGACATCCGGTTCATCGTGCTGGCTGGCTTTCTGCCCTTGGTGCCTAACTTCCTGGTTGAGGCCTTCCCGCGCCGCATCGTCAACATCCACCCAGCCCTGTTGCCCAAATATGGCGGCAAGGGCATGTGGGGACACCACGTCCACGAGGCGGTAAAGGCTGCTGGCGAGACAGAGACGGGCATGACGGTGCATTACGTCACTCCCGTCTGCGACTCTGGCGAGATTATAGCCCAGTACCGTGTGGCACTGTCACCCAACGACACCGCTGACGACATAGCGCGGAAAGAGCACCAACTGGAGATGGAACACTTCCCGCGCATCGTGGAACAGGTCATCGACGAGACGTTCTATAATACTTGAGTGTCTCCTCTGCCTTCCCCATCATCTCTGTGAGTTGGGGCGTCGGATTCTGTTCCCGACGGGCAAGGTCGAGAAAGTGCTGATAGTAGCGTTCCGCCTGCTCGTCATCCTTGAGAAGGTAATAGTAGGCATTGGCAATATTATAATAGGTGGCGACAGACGACGGGTTGTAGTCAAGATGTCGCTTCCAAGCATTTACGGCTTCAGGATAGCGGTGGGTCAGATAGTAGCCTTCGCCTTGAGAAAGGGTGATAGCCTTCATGGTGGTGGTGTCTGGCTTCAGGAGTTCAAGGGCAAGTTCGTGGGCTTTCAGTCCCTCTTCGTAGCGCTGCGTATCAATACAGACAACCCCCAGACGATAGGCACAGCCTGCATGCTGCATCTGGCTGAGCAGCAGTGCACGGCTAAGACAGTCGTAGGCTCGCTCCAGATTGCCAGTCTGCGAATGGCTCATACCCGCTGAATACAGGGTGTTAAAGGTAGAGTCGCCCTGCTCCAGCAAATGGTCATACATCATGGCTGCAGCGGTGAAGTCGCGATTCATAAACCACGCGTCGGCCAACGCCCTGTTGACAAGAATGTTCGTGGAGTCCTTCAGACTATACTTCAGTCCACAGATGATGCCTTTCTGCGGCTGGTCACTTCTGGCATAGGCTATCGTGAGTCCTGCCACCACCTCGCCATCCATCGGATAGTGTTCAAGCAAGCGGCTTGCCCAATACATATAGGAGTCGGCATCGCCTTGTTGCCTATAGCTGTTGGCCAGCTGTCGAAAGGCATCGTGCGTCAGACTGTCCTCGGGCATGTTCTTCAGCAGTTCCGTGGTCTGCCGATAGTTGGCACGCTTATACTGACAATCTGCCAACTTCAGCCGAATCTGACGGGGAACACGGTCCTCTGGCACGTAAGGCTTCGACATGCTGAAATCGGCATCCATCGAGAAACGCGTGACACCTTGAGCTTGTGCCTGATTGTATGCCTGCTGATAGTATTTCAAAGCCCCGAAGGTATTATACTGCAGCATCAAACTGTCACCCCGCTGCACAAGCAGGGCCAGCGAGTCAAGAGCCTCGCCCCTTGCGGCGGAAACCGCTAAGAGGGCGAGGATGAACATGAATGATAATCTGTTCATATTAAAACGAGAGAGTGTGTTTATTCTTTCTTCTTCTTCATCTTGACAATGATGCAGCCCTTGCCCTGGCCATCCTTGGCCTTCTGGACGTCCATGCTTTCAATGTTGGCAGGGGTGATGGTTTTCAGTGTTTCAATGTCCACCAACTTGCCATCTACCTCAATGTCATACTCATTGGTGTTGAAGGTGCCGCCCTCGGTCATCTTCTTTGGGCTATCGTCCTGCAACATAAAGGAAACGGGCACAGTGTACTTGACACGGACCACCTTGCCGTTCTGTCGGCCGGGCACCCAGTTGGGCATGGCGTTGATGACGCGCACGGCCTCAGCGTCCAGCAACGGCGATACGGACTTGACGACCTCGGTTCCTGAGATGCTGCCGTCTTTCTCTACCACAAAAGTAAGGATGACACGTCCCTGAACACCTGCCTTATAAGCTGCCTTAGGATAGCGTATATTCGCGGCAAGATACTCAAACAGCGCAGACGGGCCGCCAGGGAACTGGGGCATCTCTTCGACGACGTCGAAGGCTCGATCCTTCTTTTGGTCAACCTTCAATGGGTTAGGCATTTCTACAGGCTCTACTTGCTGCGGCTGTGCAGGGGGCGCCACCACGACAAGCTCATTGACAGTATCTGTCTTGACGGTCGTGTTCTTTTTGCCCTTCTTGATAATCTTTTTCTGAGGCTGCTGATAGACATAGTCATAGACGGTCTCAGCATTCAGAGCGAGGGCAACACCTACGATAGGTATGAGGGCGAGCAATTTCAAGAAACTGCTGCGCGGTGATTTCTTATGTAACATCATGGTTATACGGTTTTTGAGGGTACTGTGAGAGATACCGTTGGCAATGGAGTACCCACCAATGCTTACGGCCTTGGTGATTAACAGATATTGATATTGACGCGCGTTAATCCCTTGAGAGAGTACTGCACCGTCGGCCTCGTACTCATGGATGGCGCGCAGGTCCTGGCGCAGCATCCACATGGCAGGGTTGAACCACTGGAGGGCGGTGAGCAGGTCCACGAGAAGCAGGTCCCAGGAGTGTCTGAGACGGATATGTCCCCGTTCATGAGCAAGAATGGCAGCGTTATGTTCTTCGTAGTCACTGCGATTCATTACTATATAGTGCATCCAACTGAATGGCGACACCTCAGCGTTACCGGTCACGCAGAGAATAGTGCCATCAGGTTGTGGATGACGCTCGCTTTTACGTATTAACAGCCAGACTTTCAACACCGACGACAACGTGTGGCACAGCGTCAGCACCATACCTATTATAAATAGGACGGACAGCGGCAACTGCCAAGGTGCTGACGGTGCCTCAGCAGCCGTCTCCACCTGGATATCGCCTATCGTCACCATCGGTGTAGCCTCTAACGTCACCGTCTTGTGCATGGTGATAACGCACAATGGCAACACAAACGAGGCTACTGCCGTCAGCAACAGTACCACGCGGTTTACTCTGTGGAATGTCTCACGACTGAGCATCAGGCGGTAGAACATATAGAACACCGCTATCAGCACTGCCACCTTGGCATCGTATATCAGAAAGTCGGTCATACGCTTACGATTGTTGGTTTTCTATCTGGTCAATGAGTTCGCGCAGTTCCTCTACGCTGATCTTCTCTTCTTTGACAAACGAGGAGACGGCAGAGAGGTAGGAGTCGTCGAAGTAGTTCTTGATGATACCTGCAATGGACCTGCGTCCGTACTCCGTTTCTGAAATCAGCGGATAGTACTGGTAGGTATTGCCAAACTGCTTATGGGCCAGATAGCCCTCACGCTCCAAGATACGAACAATGGTAGAGAGCGTATTGAAGTGTGGACGTGGCTCATCATAATGTTCCTGCAGTTCGCGCACAAACATCGGCCCATGCTGCCAGTACAGCGTCATGATTTCCTTTTCCTTGTTGGTCAGTTTCTTCATTCCATTCAGTTTTAAGTTAAACTTATATTTGCGTCAATTATCAATATCTGCTGCAAAGTAACTAAAAGTTTTCGTTATATACAACTAATCTTTTTAGTTTTTAAACTATTTTAATTAGTTTATTTAGTTGTTAACCTTTCAGACATAACAGAAGCCGGATGTCTGGACAGCAAAAAAAGACTGCACGGAAAGAGGAGAACGACGCTCTCTCTATTCCGTGCAGTCTAAACTATATGGAACGCTTGTAACGATTACAAGTTAGCCAGTTCTATGACCTTGTCGACAGCAGCACTGAGGCCATCGACATTCTTACCGCCAGCCTGAGCGAAGTGGGGCTGACCACCGCCGCCACCCTGAATGAGCTTGGCAGCCTCGCGAACCATCTGACCGGCGTTCAGTCCGTGGTCGCTGACCATATCGTCGCTCATCATGATAGAGAGCTGGGGCTTCTGGTTGTCGTGTGTGCCCAGTACGCAGAGCAGCGAGCCCTGGACGGCGGCACGAATCTTGAAGGCCAGGTCCTTGGCAGCAGCGGGCGACATCGGTATGACGCTGGTAACCACCTTTACGCCGTTAACCTCGCGAGCCTGCTCGACGAGTGTCTTGGCAGCACGCTCGACGGCCTGTGCCTGGAAGCCTTCTATCTCTTTCTTCATGTGGTCGTGCTCCTCGATGTACTTCTGGATAACGCCCTGCAGATCCTTGGCATTGTTGAAGAAGGACTTCACGGCCTTCAGCGTATCCTCGATGTTGTAGAGCAGTTCCTCGCACTCCTTACCGGTTCGGGCCTCAATACGGCGGATGCCGGCAGCGACGCTGCTCTCAGAGATAATCTTGAAGAAACCGATACGGCCTGTAGAGGTGGCATGGATACCACCACAGAGTTCGCACGACGGACCGAAGCGCATGACGCGCACCTTGTCGCCATACTTCTCGCCGAAGAGGGCTATGGCGCCTAACTTCTTGGCCTCCTCCATCGGCATGTCACGGTGCTCGTCGCGCGGCAGGTCCTGACGAATCATGTCGTTGACCATGCGCTCTACCTGGCGGAGCTGCTCGTCGGTGACTTTCTCAAAGTGAGAGAAGTCGAAGCGCAGCACTTCGGGACTGACAAACGAACCCTTCTGCTCCACGTGGTCGCCCAGCACCTGCTTCAAGGCATAGTCCAGCAGGTGGGTAGCAGTGTGGTTGGCAGCAGAGGCATCGCGCTTGTCGGTATCGACACAAGCCATGAACTGCGCCGACGGATCCTTGGGCAGTTGCTTGACAATGTGCACCGTCTGACCATTCTCGCGCTTGGAGTCGATGACCTCGATGGTATCGTTCTCGGAAACGAGCACACCCTGGTCGCCCACCTGACCACCCATCTCACCATAAAATGGAGTGGCAGAGAGCACCACCTCGTAGAACTCGTTCTTCTTCTGGGTCACCTTGCGGTAGCGCAGTATCTGGCACTCATACTCAGAGTAGTCGTAGCCAACAAACTGCTGCTCGCCGGGCTTCAGTTCTACCCAGTCGCTGTTTTCAACGGCAGCGGCATTGCGGGCACGCTCCTTCTGCTTCTGCATCTCGGCGTTGAACTGCTCCTCGTCGACGGTGAAGCCATTCTCACGACAGATGAGCTCAGTCAGGTCGAGCGGGAAACCATAGGTATCGAACAGGCGGAAAGCCTGAACGCCGTCCAACTGGTTCTTGCCCTGAGCCTTGAGGTCGGCCATGGCCTTGTCGAGCATTGAGATACCCTTATCAAGGGTGCGCAGGAAGCTGTCTTCCTCCTCCTTGATGACCTTGGTAATCAACTGCTGCTGAGCTTTCAGTTCTGGGAAGGCATCGCCCATCTCATGAACGAGTATTGGCACGAGCTTGTAGAGGAAGCCGTCCTTCTGACCAAGGAAGGTATAAGCATAGCGTACGGCACGGCGCAAGATACGACGAATAACGTAGCCAGCCTTAGCATTTGATGGCAGCTGACCATCAGCAATCGAGAACGATACAGCACGTAGGTGGTCGGCACAGACGCGCATAGCGACATCTGTATCCTCTTTCTCACCATACTTCATACCACTGATCTGCTCCTCAGCCTTGATGATTGGCTGGAAGATGTCAGTATCATAGTTAGAGTGCTTACCCTGCAACATGCGCACCAAACGCTCGAAGCCCATACCCGTATCAATGACATTCATGGCCAACTTCTCCAAAGAACCGTCAGCCTTGCGGTTGAACTGCATGAACACAAGGTTCCATATCTCAATCACCTGTGGATCGTCCATATTGACCAATTCACGACCGGGTTTCTTGGCTTTCTCCTCAGGAGTACGGCTATCGACATGAATCTCTGAGCAAGGGCCACAGGGACCTGTATCGCCCATCTCCCAGAAGTTGTCGTGCTTGTTACCATTGATAATATGGTCTGCAGGCACGTGCTTCAGCCAGTACTGCTCAGCCTCGTCGTCACGCGCTAGTCCTTCTGAGGGGTCGCCCTCGAAGACGGTGACATAAAGGTCTTTGGGATCCAGTCCGATAACATCTACCAGATACTCCCATGCCATGTCGATGGCACCTTCCTTGAAGTAGTCGCCAAACGACCAGTTACCCAGCATCTCGAACATAGTGTGGTGGTAGGTATCGTGGCCTACTTCCTCCAAGTCGTTGTGCTTACCGCTGACGCGCAGACACTTCTGGGTATCGGCACGACGGCGCGGCTCTGGGTCGCGCGTACCTAATATAATATCTTTCCACTGGTTCATACCCGCGTTGGTGAACATCAGCGTGGGGTCGTCCTTGATAACCATTGGTGCTGAGGGCACAATGGCGTGTTGCTTAGACTCGAAGAATTTCTTGAAAGAGTCACGAATCTCGTTAGCTGTCATCATCTTGATTATTTATTTCTATTAGATTTTTCTTGAATTATCTCATCTTCCAGTCACCGTCAACCTGTACCATCGGTACGGTAACCTCCTCTTTGGTGGAGTCGCCGTAAGACAGCAACAGGAAGGCGTAGACCACATGGAGCGTGGAGTCAATGCGTCCTACATTAGGCGATACAACAACGGAACGCAGGCCATTGTGTTTCTGCTCCACATCCTTCATATATTGTTCGTTGGCCTTCACCAACTGGTCGCGATAGTCGGCAGGCATCTCGTCATAGGCGGCTTTTCCTGCCAAGAAACCATCGGGATAGCCATCCAACAAGCGCTGGTAATAGCTTTGGGCAGCCTCAGCAGCCTGCTGTTCAAGACTAACTTCCTGACAGCCCACCAAGCCCATTAGACCCATTAACCCTGTAACCATCCTACGCTTCAACATCATTTCTGTCTGATAAACACATTAATTGGTGTTCCGGTCAAAGTCCAGTTCTCACGCATCTTGTTCTCCAAGAAGCGGCGGTAGGCCTCCTTGACATACTGTGGCAGGTTGGCATAGAACACAAAGGTAGGAATCTGTGTGTCGGGCACCTGCGAGACATATTTGATTTTGATATACTTTCCTTTGATACTGGGTGGTGGTGTCTGCTCAATAATAGGCAGCAACACCTCGTTGAGCTTTGACGTACCAATCTTAATCTTACGATTCAGATACACCTGCTTGGCTGTCTCCAGCACCTTGAAGATGCGCTGCTTGGTAACAGCCGATGCGAAAATAATGGGGAAGTCCACAAACGGAGCCATGCGCTGACGGATAGCATTCTCGAAGGTCTTGATAGCCTCCTGCGACTTATCCTCCACGAGGTCCCACTTGTTGACAACAACCACCAGCGACTTGTTATTCTTCTGTATCAGTTGGAAGATGTTCATATCCTGTGCTTCAATACCACGAGTGGCATCAATCATCAGAATGCAGACATCCGAATTCTCGATGGCACGGATGGAGCGCATCACGCTATAGAACTCCAAGTCTTCCGTCACCTTGTTCTTACGACGAATACCGGCTGTATCGACCAGATAGAAGTCGAAGCCGAACTTATCGTATTTTGTATAGATACTATCGCGGGTTGTTCCAGCAATATCCGTTACGATATTGCGGTCCTCACCAATGAAGGCATTGATGATGCTCGACTTACCAGCATTCGGACGACCCACCACAGCGAAACGTGGAGTATCATTATCGATATCAGAAGCGTCAGCAACGGGAAGCTTCGACAGTACATAGTCGAGCAAGTCGCCAGTACCAGAACCTGTGGCGGCACTGACACAGAACGGGTCACCCAGTCCGAGTTTATAGAACTCGTACTGACCATACAGGTCCTTACCATCGTCAGCCTTGTTGGCGACAAGCACTACGGGCAACTTAGAACGACGCAGGATAAGAGCCACATCCTGGTCAAGGTCCGTCAAACCATTCTTGATATCCACCAAGAAGAGTACCAGGTCGGCTTCTTCCGTAGCCACAATAACCTGCTTACGAATCTCCTCCTCGAAGATATCGTCCGAATTGACTACCCAACCACCGGTGTCAACGACTGAGAACTCACGTCCATTCCACTCGCACTTACCATACTGGCGGTCACGAGTGGTACCAGCCTCGTCACTGACAATAGCGCGACGGCTGTTAGTCAGTCGGTTAAACAAGGTGGACTTGCCTACATTCGGGCGTCCTACTATAGCTACTAAGTTTCCCATTCTCTCTAACTTCTTTTATCTTCTTAACTTCTCTACTTCTACTCTGGATTATATCCAAAGCTGTCTAATTCGCGCTGACTACTACGCCAGTCCTTGTCCACCTTCACGAAAGTCTCCAGGAAGATGGGCTTGCCAAAGAATTTCTCCAATGCCTTACGGGCTTCTGTTGACACCTTTTTCAACGCAATGCCCTGATGCCCGATGATAATACCCTTCTGTGAGTCACGCTCCACATAGATAATGGCATTGATATGGATATTCTTCTCAGTCTCCTTAAAGCGCTCCACACGTACCTCTACTGAATAAGGTATCTCCTTGTCGTAGTAGAGCAGGATCTTCTCGCGGATAATCTCCGACACAAAGAAACGCGCAGGCTTGTCTGTCAACTGGTCCTTATCAAAAAACGGCGGCGAGTCGGGCAACAACTCCTTGATACGCTTCAACAGCATATCAATGCCAAACTTATTCTTAGCCGAGATAGGCAGAATCTCTGCGTTAGGCAGTAACATGTGCCATTTCTCAACGATGTTACCCAGCGTTTTCTGGTCGCTCTCATCAATTTTGTTGATGAGCAAAAGCACAGGAATCGTCATTTTCTGCACCTTCTCCAGGAAGTCCATGTTCTTCTCCGGAGTCTCCACCACATCAGTGACATACAGCAATACATCAGCATCCTGGAGGGCAGACTCAGAGAAGGCCAACATCGACTCCTGCAATTTGTAGTTGGGCTTCAACACACCTGGTGTGTCGGAGAACACAATCTGCATATCATCGGTATTGACAATACCCATGATACGATGACGCGTGGTCTGCGCCTTGAACGTTGCAATCGAAATACGCTCACCAACCAACTGGTTCATGAGCGTACTTTTACCTACATTGGGATTGCCAACGATATTTACGAATCCTGCTTTATGCATACTCATTTCTCACTTCCATCATACGCCCACTTATAGTAGGATGCTCCATGAACGAAACCAGCACCGAAAGCAGTGAAAATCATATTGTCACCTTTCTTCAGCTTATGTTCGTTCTCCCAGAGTGCCAAGGGAATGGTTGCGGCAGAGGTATTACCAAAATGTTCGATGTTGACCATTACCTGTTCCATCGGCAGTTCCAAGCGCTTGGCGACAGCCTCGATGATGCGCATATTAGCCTGATGAGGTACCACCCATGCGATGTTGTCCTTATCCAGATTGTTACGCTCAGCTATCAGGGCACAGTCGTCACTCATGTTGGTCACAGCATAACGGAACACAGTGCGTCCCTCTTGATAGAGGTAGTGCAAGCGGTGGTCTACCGTGAAGTGGCTGGGAGGACAGACAGAACCACCGGCCTTCATATGCAGGAAGGGCAGGCCCTTACCATCAGCACGGAAGTAGGAGTCCATCACACCGATATTCTCTTCTTCAGTGGCTTCCAACAGAACTGCAGCTGCACCGTCACCAAACAGGGGACAGGTAGCACGGTCCTTGTAGTCGGTCACTGACGACATCTTGTCGGCACCAATCACGATGATTTTCTTGTAACGACCACACTGAATCATTGCTCCAGCAACATCGAGAGCATAGAGGAATCCACAGCAAGCGCCCCAGAAGTCGAACGCAAAAGCATTCTTCAGTCCCAGTTTGCCCAGCACGATACTGGCCGTGGAAGGAAATTTATAATCAGCCGTCGAGGTGGCAACAATGACTGCATCAATGGTATCTGGATCAACGCCGGTCTTCTGCACCAACTGCTTGGCAGCCTTACGGGCCATATAGCTGGTACCCAGACCTTCCTCAGCGAGGATGCGGCGTTCCTTAATACCTACGCGCGTCATAATCCACTCGTCATTGGTGTCTACCATGCGCGACAGTTCCTCGTTGTTCAGGACGTAGTCGGGCACGTAGCCACCAATACCGGTGATTATCGCATTGATATTACTCATTACTCAGCGGCTTCGTCCATTACAATAGCAATCTTGCCACGATAGTAGCCACAGCTGGGGCATACGGTGTGGTAGATGTGGTAAGCGCCACAGTTGGGGCATACTGCCAATGTGGGAGCTACAGCCTTGTCATGGGTACGACGCTTTGCGGTACGAGTGTTCGATTGTCTTCTTTTAGGATGTGCCATAATTCTATTACCTTTTTAAATTTTTAAACTTTTAAATTCTTTAGTTTCTCCCAGCGCGGGTCAACGACCGCCTCTGCCTCCTCTTCGCCGCTTCGGACAGCGCCGCTCAGCTCTTCCAGCTTCTGCGTCATCGCACTATTGCATTTTCCAGGTGCATGAACGTGCTTGATGGGTATGGCCAGCATCGCAAACTCATAGATGAACCACGACAGGTCGAGCATTCCTTCGTTCTCGTCAATGGTCACGGTGTCATCGTCATCGCTGTATGTGTCGCCCAACTTAACGACCAAATGGTTGTCTGCAACTATAGGCTGCTCCATGTCGTCAAGACAACGGTCGCAACTGACAGTCACAACACCCTCGGTATGGAACTGGAGGTCGAAAAAGCCGGTCATCTTGCGTATAGACACCGACACATGCAATGCCCCATGTTCCAACTGTGAGCCGTCCAAAGCACTGAAGTAATCATCGCCAAGGTCGTATTCCAAGACCACAGAGGCCTCCTGCAACCCTTTCAAATCAATCTTCAACTGCTCTAAACTACACATAATCACACTTTTGGGCTGCAAAGGTACGAAGAAATTTTGAAATAATCATAAAAATGCGGCTTTTTTTGCTATTTAATTGTTAATATTCCAAAACTTTGTCGATAATACACTTTTATTTTGTACTTTTGCGCTCCAACACGAAACAACAGAAGTGTATGTCAAACAACAGTTCATTAATCGGTTCCAAAATCAGGGGCCTCAGAGAAACAAAAAATCTCAGTGTAGAGGAAATCGCTGAGCGTAGCGGTCTGACCGTAGAGCAAATTAACAGTATTGAAAACGACGTGAACCTGCCATCCCTAGGTCCGCTGATTAAGATTGCCCGTGCACTAGGCGTACGACTGGGTACGTTTATGGACGATAGCGACGCACTGGGTCCCATTGTTACCCGTGCCAAGGATCGCGAGGCAGATAGCAGTATCAGTTTCAGCAATGGCGCCGTTGATGCCCGCAAGCACATGGAGTATCACCCATTGGCACAGCAAAAAGCTGGTCGTCATATGGAACCGTTCGTGATTGACATCAACCCGGAGGAGAGTCCAGAGTTCCAGCTTTCGGCTCACGAGGGTGAGGAGTTCATCTACGTCATGCAGGGCGAGGTAGAGATTGTCTATGGCAAGGAGACCTACAACCTGAAAGAGGGTGACTCGATTTTCTACGACTCCATCGTGAAGCACCACGTACATGGTGCCCCTGGCAAGAGTGCAAAAATCTTAGCAGTTGTCTATATTCCTTTCTAAGTATGAGCAACGTAAGACTTGATATGGCAGGCAGACCATTGCCTGACAGAACATACCCTGCCGAGACTGGCTCGGAGGGATATCAGCTGTGGGAACGTACACTCGGCGAATGGCTCGAGTATTGGGCAGAGACGACACCTGATAAGGAGTATATCGTCTATTCAGACCGCAACTTGCGTTTCACATGGTCTAAGTTCAACGAACGCGTGGACAATCTGGCCAAGGGCTTGATCAGCATTGGCGTAAAGAAGGGATCGAATGTAGGTATCTGGGCTACCAACGTGCCCGACTGGCTCACCTTCCTTTATGCTACCGCCAAGATTGGTGCTGTGCTGGTAACAGTGAACACCAACTACAAGCAGAACGAGCTGGAGTATCTGTGTAAGGACTCGGACATGGAGGTGCTCTGCATCACCGATGGTACATGGGACTGTAACTATGTCGATATGACGTACACGATGCTGCCAGAGTTGAAGACCTGCGAGCGCGGTCACCTGAACAGCGAACGTTTCCCCTTCCTGAAGAACGTTGTGTATATAGGTATGGAGAAGTATCGCGGCATGTACAACACCGCCGAGCTGCTGCTTCTGGGCCAGAACGTGGAGGACGAGACGCTCAACGAGATGAAGAAGCAAGTCAGCTGCTACGACGTGTGCAACATGCAGTACACCAGCGGTACCACAGGTTTCCCCAAGGGTGTGATGCTGACGCACTATGGCATTTCGAATGACGGCTACTTCACGGGCGAGAATATGGGATTCACACAGGACGACAAGCTCTGCGTGTGCGTACCTTTGTTCCACTGCTTCGGTGTCGTGCTGGCCACGATGAACTGTCTGACACACGGTTGTACGGAGGTAATGGTCGAGAAGTTCGACCCACTGGTAGTACTGGCCTCTATACATAAAGAAAGGTGTACCGCCGTCTATGGTGTGCCCACGATGTTTATCGCTGAGCTGAACCACCCGATGTTCGACATGTTCGACCTGAGTTGTCTGCGTACGGGTATTATGGCTGGCTCGCTCTGTCCTATCGAGCTGATGAAACAGGTGTCAGAGAAGATGTATATGACCATCACCAGCGTATACGGACTGACAGAGTCGTCACCAGGTATGACGCAGACCTGTCTGAACGACACCTTCGAGCAGCGTTGCACTACCGTTGGTCGCGACTTCCCGTTTGTTGACGTGAAGGTACTGGACCCAGAGACGGGCGAGGAGTGTCCTGTTGGCGTGCAGGGCGAGATGTGCTGCAAGGGCTTCAACGTGATGAAGGGTTACTATAAGAATCCTGAAGCTACGGCTGAGGTCATCGACAAGAACGGCTATCTGCACTCAGGCGACCTGGGCGTGAAGGACGAAGAAGGTTTCTATAAGATTACCGGACGTATCAAGGACATGATTATCCGTGGTGGTGAAAATATCTATCCACGCGAGATTGAGGAATTCCTCTATCACATGCCTGGCATCCGCGACGTACAGGTTGCTGCCGTACCTTCTAAGAAATATGGTGAGGCCGTAGGTGCCTTCATTATTCTGGAGGAGGGTGCACAGATGACTGCCGAGGACGTACAGCTGTTCTGTCGTGGCAAGATAGCCCGCTACAAGATACCGAAGTACGTATTCTTCATCAAGGAGTTCCCGCTGACAGGCTCAGGAAAGATTCAGAAGTTCAAGCTGAAGGAGATGAGTCTGAAGCTTTGCGAAGAGCAGGGCATCGAAGTGATTTAGCATTCTATAAGCCCTCAACTACTTATTTGAGGGCATCTCAATACGGAAGGTCGTACCTTTGCCAATCTCTGACTGTTTGACAAAGATACGGCCTTTATGATATTCTTCTACTATACGTTTTGCCAGCGACAATCCCAGTCCCCACCCTCTCTTCTTCGTGGTAAAGCCTGGCGTAAACACATTGGCGACATCTTTTTTCTTGATACCCTTGCCGGTGTCCTGCACCTCTATCACGACACGATGGTCCTCGTCCATCAGCGTCAGCGTAATGGTGCCCTTGCCCTCCATTGCGTCAACGGCATTCTTGCAGAGGTTCTCCACCACCCACTCAAACAGCGAGGCGTTCATCTTCACAATGACTTCATGGTCGGGCAAGTGCCGAATCATCTGCACCTGATTGCTGGTGCGACGGTCCATATAGTCAATGACGTGTTCCAACACTTCATTCATAGAGGCATCCACTGGTTCAGGCAGTGAACCAATCTTTGAGAAGCGGTCGGCTATCAGTTGCAGACGCTTCACATCCTTGTCCATCTCTGGCAACAGGTCATCGTCAGGGTACTGCTCCTTCAGCATCTCCACCCACGCCATCAGACTCGATACAGGGGTACCCAACTGGTGAGCCGTCTCCTTCGACAGTCCCACCCATACCTTATTCTGCTCAGCACGTTTCGACGACAGCAGGGCAAAGATAGCCACCACCACGAATATCAGCACGATACCCAGCTGCACGTAAGGCCACGCCTGCAATCGCTTCAGCATGATGGAATCGTCATAGCAAACCAACTGCTGACCGATGCGTATCGTGTCACCAGCATTAATCATGCTATGCATATAGCTTTCTATATGTGCCGAGTCTTCAATGTTACGATAGTCATCGATACCGCCTTCGCTGTTCATCACAATGACGGGGATGGTGTTGTTACCCTCCATCACGCTCAGCACCAGCGACAGGTCAGTCGTCTCATCTGCCTCATTCAGAGCATGCAGGGCCTGAGCCCACACCTCCATGCGGTGACGCTCCTCTACAGAGAGGTCACGTACCAGGAAATGTGACACCAAAAGTGATGCTACGGCGATTATCACCGCAGCCATCACCAGTATGATTTTTACTTGTCTAATACGGTCGGTCCACTGCATACCTTATTATAACGTATGCCCGTACAGAATATTGTATTACCCGATAGTTATGGTATAACGGCTCATAAACGAAGCACCAGGCAACAAGTGGTTCATCAGGGGTTTATCCTTGAACTCGCCCTTGAAGCCTCTGGGGTCGCCCAGTCCATACCAAGGTTCTATGCATACAAAGGGAGCCTGTTTGCCGTATGGACTCCAGAAAGCGATGACGGGTGTCTTGTAGTCCACCGTTACAGCCGGTTCGCCATTGGTATCCATCAGCATGGCGCGGTGGGTCTGACACTTGTGAATCTTCACCGAGTCGTTACGGAAGAAGTTGTCACTAAGTTCCAGAATACCCATATCAGCCTCCAAAGGAATCTCCACCATGTCGTTGCTACCGTCAGCATAGCTCTTCAGAGAGTCCATCGGTTCCTCATTGTCCAGCTTAATCATACCTTCCAGTTTACCACCAGGCACGTTGAAGGCCGGATGACCGCCAATCTGGAAATGAATCTCCTGCATATCGGTATTCTCCACATGCCAGATAACATGTACCTTATTGCCTTCCAAGCGATAGCTGATGGCAAGGTTAAAGCGGTAGGGGTACACCTTCAGCGTATCCTCCGAGTCGTGCAACGCCAGCGTCACCTTCTCGTCTGACTGGCTGACCACCGTAAACTCCGTATCACGGGCAAAGCCGTGACGGGGCAAGTGGTACTCCTTGCCGTCCACCACGTAGGTGTCATTATTCACACTGCAAACTATCGGAAACAAGATAGGCGAATGTCTCGGCCACTTCTCGCCGGCCTGCCACATATACTCCCTACCCTCGTTGTCCTTCACACTCTGGAGCTCTGCTCCCATCTCAGCCACCTTAATAGTCAGCTGTTCATTCTTCAGTTCAATCATGATTCATCAGGTTAGTATCTATAACCCCACAAAGATATATAAAATATGTAACATGTCAACCATCGACACCGTATTTTAATAAATAATAACAGACTGCCCGCTCAGGACAGTCTGTTATCACTCTTTTCCTCGGTATCTGAAAGGAGCTATCCCCCCAGAGACATTAAATGTGCTGTGACAGATAGCTGGTCGGCCAGATGTTGATGGTTGACTGAACAGAAGTCTTGTTATTGCCTACGGTCAGCGTAATGTATACAGGGCAATGAATGATGGTCTTCTCGGCTTTCGGAGTGTTCAGCGTAGCAGCCAAGTCATTATTGCTGTAGTTGATAGAGTTGGCAAAGTGGCTGTGGTTACCAGAGCAGAGCACGCTGATCTTGTTGGTCGTACCGTCGAGGTCAATCTGTGTGCGTGACTCATCAGAGCCGATTTCGAAAGCACGGATAATGATGGGCTTCTCGGTGGCGAATTTCAGCACGCCATCCTTCATACCCTCCTGTTCGAAGGTAATAACGTATTTCTTACTACCTACGGTCATATAGACTGCCGTACCATATTCGTCAGGAGTAGCCTCCTCGTCGCTCCAGTAAGTGGTGTGCCACCATGCCTGCTCAGGCTCCTCACCGACAACGTAGTGCTTGAAGGTGGGATACCAGTCACGCATCTTCGTCTTCTCCGTCACCCAGCTGTAGTCAGCGTCTACGCAAAGCTTCTCAGCAGGCTCGCCACGCTTGGCGGTCAGCGCGAGTTTGTTGCCTTCAGCATAGATGGGAATATCAATCAGCGATGGTTCGTCTGCACCAGTCTTCTTCACTTTCAGTGCATAGAACACAGGCTCGTGGTCTTTACGCCAGTCGGCACCCGTTGCCTGCGACTTGTCCTTGTTGGAGGTGTTTATAAACGTCTTCTGTGGTACGCCGAACAGCTCGTGAACCTCGAAGCCCATGCCTTCGCCCTCTGCTTCAGGCTCTCCCACATAGATTTTCTTGTAAGCACCAGTGGCTCTTACTATCAGATAGAAGGTGGAGTAGCCGTCAGCATCAGCGTCCTTCACATGCTTGGCATCGAAGACGATGTCGTTGTAGTCGAAGTCACTGTTCGAACTCACGGTCAAGTCCTCGGCAATAATACGCTTGAAGCCCAACTCCATCAGGTCGCTGATAGACAGGTTGACAATCTCCTCACCCATTGCCAGCAAGTCGGCATCCGACTTGGCAGCGCGGTTTGACGCTGCTCTGGTACCACTATTGCCAAAGCCCCAGTCCTGATTGCTATCAGGCTGGCCGAACTCTGCAGTAAAGGCTTGCTTGAATTCCTCGTGACCCTTCTTGTCGTTGTACTCTGCATCAGCATAATCAGTCTCTTTCGAACAACTGACAAAGGCAGCAGCCATTGTCAGAGCTGCCATCAACATAGTTCTCATTTTCATACTCTTATTCCTTTTTGTATTGTTAATAATAATGTAGATATGCACACACGTCAAGATACAAAAAATGGCGTGCCCATTCTTATGCACTTGACCTTAGGGGCGAGTCTGAGAAACTTAGAACCCCTCTCTACATAGATAAGAATGCCATCACGCCATAAGCGTGAGCATAGCTAACACATGTAGAGCAGGGACTGTTTCCTGTGTCCCCTTTGCATCTTAAATCGAACTATTCTAAAATAAGTTTCTCAGGCTACTTCAGTCAAGTACGAAATAAGCTTATGCATCAATGTCGGCTCCAGATTTCTCTCCGAAGCCGTTGCAAAGATACGACAAAGTTTGTAATTTACCAAATTATTTCCGAAAAAAAAGCAAAACAAACCAAAAGTTGTCAGGTTTTTGAGCATAGCGAAACCAAGAAATTATTTTCCAATTCCATTGAGAATAATTATATATGGTGAAGATTCTCTAACCTGAAGGTGTAGAGTGTGGCGATGCAATCTTTCACTTGATAAAAACAAAAAATCACGATTTTATTTGTTTTTGTGCTCACTTATTCGTATCTTTGCACAAAGAAAAGGAACCATTTAATTTTTGAGAAAATGACGACATCAGTATCTATTCCATCTGCAGAGTACAATCTTGCAATGGCGTATGCCCATGAGCGCAACATGAGCATGGACGAACTGTTTGTTTCACTTATCAGAATGTTGCCGCAATATGAGGAGGACCAATTATGGAGTTCTAAAGACGGGGAATTAACTCCATACTCTATGGAGGAATTAGATGCTCGGATTGATGAGGCTGAAGCTCAGTTCGAACGAGGTGACTGTGTTACTCATGAACAGATGATGAACGACTTGAAAGCGGAATTTGCATGGCTGAAGTAATATGGAACAAGTTGGCCATACAAGAATGGCGTAACAGATTATTATATGGCCTGAACGAATTTGGCGAGACTTCAGCTATTCATTTTGTACAAAGGACAAACGACATAATAGACAGAATCAGGAAACATCCTGAGATTGGATATCCCGAACCTTTCGAACGAATCATTGTCCGACTGACAGCCATGAACAGAGCAGCGCTAATGCTGCCACCAACAGCACCATCGCCCCCATCCATCGAGCGATAAAATCACATATCTGTTTCATACATTTCATAGTTTGATGCCGACACTGGCAAGGAACCAACGCCCCTGTTGTGGAATAATGTTAGTGTTCATGCCGCTACGGTAGTAACGAGTACCAAAGAGATTGTGGACGTTCAAGCCGAGAGTAACAGGGCCTAGGGTGTACTCTCCTCCAAGGTTCACAATGGCACGGGCAGGCATCTCCTTCTGCATAATTACCCCTTGGAGGGCATCGATAGCTGTCTGCATAGCTACCATCGCCTCAGCCTGTTTACCTTCAGCAGCATACTGCTCATAAGCAGTGAGGGCACTAGCAGCGTGAACAAGTTGCACTAGGTCGCAATTGTAACTGGTCTGACGACCTTCGAAGAGCACGTGAGTATGAAGTTTCAGGTGCTTGGTAGCCTGCCAGCCCAGCACGAGGTTCGACATGACGGCTGGCGTGTTGTTGTTGTCATCTATGTCGGTAGTGTAGTAGTTATCAAGTATCTCTGGCAGTCCGAGGTCCATCATATTCGCCTTGAAGGTGTGCGTCCAGGTGAAGTTCCAGTTGGCAGTAAAGCGAGGCTGTTTGTAACTGGCCATCAACTCCACACCGCAGTTCCGGTTTTTGCTGGCATTCTGATAGGTAGTGATGTAGGTCATAATAAGGTCAGTTGCGCGGTTGTAGAAACCATTGACCTCGAAGTCCAAACCCTTCACCCAGTTGTTGCCGGCGAAGGAGAGCTGGAAGGAGTGAACACGTTCAGGTGAAAGACTGATGGCCAGACTGGGATCTGCACCAGCCATCAATACCGACATGATGTTGGCCTTACGGTAGATGTAAGGTGCATCGACGAACGACTTGGAGTAGCTGAGTTTGACATTCCACTTGGGCTGCAACATAATAAGGGCCACACGGGGCGACAGCTCGCGAATCTTGGTATCGTCGTACTGTACCTTGAAATCGTAGCGCAGACCAGCGTTCAAGATGAACGACCGCCACTGGTGTTTCAGCTGCACGTAGACATCACCATTATTCTCGGTACCCTTTCCCATGTTACGAATCTGCGGATCTTCAGAGAAGGTATAGTCAAAACCGTAGCCTATCTGGTAACGAATGTCATCGACCGTAAAGTGATTGTACTCAGCACCATAGCCGATACTGCCCTTATGGTTGTCGCCCAGAGTATAGGCATAGCTGCCCTTCAGTTGGAACCCAAAATTCTGTTCCTGACCATTGACGTAGCGCGAAATACCGCCATGCGTGGATATAACCTCTTCTACAGCCTCAGACATTCCGATGGCTTGGGCGAGGCCAGGCATCGGCAAGTCATTGAGTACCTGATAACGTGTGATATCCATTTTGTCGTAAGTGACACCAACCTTGAATTGTGACTTGAGAATGGAGAATTGATAACTCAGGTCAGCATGACGCGCATAGTTACTGAAACTGGGTTGCAGACCGTTGAAAGAGCGGTAGCGCTCACGATCGTAGCTGATTGCCAGCGAGGTCATGGTAAAGGGTGAGACAATCTGTGAGAAGCGGACATCGTACAGGAACTGCAAACCTTTCCAGTCAAGTTGCAGGCCAACTTCATAATTAGGATTATCGCCAACACGTCCTAAGCGGATATGATCGTAAGGCATACCGTATGGACTCTCATTACTACGTTCGTCACCGACATCGTATTTCTCACCACTATTGCGATAGACACTGCCCCAAACGAGCAGATCAACATCAAAATATCGTTTGCCAAAGACTGCATCGGCTTTCACCTGTCCGTAGTTACCCGCAGCGGCCTTAAACTGCAAACCATCCACATCTCTACCCTGCTTGGTGATAATATTCACAACAGCCGTCAAAGCCACACCGCCATAGAGCGACGAGGCAGGACCACGTAGCACCTCTATCTGCTTCACCTTTTCCAAAGACATCGAGAAATCTGGGGCAGCAGTATTAGTTGCATAGTCATTCAGGCGATGGCCATTCAGCATGATGAGGATTTTCTCCTGTCCGACACTATAGATACCACGCATGGCGACATTGATGTCGTCGTTGCAGTCGATGAGATTCATGCCTGGTACATAGGCTGCCAACACTTCCTGCAGATTGCGGGCACCACTGTCCTGAATCATCTCAGCGGTGATGAGCGTGGTGGGAACGGGTACCTCGGCAAGACTCTCAGCCTGACTGGAGGCAGTGGTGATGGTGGCTGTCATGCCGGCCTTGATATTGTTCACAATGTCAGCAAACTCCGCAGGGTCACTGGTCGACGGACTGTAGTAGGGATTCTCCTGCAGCATCAGTACAGTGTAACGCTCCGTCTGCTGGATGTCGTAACGGGCCAGGTAGCTAAGTGCAATGAGACGGAGTGCGTTCTGTCGCAGATTGCCATGAAAAGAGCTAAGATTCTGCATCAGCACATCGCGAGCCTGCTCTATGCGACCTATCTGGTAGTCACTCTCAGCCTGTGAATAGAGACTTCTCATGCCAGTGTCTTCCTGGGCATGAACCATGCTGGCACAGAGAATCAATAATAATATATATATGCCCTTTCTCATTTCTTGATGGGGATTGTAAAGGTAAAAGTAGTTCCCTTGCCCTCAGTGGAGGTGAAGGAGACCTTGCCTCCATGTTTGTTCTCGATGATGTCGCGCGTGATGCTCATGCCGAGACCCGTACCCTGACCAATAGGCTTTGTGGTGAAGAAGTTCTCAAAAAGTCGCTGCTTCACCTCGTCACTCATGCCTTCGCCATTGTCGGCAATGGTGATGACTAGATTATCATCGGCAGTTGCCACAGTGATTTCTATTTCGGGAGAGTAGTCTTCACCTTTCTCCTTCTTCACTTCACTCTTTCGCCACACAGCATAGCAGGCATTGTTCATCACGTTCAGTACTGCGCGGCTCAAATCCTGAGGAATAGCCATAATCATCGGCAGACCTTCCTGATACTGCTCGCGGAGGGTAACATTGAAACCCTGACAATTTGCACGCATAGCGTGATAGGACAGACGGACATACTCTTTGACGATATGGCACACATCGGTGGGAACAAACTCGTTTTCCTTACCGCGCGAAACGAGCAGAATGCCCTGTATGATACTGACAGCGCGCTCACCATTCTCCATAATCTGAGTCATGTTCTCCTTCAAGTCAGCGACGATGTCACTGAGATCCTCGCGGTCAGCCTCCGACAGTCGTTCAGCATTGTCCTCCACAACGTCGGTCAGGTCGTCCAGCAACTTGTTTGACATTTTCGAGAAGTTGATGACAAAGTTCAACGGGTTCTGTATCTCGTGGGCAATGCCGGCACTCAGCATACCGAGTGAAGCCAGCTTCTCCTGTTTCTCTAATTGCTGCTTTAATTGTTCAAGCTCAGTCATACGGATTTCGTTTTGGGTAGTGATATCGTAAATTCTGTGAAGTTGTCTTTTACAGATTCAACGCTAATGTCGCCATTATGGTTCTGAATGATTTCACGGCTTAGATAGAGACCCACACCCGCAGCCTCAGCAGTGGTCTTCGTGGTGAAGAACGGGTCAAAGATCTTGCCGATGGTTGTCTCACCGATGCCGGTGCCGTTGTCGCGAATCTTCAGGACGTACTGGCCTTCAGCAATAGTTACCGTAAGCGACACTTCAGATGAATACGGTTCCTTCTGGTATTTCTTGACCACAGCATAGACAGCATTGCCAAGGAGACTCATGATGGTCTTGCTAAGCATATCGGGATTGCCGTACAGGGGCATCGGATTATTAGGCAGGGTGAACAAGAACTGGATGTGGTACTGCTCCTTCTCCTTGGCGAAGTAGTTGTTCACCATTTCCTCGTTTTGCTGGAGCACAGGCAAGAGGTCCATATCCACATAGCCACCCGTGCGGTCTTTCAACATCTCTTCCATAGCCTTGAGGGTACGGGTAGTATTCTGACCGTACTGGTCTACATTCTTCAGGTTGTCCGACAGCATGTCCAACAAGTCCAGCGTATCCTCGTAATCATCCTCATTGATGTTCTCCTTATTGTTGTCAATGTTTTCCTTGAGGTCTTTCAACAGGTCGTTGGACATCTTCGAGAAGTTGATGATGTAGTTCATCGGATTCAGGATACGGTCTATGAGTCCCTCGGTCAACTTACCCACCGTAGCCATCTTCTCCTGGCGAATCAGTTCGTGCTGGGCGTTGCGAAGGTCGGCAGTACGCTCCTCAACTATCTGTTCCAACTTGATTTTGTCCTTCTGCAATCGCCTCAGACGGTAGCGGAACAACTGATAGACGATGTAAGCAAAGAGGAAGAAATAGAGCACCACCATATACCAGCGCATCAGCAACGGATAAGCAACTTCAAAATCAACGCTTGTCACCTCTGACAGTTCACCATTGGACGACATGGCCTGCACACTGAAGGTGTATGAGCCGTAACGGAGATTCAGGAACGCAACATCCTGCTTTTCACTCCAGGAACTCCAACGGCCTTCTGACCCGAATAACCCGAATAGCGATTGTTCATCCATACGGAATCGATACAGGGTTTTGCCAGAAAGTGGCGCGTAGTCCAAGGCATAGTAGAAATGCAGATGTCCCTCGTTGCTACTCAGCGACGGCAACGTCTTGGGCATGTCTCCGTAGCCGCCCCACAACACGCTGTCACCACGCATGACGATAGAACGAAAACGAACAGTACGGCAGTCCGTCAGTTTGGCAAGGTCTTGCTTTTCAGTATCAATAATGGCAAGTATCTCGTCACCACCAATCCATATCTGGTGACCATAACGATACTGGGCTTTGACATCAATGTCGCTAACAGGCTTCAGCAATTGTTTGGGCAGGTCGTCCATGGGCTTTTTTCTCTTTCCTGGATCTATACCTCTTGTCTCACCATGCACATTCTTGAGCCATAGGTTTCCATGAGCATCCTTACGGATTTCTGTCACCAGTGGGAGGTTATCGACTTTCGTTCGTTGGCCCGATTGGTAGAGCCACACACCATCGGGTTCAGCAACATATATCTTATCGTCCTCAACCAACATGGCTGTAGTGGCATTGGAAGTAAGGCGACTGACAGCCCCATCTCGTGCAATCTTGTAGATACCGCTGGAGGTAGCAGCCAATAGCGCGTTGTCTTGCTGGCAGAGCGTCCAACAGATATTGTTGATATCATCTATACGCTTGCACTGTCGCGAGGCAACGGCAAAGAGGCCATTGGTGGTGCCGACATAGATCTTTCCGCCAAAAGCAATAATGGCATGCACCTCACCGATTAAGCCGTCTTTCGGTAGGAAATAACTATAGAGCGAGGGTACTTCAATGGAAAAGATGCCGTGTGCTGTGGCACCCCACAACGTGCCATGATGGTCGTACGACACATAGGATACTTGGTTAGAACAGAGACCGTCGGCCTCGGTGATGGTAAAGAGGTCGTGCCCCTGGTCATCGGCAATAATCAGGCCCTTGTTCTCCTTAACCTTGACAACGAGTCCGTCATCGAGTTTCTCTGTCTGGATGATGTCGTCCATCAAGGCATTTTCCTTTCCTGCTTTCAGTGCTTCCACCGACACAACAATAGACTCGACACCGATGCTAAAGTTGGCATTGGTATGCATCTTCAGTTTCACGACGGGATGAGGACTGTCAGTTTCCGTGACCTCATAGATATTGTTATCACTGGCAACAAACTGCAACGCACCTTCGTCCTCAAAGATTTCCATTACCTCACCATCGAACTGCCCGTCCTTCGCCACTTGCTGCAAATACAATTCACCATTGGCACGCTGCTGCACACGGGCAAAAAATTTATACCCACCTACCCACATGGTGTTCTTACTGTCGCGAACGCAAACCGTGACACGATTGATGTCAGGAGTATGAATCATGCGCCAGCGAACACGGTCGTAATAGAGCAAACCTTCGAAATTAGCCACAAAAATCGTACCGTCCGCACCGGCCTCGACATCGTAGTTACGGTTATGACCGCCATATTCCGCCGCTGTATAGTTGCGAATCAGGGGAAGGCCCTGCGCCCCTGCGGGGCTAATGAATAATGAACAATAAATAATGAAGATTGCTGCACACAGCAGTATCCTCCGCATTATTATATATCTATTTCTCTCTTTCATAGCGGTAGCAAATTCTTCACTGTTCACTATTCACTTTTACCTCCCTATACGGAATTCCTTTGCCCACGTAGTAGTTCCACTCTTCCTTGGTGAAATTGCGCTTCACGTTCTGACGAAGGCGCTGGGCTATCTTCGGCAGCGAGATGAGATATTCGGTCATAGTACCGTTATGTTCACCAGTCCATATGTAATCCTTGGTGCTGCTGAAAGTGAAATCAGTGAGCCAGCTACTGGACTGGAATAGCGTGATGGGCTTAATCTGAGGGTCGTCAGTTACCCAGAAAAGCAATTTGCCATCATAGCTGGAGGAATACAGACGTTTACCGTTTAATTTCATCTTGGTGACTTGTGAGAGATGACCAACAAGCTTAAAGCTCTTTCCGTTTTTGTCTATCAACCAAATGGTACCGTCGGCCATACCATAGGCTGTGAGATGTTCATTCTTTGAACTGGCAAAGGCTGTAACCTGACCAGAAACGGGGACCTTCTCATTAGTGATATCATCAAGACCATTGAAAAGATGCATACGTCCACGGTTGTCGAACAACAAGGGTTTGTAGTCACGTCTGCCGACACTCATAACACGGAAGTCAAGGCGCCGCGTGCCGATAATCTTGTCTGTGGCAATGTCGAGCAGAGCTATGCTGTTCTCACCAATAATCAGTAACTGCTTGCTGTCGTTGACATTCTGAATACTGAAAGGGCGATCGATATTTTCCAAGTAGAGAATTTGGTTGACGGTCTTCCCGTTAAAAACCACCAGATGGCCCGTATGACTGACTGCATATTCCTTCCCGTCTTTAGCTGCGAAAACATCGCGGAAACAGTAGTTCTGGTCATTCATTAATCGCGTGGTGCGTAGCTGACCGTCTTGGAATTGGTGGACAAAGATTTCACCATAGCTACTGACCGTCAGCAGTTGGTTGTTCTTGGCAGAGATGCCAATGCGCGAGATGCTGCCGTTATGGACATTCCAGTTGCGCCGGCCGCCAGCTGACTGTATCAGGGCCTGAAACACGGCAGGGGTATACAGGTCGCCACCATAGTTTTTAGTATAGAGGTAGGAAGCATAGGCCAGCATGTTGCCCAACTCCTTGTCGCCGGTCTGATAGATGGAGTATGACTGCGAGCCAAGCGTACGGCCTAACGAGATATAGTTCAGCGTGTCAGCTACTAGTTTCGCATGCTCGGCCTCCACACGCTGGTGCTCGGCCATCTGATAGGCATTCCTCGCCTCTTGGGCTGACTCTTCAGCGATACCCTGCGCTTCGATGGCTTTCTTTCGCTCGCTCTCTGAGCGGAGTGTCATCTCCTGAGCTATCTCCGACTGGCGGATGGCCTCCTTACTGCGTTCTTCTGAGAGAACCTGCTGACCATAGGCTATCTCCTCCATCTGCTGGCTCACACGGCGGTCCACCTCCGACTGTTTCTCATGTTTTCGCAGTGCGTCAATCTCAGTTTCCAGTTCACTGATACGCTCGTCATTGCCATGACGCATATAGAGTGTTACTGCTACCAATAATAGCAGCAGTACGCCCATACATCCTATGATGATGTTCTTATTCACTTAACTTCCTTAACTTCTCTTCAGCACCAGCATCGTGATGTCGTCGCTTTGTTCGGCACCATCTACAAATTCCTTAATACCTGCCTTGACAGTTTCGATAATCTCCTGACTGCCTTTGCCAACCAGACCACTGAGGATATTGTCCAGACGCTCTGTACCAAATTCCTCATACGTTTTAGTCATTGCCTCAGTCACACCGTCGGTAAACATCACCAGCGTGTCGCCATGTTCCAATTGAAGGGTATCTTCTTTAAAATCGATATTATCAAAAACACCCACAATGTTGTTCTTCGGCTCAGGCATCTCTTCAATGGTACCATCTGCACGCAACAGATGGGGCGGATTATGTCCTGCGTTGCAATAGGTGAGAAGACCCGTCTTCGTATTGTAGATAGCATAGAACACCGTGAGGAACATGCAGTCCACAGAGTAGGACGCCAACAAACGGTTCGAATCCGTCAGACACTCTGCCGTATTGTCACACTGCGAGCCTTTCGAACGAATCATTGTCCGACTGACAGCCATGAACAGAGCAGCGGGAATGCCCTTGCCACAGACGTCGGCAATGACCAAAGCGATGCGGTCATCGTCAATACGGAAGAAATCATAGAAGTCGCCACCGATGTCCTTTGCTGCCTCCATCGAAGCATAGATGTCCATCTTGTCACTATCCTCAGGGAAGGGGGGGAACACCTGCGGCAGGATGTACTGCTGGATTTCCCTGGCCGTAGTCAAGTCCTTCTTCAGCGACTCCAGCTGCGAATACGCCTTCTGCGACTCATGCACGAAGTTAATCTGTTCGATAGCCTTCTCAATCGTCCGGCTCAGATCTTCCATATCAATAGGTTTCGTGGCAAAGTCGAAGGCACCATTATTCATGGCCTGGCGAATGTTCTTCATGTCACCGTAGGCACTCACCATGATGACGCGCAGTGCAGAGTTGCGCATCTCGTTCACCTTGGCCAGCAACGTCAAGCCGTCCATTTCCGGCATATTGATGTCGCTAAGGATAATCTCAATATCTGGGTTGTTATACAGGATAGCAAGGGCCTCCAGTCCGTTGTGGGCAAAGAAGAACTCATACTCCCCACTGCGAATCTTGCGGCGGAAGTACTGTTTCATCAACAGCTCCAACGGAGCCTCGTCATCAACACTCAAAATCTTTATTGTAGCCATAATATTTAACTATTCTTCTTGAATATCTTAGGTTCTTTACAATTAACTGCCTGCAAAGATACAAATTTGTTAGCATAATACAAAACAAAAATCAAAAAAAAACTTTCACCTTCACCACCGGCGTATTCAGCTTTTTCAAAATTATTTTTGGTCGTAACGATAATTAATGTTACCTTTGTATGCGAGTATCGAGGGAAAACCTCGATAAACAAACATACGCATATGGATAAACCGGAAAGACATAGCATGCAGCACAGAAGCCCTGGGAACAACTACGCTCACCCAGGTATTTACCATATCACAATAACAATAAGCGACAGAAAAGCGCAATCGTTAGGTCGTGTTACTGGCGATTTGCAATATCCTGACGGACATCCCGATGCTCCTAAGGTGGAATTGTCTGTCATTGGCAAGATGGTAGAATATGAACTGCTTCATAGTATTTCCTATCACTATCCTTTCATTGAAGTGCAGGACTATATCATCATGCCAGAACACATGCACTTTATTCTCAATGTCAAAAACAGCATCATCAGCAAAAACGGTCGTATAACACATCTTGGCCAGATTATCGCCGGCTTTAAGAATGGCTGCAATCGTCGCTATTGGGAAATAACAGGGCAAAAGGAGGTTGCGGCAAAACCGCTACCAACAACAAGCGCTCCCACTCCTTCCGCTTCCAGTGCTTCTTCCCCGTCTAGTGTTGCTGGTGGTTTTGCCACCAGCGCGCCAGTATCTGGCGCCAAGAAGTCCCGTTTTTCTTCTGGTCGTCCTCCTCTCTTTTCTCAAGGCTATGTCGACGTAATTCCCCTAAAAGACGGCCAACTAGAGACACAGCGCGCCTATATCCATGCCAACCCTCGCAACCGCTTACTGCGCACCACAAACCGCGCTGACCTTTTTCCACAACGCAAAACCATCGATACACTCGTCACCCTACCAGCCTTGAAAGGCTATCTTGTAAAAGAACGTGCGCTGGCAGAAAACGATACTGCAACTTGGGAAATGCTGAAAAACCGTTTGATGGTTGACAACCTCCATATCACATGTGACAGCTACGGTTCTCTTACGTTACTTTCCAAACGTCTGCTGCCCGTCGTCTGCCATCGCAACGATTTACGCTTCTTTGCCAAGCATAAGGATGCCTGTCTCACAGCCGCCGCCGAGGGTGCTGTATTGGTCTCTGCCCGTATTGCCAGAGGTGAGCAGGACATTATAGACGAAGTCATCGCTCTCGGCTATCCTGTCATTCTGATATCCGACAACGGCTTCCCCACTATCTACCATCCATCAGAAGCTCGTCTTGGTCTTTGCGCTTCTGGTCACATGCTATTGGTTACACCTTGGTCCTATCAATACCGCCATAACAATCAAGAGATAACCGTAGCAGAATGTAAAACCATGAATTGCATCGCCCAAGCCCTCTGTCACACGAAGGACAACTGGTGGAAATAAACCGTTATTTATTTTGCATTTCGCTCGATATGTGCTATCTTTGCATCCAAAGTTGAATAAAACAGTAACATAAATGATGAAAAAAGTATTATTAAGTTTGGCCTTTACCCTGATAACTATGGGAGGCTATGCACAAGGAGTTTTAGGCAAGTGGTATACTGAGGCTGGTGATGCTCAGGTAGAGATATACCAGTCTGGTGATAAGCTAAATGGAAAGATTGTATGGTTGGAGCAAGGTCCAGAAACCAAGGACAAACACAATCCTGACGCCAAACTTCAGAGTCGCAAACTGATGGGTGTAAACATCCTTTCAGGCCTCTCCAAGTCTAAGGAGAAATGGGAGGGAGGTAGAATTTACAACCCCAAGAATGGCAAGAACTACAAATGTTCCATCTGGCTTGATGGCGATCAACTCAAAGTGCGTGGCTATATCGGCATGTTCTACGAGACACAGACCTGGAAACGTAAGAAGTGACATACCGTTCACTTCTTGCATTTCATATACTCAGCGAGATATTTCATGAAAATATCTCGCTGATTTCTTATTTATTACAGAGGCCCCAAGTCGACCCTTGTTTTAGGTAACTTGTTTAAATGTCTAGTACCAGTCCATATACCATTGTAGCAGAGCGTAAAACCATGAATTGCATTGCTCAGGCTCTATGCCATACGAAGGATAGCTGGTGGAAATGCTATAATATGTAGATAGCAGGCTGAGATCCAAGTGACTTCAGCCTGCATGGTTTGTGATCTGAATAGATCAAAGAATCTGTGGTCTGAATTTTTTATAATAAGATCTCTACAATTGGGCGAAGTGACACCAACAGAACTGCAAATATGTTATTCCATTATGATTTTTTCTACTATATTGCCAATACGTACAATCGCAATATCACCTTTATTAAGAGAAGTTGCAATAGAAGATTTACCTTGATAGGCTATGCCTGAACCGATTAGCTGTCCAGAGACAGAATAAACAAATGCAGTTGTTCTATCAGAAATACCAGTAATGTATAATATTCCATTTTGGCTCTGAATAAATATATTATTGGCTATTTTAATCGAGCTGATGTCCGATTCTTCATTAGGGAATTCTTGAATGTTCCAAAAGTTTTTCCATATTTCGGTCGATTCATATATGGCTTTAGCTCCTTGAGGTACATACAGAATGGTATTTATAAAATTATAATTGGAGAAACCTTCCGCTTTTGGTGGAGTATTTCCTTTTATCTTAATAAATTCTAATGTTTGGTTTCCATATTCAACAGTATAGAAAGGGTCTTTAGAAAAGTCCATGACTTTTGTAAGAGAGGATCCAATAACAAGGGTTTTCAATTGTTTACGATCCATTCTTCCTTGTCCATTAGGTGGCCAAAGCGGTAGTTCTTTTACATTATTACCAATTTCTAAATGCTCAACATAGTATAATTCTGGATCAGGTTTGTTCTCCCAGCGTTCTTTAATAGCCCTTCCTAAATATATATAGTTAATTTTACAACGATGAAACTCTCCAAAGTAAGTGCCGTCTCCAATTCGTCCATCATTGTACTCAAGTTCTAATGGCGCTGATTCTCCGTCTTCAATAATTAGTGAGTCTAGAGCTGTACAACCCGTAAAAACAGGTACATGGGTTCTGTCTTTAGTACCACCAAGAGACTCTACACCCGAAGGAATTCGAAATGTTTTTAATGATTTACAATTTTTAAAAGCTCCTCCCTTTATACTTCCTCCGTAACCTTCTGGTTGCCAATCTATCTTAGTTAAAGATGCGCATCCAGCAAAAAGATAAGAATCTAACTTCTTTACGTTCTTTGATATTTTGACAGTATGGAGTTTAATACAATTCTCGAAGGCGCCATAACCAATGTTTGTAACATTATCAGGTATTTCTATATGTGTAATACTAGACTGCGCAAATGCACCTTCTTCAATTTCTGTAATGGAAGCAGGCAATAACACTGACACGATGTTATCGCCTTCGCTTGCAACTGATCTAACAGATGTAACGGTAAAATTTCTATTATTGTAAGTTATATTTGAAGGTATCTCTATTATTCCTGATAAATTATTAAATCCATCAACTGTTACAGTATAGTTCTCAAATGATGTCACTGTATAACAAATATCATCCACTTTAAAGTCATAGGCATAAACAGCATTTCCTGTTAGTAAAGCAAGCAACATTCCCCCTAAAAATAATAATTTCTGCATCATAATTTATTATATTAGATTGTCGTAATTTTTTTACCCTTTGCAATGCTGTCAATTTCTGATATGCATTTTTCTGTTACAGAGTCTAATCCATATCTCGTAATCCCTTGCAAAAGAGCGCCCCGAGAAATGCAATAATCTAAGAATGGAGGCCATTCTAATTGTTGGGAAAGAGACAGAAGAGACTTGTCTTTCTCTTTGCCTTTTGCTGATTGAAATTTCCAATAGATTTCTTGCAAAATACCATTTTGGACTTGCCACTGTTTCATTTCTTTGTCTGTCATAATTGCTTTTTGGGGCCATGTGAATCCCGGCCTTGGCGAATTATAGTTCTAGGTATGTTGCTAATATACAAAAAGAGCGTGGGATCCTACCTGTTACTCGTCCCACGTGTTGAGGCTCTGGCATCGCTCGAATAGTAAGAACGAGCAACGCCGAAGCCCACGCCGTATGTATATATGCGACAACAATAGCAGAAAGCCAATGGTGGCTGACAGCTATGCTAATACGGATATTACATACCCATGAGCGTCATTGTTGCTTTGCGTCTCGACTATTCGTTTGAAACTGCCAGATTCCAACACGTCAAGAACAAAGCGTCAGATAACGCTTTTCCTATATATAGGTTCCCACCCTCGTCAGCACCGCTCTCAAGCGGGGCTTCGGTATGAGAACACTGCAAAGATAGTCATTATTCTTGAAATCTCCAAATTTAGTGAAGGATTTTTTTTGCAATTAGACCTAACATCCCTCTCAGTACGGTAGATGGGGACGGTTAACTTACCCTTGCGGTCGTCGAGCTAAACCTTCTCTTCAAGCAGAGTGTGGCTTCGCAATCCGCTAATCCACTTTAATCTGTCTTCGATGGTTACACGGTTACAGCTGTAACCATGTGACCGCAGAGGAGCGAGAAACAGAGAAATGTTAACATAACTTGCTAATATACAGATATTTACACATCTACCAAGGCTATCAAAAGGCTGAAAGGTTACATGCTTACTGTTGTAACCGTAACCGCAGGGTCTGTAAGGACACAGGAAAATCGCAAAAAGATTTAACCTATTAACATAACATGCCTCAAGCCCTTTGCACATCGTGGTTTGAGGCATGTTAAATGTCTGCTCAACTATTATCATACATTTAACCGACTTGTGTAAAGTGCACCCCAAAATGTGAAATGCATGTTAAATGTCTGAGCAACTATTAACATGCCCTGAGCCCTTTATTTATCGGGATTTCAAGGGGGTTATGTTAAAAGGTTAAATGTTTTGCAAGGTTTCCCCCACGGCGTGCAATACAAAATGCAGATGTCAGAAATACAGCTAATACGGAAGCATATATAGCTAATACAGATGCGTATTAGCTGTATACGGAGTGCTACTACAGCTATCTTGCGCGTGGATACAGCTATTGTGCTCATGACTTGGTCTATCCACCACTAGTATAAATAGAAAAAAGCCCTCAAGTCTTTTGGACTTAAGGGCTTCTCTCTGAAAAGTGGCGGCCTCCTACTCTCCCGCATTGCATTGCAGTACCATCGGCGCAAGCGGGCTTAACTTCTCTGTTCGGAATGGGAAGAGGTGGGACCCCGCCGCAATAACCACC
>Ga0256405_10001432_pt1 | contig 64982 bp, 55 predicted proteins | sample RumenRJG_02DNA_FD_189096 | JGI IMG/M metagenome (GOLD analysis project Ga0256405, IMG submission 189096) | Bovine rumen microbial communities from Lethbridge, Alberta, Canada - RJG_02 | ecosystem: Host-associated > Mammals > Digestive system > Stomach > Rumen | place: Canada: Alberta... | reverse complement strand
GGTAGTGTCAAACACACCACCTGTTTTTTGTTCAAAAACCTTGATTCTACGGGAGGTTGCAACAAAAAGAGCATTGCCTCCCCTTTTTTGGTATAATGTCAATCGCCAAACCAACATCTCCAAAAAGGAAATCAATGCTCATGAACATTATACTTTATCTTCTTCAATTATGTAACTACCTTTATCAGCAGAATTGCTGGCTTATCTCCATTCTCTGCAGATATATCCCTCTCAGGCAGTGGGCCTTCGACGATTCCCATTCTCCCAAGTACCAGAAGTTCAAGGTAGACAGGCTTCCTGTGATACAACCTTACGCACAGGACTGGACCTATAAAGAACTGATTCCCTACTGGTACAAACGCTATGGTAAGTGGATCTTTCCGGTAAAGCGGCGCGGGCACTGCGATATACCTGCAAAATGCTCCTGCCCCCGCTGCAAGGCTCCATTTATGTATCTCTACCGGAACAACGGAAAGAAAGGGCAGCTCCTGTGCAAAGTCTGCGACGCCAGGTTCTCTCCCGAGGAAGGCAACCGCTTCTCTTCCCTGAACCTCCGCTGCCCCTACTGCGAGCATTCTCTGGTCCAGATCAAAGACCGGAAGCACTTCGTCATCCATAAATGCATCAATCTGAAGTGCTCCTACTATCTGGCCAACCTTAAAAAGGTGGACAAGGCTGACCTGAAGGAAGGAAACGGCAAGAGCAAGTATAAGCTCCACTACATCTACCGTGAGTTCGTATTCGACTTCTTCAAGATGGACATCACCACTCTGCCAAAGAACGCCTCCTCCCTGAAGTTCACCAAACACAGCGCTCACATCATGGGGCTGTGTCTGACCTACCGGGTCAACCTCGGCCTGTCACTTCGAAAAACAGCCCAGGCCATGAAAGACATCCACGGCATCTCCATCTCCCATCAGATGGTAGCCAACTACTGTAAAACAGCCGCAGTCTGTATCAAACCCTTTGTCGATACCTACCCTTACAAGAAAGGAGCCGTGTTCTCCGGAGATGAAACCTACATCAAAGTCCGTGGTGTAACAGGGTATATCTGGTTCATCATCGATACCGTGTCACGAGCCGTGATCGGCTATCAGGTATCGGACAACCGCGGCGTCGGGCCATGCATCATGGCCATGCGGATGGCCTTCCAGCATCTGGAAGAACTTCCGGAGAACTTCCGCTTTATCGCTGATGGCTACAGCACTTATCCGCTTGCCGCTCAGCAGTTCTTCCTGAAATTCGGCGAGAAAATGAAGTTCACCATCACCCAGGTCATCGGCCTTACAAACGACGACGCGGTATCCACCGAGTTCCGGCCTTATAAACAGCTGATCGAACGTCTCAACCGAACCTACAAAGCCTCTTACCGCCCGACAAACGGCTTTGACAACTACGATGGTGCGAACTACGACCTCGCACTCTGGGTTGCCTACTACAACTTCCTACGACCGCATTCACGATTCCGGTACCGGCCTCCTGTCGAAGATGAAATGCTCCGAAACGCGGGTAACATGCCAGGAAAATGGCAGCTCATGATCTACATGGGCCAGCAGGTGATCCTGAATCTTCAGAGTCAGCAGGCTGCCGCCTCTGAAAACGCTCTTTGATAACCAAAGCGTCTGAGTCCATTCCGGTGGACACGTGGAGGCATAAGCCTCACCACGTTTCCTTCTTGCCTGGGTGTCCATTATCTGGGTTGGATTCAGGTGTCAATGATTGCAGCGCAACGGCGCAGCCGCCTGTCATTGACAGCTGAATCCAGCCCAGATACAATCGGCCGGGCAAGATGGACGGCTGCACTTTTAGCTGGGGTGGGACAACCAGGTCCCGCCTTGTTCCGCATGGGAGGGGCGGGCTAAAAGCGCAGCCGTCCCCTCCGTCAGGCGATGCCAGTCCGGCATATTTACTACTTTTCAAGGTTCAGCTGAGCCTTATTTATTTGCTCAGGTCTTTCATACATCACTTGACACTACCCTTATCCGGGCTGACGCCCAATCATTCCGGAACCTCCTCCGGATGAATCACAGTGTTATCTCTGAATGATCCTTCAAACTCATTCAAACATCCTACTTGTTTAAATGATACCATATTTTGAATTTTTGTAAATTGTTTTTTCCTGTCAGGCTCTTAATTCCCGGACCACCCGTGCGATATGATCACAGGTCAGGTCAAACCTCTCTCGCAGATAATCCAGCGGGCCGACCTCGCCCCAGGTATCTTCCACCGCGACATGGCCGAACTTCAGCGGCATGCCGATCAGTGCATCCTCAACCGCGCTGGTCAGACCACCGATCCTGTTGTGATTCTCGGCTGTCACGACTACACCGGTCTTCTGTGCCCACTCGCGGACCAGATCCACATCCAGCGGCTTGACTGTTATGGGATCGATCACGGCACACTCGATGCCTTCTTGAGCCAGCGCTTTCGCAGCTTCCAGTGCTTCCTTCACCATGATGCCGCTCGCGACGATCAGGGCGTCTGTCCCTTCGCGCAGGACAACTCCCTTACCGGGCGTGAAGGAGGAGCCATCCGCGTAGATCTGGAAGGATCCGGCTCTGGGTACACGGATGTACTTCACACCCGGCATATCCTTCGCCTTTTTCAGCGTATCGATGAGCATCGGTACGTCTGTGATGTCGTAGACAGTCGCTTCCGGCATCGCACGGTACAGCGCCATGTCCTCAAAAGGCATATGGGTTCCGCCGTTGAACGCGGCGGTGATGCCCGGATCCGTTCCGACGATGGTGACCGGATTCCCTGCGTAACCCGCTGCCAGGAATGCCTGATCATAAGCGCGCCTGGAAGCGAAGGGGCCGAACGAATGCGCGTAGGGCTTCATGCCGGACGCTGACAGGCCTGCGGCGATACCGATCATGTTTGCCTCGGCGATGCCGCAGTTGATATAGCGGTCACCCTCTTTTCCGGCCGTTCCGCTGCAGCCTCTCAGGTCCGCGTCCAGCCAGACAACCTTTTCGTCTTCTTTCATCAGCGCGTCGATGGTCTCACCGATCACGGCCTTATACAATCTGGAATCCTGATTGCCGTTATATACGATTTCCATTCCGCACCTCCTTACGCCTTCATGGCAGCCTGCTTCTCACGAAGCTCAGCAAGCCATCCGTCAAACATTTCCTGTCCGCCCTTCATGGAATGATTCGCCATCGTCTGCTCGACAGCGGTCACGCCCTTGCCCTTCACAGTATCCAGAATGATGGCGATGGGCTTATCCTGTGCCTTCTTCGTCAGCGCCTCATACAGCTTCTCGACATCATGGCCGTCGATCGTCACGGCATCAAAGCCGAAGGCTTCGAACTTCGCGCGGTAGTCACCCGGATCATTGATATCCTTGATATATCCGTCAAGCTGTTTCTTGTTCCAGTCGATGATCCAGACCAGATTGGTCAGCTTCTTGGCAGCGGTAAACATCGCCGCTTCCCAGACCTGGCCCTCTTCCGCCTCGCCGTCTCCGACGATCAGGTAGGTCCGGCAGTCTCTTCCCTGCAGACGGTCGCCCAGCGCCAGTCCGACCGCGGTCGAGGTTCCCTGTCCCAGAGATCCCGTAGTCATATCGACACCCGGCGTTTTCTTCCTGTCGCAGTGGGACGGAAGATCCGTTCCCGGCTGATTGAGGGTAAACAGCTTCTCATAAGGGAAATATCCCTTCAATGCCAATGTTGCGTATACCGCCGGGCCTGCATGTCCCTTGGAGCATACCAGCTTGTCCCTGTCCGGCTTCTTCGGATCCGCAGGATCCACATTCATCACGCCCCCGTAGAGCACCGCAAGAAGATCCGCCACCGAGAGAGAGCCTCCGATGTGGCCGAAGCCTCTGGACTTGATGCACTCCACCGTACCGATCCTGATCTCCAGGGCAAATTCCCGGAGCTTTTTGACCTGTTCCTGTGTCATCTTTCTCCTCCTGTTCTGAAAAACTACTGATTCAGGGCTTTCGTCCCTTTCTCATATCCTGGCGACACCGGACTTTCTTGCAGCTTCAGCGACCGCCTTCGCTACCGCCGGGCCGACTCTGGGATCAAATGCCTTCGGGATAATGTAATCGGCATTCAGCTCTTCGTCTGAGATCAGATTCGCAAGCGCCATCGCCGCCGCCATCTTCATCTCCTCGTTGATGTCGCTGGCGCGCACATCGAAGGTTCCGCGGAAGATGCCCGGGAACGCCAGCACGTTGTTGATCTGGTTCGGGAAATCGCTTCGTCCCGTAGAGATCACGGCTGCTCCGCCGGCCTTCGCGTCATCCGGGAAGATCTCCGGCGTCGGATTCGCACACGCAAATACAATGGCGTCCTTGTTCATCGTCTTAACCATCTCCGTGGTCACCGTACCCGGAGCAGACACACCGATAAAAACATCCGCGCCGGCAATCACATCCGCCAGGCTTCCACTCTTCTTCTCTTTGTTCGTGACCAGGGCCATCTCTTCCTTGATCCAGTTCAGGCCATCCCTGCCTTCGTAGATCGCGCCCTTTCTGTCGCACATGATGACATCCTGAAAGCCCGCGGACAGAAGAAGCTTCACGATCGCAATCGCAGCCGCCCCCGCGCCGGATGTGACAATCCTGACGTCCTCTTTCTTCTTGCCGACAACCTTCAGGGCATTGAGCAGTCCCGCCAGCGTGATGACGGCAGTTCCGTGCTGGTCATCATGGAAGATCGGGATGTCACATTTTTCTTTCAGCTTCCGCTCGATCTCAAAGCAGCGCGGTGCGGCAATGTCCTCAAGGTTGATGCCGCCGAAAGAACCGGAGATGTTGTAAACGGTCTCAACAAACTCATCCACGTCCTTCGTCTTTACGCACAGCGGAAATGCGTCCACATCGCCGAAAGACTTGAACAGCACACATTTTCCTTCCATAACAGGCATGCCGGCTTCCGGCCCGATATCGCCCAGTCCCAGAACCGCCGTGCCGTCCGTGATGACAGCGCACATATTATGCCTTCTGGTCAGTTCGTAAGACTTCAGCGGGTCCTTCTGAATCTCCAGGCAGGGCTGTGCAACACCTGGTGTGTAGGCCAGAGACAGATCGTCCTTTGTCGCGACCGGCACGGTTGCCACAACCTCAATCTTGCCCTTCCATTCCTCATGCAGGCGCAGTGACTCTTTTGCGTAATCCATATCGCTGTTTTCTCCTTCCTTTTTTCCTGCAGCGTTCCTTCCGGCATCCGGTATGTTCCGTCATGCCGGATCATATTCTCGTCATGCCGGAGGCATCGGCAAAGTAGCGCCTCCGAACGGCATCGCGATCACCGTTGCCTGATCGCCGTAACGTGCCATCGCTTCATCAAACGCAGTCTGCGCATCCGGCTGCGGATTCAGGAAAATGCTTCTGACAAAGTCATCCTCCATCTCACTGACCAGATCAATCCGTGCGTTCTCCAGAACCATCGCGATCGCGGCAGCCTTATGTCCGCCCAGCTGAAAGTCCTTTTTGATCCGTTCCACCATGGAGTGCGCGGTCGGCGCACCTGTCAGCCATTCTTCGAACCGTGCGCTTCCCAGGCCTTCATTGCAGGCGCCGATCACAATCATGGTTCCGCCCTTTTTCACCGCATGCTTGGCGTTGTCAAGCGCCTTCTGTGTCTGATACAGGTTCGCATCCTTGGGCGCTCCGCCCTGCGAGACCAGCACGATATCCGCCCTTTCAGGGATCGGCTTGCGGTACATCTGATCCAGATACCGGCAGCCTGCACGGTGTGCTTCGATCACATCACCGGCCACGGCATATACAATGTGCTTATGCTCATCCAGAACCGCGTTCACAATGTAGTGAATCGGGCAGAAGGCAAGGGCCTCTTCCAGATCCTGCCGGACCGGATTGCCTTCCAGCTTCCCCGCGCACGCATTCTCCGATACCATCAGGGAATGGTTCGCCTGGATCGCCGCAGGCGTCGATACGCCCGGCATCAGTGCCTTCACACCGCCCGAATAGCCGGCGAAATAATGAAACTCAATATTGCCCAGCGCGATGCGCAGATCCGCATCGGCCACTGCCTTGAAGATATCAAAGGGCGTTCCGTTGGAGGAGGTCCCCATGTGGACACAGTCTTCCGGATCCGAGTCAATACAGCGCACTCTGGCGAATACTTCCTCGCCGGCCAGATGCTTTCTTTCCTCCTCTGTCTGATGTCTGTGAGATCCGAGTGCGAACACCACCGTGATGTCCTCATCCGGAATCCCTGCCTCATTCAGCTGTCTGATGACAGAAGGAAGAACCTCATAGCTCGGAAGAGGTCTGGATATATCGCTGGTAATCACCGCAACCTTCTGTCCCTTCTTTGCGACCTCGCAAAGCTTCGGAGCACCGATCGGATGCTCCAGCGCGTAATCAACCGCCGCAGCGCCTCTTCTGGCATGCTCCATCTCATTCGCGGTAAGAACCGCAATCAGATTCCGATCCGGAATCTCTACTGTCTGCGTTCCTTTCCCGTAGCCGAATTCCATTCGCATAGGATACTGTCTCCTTTTCACTGATGCTTTCTGCCATGCGGCCGGGTCTCAATCCGCCCTGCCGGTTCAGGCCTGAACCGGAAAAGCCTTCGCAGCGTGTCTGAGCGCTTTCACAACCGGCAGCTCCTCGCCCGTCAGGAAGCGGATCAGCGCTCCGCCGCCCGTGCAGACATAGCCAAGCTGATCCGTGACTTTATACTTCTTCGCCGCCGTCACGGAATCACCGCCGCCCACAACCGTGTAGGCCTTCGTATCGCCCAGTGCCTCGAAGATCTTCTTTGTTCCGGCTTCGCTCAGACTTTCCTCGAAAACGCCCATGGGGCCATTGACGAACACGGTTTTCGCATTCGCTATGGCATCGCAGTACAGGCGGATCGTTTCTGCGCCGATGTCGATGGCCGAGAAATCATCCGGCACATTCTCCGGCGTATACTCGACGCGCTTTCCTTCCTCAACGCCGCCCAGATCCACCGGAAGGACAATTCTGTCCCCGTACTTCTCATAGAGCGCGGCTGCCTTCGGAATATAATCCTCGTAATTCTTTGCGTAGATAAAGTCAACGCTCTTCTGTCCGATCTTCTTTCCGACGGCATGGAGCAGAATATTGCCTGCCAGGCCGCCCGTCAGAACCTTGTCGGCGCTGCCGCTCTTCAGGACCGTCTCCATCATGATGAAGGCGTCGCTGATCTTCGATCCGCCCAGCACGAACACACAGGGCTTCTCGGGATTCTCCATCAGCTCGGAGATCACGCAGTACTCCTTCTCAAACAGTCTGCCCATCGCGGACGGAAGTACCTGCTCAAATCCGCAAAGAGTCGGCTGATCCCTGTGTGCCGCGGCAAAAGCATCACACACATACAGGTCTCCCAGCGGGGCAAGCTTGCTCACGACCTGGGTCTTCGCCTGCTCCTCATGGGTCAGCTTCAGCTTCAGCTCGAACAGCGTCTGCTCCTCCGAACAGAAGCGGACATTGTCAAGCAGCAGAATCTCTCCGTCCTTCATGCCGGCGATCGCCTCACGGGCGGTGGGACCGCATACATCCTCGACCCATTTCACTTCCTTCCCGATCAGGGAAGAAAGAACCTTCGCGTGCGGCCTGGTGCAGTAGAAATTCTGATATTCGATATCACTGCCCTGATGAGCCATCACGACAACCTTCGCTCCCTTATCCGAAAGCTCCTTCAGAGTCGGTGCGCAGGCCTCGATTCTCTGTGTGCTTCTGAGGCTGTCCGACGCCCTGTCTACAGGCTGGTTCATATCAACTCTGCACAAAACCGTCTTTCCGCTCAGTTCAAATTCGTCAATCGTATTAATACCAAATCTCATGCTTTTCTCCCGGTCCAGTGTGACACTGGTAAATGTAATGACTGCAGCGCCAAAAGCCTGGTTTCCGCGCAGGCTTGTCGCAGCCGGCCGCTGGCGGGCCAATCAGATCATTGTTGATGACGCAAAGAAGCGCTGCCGCGCGCCCGGACGCGATTGTACCGGCGCAAAATGGATTCGGGCTGGCACCAAAAGACGGGACCGGGAAGGCTCCGCCTCCCCGTCCGCTCTTCAGGCCGGCCAAGATCCGGCCCTGTATTATTTCTTAAACTTTCCGATTCCCAGATACTTGTTGGTCTCGGCAGTTCCCTCTTCACGGGTGAGCTGCATCTTCATGGAAGCACGGATCGCATCCATGGTCTCCGGAATCGTTACGCTCTCCTGCGGAATGTTGATCGCGTACATGATGTCATTTCCGGACTCAACAATCGAATCCTCCCAGAGGCCGATCTCATACATATCGCCGCGGCGGTTGCCCAGATCTCTGGCATACTTGAACAGAGAAGCGTTGCCCTTGAAGCCTTCGTCGATGGAGACGACGCGGATACGCGGATGCTTCTGGAAGGCCGCAAGTGCTTCTTCCTTCGTGATCTTGCGTCCGTTCTTCGCGGTCGCGAGCACGGTGATGATATGTCCGTGTGTAACCGGGGTATGAACCAGGATACCGGTCGCATGGACATGCGGCATGATCGTCATCAGGTCTACCGCCTGATGGGACGGAGCCTTATCCATCTGCAGCGCGTTGGTCAGTCCGCGGTGATAATCACCCGGATCTGCGACGCGGCGGATGATGGTGATGGCAACCTTCTCGATGCCGAACTCACGGTCCAGGCAGTCAACGGAGCGGATCAGGCCGGTAGTGTTGCAGCTGGTCAGCTTCAGATAATTCTGGCCGAGTCCCTTCTCATAGTTGGCATAGCCGTGGAAGAAGACGTCCGCGACGGAATTCTTCTCGCCGCCCTGGAAGATCGCCTTCACGCCATATTTGTCATAGTAGTTTTCCTTGTTCTTCGCGCCGACGCCGCCCGGTGCGGAATCCAGCATGATATCAACCTTCTGGCACAGATCCGCGAAGCTGCCCGCCACCGGAATATCCTTTGCCTGGAATGCCGCCTCGTCGGCGCCGTCAACCAGATACAGGTTATACTTCACGCCGTTTGCGCCGATCATGTCTCTCTCACGCAGCGCCTGGAGGGAAAGAGTCGGGGCAAGATCGGCAATTCCGACCAGCTCCATGTCTCCCTGCATCGCAACGCCGTCTGCCAGACGCTGTCCGATTGTGCCATAGCCTGCTACACCAACTTTGATCTTTGCCATAATGTCCTCCTTTTTTTGCATTGGCTCTATGTGAAATGAATCGATTGTTCTTTTCCATGCCCGTTCAGCCTCTCATCTGCCAGGGGGCACCGATTCTGTCATTTACTCAAACTTTGCGTCATGCATCCAGACGTACCGCTCATCCTCGCAGCGGTCTGTCTGCAGCCAGGGGTTCCCGTCCAGGTGCCGGATCATCCAGCAGGTATACATCTGGAAACCGGGAGCAACCGCCTGCGGATGAAGTTCTCCGCCCGGAATCGCGGAAAAGCTTCCGTCCGTACTCTTGAAGACCTGATCTCCGACAAAGCTTGCGCCGAATCCTTCCGGCCTGTCAAACATAAAGTAGTATGTCTCCGGCTGGGGATGTCTGTGCGGGAGATAGCCCGACCAGTTGCCGCGGTCATTCAGCACCTCTCCCAGAACCATATTGGATGCCGGCTGGATGTCGTGGTCAAAGATCGTATTGACTCTTCTCTTCGCGACGTTGCCGAACTTCCCGACACTGGAATATCCCCACGGGGCATCCTTCGGCTCATACAGTCTGGCGGCAAATGCTTTGTCGTTGTGCGTGCACTGCACCAGAATCTCGCTGTCTTCCACCGCTTCCACGTCCGCCTGAACACCGGAAGAAACATGCAATGCGTAGGGTCCTTCGGTCCAGACATCTTTTCTGGAAACCTCAGCAGTATTCCCTTCCCAGGAAAATGCGATCTTTCCGGACAGAAGCAGTACGGCAATCTCTTCGCCTTCGCGCCGGAAGGTTCTCTTTTCGCCGCTCTTCATCCGGTATACCCGGATGTCCATCAGCATGTCCGCGTATTCATTGTCATAGGTTGTCAGGATCTTCTCTCCCTGCTCGTCGAAAACAGGGTAGCCAAACACTTTTTTCTCCATCTGCGCTTCCTCTTCTGTGCTTAATACTTTCTGGCCTGGTCTCTGTACTCCATCACCTCGGCGGCGGCAGCCCTGACGCTCTCCTTCTCGGAGGTCGCGGCAATACCGACATTCCACCAGGATCCGTAGCCGTCCGTCATGCTCTTCGGCAGTACCTTCAGGTCAAACAGGCAGGCAACGGTCTGCTTTTTGGAATCCTTCAAAGCTTCCGCCAGCTCTTCCACGCTGCGGCAGGTGTAGGACTTCATGCCATAGGCTTCGCCGATCTTCGCGTAGTCCATCGGGATCAGATCTCCGCAGGGCTTCTTTCCGTCGGTATAACGGAATTCCGTCGCAATGGAGCCGATGCCGTGTGTCATCTCAAGGTTGTTGATGCAGCCGAATCCGCAGTTATCGAAAACAAGAATATTCGTCTTGACTCTCTCCTGCATAATGGTTCCGAGCTCGCTGCTGAGCATCTGGAATCCGGCATCTCCGACTACCGTATATTCTTCGACCTCAGGCTGCGCCATCTTCACACCCATCGAAGCGCCGATCTCATATCCCATGCAGGAATAGCCGTATTCCACATGGTATCCGCCGATCTTGTCTGTCTTCCAGACTCTCTGCAGGTCGCTGGGAAGAGATCCGCCTGCGCAGACGACATTGTCTCCCGGCTCCATGATCGCGCGCAGCGTCGCGAGCGCGGCGGTCTGTGTCAGGGAAGTGCCGTACAGCTTCACAAACTCCGGAATGGTGCGTGCATCTCTCGCCTTGATGATCGGCTCGAAATCAGGACCTTCGCAGACAATGCCGCCAAGGCGCTCCAGCTCATCGTCCCACTCCTTCTTTGCTTCCTCAATTTCCGTGGTGTATGCGGAATGATAGCCTGCTTCCCTCAGAAGGACGCTCAGCGCCTTCACCGTCTCCCTGGCATCGCCCACAGCCTTGACGGCATCAAACTTATATGCATGGAAGCGGCTGATATTGATGGCCGCAAACGTTACATTCTCATTGCGGAACAGCCACTTGGAGCTGGTGGTGAAGTCTGTCATGCGGGTGCCGATTCCGATTACGCAGTCCGCTTCCTTTGCGATCTTGTTGGACGCGGAGGTTCCGGTAACACCGATGCCGCCCAGGCAGTAAGGATGGCTGGACCTCAGGGCGCTCTTTCCTCCCTGCGATTCACCGAACGGAAGGCCGAACTCTTCACAGAACTTCTCAACCTCTTCGCCCGCCTCGGAATAGCGCACGCCGCCGCCGATGATGACGATCGGCTTTTTGGAAGCCTTGATGACTTCAGCGACATCTTCCAGTTCCTCTTTCACCGCCACCGGCCGGGTGATCCGGTGTACCCGCTTTACGAAGAAGCTTTCCGGATAGTCATACGCTTCTCCTTCCACATCCTGCGGAAGGGCAATCGCCACCGCGCCGGTCTCAGCCGGGTCAGTCAGCACGCGCATCGCATTGATCAGCGCGCTCATCAGCTGCTCGGGACGCTGAATCCGGTCCCAATACTTGCAGACCGGCTTGAACGCATCGTTCGTCGTAATTGCAAGGGAGTTGCTCTGCTCAATCTGCTGCAGCACCGGGTCCGGCTGTCTGGACGCATAGGTATCCGAAGGGAATACCAGCAGCGGAATGTTGTTGACCGTCGCGGTACCGCAGGCGGTGACCATGTTGGCCGCGCCGGGGCCGATCGAGGATGCGCAGGGGATGATCTTCTTCCGGTCATTCTGCTTCGCATACGCGATTGCGCAGTGGCACATGCCCTGTTCGTTTCTTCCCTGCATCACCTTGATGCTGCCCGGGTTCGTATCAAGCGCCTCTCCGAGTCCGACCGCGATTCCATGGCCGAACAAGGTGAAGAACGCCTCCACGAATTTTGTTTCTTCTCCGTCTCTCGACACATACTGCTGATCCAGGAACTTTACGATCGCCTGTGCCGTTGTCAGTCTGATTGTTTTTTCCATCAGCTGTCTCCTTTCTTTCAGGGTTCACACGCTTTTCAGGATCCCAAAAGCTCGCGCTCGATCCTCTCTCTTGCCTCGGGTGCCTGAACATCCATCTTTTCCGGGAATCCAAAATAGGATACGCACGCGATGGAATCGCCGCCGACCTTCGGCGCGTCACTCTTCAGCTGCCGGGTCTCGGAGCGTGCACATCCAAAAATGCACGCGCATGGACTTTTCCCTTATTCACAATAAATATAGCGCATGTTTGCACCACCGTCTATTGACAGAACCTCCAATAAAGTACGTTCATTTTCGTGTATATTGTATCATTTTTGCGTTCTTTTTCAGATATGCACGCACATTGTGTGCTTTTATAGATTGTACTTTGTCCGGATACTGATCTCCGTATGCTCCTCCGGCTTCTCGGGAAGAGCTCCCCGGCTGATCGCATTTGTCAGAATATGCAGCGGCCTGTATCCCTGCTCGAACCCGCTTTGATCAATCAGAAAATCCGCCATGCCGTCAAGCAGCAGCTTCTCATTCTTCGGGGTCTGATCATAGATCACAATGGCGGGGCGGGTGCCGCCCGGCAGAGTCCTGAGCGCGTCCCTGATCCCCGTCTGTCCGCTCGATACCACAAAGATTCCGCTGATGCCCCGTATGTTCTGCATGGAATCCTCGATGATTTTCCGTACCTCCTCCTCGCTGTCGTAGGAGTTCTGAACGGCCGCTATGCTGAGTCCCGGAAAGGAGTCCTTGATCTCCTGTGCAAAGCCCTCGACGCGCGCATTGTTCAGCTGGTTGCCGAAGCTGCCCGTAATCACCAGGATCCGGCCTTTCCCTCCGGTCAGCATGTTCATCAGTCCTGCCGCAGCCCTGCCGCTCTGGAAATTGTCCATCCCGACGTAGCAAAGCCTGGGAATGCCGGACAGCTTGGAGTTAAACATCACCAGAGGCAGCGGCTCTTCCGACAGTTCATAGAGCTTCTTCCGGATCGCCCCTGTGTCGATCGGCATAACAGCCAGTCCGTCCAGGTTCATCTGATCCAGCTCCTCCAGAAATTTCAGCTGCTCCTTCTCATCTACCGCCCGGCTTTCCTTGAGGATCACCCGGACGCCTCTCTCCGCAAGCTCTTCCGACGCCTGCGCAATTCCTCTGTTAATCTCACGCATGAATCCCGCATTGCAAAGATAGGTCACCACGCCGATTCGAATCTCTTTCGAGCCGCCTGCTGCCGGATCCTCCTGATCCGTCTCAGGAAGCGCATAACCCATGGTCCGCGCAGCATCAAAGATACGTGCTTCCACCTCCGGGGAGATTCTTCCTCTGTGATGGAGTGCACGGTCTACTGTTCCGCGGGAAACTCCGACCGCATCTGCGATCTTTTGCATTGTTACTTTCATGCCTTCTGGCCTCTTTTCGCTGTTTTTGTTTTGCCATAACCAGCACCCTGGCAGCACGAAGCAGCTCCGGCAGCAAAGGTGCTGGATGCAAAACCAAGAAGCGTTTTTTACTTATACAGATCCGGCTTCTCGATGGTCTTCACCGGCAGGAACTGCGAGGTTCCTCTGGAAGCGTTCAGCGCATCGCCGGCCACGCATGCTACATATCCGTCCCAGGAAGACGGGCCTTTCAGGGTTCCTTCGTGCACGGACTTTACCCATTCGCACATTTCAATATCATATGCTTCGATAAAGCGCTCCTTCCAGTCTGTCATGATCGGCATCGTCTCACCCGGATCCTTCGTGATGTCCGGACGCGAACGTCTTACAACCGCATAGGGATCCGGCAGCTTCACGGTACCATTCTCACATACCACCTCACACTGGATATCGTAGCCATACCCGTCTGCAACCTGTACTTCCACATCGATGAAGCAGTCATTCTTCGTGCGCATCAGCATGACCTGCGGGTTGTCATAGCCCTTGTTGGAGTTTGCGCTCTGGCGCACACGCACACACTGTACGTCCTTATACTCCTCGCCAAGCAGCCAGCGGCAGATATCCAGCTCATGGATCGCCACGTTGGTGACACCGTTTTCCGTCTTGAATCCGGGACCCTGTGAAACATTGCGGTGTGCTGCCTTGATCAGGATCGGGCGTCCGAGTTCTCCGGAGTCAATGATGCGCTTCATCTCCGCGTAGCCTCTGTCGTACCGGCGCATGAAGCCAACCTGTACCATCTTCCTGCCGATCTCCAGTTCTTTTGCAATGATCTCCTCACAGTCCTTCGCGTTCTGAGAAAGCGGCTTCTCACAGAAGCACCACTTCTTCTCGGCAAGAACCTTCATGACATAATCATGGTGGGTGGGATCGATCGAGGTGATGACAACCGCCTCTACCTCAGGGTCTTTGATCATTTCGTCACAGTTGTTTCCAAAGGAACGAATGCCGTACATTTCCGCTGTCTCATCCGCGGCTGCCGCTACATAATCACTGACCGCCACAACCGTTGCGCCCGGAACCGTCTGAATGATTCTTCTGCAGTGATCCTTTCCGATTGCGCCGCATCCGATGATACCTATCTTAAGATCTTTTGCCATTTTCTTCCCTCCTGATAATTCATCCGTAGATTGCTCTTGCCTCAAAGGACCTGGTTTTCAAAGTCCTGTATGTTCTTTGATATACTTTCTTCCCTTAATCGCATACTCCAGCGGCTCCGCCTTCGCGGGATCCTGCTCTGCTTCCACCAGCAGCCAGCCGGTATATCCGCCCTGTGCGAGCAGCTGGAAGATCGGGTCAAAGTCCACGCCGCCGTCACCGGGAACCGTGAAGGCTCCGTTTCTGACCGCCTGCAGGAAGCTCCAGTTGTTCCTGCGCGCTTCTTCCACAACGTCCAGTCTCATGTCCTTCAGATGAACATGTCCGACTCTGTCCACGTACTTCTTCAGCATGGTCAGCGGATCCTCTCCGGCAAATGTAAAATGTCCGGTGTCATAGCACAAAAAGACCAGTTCCGGATCCGTGTTCTTCATCATGCGGTCGGTCTCTTCGCTCGTCTGCACGACCGTTCCCATGTGATGATGGAAGCACAGCTTAAAGCCGCGGTCCTTCGCGATCTTTCCGAGATGGTTCAGTCCCTTTGTGAACCGGTCCCATTCCTCATCATTCATGACATGCTTATGTCCGCCGGTCAGGATCGGCACATCCTGCTTCCCCTGAATGGAATAGCTCTGCTCGCTGACATTGATCCGGTTCGCTCCGACTGCCGCAAGGAAGTCCAGGTTGGCGATGAAATCCTTCTCCTCTTCTTCGATCGGACGGGTCAGAAGGAAGGAAGAATACCAGCGGCTGGCAATTCTCATCCCGCGCAGATCCAGCGCCTTCTTCAATTCAACCGGATCGGAAGGATATTTGTTTCCGATCTCACAGCCCGTAAATCCCGCCAGGGCCATCTCACTGACAATCTGCTTGAAGGTATTTTCCGCTCCCAGTTCCGGCATATCATCGTTGCACCAGCCGATCGGGGCAATTCCAAGAAACACTTTGCTCTCATCAAACATCCATTCATCCTCCTGCTATAATCTCTATACAATATCGCAAGTGAAGCTCACTTGTTTAAAGGATAGCATAATGCACGCATTTGTAAATAGTTTTTTTTACAAAATGAACATGTTTTTTTGCTGCTTGCGTTCATTCTCATAAAATGCACGCACCAACACTCCAGTATGGTACATTTCCGCGATAATAACGCGATAATAAAAAAAAGGAACTGCCGCACTTTGCCCTCGATGCAGAAACAGCATCTTCTTGGCAAATGCGGCAGTTCCTTTTCATGAACCTGCTTCAGGCAGGTCTGCCGGATATTACATGGCTGTATATCCGCCGTCCACCGGAAGGTTCACGCCGGTGACATAACTGGAGCACGGGGATGCAAGGAAGATCGCAGCCGAATCCAGCTCTCCGGTCTCGCCATAACGCTCTTCCGGAATCATCGTCTTCGCATTCTGCTGGAAGAAGTCGGAATTCAGCGTGTCACGGGTCAAATCGGTGTAGAAGTAGCCCGGGCAGATGGAGTTGACCGTGATGCCGTATTTTCCCCATTCCGCAGCAAGCGCGCGGGTCATGTTCACCACACCGCCCTTTGCCGCGTGATAAGGCGCAGAACCGGCGATCTTGTTGCCGACCAGACCATACATGGATGCGATATTGATGATGCGTCCGTACTTCGCAGGGATCATCGCTTTCTTCGCAGCTGCGCGGGCAACGCGGAAGGAACCGAACAGATCAATATTCATCTCATTTCCAAACTGCTCGTCCGTAATATCCTCGGCCGGAGCAACAGCGCCCGTACCGGCGTTGTTGATCAGGATATCAATTCTTCCGAACTCCTTCAGTACGGTATCGACCATGTCTTCCACCGCCGCTGTGTCCGTGATGTCGCAGCGGACCGCAAGTGTCTTCACGCCGAATTCATCCGCGATCTCCTTCGCGACAGCGTCGATCATGTTCTGGCGGCGGGCAACGGCTACAATCGCGGCACCCTGATTGGCCAGCGCCTTGGCCATCTGCACGCCAAGTCCGGTAGAGCAGCCCGTCACAATCGCAACCTGACCCTTCAGATCAAAATAATCCTTCATCTTATTCCTCCTGTCCGTTGTGATAACAATGGTATCTGAATATCAGAGCACTGTGCTCCTTCCTGTATCTTTCATGTTAGCATATTGTTTTCTTTTTGTCATGGAACATCGTTTCATGCATCATCGTTTCATGAGCGGTAGTTACTTTGTGGTATAATAGCCGCAGACACAGCGGCATCGCTGCTTTCGCACAGAGGAGAGCCGTTCAGGCAGATAAAAGGTGATATGAAAGAGATTCTCTCAAAACTGATCCTCGGAATCATGGGCCGGGATATCCGGACGCATGCGTCCAGCATTGCGTTCTTCTTTTTCATGGCCTTGATTCCGCTTCTGATTCTGCTTGCTTCCGTCGTTCCGTTTTTCGGAATCAGCGCCGACAATGTCATGCAGTTCTTTCAGGAGGTTCTTCCCCCCGGTGCTGTGCCGATTACAAGAAGTATTGTCCGAGAGGCTTTTGATCATTCCGCCGCGGCTTTTTCCGTTTCCATTCTCCTTCTTCTGTGGACTGCATCCCGCGGAGTTGCGGCTCTCATAGAAGGTCTCAATTCGATGTATGAAGAAAAGGAAACAAGAGGGTTTCTGAAGCTGACGGTGCGTTCCTTCGGCTATACCCTTGTGCTCATGGTTTTTCTGTGCGCTGCAATCTATCTGATTTTCAGCGGCCGCATCAGCGAGCTTCTCAAAAGCGCCCTCCCGCAGATTCATTGGAAGGCGGGGGTCTCAACCCTCATAGAGTACCTTGCCCTGTTTCTGGCCGGCTTCGCCCTGTTTGGCTATGTCTATACGTACCTGCCCTCCGGCAGGCGGTCTTTTGCCCGGCAGTTTCCCGGGGCTTTTCTCGCATCCGCCGGATGGGTATTTTTCTCCATGGGGATCCGGGTCTATGTCAGTCTGTTCAACAGCTTCACGCATCTTTACGGAAGCCTGGCAGCTGTCATCCTTCTCCTGTTCTGGTTCTACTGGATCTTCTTCATCCTGCTCCTGGGAGGGTATGTCAATGCGCATATGACGCAGCTGATCCCGGAAGAATATCTGGCCTTCTATCATTCGGACAAAAGGTTCAGTCTGATGGTTTTCAGCCTTTTTCTTCTTGGCGTTCTCTCCTATCTTTCCGAGTGTTACATGAACTGCAGGCTGTATGTGTTTCCGTCCCTCAGGTACCTGATCATTGTGTTCCGGTTCCTGACAATGGCTGCCTGGCTGACTGCCACGCTCCTTTGTCTGAAAGGAATGAAAAGACCCATCCCGCGAAAGCGGATCCTGATTCTGTGTCTCATGATGGCCGGCAGCTGCATTCTTTTGCGGCGGTCCCTTTTTTCGAATCTGTTTGTATACCTGATTATCCTGACTCTCTGGAACATTGTGATTCTATTCGCCTGCGGACAGATTCTGCTTGGCACAGAGGGAAAGACTGAGGAGAAATTGCATGACTGAAAACACCGATGTCTCCAAAAAACCAGTGCAGCGCTCCATTGCCAGAAGAAGTCTGCTCAGCATGCTGCTGATGGCAGTCCTGATGATCATCGGCACCAGCGCCGCCGCCAGTCTCCAGCTTTATGACCGGATGCTTGAAATCTATCAGGATTATGCGTATTCCTATGCAAAAATGGCTTCCACCAACATTGACGGAGATCTGGTGGAGAAATATCTGCAGCTGGACGATCCGTCGGCTTCCGGCGAAAAAGCCCTGGTGCTGGAAGACAAAAAAGCAGATGCTGTCAACAGCGACGATTACAAAAGGATTTATACACTGCTGGAAACCTCCGTCAGTTATGCCAATCTGCGGTACATCTATGTCGTGGTTCCCCGGGAAGAGGATATGGTATATCTCTGGGATGTGTTCCATCTGGATGTCACTACGATCGAGCTCTCAGAACAGGAAGCGAAAGACCTGGAGCAGCAGGCGGAGTTCCTTGAGCATGACACCTACACGAAAGGAGAAAAAGAGGCCATGATGGCCGTCATGAACCTTACCTGGGACGATTCCCTGTTCCTGGACCACGGATACCTTGGCCATCCGCTCGCCACCGCATTTTCCCCTGTTTTTGACAGTGACAACAATATCGTTGCAGTTGTCGGCGTAGATCTGAATCTGTCCGATATGAGAGGCGCCATCATCCGGATGTGCCTGAATGTGATCGGTGCAATCTTCCTGATTCTGTTCGTCTGTATGATCATCTACTATTTCCTCATCCAGCACAGAATCATCCGCCCCATCGTATCTTTGAAAAAGGCTGTCACAGGCCTGGTGGATTCTCTGGAGAAAGGAAACTCGTTCCAGGCAGACATCCATACGAACGATGAGATCGAAGCACTGGCGCATTCCTTTGAGGAGATGGATGTCAGGCTGAAGCATTACCTTCTTGAGAATGCGGCGATCACCGCCGAAAGAGAGCGTCTGAAGACGGAGCTGGACCTGGCAAGACGCATTCAGGCAGACATGCTCCCCTCCGAGTTCCCTGCATTGCCTGATAAGAAGCAGTTCGACATCTATGCCAGCATGAAGCCGGCCAAGGAGGTCGGCGGAGACTTCTACGATTTCTTCCTGATTGATGAGGATCACCTGGCTCTGGTAATCGCCGATGTGTCCGGGAAGGGAATTCCTGCCGCACTCTTCATGATGATGTCAAAGATCATGCTGCAGAATTACACGCTGACCGGCATGAAGCCGGGAGAGGTGCTGGAAAAAGTCAACAACCAGATCTGCCGCAGCAACAAGGAAGAAATGTTTGTCACCGTCTGGCTCGGGGTACTGGATCTTTCCAGCGGTATGATTACCGCGGCAAACGCGGGACATGAATACCCGATGCTGAAGCAGCCGGACGGAGAATTTGAGCTGGTCAGGGATCCTCATGGTCTGGTGATCGGCGGGATGGAAGACCTCCATTACAAGGAATATGAGATGAAGATGGAGCCGGGCAGCACACTCTTTGTATACACGGACGGGATCGCGGAAGCGACAGATCTTCAAAACAATATGTTCGGAACGGAGCGAACGCTGTCAGCCCTGAACGCGCATGCCGGTGCAGCGCCCGAAGCGCTGCTGAATGAAGTGGCCTGCGCTGTAGACAAGTTCGTCGGAGAAGCACCGCAGTTTGACGACATGACGATGCTGAGCGTCTCCTTCCATGGCAGGCAGGATTAACAGAGGTCTGCGGCAGTACATTGCGCAATGCTGATCAGGTCTTTTGCATCCAGCTCAATCTGGTATCCGACTTTTCCTGCGCTTACAAAGATCTTCTCCAGCGCAGGTGCCGTCTCATGGATAAAGGTCGGGAAATGCTTCTTCATGCCGATCGGAGAACAGCCCCCGTGTACATACCCGGTCAGCGGAAGCAGCTCCTTCTGCCTGATCATGCTGACTGCCTTTTCTCCGGATGCTTTCGCTGCTTTCTTCAGATCGAGTTCTTCCTTTACCGGAATCACAAATACATAGTACGCTCCGCTCTTTCCGCGCGTCACAAGTGTCTTGAACACCTTCCCGGCCTCCTCGCCGAGAATCTGTGCGATCTCCTCTCCGCTCATGGACGCATCCGGCTCGTAGGAATGACTGATATAGGGAGTCTTCTTCCCCTCCAGAACACGCATAACATTTGTCTTTTCTTCTTTTTTCATATTCATCTCCATTCCGCCGCCATCATCCGGCGGCTCATATCGTCATGAAAGAGTATCCTTCACACGAATCTCAATGCAGCTGCCCAAGATGCCCCGGTCAAGTTGTCGGCTCATTTTACACATGTTATGATGATGTGAACGCCAAGCGCCCTGAAGGCGAGGCGAAGGGGAGCGCCCCCTACAGCATCCTGTCATTCTTCTTTTGGAAAGAATCCCATTATGAGCACATTATTACCCTTTAAGAAACTCCGGAACATCAGAGACCTCGGCGGCATGAAAACGACTGACGGCAGATCCATACGGTCCGGACTGCTGATCCGCTCCGGTCATCTGTCGAAGCTGGATCCCTCTGACCTGAATGCCTTGCAGGATCTTGTCGATCTCGTCATAGATTTCAGAACAGACCGCGAATGCCTGGAGAATCCCGATGTGGTCATGGACGGGGTTGTTTCTGTGAGAATCCCGATCTTCGACCAGCTGACGGAAGGCATCACGCGGGAAGAGGAAGCCGACCACAATGTGTTCTCCAGATATCTGACAAAGCCCTCCGAAGCAAAGCAGTATATGTGCAGACTGTACCGCTCTTTTGCGAAAGAAAAGGCCGTCTCGGGCTTTGCCGGATTTCTGAGGTACCTGCTGGAGAGCGGGCAGAAAACCGTTCTGTGGCACTGCACCGCCGGGAAAGACCGCGCCGGCATCGCTTCTGTCCTGGTCGAAGAAGTCCTTGGCGCAGACCGGGAAGACATCGTCGCGGACTACATGAAGACAAACGAGTATCTGAAGGATGATATCCTGTTTCTGACGGATTTCATCAAGAAGCAGGCCGGCCTGGACTTTGGTGCAGCCGGGGATCCGGCAGACGAATCGCTGCGGTACCTGCTTGGCGCCCAGGAGGAATACATCAACAGTTTTTACAGTGCGGTGGAGGAAACCTATGGCTCCGTCGACCGGTTGATCCGGGATGGTCTGAAGCTTACGGAGGAAGAGATCTCTTCCTTAAAAAGCCGGTACCTCGTCTGACTGCATCACAGGCATCCCGCCAGCAATGCGATCAGCGGAGCATTCCAGTACACCGCCACCTCATTGGTGGAATAGCTCTGCGCGTTGTCTGCATAGCACAGGGCAGGCGCCGCGTCTGCCAGGACGTTCTGCGCATACGGATCCTCCAGGTGGCTGTTGGGGCCGCCCACCAGCATCCCCTTCATCGCACGTCCTGCTGCCTGGGACGGTCTGTGATGGGGGTGCTCCGGGGAAAGCGTGCCGCATCCTGTCACATAGCAGTATCCTGTGGGATTTGCCCCGAGCAGATAGTCCAGATGCTGCTTTGCGCACCCGGCATAGGCGTCCTCCCCTGTCAGGGCACAAACCAGAAGCAGAAGGTTCCCATGGTCAGCCACTGTCATATTGGAGCCCCACGGATAGTCCTCTCCCAGCGTCAGGCCGTAGCCGTCTGCCTGTTCCAGGAGCTGCTGTCCATACTGCGTCAGGCGCTCCTTCGCTGTTTCCGATGGAGCCCCTGCGCTGCGATCTGACAGCGCGAGATCCAGCAGTGCATAGTCCGCCACACACTGCCAGCCAAGTCCATGCTCCTGGCAGGCGGAAAGAAGGTCCATAATCTCCTGCTCATCCGGAAGATCCGGTCCGGACTGCCCCATTCCCGCCTGCGTTTTCTCACTGCCGTCCTCCGCGGACGCTTTCACGCCCGGCATCGCTGCCAGATACAGCTCCGCCGCAGCCCACAAAAGCTCATCCTGCACATTTTCATCCGGATACTCACCGGTACTGATCTCCGGCGGATTATGGAATCCTGCCTCCCCTTTGTGGCTCTTTGCGTACTTCCAGGCACTGTGTGCCGCTTCCGCTGCCCTCCGGGCGAAATCCGCATCATAGGGCTCATACAGAATTCCCGCCTTCGCCATCACCGCGGCAAAGTCCAGCGTTGCGGCAAGGGAGACCGGGCTGATAACCAGTTCATCCGTCTCCTCTTCCGGCCGAACCTCGCCCGGAAAGCTGCGGCAGGTCACCTTATGCCAGACTCCGCCGCTTTGCCCGTCCTGCATCTTCAGCATCCAGTCAAGCTCCCATCTGGCTTCATCAAGCACATCCGGAATCCCGTTCCCGCTCTGCGCAATCCCGAGATCATCCGAAACAAGCCCGTACTGCTCGCAAGCAAGAAACAGATCCGCAGCAGCCTTTGCGCCGGATACGACATATCTTCCGTAATCTCCCGCGTCATGCCATCCGCCGGAGACATCCTTTGTCTGGTCAGTCCCGTATATCACCGCAGGCGTATTGTGGCAGGCGCCGTGCGCAAATGCTTCCGCCTGTGATCCGGCCGGCGGCGAGGTCTTGGCCCCGCACCGCTGCAGATACAGCATCTGAAAGGTACTTCTGAGCAAATCTTCATATCGATCTTCACCGATCTCAAAGGGCTGGGAGTATACTTCCTCCCCCTGTGCGCCGGCATGGATCCGGTACGTTCCGAGCTGTGTCAGCGCAGAAAAGTCCGCCCTGCACAAAAACGCTCCGGAAGGCGCGTCATAGAAGGCAGGCTCTGCCTTAAGCTCCATGACGCTGCTGCCGTCTTCCGCCTTGACACAGAGCACTGCGTCCGGTCCGAGAGCCTCTTCGTCCCCCAGACGGAGGAAAGCCGTCTTCACGTCCTCCGGCCGGTATCCCGCCTGGTTCACGGATAGAAACATTGCATCCCGTCCGTCTTGGCTGCTTTCTCCGGCCGCGTCCCCGGCGTCTTCGGACACGCCGGAATCATCCAGCACCGTCAGGCTGATATGATCGATCCATACAGTGTGCGCTCCTGGATCCTGTGCCATGTCCTCCTCAAATCCCATATTGAAGCAAAGCCTCGGCGCCGGGTCGCTCTCCTCCGTCATCGTCCAGTCAACACTGATGTGCGAAGGCTCCTGGCCGACCCGGATCCGCTCGCCCAGGTACGCGTGATAGTCCCCTCCATTCAGCTGAAGCCGGTACTCCACCTGCCGGTCAATGCTGCAGGAAATGTCAAAGCTGTAGCGGTATTGGCAGTTCTGTTCCAGAGAGAAACCGTCCCAGTAAGCCTGATTCGCATAGTCAAGATGTCCGCAGCTGGTGATCTTCACCGCCAGGGCACCATTGTCATTCTCAAGGCTGCAGGCACCGCCCTCTGTGTAGGTCTCAAACCCGCATACCGTCCCATCGTCGAAGTCAATCTTTACCACCTCATCTCCCGCCTTCGGGTAGGCCGGGAGCGCAAAGACAGCCGCCAAAAGGACTGCCAAGATTCCTCCGGGGATCCTGTGCTTCCATCGATTCATCCGACACCTCCGCATGTTCTTCTGATCTGTGTGCACGCAGTCTGTATCTTTGAGTATAGCAATGATCCGCATATGGAACAAGAAAGCACTGTTTTCTCATTGCTCTCGACATCTCTTTGAAATTAACCTAAACTGCAGGCAGGGACAAACAGCGTTCCCGGGTGACGGAAAGAAATGGCATGAAGAATGGCATGAAAGAAAGGATGTTTCGCTATGGCACAGCATATCAGTCTCAATGAAAATGGTCTGTCAATCGAATTTACCATATGGGAGATCGGAGTCGTTGAATTATCCCGCATTGCGCCTGACGGTGCTGCACCGGCTGACACTGCGGCTGACGGCGCTTCGTCCGGTCCTGCTTCCCGCACGGTCTCCCCTCTCATTGAGCTTCAGGTGACCGGCCGGTCCACCAGGGAAATGCACGGCTACAAGCACAATGCCTCCAGCGCCTCCCTGGATCTTCACTATGTGCGGCATGAATGCAGGGATACCTCTGCCGGCAGGGAGCTGGTCATCACGCTGGAAAGTGAGTATGGCCTGCAGGCGCGCTACCACATGCGGCTTTTCAAAAACATTCCTGTTGTACAGGTTCTGACCGAGCTCGAGAATACCGGAAATGAGCCCGTCCCGGTAGAGTATGTCTCCTCTTTTGTCTATCAGAACCTGTGCGGAAACGGAAAGCGCCCATATTATGATAAGACAACCGTTTACATTCCCCGCAACAGCTGGGACTGTGAGACACGCTGGCAGGAAGAAGACATTGAACTTTTGAACCTGTCCCGGATGATGGTGGATGGATTCAATACCCCCGGCTTCGGAAACAACCGGTTTGCCTACTCCGGCGTCAGCTCCTGGTCTACCGTGGAATATCTTCCCATGGGGATTGCCCGCGACACAGAGACCGGAGAAACCAGCATATTCCAGGTGGAAAGCTCCGGACAATGGCTGATTGAATATGATACCGAACCCGGACAGCGTCTTGCCATAGCCCTCAGCGGACCAACCGAGCAGGAGCATGGCTGGTGGATCAGTCTGAAGCCCGGGCAGTCCTTTACCACCGTGCCCGCCGCCTTCGGCGTTGTGCAGGGCGGCGTCGATGAAGCCATCGGCGCACTGACACGTTACCGCAGAGCGATCCGGAGACCAAATGCGGACGATGAGAAGCTGAACGTCGTCTTCAATGACTATATGAACTGTCTGATGGGCGATCCGACCGAGGAAAAGGAAAAGGCGATCATCGACAAAGCCGCCGCGATCGGGTGTGAATACTTCTGCCTCGATGCAGGCTGGTACGACAAGGGCTTCTGGTGGGATAAGGTTGGAGAATGGAAGGAATCCCGAGAGCGGTTCCCGAACGGACTGAAAGCAGTCTGCGACTATGCCAGGAAAAAGGGCATGGTCATGGGGCTGTGGGTAGAGATCGAAGTCATGGGCACCGAATGCAGCCTGGCAAAAACACTGCCTGACAGCTGGTTCATCTGCCGACACGGAAAAAGACACATCGATCACGGACGATATCTTCTGGACTTCCGCAATCCTCAGGTCCGGGCATACTGCAGAGGCGTCATAGACCGTCTGATCGCGGACTACGGCGTCGGATACTTCAAGATTGATTACAACGTCACGATGGGATACGGAAGTGACCTGGACACGGACAGCTGCAGCGGCGCGATTCTCGAACACTACCGCGCGCTGCATCAATGGTATGAGGACATTTTCAAGGATTATCCGGATCTTGTCATCGAAAACTGCGGCTCCGGCGCACAGCGTATGGATTACGGCATGCTGCGGCTTTTGAGTCTGCAGTCAACCAGTGACCAGACCGACTATCTCTACAACTCCTACATCGCTTCCAGCGTCGCCAGTGCCGTTACGCCGGAGCAGGGCGGTATGTGGGTGTATCCTTACGAAGACGAGAAGGAGCATGTCATATACAATATGGTAAACGGTCTCCTGCTGAGGCCCTACATGAGCGGTATGGTCTGGAAGCTTGGGGAAGAAAGCATGCAGCTGCTCTCAGAGGGTGTTTCTCTCTACAAAAAAATCCGGGCGGATATCCGGAAGGCGCTTCCGTTCTTCCCGCTCGGCTTCAATACGATCAAGGACGATGTCCTCTCTTACGGACTGCAGCTCGAGGATAAGGCTTATCTGAGTGTCTTTACGCCCGGATCGGACCACGCTGTGATCCCGCTTGACTTTGGAAAAAAGCAGATCACAAAGGTCCAGGTTCTGTATCCGTCAGAAGGATGCTGTACCTTCCGGCTGGAAGAGGAGAAGCTCCATGTACAGATGCCGCAGGCCAAGGCCGCAAGACTGTTCCTGCTGACATTTGCGTGATACGCAGGCAGACCGGAAAAGATACCGGCAGCCCAAGAACGCCGTTGGTGTTCTTGGGCTGCCGGTATCCGTTCATAATCGGTTTCTTTGTTCTGATCCAATCGATTTTCATCGATCAATCTGCCAGCTGCAGACTTTGAAAACGCTCTCACTCTTGTCTGCTCAGCGCCAGAATCTCCTCTCTGTCCTCATCGGTCAGCGTGCCCGGCTTCCAGCCGACGCCCACGGTATCTCCCTTATAACGCGGGATCAGATGCATATGGAAATGAAACACCGTCTGCCCGGCGCTCTCTCCATTGTTCTGCAGAAGATTGAAGCCATCCGCGTGAAGTCCGTTGAACAGCTTCTCCGATACCTTCTTCGCAACGCCCGCCGCACGGCCGAGCACATCCGCAGGGATCTCAAACAGATTCGCAAAATGCTCCTTCGGCAGTACCAGCGCATGTCCTTTTGACGCCGGATTCAGATCCAGGATGACGCGAAACTCATCATCCTCATAGAGTGTCGCGGACGGAATCTCGCCGTTTGCTATTTTACAGAAGATACAATTGCAGTCTTTCATATCCATTCTCCTTCCATAACAACGCAGTTTTTGAAGCTGACTTTCTGCTTTCGGATACATCCGGATCGTCAACATGCAGCTTCGGTCTTCGGGTGATACAGAATCATCCCCAGCAAGAAGCCTGCTGCCAGACCTCCCATATGCGCACTCTGGTCCACACCGCGGTCGACCAGCCCCTGCATCACCATGAGGACAACCATCAAAAGGAGCCGCTGCATACCGTCCTTGCCGAAGCGTTTTCTGTTCCGGATCGCGATATAAAAGAAGGCACCCATCACGGCAAAGATCGCTCCAGACGCTCCCGCACTGACCCTGTATAAGCCGCTGCGGCTGCTCATAAAGAAGGATACCAGACTTCCCCCGAGTCCGCCAAGCAGGTAGATGACCAGAAAACGTACCGGTCCCACGATGCGCTCCAGGATATCTCCCAGGAAGAAAAGGCTGAACATATTGTACGCCAGGTGTTCAAACCCGAAGTGCAAAAACATCGAGGTAAACAGCCGCCAGTACTGCCCTTCCAGAACCAGAGACGTCGCCATCGCTCCGTGCTCCACCATAAACCGGGAATTCTCCGTATCCCCCAATGCTTCCAGCACTGCGTAGATCACAATATTGATCAGCACCAGGGCAAGGGTTACCTTGCGCCTGGCCTTGAAAAATTCAATCAAACTATCCATACTGTTCTGTCGTCTTACTCGCAGGAATCAGGCCGCCGGCTTCACCACCGCCGCATAAGTCTGAACTTCCTGCTCGGAAGCCGGAACTGTATTGCGGGACTGATCCTCCAGCTCAATTTCAAACTTTACAACCACATCTCCGACCTGGAGCGCACAGACCGTTCCGCCCATACTGTAGCCATTGTACGTATACCCCCGGAATCCATAATACACCGGTGTTCCGTCCGCCAGTGCCGTCTGCATGACTTCGGTGCGGGTAATATCGGAATAGCTGCTGTCGCTCTCGTAATAACTCGTATCCAGATCACTCTCCACCGTCTCCTGAGGGGTCTCCCGGGAGAACAGGGAGTAGCTGACCTGACGGGAATAGTCATCGTTTGAGAAGGTGAGGTACGCGCCGGAGCCGTAGGTAAGCGCCAGCCCATCCGGAACAGCAACATCTGCCGCGTCAAGATTGCCGAGATAATCTTCATACTCGATCCGGTAGGATCCGTCTGCGTTCTGTACCGGAGCATCTTCCTCCACACCTGTTCCGCCGTCAGACGTTCCGGTATCTGACCCGAGAAGGCCTCCGATCAGATCCTCCGGATTCACATCCGTGTCTGTCCCGGTGCTGTCAGGCTCCGATGCCGCATTCAAGGCCTCCTCCGGAACCGTGATCGTAACCGGCTCATTGAACGCGAAATCCGCTGTCATCTTTAAGGCATTGACATCAAAGGCTGCCGTCATATCCCCGGCCGTTCCCGCCATGGAGCTCACGATCATATCACCAATCGCGGAGAAATCACTTTCTCCCAGATCGATGCTGGCGGAAACAGGCAGACAGGTCTGAACATCGAACAGGGAATCCGCCTTTATGCGCATGGAACTCATGACCGCCTGCACCATCGGAAGAGAGCTGTCATCCACCGGCGCTCCGGATGCCGACAGTGCATCTGCCATGAACGGATACAGAGAATCCCCTGTGATATCCGCTGTAAGCTGATAGCATTCCTTTCCTGAGACGGTTGCACTCTGCGGCGCGATCTGGGTCATGTCCAGAATGACATCCTGATATTGCTGCAGTATCTCATTCATGGCGGCAGCATCCACATTCGCGTCAGGGGACAGGGTGCTCACCGCGGACATGTCTCCGCGAAGCACGGCCTGCACTGCTTCCTTCATCTGCGAGACCTCCTCAGTTCCGGCAGTCCCGGCACTCCACTGTGTCTGCCCGTTCACAGTGTTTCCCATATAGCCGGCTCCTGTACCATCCTCATTCTCGATCACGTACATTTCCATACTGCCGTTCATGCCCTGTCCCATGGCACTCCAGTCATAATTGACCGTCATGCCCAGCTGGAGCGGTTCCATGTTCAGCTGCAGTGTCACATCGCCCGTCCCGTTGATCGGAACATCCATCGATGCGCCGTTCTCCGTATTCTGCTTCATGTTCAGGCCGGCATCCGCCACCACGCTCATGCTGACGGAGAGAGAGGTCACCTGCGCGAGCGCATCCTTTGCATTCTCCTGCAGCTGATCCACTGTCATCGCGGAGTCAAACCCCGAAAGCATCAAAACCGCTGCCGCGCCTGCGGCAAGTGTACTGATCCATCGTTTTCTCATAATCGTATCCTCCCATTGCTCTTTCCTGACTCGGATCCGGGGCTCTTTGCCCTTGCTCTGCTGCACGAGTCGCTTTCCTGCTTCCTTCTGTCATGCTGTACGGATCGCTTCGCTGTTTCATCATAGCATAATTTTACCAGGGAATGTTGATTTCCGCTGCTGCAGGTATCATTTCCTATTTTATTTGGGTTTTATTTAGGTATTTATTTCACAAAGGTATTCCCATAGCGGACAATTTATGGTAAAAATAGGTATTGCGAAAGATGTGCAGATAAGTCGCATGTAACCACTAATCACATTCAAAGGAGGTTGAAATATGGGTGGATTGAACTCCGCCGCTGCGGCGAAGATCACAGAGATCTGTGCCCGGTACAAAGACGAGAAGACACCATTGATGATGATTCTCAGTGATGTCCAGAATGAGTATGGATATATTCCGCTCGAGGTTCAGGAGCTCGTCTCGAAGGAAACCGGCATCTCAGTTGCTGAGATCTATGGTGTTGTCACCTTCTACTCTTTCTTCTCGCTTACGCCGAAGGGAAAGTACATCGTTGGCTGCTGTCTTGGTACAGCGTGCTACGTCAAGGGTGCCCAGAACGTCATCGATAAGTTCTCGGAGATTCTGAAGATTCAGCCGGGCGAGACATCGGAAGACGGCCTGTTCACACTGGATGCCCTTCGCTGCATCGGTGCCTGCGGCATCGCGCCTGCGGTCAGCATCAACGGCAAGGTTTATCCGAAGATGTCTGTCGATCAGGTGCCTGTCGTGATTAACGAGCTGAAGAAGGAATATCAGGAAAAGGAGGGTGCTTAAGCATGATCAAGTCCGTTGACAATCTGAACGAGCGCATTTCGTCATGTTCGAAGTGCCTCGAAGACAAGCTCTCCGGCAAAGACGGAAAGCGTCACATCGTGCTCTGCGGCGGTACCGGATGTCTTTCCAGCAATTCTGCGGAGATCCGTGAGCGTTTTGTAGAGCTTCTGAAGGAAAAGGGACTGGACGACAAGGCTACTGTCAATCAGGTAGGATGCTTCGGTTTCTGTTCCCAGGGTCCGTTTGTCAAGATCTTCCCGGAAGATACCCTGTATCGTATGGTTTCGATCGACGATGTCGATGAGATCATCGAGTCCGACATCAGGAACGGCGTTGTCGTAGAACGCCTTCTGTATGAGGATCCGGTTACGCATCAGAAGATTTCCAAGCAGGACGAGATTACATTCTATAAGAAGCAGCGCCGTGTTGCGCTTCACGGCTGCGGCGTCATCGATCCCGAGGATATCGACGAAGCGATCGGCATGGGCGCGTTCCAGGGTCTGAAGCGTGCACTGACCATGACGAGCCAGGAGGTCATCGATGAGGTCCTTGCTTCCGGTCTGCGCGGACGCGGCGGCGGCGGCTTCCCGACCGGCCGTAAATGGCAGTTTGCCTATGGCTCTAAGGGTGATGAAAAGTATGTTGTCTGCAACGGTGACGAAGGCGATCCGGGTGCGTTCATGGATCGTTCCATTCTCGAGGGCAATCCGCTCGGCGTCATCGAGGGCATGATGATTGCGGGTTACGCAATCGGCGCACAGAATGGATATTTCTATGTACGTGCGGAGTATCCGACTGCTGTCATGCGTCTGCGCAAGGCGATCAAGCAGGCGAGAGAGCTCGGTCTGCTCGGCAAGAATATCCTTGGCACCGACTTCAGCTTCGACTGCCATCTCAGACTCGGAGCAGGCGCATTTGTCTGCGGTGAGGAAACGGCGCTTCTGAACTCCATCGAGGGTAAGAGAGGTATGCCGCGTCCGCGTCCGCCTTTCCCGGCAGTCAAGGGTCTGTGGGGAAAGCCGACGATCGTGAACAACGTTGAGACGCTGGCCTGCGTCCCGTTCATCCTGCGTGAGGGTGCACAGGAGTTCGCATCTGTCGGTACCGAGCGCTCGAAGGGCACGAAGGTGTTCGCGCTGGGCGGCAAGGTCAACAATGTCGGCCTGGTCGAGGTTCCGATGGGCACCACGCTCCGTGAGCTGATCTATGACATCGGCGGCGGCATCCCGAACGGCAAGAAGTTCAAGGCAATCCAGACCGGCGGACCTTCCGGCGGATGTCTGACAGAAGAATTCCTTGACGAGCCGATCGATTTCGATAACCTGGTGGCGAAGGGATCCATGATGGGTTCCGGCGGCGCAATCGTCATGGACGAAGACAACTGCATGGTCGACGTTGCGAAGTTCTATATGGAATTCATCTGCGACGAGTCCTGCGGTAAGTGCTCACCGTGCCGTGTCGGTACGAAGCGTATGCTGGAGATCCTGACCAAGATCACCGAGGGCAAGGGCACCATGGAAGACCTGGAGGCTCTGGAAGAGCTGAGCGATACCGTCAAGACGAATTCGCTGTGCGCACTCGGACAGACTGCTTCGAACCCCATCAGCTCTACGATCTCACATTTCAAGGATGAGTATCTTGCCCATATCCAGGACAAGAAGTGCCCGGCCCATGTGTGCAAGAACCTGATGGAATATCATATCGATCCTGAGAAGTGTATCGGCTGCGGCATGTGCGCCAGAGGATGTCCTGCAAATTGCATCCAGGCCACGGACTACACCGCCCCCGGCCATAAGAAACCATCGATGAAGATCGATGCTTCTCAGTGCGTGAAGTGCGGAGCCTGCATCAGCACATGCAAGTTCAAAGCCATCGAGAAGCGATAAGGGGAGGTGCATGGGAATGATTAAGATTAAAATTGAAGGAATTGAATATGAGGTTCAGGAAGGCCTGACGATTCTGGAAGCTGCCAAGGCCTGTGGCTATGAGATTCCGTCTCTGTGTGCCTTTAATCATGGTGAGTGCAATCAAGGCTCCTGCCGTGTCTGTCTGGTCGAGGCGACCGGTGCGCGCGGACTGGTTGCGAGCTGCGTATATCCGGTCAGCGATGGCATGGAGATCCGCATTTCGACGCCGAAGGCCGTCGAAGCACGCCGCCGCTCTGTAGAGCTTCTGCTCTCCAACCACAATAAGAACTGCCAGCAGTGCGACAAGAACGGACAGTGCGAGCTTCTGCATGTTGCTCAGCTTGTCGGTGCCAGAGATGACGCATTTGCCGGAGTTCATTCGGAAGTCTTTGTTGATCGCCTTGCTCCGGGTCTGGTTCGTGATACCAGCAAGTGCATCCTCTGCGGACGCTGCGTAGCGCGCTGCCAGAATGCGCATGGTCTTGGAATCCTTGGCTTTGAGAACCGCGGTTTCAATACCATTGTTTCCCCGGCTCAGAACCGCAGCTTCGCGGATTCTCCGTGTATCCAGTGCGGACAGTGCGTAAACGTATGTCCGACCGGCGCTCTGATGGAGCACTCCGAGATCGACAAGATCGACGCGGCATTCAAGGCCGGCAAGCATGTGATCGCGCAGGCTGCTCCTGCAGTCCGTGCGGCACTGGGCGAGGAGTTCGGTTATCCGATCGGCACGCCTGTCACCGGAAAGATGGCGGCTGCGATGCGCAGACTGGGCTTCGAGAGAGTCTACGATGTCAACTTCGGCGCTGACCTGACCATCATGGAGGAAGGCACGGAGCTTCTTCACCGTCTGACAGAAGGCGGCACGCTTCCGATGATCACCTCCTGCTCACCGGGCTGGGTCAACTATGCTGAGTACAACTACGCGGATCTGCTTCCGCATCTGTCCAGCTGCAAGTCTCCGCACCAGATGCAGGGCGCGATCATCAAGTCCTGGTGGGCGCAGCAGAACAACGTGGATCCAAAGGATGTCTTCGTGGTCTCCGTCATGCCGTGCGTTGCCAAGAAGTTTGAGAAGGATCGTGAGCAGCTGAAGGTCGACGGACTGGCTGATGTCGATGCCGTCATCACCACACGTGAGCTCGCCCGCATGATCCGCAGAAGCGGTATCCTCTTCAACCGTCTGCCGGATGAAGATTGGGATCAGGATATCATGGGCGATTACTCCGGAGCTGGCGTCATCTTCGGCGTCACCGGCGGCGTGATGGAAGCGGCTCTGAGAACCGTGTACTTCAAGCTGACGGGCAAGGAGAGCGAGCCGATCGAGTTCACCGCTGTCCGTGGTCATGATGCAGGAATCCGCGAGGCTTCCATCGACATCAACGGAACGACCGTGAATGTCGCGATTGCTTCCGGCATGAAGAGCGCTTCTGTCCTTCTGGACGAGATCCGGGAAGGCAAGAGCAAGTATCAGTTCATCGAGATCATGGGCTGCCCGGGCGGCTGCATCAACGGCGGCGGCCAGCCGTACGTGAGACCGGCCCTTCTGCCGAACGAGCCGGATGATATCCTTGATACGTACAAGGAGAAGCGTGCACAGGCGCTGTATTCCGAGGATGAGCGCCAGGTGGTTCGCCAGAGCCACAACAACCCGCAGATCATCGAGCTGTACGAGAAGTTCCTCGGCGAGCCGAATGGACATCTGGCTCATAAGCTGCTTCACACCTCTTACGCAGGGCGCGTAGGCTTCAACGAGGTGAAGTAAGAAAAGTGAGAAACGCATTCTGACCCGCGAATGAGTCAGAATGCGTTGGAATGATGTGATGCAAAGAAGCTCCCCGCCGCCGTGTTCCAAACGAACTACGGTGGCGGGGAGCTTTCATTTGTCACTCCCAAACCCACGAGGTTGGCATATTTGTCATGCTCCTCCGCGTATTATGCGTCATCCTCCGCGTGCATCACACTCTTCAGATCCGGTTCTTCGGGTTTGGCTTCTTCCGGCGAAACCTCCTCCCAGTCTGCGTCCGCAGCTTCTTCTTCGGCCTCTTCCTTCGGCTGGATCACATCCTTCAGGTCTGCTTCAGACGGCTCGTCTTTCGGCAGGAGAAATGCCGCAATGATATACAGAAAAACGCCGGAGCCCGCGAACAGGGAGATTGCGATCCAGACGAGCCGGACAACATTGGAATCAATACCCAGATACTGCGCGATGCCGCCGCATACGCCGAAGATCTTGCAATCCGTTGCGGATCTTTTCAGTTCCTTCTTCATGCGTTTACCTCCACTGGAATTCTTTCAGGCCGATGATATACAGTGCAATGACAACGATCGGAACGACAAACTGGAAGACCGGCTTCATCCAATCCTGTACCTTCAAACCTTTGCCGGCGTTGGCCTCAGCCTTGAAGTTCTCCCAGCCCCAGCCGAAGCGGTCGCTGACGCAGAACAGCGTCATAATCAGAGCACCGATCGGCAGCAGGTTCGTGCTGACGATGAAATCCCAGAAATCAAGCCATGCGCTTCCCGGAGCAAATGGCTGGAACCCGCTCAGTACGCTGTATCCGAGTGCTGTGGTGAGCGCAGAAAGAAATACGATGATGCCGGTCACAACCGAGCCTTTCTTTCTGTTCCATCCGGTCAGCTCTCTGATGCAGGCAAGAATGTTCTCACAGACCGCCAGCACGGTAGAGAATGCCGCAAATGTCATGAACAGGAAGAAGATCGTGCCCCAGATTCTGCCGCCTGCCATGGAGTTGAACACAGCGCCCATCGTATTGAACAGAAGCGCAGGGCCTGCGGTTACCTCAAGACCAAGCGACGTGCAGGCCGGGAATATGATCAGGCCGGCCATCAGCGCGACAAAGGTATCCAGCAGAATCACATTGACAGACTCGCCCATCAGCGAGCGCTCTTGTCCGATGTAGCTGCCGAAGATCGCCATCGAGCCGATTCCGATCGACAGTGTAAAGAATGCCTGGTTCATAGCTGCCACGACCACACTGAATGTAATCTTTGAGAAGTCCGGAAGCAGATAGAATCTCAGGCCCTCCGCCGCATTTTTCAGGGTGAAGCTGCGCGCCGCAAGGACAAGCATCAGAAGCAGAAGCAGCACCATCATGATCTTCGTCACGCGCTCCAGTCCCGATTGAAGGTCAAATGACAGCAGCGCAAATGCAAGCACGACAACGACCGCCAGATATCCGACATTCAGCCCCGGGTTCGAGATCATCGTCCCAAAGTCCAGGTTCGAGGTCTTCCCGGTCAGGAAGCAGACAAAGTAGTAAACAATCCAGCCCGTAACCACGGTGTAAAATGCCATCAGGCAGAAGTTTCCGATCAGTGCAAGGATTCCATGCCAGTGCCATTTCTGTCCCGGCTTCTCAAGCTTCTGATACATCTTGACCGGGCTGGCCTGTGACGCCCGGCCAATCGCAAACTCAACCGTCATGGCAGGCAATCCCAGCAGTACCAGACAGATGATGTAGACCAGCACAAACGCGCCGCCGCCATTCTGTCCGGTCATCCATGGAAACTTCCATACATTGCCGCAGCCGATTGCACAGCCGGCACTCAGAAATATGAATCCGAGCCGGCTTCCCAACTGTTCTCTTTCCATACACTCCTCCAACAAGGCATTCCTTCCCCTGCTCTGTTCTGCCTGTTTTGATGAGCAAGGAATTCCTGCCTTTCCAAAAATATTTTTGCAGAACGGATACATAATAACACAATTTGAAGCATTAAAGCAACAAAGGAGCTTACAGTACCCGGATAAACTCGTCACGGATCTCCGCAAATTGATCTCCGACAAATCCAAAGTCCTTCTCCTTGTAATTCCAGAGCGCTCTGCCGATCTCATAGCGGTCCATGACAGAATGGATATCCTTCAGCCATCTCAGCGCATCCTGTCCTTTTGCAAGATCAATCACGCCATATTCTCCGCAGTACAGCGGGACATTGTCCCGTTTCGCCTTTTCAATCGCCGGAGCAAAGATGTCCTCAAAGAATTCCTCGCCCGGCTCATGGATTCCCTTCTGAAATACCGCGCCGGCAAGATCATCCGACAGCCGCATCCTGCGGTCTGCTTCCTGGTAAACCGCAAGCTTCTCCGGATAGCCGATCCGGAAATCCTGCGGCATATCCTCGACCCAGTAAGCCCCCTGATGTGTAAAGATAATGGGTTCATAGCAATGGAAGTTATAAACGATCTTATCGTCAAGCGGAATGTCAAGCAGCGGTACACTGATCACGCTGCTGTAACGCACACCGCCGACCACCAGCCAGCTGTCCGGCACAATCTGCCTCATTCTGCGGATCCACTCAGACGCGACCTGGTTCCAGGCATCTGCTACCTTCTGCAGCACAACTTCATTTAATGGCTCAAATGCCACCTGCTGCGGATACTTTCTGAAACGCTCCGCGATCCTCTTCCACAGAGCAAAGAACCGCTCCTGCAGCGCTGTGTCATAGAAGAACCGTTCCCTGTCCATATCCTTCTTCAAAGGATCAAAGGAATATCCGAAGCATTCATGCAGGTCCACCAGAAGATTAAGATGATATGCTTCGCACCACTCCCGGCATCGTTCCAGATAGCAGAACCCGTCCTCCTTCGGCGTCCCGTCTTCCTCCTCTAGGAGAACATAATCGACCGGCACTCTGACATGGTCAAATCCCAGCTGTGCAATTTCGCGGATGTCCGCCTCCGTGATGAAGCGGTCAAAATGTTCCTTATCGTATCGGTCAAACTGGGAGATCCATCCTCCGAGGTTCACACCCTTTTGAAATCCTTCAAATCGTCTCATTTCTCTTCTCCTTCCCGGGAATCTGGAATCGTTGTTATCCGAGCTTTTCAGAAAAATCCGCCATTACCTCGGATATTTTGATCTGCTGAGGACACACCTGCTCACACGAACGGCAGTGCAGGCAGGCGGACGGCTGCTTTTCAGGCGGCAGTGCGCTCAGTGCCATGGGCGCAATGAATCCGCCGCCGGTATACGCATGCTCGTTATACAGGCTCAGAAGGTGCGGAATATCCAGACCCATCGGGCAATGACTGACGCAGTAATGGCAGGCTGTGCAGGGAACCGTTCCGACGGAAAGCATCTGATCCGCAATGCCAAGCAACGTTTGCATCTCGGCCTCGTTCAGCTTCCGATCCTCTGCGAAGGTGGCAAGATTTTTTTCCAGCTGCTCCTGGTCTGACATGCCGGACAGGATCATCGTTACGCCCGGGATCGTCCGCAGAAAACGGAACGCCCAGGCGGCAGTGTCTTCATCAGGACGCAGCGCTTTCAGCTCCGCTTCATATTGCGGGGCCAGCCTGGCCAGCTTGCCTCCGCGCAGAGGCTCCATGACCCAAACAGGAATGCCCATCCCACCCAGCAGCTCCACCTTTTCTTTTCCGTGCTGGAAAGTCCAGTCCAGGTAATTCATCTGAAGCTGGCAGAATTCCATATCCTTGCCGTAGGCGTCCAGAAAACGTCTGAGAACCGGTATACTCCCATGGCAGGAGAACCCCAGATGCCGAATGCGGCCGTTGCGCTTCTGTTCCATCAAATAGCTGTAGATGTGATATTTTTCATCATCCAGGTAAGCGTCAATGTTCATCTCGCATACATTGTGGAACAGGTAAAAATCGAAATACCTAACATTCAGCTTCTTCAGCTGCGTCTCGAAAATCTCCTCTACCTTGCTCCAGTTGGCGGGATCATAGCCCGGAAACTTAGTGGCCAAATAAAAGCTTTCCCTGGGATAGCGTGAGAGGGCTTTCCCTAAGACATACTCGGAGTTCTCTCCATGATATCCCCAGGCGGTATCATAATAGTTGATGCCATTGGCCATGGCAGTATCAACCATACGCAGTGCCGCAGCTTCGTCGATGCGGCTGTCGTCGCCGTCGATCACAGGCAGACGCATCGCGCCAAATCCCAGCGCGGAAAGACGGATGTCCTGAAAACTGTTGTAAATCATCATGCTACCTCCTTCAATGATATCGGTGTTTTATGTATCCCAGCGAATCGCCTTTTCTGACCGCTGCGCCGGGTACAATCGTATCCTCAAAATTAACGGAAGATACCTGACACATGCCTACAGGGACGTGATACCTGTGATAATCGGTAATATCCAGAAAGGTATGTGTTATGATTCCGGAAGTATCACTTAAAATTTTACACATTTATCAGCGGAAAGGAACCCTTATCTCCGGCATCTCCGGCACTTTTGACGTTTCTTAACCCCAAAATGCAGAAAGCAAACGTCCATAATCGGCGCTCTTTATGATATGATCGTTTTGGAGGGTTGTATTATATAACAGGAATATCCCTTATCCAATAAAAAAAGTGCTTTGCCCAAAATAATTGAAGGAGATTTTCATGACAGGGAAACATGCATACTTGATAATGGCACATCACAGATTTGATGTACTAAAGATGCTTTTGACAGACTTGGATTATAAAGACAATGATATTTATTTACATATTGACAAAAAAACAAAAAATGCACCTATAGAAGAGTTGAAAAAATGCGTTCATGTAACCAGATTGGTTTTTATAGACAGGATCCCGGTATACTGGGGACATTCTTCACAAACGCAGTGCGTCTTAAATCTCTTAAAAGCAGCTACTGACTCTTTTGCGTATGATTACTACCACCTCTTGGTTGGCGTGGAGTTTCCATTGATGACACAGGATCAGATCCATCGGTTTTTCGAGGAAAACAATGGAAAAGAGTTCATTGGGTATGTTAATGGCCAGGGATATGAAGAGCGAATAAAGTATTATTATTTTTGGTGGAAGTATTATCGGGGCGGTAATACTCTTCCTAAAAGAACACTTTTTTTCATCGGACGACAATTGCTGAAGCTGCAAAAAGCAATTGGTGTGAACCGATTAACACACGATAATAACTACTATAAAAAAGGATATGCTAACTGGAGCATTACAGACGCATTGGCAAGATATATTGTAAAAAATGAAGCAAAAATCAAACATGCGTACAGATTTACCTTTTTGGCAGATGAGGTCTTTTTCCATACGCTTGTGTATCACTCGCCTTTTAAGAATAATATATATGATTTAAATGATGAGTATCATTCTGTAATGAGACTGACGACTTGGACAGATCCTCGAAATCAATTCCATTATAAAGACATTCCTATGTTGTTGGAATCCGGAAGACTGTTTGCCAGGAAATTTGATGATGAAACAGCAACGGAAACCATTGCCAAAATAATAGAATTGAGAGAACAGGCAGCAGATGACAATACCTTGCAATTCAAGTGGTGTAAAGAATATGTCGCCACAATGTAATCGTAGCTTTGATGTTCCAAGCCAGTCCGGTTCAATATGACATTCCCTCGTCCCTTTATAATTGCCAGATAAATCATGGTCACGTTGCTGTCCATCAGTAATGAAATCAGGGCCGCAGTGAACTCTGGCATTCACTGCAGCCCTGGTTTATTCAAAGCTCCCGTACCTTTCAACGGCTTCATCAACCGTGATTTCCCCGGTTCCGACAAGGAACGCCGCAACCCTTGTCTGTACGGCGACAGGATCCAGAATACCGAGCATTTCCGGAGAGATCACGTGATCAGGAGACACCTGTCCAAAAGGTGCGTAAACCGTGTCAAAGGACAGATCCGTGGTAGGCGTTACAAGACGCTTCACGGAAGCCATCTCATTCAGTGTTTTATCTGTAATAAGATAGCGCATGAATTCGTTTGTCATATCCAGATCATCGCAGTTCTTGTTAACGGAAAATTCCAGAGAAGGACTGTCTATAAAATATCCGCCGTCATCGGTCATGGGGAGGGGACAGAAAGAGTAATCAAAAGGAGTATCAGAGTACGCCTCAGACTGGGCTTCCCGTTTCTTGGTCCCGGATACGGTATCTCCGGTGCAGATCATCATCGGCACATCCCCTTCAAAGAACCGCAGAATTACCTGGGAATAGTTGTCCTCAATCTTGTCGCATTCCCCGAGATCGATACAGCCATTCCGGATCAGCTGTTCTACTGCTTCCAATGCAGGACGCATGTATTCTCCGGCGGCGGGATCGAGTTCATTGGCAAGCGCAAGAGCCTCCGGATTCTCCGCAAGCGCGGCTGCGAACAGAGGATAAGCGACCGTATTCATAAAAGAGCTGGACGGGTCGAGGCTGTAACCCATCATAGGATTGGCGTAGCCCTTGCTGCGGAACTCCTCGCACGCAGCCAACAGCTCTGTCCACGTTGTCGGGACGCTGACGCCCTCCTTTTCAAACAGATCGTTGTTTACCAGCATGCCATAGGTTCTGGCAAAAACCGGCACCATCAGTACATGGTCATCCGCATCACGGCTGATCAGACGAGAGCGGATGCAGTCCAGTTCCAGATCAAGGGCTGGAGACGAGAGATCCTCCATGTGAGCAAACACCGGATCATATTTTTCGTTTCCAATCATCCATGAAAAGGAAAAGAAAATATTGGGTTTGTCGTTGCCATCCAGGGCCGTGGCCAGAACATTATTATAATCATCCAGCTTCACATAGCTGAGCTGCACATTTGGATAGATCCCGTTGAATCTGTCGAAAGCCATCTCCAGTGCCTCAAAGTTATCATAGCTTCCGGCAACGGTGATACTGCAGCTGGTATCTGTGTCGAGTGCCGGTTTGAATCCGGCAGCAGTTTCTTTCTGCGGGTTGCTCCTGCAGGCCGTCAGCGATACAAGCACGCAGAGCACCAGAACAGTACAAAGAATCCTTTTCATGCCCTTTTCTTCTCCTTTATTCTGCGGATTTCTTTGATGACAAGTTTGATGTCGATCGGTTTTGCAATATGTCCGTTCATACCGGCATTCAGACATTCTGTGACATTCTCCGAAAATGCATCTGCCGTCATGGCAATGATCGGGATGGAGGACGCCCACGGATCGTCCAGTGCACGGATACTCCTTGTGGCGTCAAGGCCGTTCATTTCAGGCATCTGAATATCCATGAAAATAAGGTCATATTCCCCTTCTGCTGCCTGCTTCACTTTGTCCACGCAGATGCGTCCGTTTTCTGCACGCTCCGTCGTAATTCCAAACATACCGAGCATGTTGGATATGATTTCCCAGTTGATCTCATTATCCTCCGCGATCAGAATGTTCATGCCCTTCAGATCGGAATAGTCATTCTCCGGCTCAACGGACTTTGTCTCGGTTCCAAGAAGCTCGTTAATTTTATCATAAAGCTTAGAGCGGAACAACGGCTTGCTGACAAAGCCGTTTGCTCCTGCCTCCTTTGCCGAATCCTCAATATCTGACCAGTCATACGCGGAAATCAGCAAAATGGGAATACTCGGATCTCCCTCCGCACGGATCCGGCGAATCGTTTCAACGCCGTTAAGATCCGGCATCTTCCAGTCCAGAATCACTACGCTGTAATCCTGCCCGATCTTTTTCCGGTGTGTGATCATGCCGAGTGCTTCCAGTCCGCTGTGCGCACAGTCGGCGTTTACGCCAAGAGACTCCAGGGTGTCGGCCGCAGTCTCCAGAAGGATCTCATCGTCATCGACCAGCAGGACATCCATCGGTTCGAGCATCATATCTTCCCTTTGGCGGTCGGCAACGGGCAGATCCAGTATTACGGTAAATGTCGTTCCTTTGCCCTGCTCACTCTGGCAGTCGATGGTGCCGCCCATCAAATCAACCATCTGCTTTGTGATGGCAAGGCCAAGTCCTGTACCCTGAATGCTGTTCACTCTACTGTCTGTCTGGCGCAAAAAGGCCTGATACATGTTCGCCATATATTCCGGACTCATGCCGATGCCAGTATCGGACACTATGTATGTAAGGCGCACACAGCCGGGTTTCCGGCTTTCCTCCTCGCGCATGGATACGCTGACACAGCCGCCGGGTTCCGTGTATTTAATGGCATTGGAAAGAATATTGATATAAATCTGGTTCAGGCGAAGCTGGTCGGCATAGAGATATTCTTTTTCTATCCGGCTGATACGAAAACTGAAATCAATGTTCTTTTCCTTAATCATCGGCTGGGAGATGTTTACGAGATTATCCACCGTCTCAACGATAGAAAAGGTCTGCGGGCTAAGATTCAGTTTTCCGCTCTCGACCTTGGAAATATCAAGAATATCGTTGATCAGAGTAAGAAGATGATTACTGGCCAGCGTAATCTTTCGCAGACTCTCTCCTACCGATTCCGTATCACCCAGGTTTCTTTCCGCGATTGTCGTAAGGCCGATGATCGCGTTCATCGGAGTACGGATATCATGAGACATTGTTGAAAGAAAATCGGTTTTTGCTTTGTTTGCCGTCGCGGCTTCCCGGGCCGTCGCCTTGAGCTTTTTGTTAAAATAGAGCATGACTGACAGATCAAAAACAAACAGGATCAGGAGACCTGCAGACACAAAACCAATCAGCAGCCAGTTTTCGGTATTGACCCGCAGTCCCTCCATTGGCATGAAGCTGAGAAGCGTCCATCCCTCTTTGGCGTTGACCGGAGTATAGGCGAGGATACATTCCTTGCCGCGGGAGTTGCGCATGGCAGCAGAACCGGTTGACGACGTTATTTTACCAAAGAGCTCCTGCGCAGAGGAAGAATCAATGGTGTTATAAGACCTGTAAAACTCAAAGAAGTTAGAATTTTTGTAAGAATGACCCTTGATGATGTAGTTTCCGTTCGCATCGATCACGGAAAGCTCGACGCTGTCAAACTCTTCCTGCGGGAGGATCCATCTCTGCTCAAGTTCCGAGACCGGCAGTACACGCAGTAATACAGCATTGCGTGAAGCACCGGTTTCCGGATCATGAAGTGAAATAGAATTACAGAAGGCTATGGATTGTTCTCCGTTGACCGGGTTGGTATAGGACCGGGAAATGTTAATGGTTTCCCCTATCTCAGAGATCCAGCTCACATCGTTCAGAAAATCGAATTGTTCATAAGAGACGGTAAAATCATCCGGGTTGTTCAGCCTCGCTCTCGTTGAAAGCCCGGTCAGCGTATCAAGATATACAATATGTGCAGAAGCATTCGGCAGCACATGAGAAATCCGAATGAAGGAAATGGCTTCCTCGATGGTCATGTCCTTGCTGTTGATATAATACGCCCAAACATCACAAATGCGCTGTTCACCACCCAGATAGTTTTCGGTGATATGCTCCATTGTGATGGTAGTATTTACAAAATGCTCTATCTGCCTTTGGGTCGTATCGCTGTTCTCAATGTTGGAATAAAGAACTACAAAGGTCAGCAGAGCAATCATAATGATTACATTAACGACAACAACTATAATTCTTTTCATCGCGCTTTCTGCCCCTCTTGCCGTTTGGGTTCAAAACAAACGCTATATGCTATTATAGGTGGATTGTACCACAAGGAGTTGCGCTTTCAAAGCGCAACGTATATCGTCCCTCCAATCCCATTTATCGTTTTGCCGGGCTTGTGCATGTAGTTTGTATCACTGAGCAGCTTCACCTGATACCCGTCAATCTACATCTGTACGTTTATGATGTTCATGGTCTCCATGTCCGGAGATCCGATTCCCTCCTTCCTGATTCTGGGTAAAAAAAGAACCGGTCCCCCGATTCTTCCTCACTCATCTATGCTTATTTCAGGCCTGTCTGTCATAGCCTATCAGTTTCAAATGATAAAGAAGGTGCGTAATCTTTTCCTGCAGCCCATGATCTGACAGAGAGAAATCATGCGAGGTCTCTGAATGCAGTTCATGAGAAAAAATGTGGCCGAATAGATCCGTACACATTTCCTTGAGCAATTCATCCTTGGTCTCAAAATGAGAATAGAATGTGCTTCTCCCGATATTCGCCTCATCAAGTATTTCCTGAACAGTTATATTGTTGAAATGCTTTTCTTCCAGCAATCTGTGGACAATTCCCGTAGTTCTTCTACTCGGTTTTGTCGCATATGGTCTCAGCATCTATTTCTATGTTTATGCCCAGAGGATACTTGGCGCTGCAAGGACAAGCGCCTATTATGCAGCCGCCCCGTTCATTGGCGTTATCCTGTCCCTGCTTATCTTCCGGGAGATCCCTGGAATCTTGTTTGCAGCCGCACTGCTCTTAATGATCCTGGGTGCCTGGCTTTCCTCCCGGGACAAACCGCTCAAAGAATCCCTGAGCAGGTCTATGAACCGGTCAAATTCATCCTGAGGTGCCAAGATGCTGTATTTCTTGTGTTCCATATGACTGACCGGCAGCGTATCCCCCTGCCAGTCATTTTTCCTTCGGTTTTGAAGGAGTATTCGATCTCCATCTGTGATGAGACACAGCACTGTCAGTTCGACAATTTCTGTTCGGCTCATTTGACGTCCTCACTTCTTTTTCTTTGGAGCCGGCAGTTCTGAATACATCGCTTCCAACAGTTCTCGCAGGAACTCCTTATTGTCCACGTCATCCACAAGCAGCATTTCCTTTGCTCCGTCATAGGGCAGTTCCTTTTCTGCATCAGGCATCATGGCCGCAGCGGACTTCGTTGGCTTCACAAGGAAGCGGTCATCGTAAATGCCGCCGATGATCTTGCCGCGGTAATAGAGGATGTATTCTCCCATCATCACCCGACTGCTGACTTCATCCAATTCTGATAATTGCTCCAGGACAAAATCCAGATACTCTTTTGTTGATGCCATACTCCTCCCTTCTATCTGTTTACAAGCTTCAGGAACTTTTTATCGTTCATCTGCTCATTCGTAACATAGTCTTCGCAATACTGATAGTATAGGGTATTTCCCACGCAAAAGGTAAAGTGGACACTATACTGATTACTGAGCATGGTTATCTCTATCCTAATGGCCTCTGCAACAGAAATATGCTTATTATGACTCTGTCGCCCTGATCGCGCCAAGGCAATGGATTCTTACAACGCGATTATCGTCGTTTTCCGATATTTGCTTCAGCTGCTCCAGATATGGCCTGACGAATTCCGGCCTGCGCTTGCCGAGAACGCGGAAGATCTCCGGCGCTTCCATCCGTACCTTGTCATCTGCATCGTGGAGAAGCTCGGCAAAGACCGGCATATGATGCTCATAAATATCCGGCGTGTTCGTAGCGATGTTTTCGGACGCCCGGAGAAATGCCAGCCGGACTCTTGGCTCCTCATCAGAGGCGAAGCGGAACAAGCCCGTCCAATACGCCTCAATCAATGGATAGCTGCCTCGTCCGATCCTGCCAAGAGCGTTCACAGCCCGTTCCCGCAAAAACGGCTCCGGGCTGTCAAGGAAGGAAGCGATAGTTGGAACCGCGTCCTGTACGGATAGAGGATAGGCAAGCCCCATCTCGCCGAGCAGCCAGATTGCTTTGGCCTGTATCTTCACGGAGTCATGGGTGAGAAAAGGCGAAACATAGAGGATGCCCTCTTTCCACTTCTCTTTGCTTTTTGTGAGCGCTCCAAGCTCTCTTCTCTGTCCGTATCGATAAGGATCGCTTCACACTCTGCCGGCATGTACTCCCCGGTTACTGCTCTGCCGTGATAATCCGCGAAGATGAACCGGTACATATTCCCGCCAGATTCAATTGCCGAATATATACCGCCCCTTCTCAACGACACGTTTCTTATTTCCAAGTATGATCTCGGTCTGCACCGGAGTCTCGATCTCGTACCGGATGCCGCTGTCTGTGTATTTCCACGCGGAGCGGATCCTTCCATGGACCGTATCCAGCACAGCGCTCATGCTCTGCACCCGTCTGTCGGGATGCGGCTCGATCTTTGCCCTGGCAAAGCCGGGCTCCAGGGGCTGTATGCCGCAGGCCTTGCCGAATACCCAGTCTGCCACGCAGCCGTAGGCGTAGTGGTTGTAGGAGTTCATGTCATCATCCCAGAAGCTCCCGTCCGGTTTAATGCCATCCCAGTGCTCCCACACGGTGGTCGCTCCTCTGGATACGGAGTACAGCCAGCCGGGGTATTCCCTTCGAAGAAGCAGCGACCATGCGATCTCTGAATACCCGTATCTTGTCAGTTCGTGCAGAAGGTACGGCGTTCCGAGAAGGCCGGTCTGAAGCTTCATGCCGCAGGCGCGGATCTGCTTCGCCAGTGCGGCTGCAAGTGTCTCCGGGGAACTGGCAAGGTTAAAATGAAGCGCCAGTACCTTCTCTGTCTGTGTGTTCATCCTTCCTTCGAATGTCTTCTGAAATGCACTGACGATCTGGCTATGTAGTTCTTCGTAAACCTTCACGTCCCGGCCCAGAAGCTTCCCGGCGCGGATCACGATGTCCACGGAGTTTGCGTAAAATGCGCTGCACACGAGGTCGTCGTTGCTGTATCCTCTCTTGGACAGTTCGATGGTTGCCGGGTGGTAATCGGGCGGCGCGTCCAGTGCCAGCCAGTCTCCGTAGGTCCAGCAGCCGGTCCACAGGTAAGGCGTCTTGGAGACAGTCGGTATGTAGGCGATCCATCTCTCCATCGCCTCGTACATGTCTGAGATGTACGAGATATCCCCGTAGGTCTCATACAGCTGCCAGGGGATGATCGTGACCGCGTCGGACCAGGCGGCTCCCCCCGGATTGTACGCGGTAAGGCTCGGGATCACTTCCGGAATCCAGCCGTTCTCATGCTGCGCAGAGCGCATGTCGCCCAGCCATTTACGGAAGAACTGCCGCACATCATACTGGTAGGTAGCGGTTCTGCAGAAGATCTGTCCGTCGCCGGTCCAGCCGTACCGCTCATCTCTCTGCGGGCAGTCGGTCGGGATATCCAGATAGTTGCCCTTCTGGCTCCAGATGATGTTCTCAAACAGCTGGTTCAGCAGCGGGCTGCTGGACGCAAGCCATCCGGTACGTGTCAGCTCCGAATGAAGGACGATCGCATGGATCTGATCTTCGCTGAAGTTTTCCGGCGCTTCATCGATCCGAAGATACCGGAATCCGAAGAAGGTCAGCCTGGGCTTGTAGGACTGGTGCCCTTCCCTGCAGATGTAATGCAGCTGGCTTCTCGCCGAGCGGTAGTTCGCCGTATAGAAGTTGCCGTCCCGGTCCAGGACCTCAGCCGTCGACAGGCTCAGGCGTTCTCCGGCATGAGCGTCCATCTCAAAGGCCATGTACCCGGTCATGTTCTGACCGAAGTCCAGCACCCATTCGCCCTTCGGAGTCCGGAAAGAGCGGCATGGGCAGAGTATCTCCTGTTCCCTGACGGGCGGGCCTTCCTGCTCGATGAGAATGTTCTTCGGATAGACGCAGATCTGCACCTTCTCAAACTTCATCTCCAGGGTCATGTCCACGTCTTCACCGATGAAAATGCCGCTCAGGGTCACTGTACTCCTGGACACCTCCCAGCTGTCGTCTGTCAGGATGACCTCCTCTCTGCCGTCCTCATAGACGATGTGAAGAGCCGCGATCAGCATGGCAGGCAGGAATTCATCCGGATTCTGCGTGCCGGTCCAGGGCGCGTTTGTCCGCCGGAACCATCCGTTGCCTACAGTGACCTCCAGACAGTTCTCGCCGGAGCTGTTTTCCTGGGCACTGTTGTGTCCGGCGCTGTTCTCCCGGAGCATCGAGGTGATGTCGTAGCGCTGGACCTGCAGACGCTTGCTGTACTCGGTCCAGCCGGGCGCCAGGATGAAGTCTCCCACCCTGCTGCCGTTCAGCTGCGCCTCATACACGCCGTCGCAGGTGACCTCGAGGGCAGCTTCCTTCACCCTGCCGCGGCAGGTAAAGATCCTGCGAAACACGGGGACAACCAGGGCGTCGGCGTCTTTCATCCGGATCCAGGATGCATGTTGGATAAGCATCGAAGAATCTCCTTTCGCTGTTTCATATCAATCGATCCGTTCTCATCAATCTGTTTGCATTGATTCATTCTTATCGGTCGGTAAATAAGATTTCTCCATCCCATGAGGAAAATGGTCCGGGCAGCACGTCGCCGGTGTGTTCATTTCCGGCATAGTCGCACGGGACGCAGGGGACCTGGGCTCGTCTTTTGATCTTCGACGGATCTCTCATCACCTGGGCCGGTTTTGCAGGGCCCGGTGCGTGAAGCGGACTGTCGGGCCTCTCTGTCAGGCGCACCCTTCCGGTTTTTTCTTCCACCTCGAAGCCGAACCAGGCACTGTCTGAGGTCTGGTCGAATCCGCAGAATTCCTTCCACGTGTCAAGGTCCAGGCACAGCTCCGGAGCCGGATACATCACTCTCAGGTATCCGCCGCTCATGCACAGGAACAGATTGCCTTCCGATTCATTGTCCTGCGTCGGGAAGACGATCGCGGCCTCGCGGCAGTCATAGAAGATGTTGTTGAGGATCTTCGCCTTCCTGGAGGTGCCGCCCCTCTCCAGGCCGCCCATTCGGAAGCCGACCGGTTTGGCGTAGTAGCCGCTGTGCCTGCACCTGCCGATCAGGTTGTGGGCGACGATCAGGCGGTCCGTCCCTTCGCAGTAGACGCCGTATCCGTTGACCACGTCATGCTCTTTCATCTTGTACCATCCCGTAGAGCCGGGCTCCTGCGGTACCTGAGCCGGATCAAAGCGGCCTTCCACGTTCCAGATAATGTTATTGTCGATCAGGTTGACGCCTTCTTTGGTGCACTCGATGAAGATGGCCTCTCTCTGCTCGATCCCGTTGATAAACAGGTTTGAAGTGATGCGGGTGTTCTCATTGCCGCAGTCAAGCCACAGATGGTCCGCGCGGAACGTGTCGCGGAACACATTTCTGCGGATCAGGCCGTTCACGCTGTTGTGCAGCTTGATGCCGGCGGCTTCCCAGGACAGTTCCATCTTCTGCCAGCCGGTGCCCTCGATCACATTGTCCTCGATCAGCATCCGCTCCGACCACAGGCCGGCAATGCCGCAAACGCCCGCATGACGGATGTGGCAGCCGCGGATCACGGACCAGCCGATCAGCTGCCCCTCGATGTACTCATGGTGCCAGCACTCATTTCCGATATCGATCGCAAGGGCGTTCGCCCAGTTCACCTGGCAGTCTTCCACGATCCAGTGGTGGCCGCGGAAGCTGGAGATGGCGCCGCGCTGGGGCACGGGGGCGCCTCCCGCCGCGTGCTCGCAGATCAGGCCCTTCACATGGATGTAAGACAGAAACGGAATCTTCGGCGCGAAGCACTGTTCCCGGACGGAGATCTCGATCAGATGATCGTGCGGATCCTCGTCGCCCTTGAGCCGGAAGTGGACGGTCTGTCCGTTTGCCTCGACCCAGTAGGTGTTCTCCTCTTCTCCGATCATGTGATAGAGGGGGACCTGCTTCAGGGGCTCACCGTCACAGTAGACGCAGCCTCTGCGGTTCAGATAGGTGGTCATGTCCGTCTTGTCATACTCGATGAACAGACGGTCATGGATGATGTTGACCGCGCAGAACGGATTGTAGCCGCGGAACATGTCCGGGTCCAGCTCATGCGTCCAGATCGCCGGTCCAAAGGAATCTGCTTTCCGGGAAGCCGATTCCGTGCGGTCTGTGAATTCCGGAAGCGGCATCAGCTTCCAGCCGGTGCTCTTCTCAAATTCTGTAACTTCATCCGACGCGCGGACGTACACTTCCTCTCCCGGGTAAGCCTCGTAGCAGATCATGTGCGCGGGATCCGTGCCGCCCTGCGCAGGACGGACGCATTCCCTGTAGATCCCGCCGCGGATCAGCACTTTTGTTCCCGGCTGCGCAAGAGCGGCCGCCTTGTTGATGGTCTTGAACGGGGCATTCTCACTCCCGTCATTGTCATCGGAAGAGGCCGGGTTCGAACCGTCTACGTAGAGGGTCTGTGTGTACTTGCAGTCTTCTTCCCAGAATTCATATTCATTTCCATCCGGAAGGATCGCGGACAGATCGCGATTGCGGGCAGGCATGGTCATTTCCTCACTACCTCCGTTTTCTCTGCGCCGGCCGTCAGACGGAAGGTTCCGACGGGTTCGCCTGCGGCGTCTTCTATGCAATAGTCGCCTTTGAAACCGTGAACGCGCGCAAAACCGTTTTCATCCGTGCGGATCTCCTCGACGGTTCTCCACTCTTCATGGATCAGGTGATGAAGCATCTCATAGGATGGCTTCCGGCGGTTCTCCACCGTGATAACTCCGGAAGGCGCGCCAAGCCAGGCGCCATCCGTAAAGTCCCATCCGGTGATCGCCTCCACAAGGGGATGCGCGAACAGGAAGCGGTACATATCCTCCATCTCACGCGCCTGCCGCTCTTCGCCCTCAGGTGTCGTCGGCCATTCCGGAATCTGATAGTCGTTGAGATCAATGATCTCGGGCGACATCAGGTGGCCGGACACCAGAGTGTTTTCTGTAAAGTGAAGCGGCAGTCCGAAGCCTTCGAAGCGGCTCAGGATCTCCTGCAGTTTTTCAGTCCCCATATAGCCCTGGTGCTGGTGCGTCTGCAGGCCGATCGCACTGATGGGAACGCCTGCATCGAGAAGGTCCCGTATCAGCTGCGCGTAGCGGTCGCTCAGGTTGAAGTCATTGATCAGCAGCACCGCATTCGGATTGGCCGCCTTCGCCGCCGCAAAGACTTCCTTCACCAACCCCACGCGGCCATACTCTCTGCAGATCCTCGTGATAGCGTTGTCGTATCTGTCGTATTCCGGCATGATGACGACTTCATTTATCACGTCCCACATATCGATCACGCCTGAAAAGGCACTGACGTCTCTGTCGATCCGCTTAAGCTGTTTCTCCAGGATCGTGTGGTTGTCATACTCCATCAGCCAGTCGGCGCACTCGGTATGCCAGCACAGCGGGTGGCCTTTGACCTTCTTGCCCCGCTCTGTCAGGAACTTCGAAGCGTTCATCCGATTCTCATACTGCGTCTCTCCCTCAGTCGGCTCGTAGAGCCCCCAGTAGAAAGACATCGTCCCGTAATTGTAAAGATCGCACCATTTCTGCATGCGGTCCACATAGAACGGATCACCCTTCTTCTCATTTGCCGCCGTCATCGCGTCAAAAGCGCCGCAGCCAAACAGGAACTCATGTTCCGTCTGCCTGACACTGAAAACAGTATTCGCCGCCGCGTTTCCTTCCTTGTCGGTGATGTGCAGGATCGTCTCCGCCTGCCGGCAGGAATAATCAGCCATAATCTTTCCCTTCTAAAATAAGTGCCTGTCACTTGTTCAATGTTACAGGCTTGCCCTGTAGATTGCCAGCATGTCTTCTTCGTGGAGGACCATTGCAGATCCGGAGGCACCGCCGACGCCGACTGCGCACTTGTGTGCCATGGTCTTGAGTTCGTCGTCTGTCGGGCTGATCCCGAGTTCTCTCATGTTGGTCGGCATGTTGATGCTTCTGTAGAAGTCTTCCATTGCCTCGATTCCCTTGAGGGCGATCTCTTCATCTGTGCCTGTCGGTTCTACGCCCATTACGTTGATGGCATATCTCTTGAAGCGGGGCAGGCAGTTTTTGTAGACGTATCTTGCCCAGCTTCCCCAGATCGCTGCAAGTCCTGCGCCGTGTGCCACGTCGTACAGGCCCCCCATCTCATGCTCCAGCATATGGGTCATGAAGTCGCCGCCGTCATTGCCGCAGCCGGTCAGTCCGTTGTGTGCCAGGCTTCCTGCCCACATGACCTCTGCTCTGGCGTCATAGTTCTTCGGATCCTTTGCCAGGATCAGGGCGTTGGCCTTGACCGTGCGCAGAAGGCCCTCTGCCATGGAGTCTGTGATCTCCATGTTGCCGCCGTTGGTGAAATAACGCTCCATGGTGTGCATCATGATATCGGTGCAGCCGCACGCGGTCTGATAGTCCGGAAGTGTCATGGTCAGTTCCGGATTCATGATGGCGAATTTCGGTCTGCCGTAGTCGCTGCTGTAGCCTCTCTTGATCAGACCGTCCTCCTTCGTGATGACGGAGGAATCGCTCATTTCACTTCCTGTTGCCGCAAGGGTCAGGATCACGCCGACCGGGAGGCACGCTGTGACTTCCCTCTTGTAATCATAGAAATCCCACACATCGCCTTCGTTGGTGACGCCGTATCCGATCGCCTTGGCTGAGTCGATGGCGCTGCCGCCGCCTACCGCGAGCAGGAAGTCGATGCCTTCTTTTTTGCACAGCTCGATGCCCTCATATACAAGTCCCAGATGCGGGTTCGGGACCACACCGCCGAGCATGACATACGGAATGCCGGCTGCATCGAGGGTATCCGTGACTCTCTGCATGAGGCCGGAGCGGATCACGCTTCCTCCGCCATAGTGTATAAGGACCTTGGTTCCGCCGAACTCACGGATCAGGTCTGCGACCTTCAGCTCAGTGTTTTTTCCGAAAACGACTTTGGTGGGTGTGTAGTAATTGAAATCGAACATTACATTTTCCTCCTTGTTTCAATTGCCTGTAGTGTCTATCGTCTTTCTTCGATCGATCGTGCGCAGTTTGCAGTTCCCTGATCTTTATCGGATCGTGTGCAGTTCGTAGTTCCTTGTTCCGAGCCCGATCTTCTCGCCGTGCTCCAGAGTCTCTTTCCAGCGGACATTCGGATTGCTGTCCAGGAAATGATCATGATGGTGGTGCCTTTACATAATTGGGGCGAAGATATGCGCAATTGCCCAGTTCTCCGAAATGCATCTTGATCGCTGCATATTTCTTCTCAAAATCAATATTTCCAATACCGGCCGCGCGGCACAGTTTCTGAAGTTTTGCGCACTGGCTGACTCCCTCTGTCGTTCTGAAGTCTGTGTAGAATACTTTCGCTTTTTCCATGCTTCTGTCCTCTCCTTTCCTCTCTTCCCCGGCGAATCACCAGGGCCGCTCTTTACTTTATATCTTTCTTTGTCCCCGGTTACTCGTCATATTTTGTTCTGTTGCAGGTCGAATACTACGATAATCGGAAGATATGCCCGATAGAATCGGAAAATATGCACAGTTTTTCCCGATGACTTGTTGAAATATGTCAAATATTGAGCTCATTTTATCTCTGCTGTCTTAATTAAAGCATTTTTTGCGTATCAGTACCGGTTTATTCAGCGAGTTTTCTTCCATTTTTTCGTCTACTTTTTATATAGATGGTGTTATCTGACGAATCCGGCAGCATGGATTACCGTTGGCAGTACAATCCGGACGCGGACAGTATGGGTGGGGATTATGAGACAGTTCCGAATCGGCATCCTCGGATGCGGCTACATCAGCAATACATATATCGCAGACATCCAGTCTTTTTATAAAGATCTGAGGATCGCCTCATGCGCGGATCTCGTTCCGGAGATCGCCATGGCCCAGGCGGATAAGTACGGTATCGCACGGGCATGCACTCCTGATGAACTGCTGTCGGATGACAGTATCGATATCATTGTCAACCTGACGCCTCCCGACATGCACCCGGCTGTGAACCGCAGGATCATCGAAGCCGGAAAGCATCTGTTCTGTGAGAAGCCTTTCGCTCCTTCTCTCGAAGAAGCCAGGAAGATCCTGGAGCTGGCGGAGAATAAAGGTGTCAGAGTCGGCTGCGCGCCGGACACATTTCTCTCCTCCGGACTGCAGAGCATGCGCTTCTACCTGGATTCAGGCATTATCGGCAAGCCGTTCTTCGTCGCCGCGAACATGACCAACTTCGGGGTCGAGACGTGGCACCCGAATCCATTTCCTTATTATACAGACCATGCAGGCCCTATGTTTGACATGGCGCCTTACTATCTGTCCGCGATCATATCCCTTCTGGGGCCGGTCGAAAGTGTCGCTGCCTTTAGCGCCATGCCCTCCGATACCCGGCATGTGTACACCGGACCCAGGGCAGGCGAAGATATCCCCGTGTCCATTCCGACACATTTTTCATCCATACTCCGACTGAAAAATGGCGTGATCGTGAGCATGAACATGAGTTTTGACATCTACCGCTCTGACCTTCCGGCGCTGGAGATCTGCGGAACCGATGGGACCCTCTCCTACCCGGACCCGAACTTTGGCGGCGGTACGCCGAAGGTATACAGGAAGGAGCAATATATCGAAACGGTGTATCAGCCCACCGAGGAAGCCGAAGCAAGACGGGAGAAGTTCTATGAGCTTCCGGAGCTGTACGCCAGGGTGAAAGATTATTCACGAGGACTGGGCGTGCTGGAGCTTGCGGATGCGATCAGCACCGGGCGCAGGAACCGCACAGGCGAAGACCTGATCCTTCATATAACAGAGGCTATCGAGGCTGTGCGCGCGTCAGCAAAAATCGGCGGATTCTACACCATGCAGACTACCTGCGAGAGGCCGGAGGCGATCCCTCCCGGGGTGCAGGCCGACCGGTTCAGATAACATATAGAAACTACTGACTCTGGTTTATTTTACCCATGCGTGAAAGGAGACACAGAAACATGGCAGGAGTATTGGGAACCCACATGCTGGCACAGGTCGGCTTCATCGTCAAGGACGTCGAAGAGACCAAGAAAAAATGGGCGGAATTTCTCGGCGTAGATGTACCGCCGACACAGCCGATCGGCGACTTTGAGATAACCCAGACAAACTTCCAGGGGCAGCCTGCGCCGGAAGCATACTGCTGGATGGCATTCTTCGATGTCGGACCGAACCTTCAGCTGGAGCTGATCCAGCCGAACGACAAACCCTCTACCTGGAGAAACTTTCTCGATGAGCACGGAGAAGGCATCCACCACGTCGCATTCCAGATCAAGGATTCCAAGGCGATGGTCGCGAATGCGGAAGCTGCCGGCCTCAAGCTGGTTCAGCACGGCGTCTACGGGGACGGGACCGGCGAGTACAACTACCTCGACGCGCCGGAGCTTAAGTGCATCGTAGAACTGCTGGAGAGTTATTGAGTGTGAACGAGTGACCTTGAACAAGTGACAGGCACCTGTTCATAAACAGGCACTTGTGCAGGAAAGGAGCATCATGAGGCTTGGATCTTCTTCTCCGCTGGATCACGCGGATCCGGCGCAGTGGGCGAAGCGCCACAGGGAGCTTGGTCTGGAGGTGATCAATTTCCCGCTTAATTGTGAGTCGGATCCGGAGCTGGTGGATGCCTACGCGAAGGCGGCGGCAGATGAGGGGCTGGCGATCGCCGAGGTTGGTGTCTGGCGCAATCCGATGTCTCCGGATCCGGTCGAGCGGGAGTCTTCTCTTCGTTTCGCGATCGGGCAGCTGGAGCTGGCGGAGCGGCTGGGAGCCTGCTGCTGCGTGAATATCCTGGGGGCCAGGGGGCCACGCTGGGACGGGGCTTACAGGGAGAATTTCTCCAATGAGACCTGGAAGATGGGCGTTTCGATGATTCGTGAGATCATTGACACGGTCCGGCCGACCCGTACGTTTTTTACGATCGAGTCGATGCCCTGGATGTATCCTACCGGACCCGATGAGTATCTGAGGCTTCTGGAGGACGTGGACAGAGAGCGTTTCGCGGTCCACCTGGATCTGTTCAACTGGATCACTTCGCCGCAGAGATATTTCTATAATGAAGAGTTTGCTGACGAGTGTTTTGAGAAGCTTGGAAAATATGTGAAGAGCTGTCATTTGAAAAATGTGCGCCTTGAAGGTGATTATACGCTCCATCTCAGGGAGACTGCCCCTCAGGATGGCGCCGTGAATATCGCGCATCTTATCCGGCGCGCCGAATCCTGTGACAGTGCCATGCCGTTTATCATTGAGCATCTTGATTCAGATGAGGCTTATCTGAACAGTATTGCATACGTACAAAGTATTACGAAGTAAAGCAACTCTAAGCAACACAACATTCACAAGGAGGTAACTATGAAAAAGTCTATCGCTGCGCTGCTTGCACTGACACTGGCAGCAACAACCGCATTTTCATTCAGCGCAATGGCTGATGAGGGTGCTGATCTTGTATGGTGGGGCTGGACCCCTGGTTCTCCCGTAAATGAAGAGTATATCGCGGAATTCAATAAGGAATATCCGGATATCAATGTTACCTGGAAGCAGATCACGATCGATGACTATGACGCTACCCTGAAGCCGGCCCTGGCAAATGGAGAAGGTGTTGACCTGTTCGAGTGCTCCGCCGGTTCTGCAAATGGCGGCATCGCTGTCTATGGTCCTTCCGCGATCGATCTGACGGATGCTGTAAAGGAAGCTCTCGGTGATGATTATGCCGACAAGCTCAGCGAGATCTCCCTGAACACGATGACGGTCGACGGTGAGCTGAAGGCTCTCGGCGTAGGCGCTGTCTACGCAGGTAATCTGTGGATCAACAAGGATCTGTTCGACAAGTATGAAGTCGAGATCCCGACCGATATGGAATCCTGGAAAGCAGCCGTCGCCAAGTTCGAAGAGAACGGGATCATCGGCTTCGTACAGGGTGCAGGCCAGGGTGCATTTAACATGGATACTTTCCATGCGATCTGCGACAACGTGAACCCCGGCGATTTCCAGAAGGCTGCCCTCGGTGAGATCGAGTGGACCGAGGATACCTTCGTCACCGCACTTGGCCTGTGGAAGTCTCTCTTTGACGAGGGCATCATGCAGCCGGGCGCACTTGGCGTACAGCAGTATCCGGAGGCAAATAACCTGTTCCTGTCCCAGCAGGCTGCCATGGTCATGATGGGCTCCTGGTACACCATGAATGCTCTTCCGGGAACGATGAAGGCCAATATGGAGTCCGCTTCTTCCACGGACGAGCCTTTCACCATGATCCCGATCAACTTCCCGGACATCGCCGGCACAGGCAACGTCGGATCCATGTTCTGCGACATCGACTACGCAACCGCGGTTCCCGCGACTGCTGCCAATCAGGATGCTTCCGTGAAGTTCGCTGTATGGCTCGGAACCTCTGAGGCCGGCCAGCAGATCATCGCTGATTCTCTGAACGTTGTTCCGGTCCTTAAGACTGCTGTCCCGAACTGGGATAACATCGAGCTGGTCAATCCGGAAGCTCAGAATGAGGCGATTCAGGAATATCTCGCCAATGCGGTGGACCAGCCTGAAAATGCACGCTTCGGAAACATCAGTGCGGACCTCAACTCTGCTATGATGGACGTTCTTGCAGGTGTCGCTTCCGACACAATGTCGGTCGAGGACGGCCTTGCACAGCTTGCGGAAGTTCAGGGTGAAACCTGGTAATCATACTTCCTTGTGGAAAGGGGTTCCCGGTTTTCCGGGAACCTCCATCTGCCGCCATCCTGACACAGCCGCACTAGTATGAGGCAGGCGTGAAGCCTGCCTTTCTCAATCGAGGTGACATTGGCTATGAAAAATAAAAAATCCGCTAAGTCCCTGAGGATCAACGGACTTCCGTGGATATTGCCCGCATTTCTGTTTCTGGTGGTCGTCATCTACTTCTCGATCGGTTTCACATTTAACCTGTCCGCCTACAACTGGGACGGCCTGAGTCCGGTCAAGGAGTTCTGGGGCTGGGAGAATTACAGAAGACTGTTCAACGACAAGGTCTTCTGGAAATGCCTGTCCAACACGGTTATTTATTTCATCATCACCTTTGTGATCCAGAATGTACTGGGCTTCCTGTTCGCCGCGATCCTTCACTCAGACGTGAAGTTCCCTACGGTTCACAAGTGTCTGATCTTCATTCCGACGATCATTGCGCCTGCCACGATGGCGCCTGTATTCAGGCTCCTGTTCAGCCCCCAGGGCATGCTGCAGTCGATCTTCAAAACACTGCATATCCAGATCACGGTTGACTGGCTGTCCAATCCCCACACCGCGCTGTTTGTCCTGATGAGTGTCGCGATCTGGGAATTCACCGGCATGAGCTTCATCCTGTACTTCGCGGCAATGAGCCAGATCGATCATGAGATGCTGGAGGCCGCACGGATCGACGGTGCCGGCGACCTGAGGGTCATCTGGTCCATGGTCGTTCCCTACTGCAGGGGAACCACGATCTCCCTCGCAATGCTCGGCGTCATCGGCGCACTCAAGACATTTGAGATCCCGTACCTGATCACGACCGGAGGCCCCAACCACGCGACCGAATTCCTGGGCACCTACATCTACCGGCAGGGTATCCGCAACGCACACCTTGGCTACGCAGCCGCTCTGTCTGTCACTCTGCTGGTGCTCGCCGTCATTGGCGCGTTCCTCACCAACCGCTTAAACAGTGAGGAGGGATGATCCATGTTTGATATAAGAAATAAGAGAAAGAGAGTTGTTCTTCAGCTGATCCTGCTTCTGATGACGATCCCCTACGCGGTCCCGCTGATCCAAATGGTCTTGGGATCTCTGGGCGGCATCGGCCTTGGCAACTATAAGGCAGTCTGGGCTACGGGCGTAGTTCCCACCTTCTTCAGGAACTCCGCGATCATCGCGGTGGGCGTCATCATACTGGTTTATTTCTTCAGTATGACTGCCGGATTCGCATTTGCGAAGCTGCATATCAAGGGGAAAGAAGTGTTCTTCTGGCTGATCCTCGCGGCTCTGACGCTGCCGGAAGTCATCATGCTGACTCCGCTGTTCGTCACCTTCCAGAAGCTGCACATGTACAACACATTTTTCGCGGTCATCTTTCCCTCCGCCGCGCTGCAGCTGCCCTTCGCGATCCTGCTGACCCGCAACTATGACACGGGGATTCCGGACGCCCTGATGGAAGCGGCACGGATCGACGGCGCCTCTCCGGTCAAGGTATTCTGGTATATCATCCTTCCGCTGGCGCGCCCGATCGCATCCTCCGTAACCATGCTCACGCTGATCAATGCCTGGAACTCGTATCTTCTGCCGCTGCTCTTCCTGCAGGACCCGAAGCTGCAGACCGTTACGCTGCTGCCCCAGTTCTTCCAGGGTGAGTTCACCAACGACCAGACCAAGATCCTGGCCGCGGCTGTGCTGACGGCGATGCCTGAGATCATCGCTTACCTGTGCATGCAGAAGAGCTTCGAGAAGGGCATGAGCGCAGGTGCACTGAAATAAATAAAGAGGAAACCGTTATGAATCTTTTATTTGAAAATGAACTCTGCGTGGTGACCGGTGCTGCCAACGGCATCGGCAGAGCCATCGCGCAGCGCTTCCTGGAAGAAGGAGCGGATCTGATCATCGCCGATTACGATGACCGGGCAGCCTCGGAAGCATTTGCAGGCAGCCCTCACGTCCTTGACATTATCAAGGCTGACGCCACGAAGATCGAGGATCTGGAGAAGATCGCGGAATCCGTAAAGAAGACCGGACGCTCTGTCAAGGCAGTCGTTCCGACCGTCGGAAACGGTCCGCAGAATCCGATCCCGAATATCACCCCGGAAGAGTTTCACAAGGTCATGGACCTGAATGTATTCTCGTCCTTCTTCACGGTGCAGAAACTCCTGCCTTTCATGAAGGAAGGCTCCGCCATCGTACTGATCTCTTCCATCGCAGGATTCCAGGGCGGTGAAAATGCGCTGGTCTACAATGCAGCCAAGGCAGCAATAAGATCCATGGCGCGTTCATTTGCAGGTGAACTTGCCAAAAAAGGGATCCGCGCCAACGCGATCAGCCCCGGCCCGACCGACACCAAAGGCTTCTCCGACTTTGTCCATGACGACCCCGAGATCCGCCGCGGCATACTGTCCATGATCCCGATCGGTCATATCGGACAGCCCTCCGAGATCGCAGCGGTCGCAGCCTTCCTCGCCTCCGACCAGTCCACTTACGTCACCGGAGCGGAGGTCATCACAGACGGCGGATTCACAAACCGGTAATGGGTGCCCGGATTCTCAGCACCTGCATCCGGTACAGAATATCAGAAAGGAACTTCTATGGCACTTTCATCTACAAAGATCATCAAAGTGATCATCGTTACGGACAATCTGGAGAAAACAGTCAGCGCATATAAGCTGCTCTTCGGGACTGGTACGGCTCCTGCCGAAGAACCGGCACCCAAAATGGTCCGGACCCCCTACACAAAGTACCTGGGGCAGGACATCACAGACACTCCCATGAAGGTGGAGAGCGTATTTTCCGACAACTTCTGGTTCGAGATCATACAGCCGCTGGGCGACAACGATCCCTGGGCAGCATGGCTCAAGGAACATGGAACATCCCTGTATTCGGTATGCCTGCTCTCGAACGGACCGCTCGAAGCGGACGAAGAAGTGATGAGACAGGCCGGATTCGAATCCATTTTCAAGCAGGAAAAAGGATTTGAGGCATATGAATACTTCGACACAGCCGATGCCCTGGGCCTGCTGGTCGAAGTGAAAGAACATTATTGAAGACCGGCGTCAGGTAATCATCTTGCTCCGGAATTCGGAGGGGGAGATTCCCTTCACCTTGCGAAACGCGCGGTTGAAGGTCGAGATGCTGGAAAAACCGGATTCAAACGCAATATCCGTAATGTGTCTGGACGGGTCCAGAGAGATGGTTTCAGCTCTCCGGATCCGTTCATTTGTCAGATAGTCAACAAACGTCATGCCGGTATACCGCTTGAACAGATGCGAGAAATGCGACTTGCTGATCCCCACATGGCGCGCGGCGTCATCGAGCGTCAGCGGCTGCACGCAGTTATCCGTGATATACAGGCAGGCCTCCGTCATCAGCTTCAGCGACTCCTGCTCCTTACCTGTGGGCAACGCACCGTCACCCTCTTCATCGCCGGACCAGTATTCCCCCAGCTGGGCAAAGAAATTCAGCATGCAGGCGAATATCTTCGTCTCACAGAACGACTCGGAAGAATAATACAGTTCCACGATCTTCTTGATCCCCATCACCATCTGCTCACTCTGGATCTGCGATGGATCATACCGCAGATAATGGCGGCGCGGGTGACTGCTGACCAGCCGGCTCAGCTCACTGAGACCAGACAGAAGTTCGACCGGAAACTGGATGATAAGCCATGAATCCTCCTGCGGCGCCTGGACAGAATGCAGCTCGCCGGGATAGACGATCACAATATCATTGATCCGAAGGTCATGTGGATTGAAATTGACCGCCGCCGTATTCTGATCGGACAGACTCAGCAGGATCTCCACATAAGGATGCCAGTGAAGCTGCCCATTGACCTCCATATTCATTCTCCTGGAGACATTGATCTTCTTCCCGTCTTCAAAGACCAGCGCTTCATAATAAGCCAAAACTGCCATAATCCCCCTCCGCCAGACAAACTGAACCAGAGCCAGTTTTTGAACAAGTGCCTACTGCTATAGAATTAATGGTTGATATTCCTATCTGCCAGATAGGATTTTACCCATCTTGTTGCTTAAGCTGTTAGAATGAGAAGGCAAGCTGCTTTTCATTCACAGAGCGGACAGCATCATATTGGCTCTGTAGAATTGCTGTCTTTATAACTCTTACAGCACTATCATAATTCTGAAACTCACCCATAAGCATCTACCCCGTTCGTTATAGTCTTAGTGTCGCATATTTACAGCATTTTTCGATGTGCGGAATTAAATTCCGCATTCAAGTATTTTATCCTGCATTGTCTGCTTCTGCTCTGCGCCTGTTCGCGGGGCAGATGGGTGTGATGTACAAGAACCAGAGATGATTTGCAAGGGGAGTGAACAGACGCAGGTCATTTCGCCTGACTGTCTTTTGACCGGCTTACTCACGACTGACGTCACAAGAATGCGCCGGTCATTTTTTCAATCTTCAGCAGCCAGTCTGATAAATTGTGAATCTTGATGCCTTCATAGTCATAGGACGCGTGTCTGGTATTCGCCAGAATCATTTTGGGATACGCATCCTTGATCTTCAGCAACGGATCATACTCCCGCTCAAAAGTTTCCGGTCGTGAGATATCATCGCTGACCTGGATATACATCTTCTCATCGCCGCGAACTGCCACAAAATCCACTTCCTTCTGATACAGCTTTCCAACGTAGACTTCATAGCCTCTTCTCATCAGTTCGATACAGACAATATTCTCATACATCCGACCGTAATCAAGATTACGTCTGCCAAGTCTGGCAAAGCGTATGCCGGTATCACTCAGATAGTACTTCATTGATGTTTTCAGGTATTTCTTTCCACGGATGTCATATCGACGTACTCCATAGAAAACATACGCATCGCACAGATATCTGATATAGTTTCCGACAGTCTTGTGATTGGTCACAACCACATTTGCCGTCAGTGTATCACTGATGTTGTTGGGCGAAGTCAGATTGGATACGTTATCCATCATGAACTCTGCCAGATGCTCCAGCGTTGTCGTATCCGGCAAATGATACTTCGTGACCAGATCCCGGTTGATGATCGTATCGTAAACGTCTCTGATATAGTTTGTCCGGTCCCTCTCCGTGCGGTATTCATAAGAGCCAGCCAGACCGCCTTTGATCACATAGTCATCAAAGAGCTTTGCTGTATCCTGCTCATCTGCATAGTAGCGGCAGAATTCCGCGAAGCTGAACGGGAAAACATGGATCTCAATATAGCGCCCTGTAAACAGCGTCGTCAGATCGGAGCTTAGAAGGAAAGCGTTGGAACCGGTGATATAAAGATCATATTTCCGGGAAGCATGCAGGCTGTTGATCGCCAGCTCAAATTTCTCACAAAGCTGTACTTCATCCACGAATACATAGTTCTGTTTTCCGGCAGCATAATGGCTTTCAATGTAATCATACAGAGCATGGTATTCCTTTAATCCTTCATATTTCAGATCAAAGAAATCCACAAAGATTATATTGGCCTCCGGCTGAATCTCTCTGATTCTGCGGATATAAGCTTTCATCAATTCAGATTTGCCGCTGCGGCGCACTCCGGTAATGATCTTAATATCCGGAGTTCCCATAAGATCAAGAAGCCGCTGCATGTATTCTGGTCTTTCAATATAGTTCATAGCACCACTTCCGAAATTGAAAATATTTTAAAGTTTCGCACCTGTGCTCGTAGTTTACTCTGAATCGTCCTGTTTGTCAATGTGAGAAGGCTTTCCAACCTGTTTCATATGTATAGGGCAGCCTGCGCTGCCCGTCGGTGCAGATTGACAGACTGAACGGCCACCTGGGCCATATTAGGCGGCCAGCTTGAGTCTCATGAACGGCCAGACACAAAATATTATTCCACGGTGCTCTTGACATGAGCCTCCATCGCTCATGATTTTCATGGCAAAGCGGCAAAAGAGCCTGTACAGGCCATTTGCCATGGCAAATAGCCTATCATGAGCTACTCATGTCAAGAGCCTTTCGCGGCATAAGATTTTGCTCCATATGTGGCCGTAAATTATGTCACACGTCGGCCGGATATCATTACCCTGCTGTCCGCCAAATATGACTATATGCACCGTCGGATCAAAGCTCCGGAATATCGTATTTCGGAACCAGATCCTTTTTGTAGAACTCGACCATGGATTCAGATAGAAGAATGCTCCACCCGAACCGCATGCACCGATCAGAAGGATCAGCCCGATTGCATAAAAGGACACTCCATTATCTTCGTGTTCCTTTATCAGCTTTAGCTTAAATTCTTTGCTATACTTCTTGTTTGACATGAATATGCTCCTCATATGATAGATTTTGGATATTTCCAATGTCTACCATATGGGGAGCATATCAAAATAAAGGATTTCTACGAGTTCAACTTTTGTAGCAACACTATAGTCTCAACGTCGTTCTCTGTGGGCAACAAAAACTGATCATTCTGCAGAGTACTTTGTTCCTCTTCCAGTTCCATGCACTCGGATATATCCCATCTTAGCCAGTTTATTCAGAATAGCTACCGTTTTTGATTTTCCAAATCCGGTTTTCTCTGTAATCACAGAACTTGGCAGCAGTTTACCCTTTAGAAGAGTATACACGGATTCTTCGTCAGGCTTCAAATCATGATCCATCTGCATCACAGGAAGGATAATTCTGATCGTGTTCTCTGTCGTCTCAAAAACAGGTTTTATTTTACTGCCGGCGTATGACTCATTAATTCTTCGAATACCGGTTCCGAATCTTTCTATTAATTGCAGCCGAAAGAACACACTCGCTACAATCCTGTTTCTGAGGATCGATATCCCCCCTCTTAAAAAGTCCGCCTCACTCACTCCCTGTGGTAAAGAACCCGGAGATGTAATCTCAATTTTATCTGGAAACATCGCCACATTAATATGAGCATCCACATCCCATGTTCTGTGCACCAATGCATTTGCTATTGCTTCCCGAAAGGCTTCTTCCGGTATCATAAATATTTTTTCCCTTATGCTTCCCCTAACCTGCTCATACTGATAATACTTTCGATACATCTCCAGAGCCTGTTCATATTGCAGGAGAAGCGATCTGTGTTCCAGTGTCTCGCGGTCAAGTATGATGCTGATATTGTCACCAAATCTGACAATATCCGTTCCATAAAATCTATTGGTATCAGAAAGCAGTTCGGCAGCTTTGTTATAACCGATGTTGTCACTATATAGTTCCAAAGTTTTCAATGTGTCCAAAGAAAAAGATTCAATATGTATAATCTCCGTCAGCTTTTCTTTCAGCACCTCGAATTTTAATTGCTGGTCAGAGGCAGGGAGTTCTTCAAAAGACATGTTCTGTCCTTCCAGCACCAGTCTTGATAATTCCAGACGATCAACTGGTATTGTAGCAGAATCGTTTCGTCTGTATGCTTTCGCTTTATATAAATATGGTTTATGAATACCCTCCATAACCCTCAGGGTTATCACAGAAGTCTTGCCATTAATGCTGAGGGTATACTCCGGAACCGGGTCAACAGAGTCATTGATACGGTTTTCAATATCCAGACATGTTTTTTCAGGATCATCGATTCCTATTATCTGACCATCATCTGCGATACCGAATACAATTTCCCCCGATCCATAGTTCGCATATGCACTGACTGTTTTCAGAAAAGTATTTGTGACAGACTCTTTATACTCCAGGTATTTTGACTCTCTCATTGTCGTGCCTCCGTTTATAATATAAAGACATTATAAACGAATGCAGGCGCAAAATCAAACGTAATTTTTTGCGTCTGTTTTTGCGTCCGTTTTATGTGCTTATTATTTTCTGTTATTTGTTGAAGCCATACTCCCCCTCCTATCCGTTTACAAGCTTCAGGAACTTTTTATCGTTCATCTGCTCATTCGTAATATATTCTCCGTCATGAAACAACGCATAGTTTGTAATCGGAGTCGGAGCATTCTGTGCTTTCTCTCTGCTTTCGATATGGATCGCATGGAATGGTATATCATTTTCTCTGGCAGTCTGCTCCAGCACTGGAACATACTTCGCATTGAACGGACACTGGCTGGTGTAATACAGTACATAACCTTTTTCTTCTATGCGCGGATGCTTTGCACATTCCCTGAAATGAGGCTTGTCTGCATCCGTCACAAATGGCAAGTACCACAACTGAATGCCATTGTCCGCCTCGTCGCATACGGTAAAGCCCTTATATTTCAGAAACTTAGGATCGGCAAGGAACGGCTTCTTCTTAGCCGCAGCCAGTATACACAGTCCTTTCCTCCCCTTTGCTTTACTGTCCTCAATACAGGCATCCAATAATTCCGTTGAGTACCCATGCCCCTTAAAGGATCCGGATACCCACAGACAGTCAATATACATGTATCCGTCAACATTGATCGGAACCCATGCATTCTCAGCCGGAATATACTCAATAAAGCACTTTCCTCGCTCCACGCTCTTGAGAAAAACAAGCCCCTCATCAAATCTGTCTGCCAGCCATGCCTTCTTAGAAGAAACCTGCACGTCCTTATTATTGGAAATAGCACAACAGATGTGCTCCTTTTCCAGATTATCCTTAGTAACTCTGATATACTCCATATGTTCAGCCTCCCTCTTTATAGGTCAAATATACTCATCTGCGGATATTTCTCCGGCAGTTCACTCATAAACCGGAAGCAATCCTCCGGACTTGAGAGAATCCCGTTTGCCTTACAGATCCTTTGAAATATCTCAGTCAGTTCTCTGGCTTTTGGACTTGGCAG
>Ga0256405_10001431_pt1 | contig 64995 bp, 45 predicted proteins | sample RumenRJG_02DNA_FD_189096 | JGI IMG/M metagenome (GOLD analysis project Ga0256405, IMG submission 189096) | Bovine rumen microbial communities from Lethbridge, Alberta, Canada - RJG_02 | ecosystem: Host-associated > Mammals > Digestive system > Stomach > Rumen | place: Canada: Alberta... | reverse complement strand
AAAGGTAAGCACTTTTTCTGAACCTGCAAACTTTTTTTGAAATATTTTTTCGACTTTCCGAACGGACCGCACCCCTTGAAACGATGTAACCTCCCGATCTCACGGGAGGTTACAGCTAAGAAAAAAAATTTTACAAAATCGGCCCCTCAGAAGTCTGAGAGGCCGATCTGATTACATCATGCCGCCTGCAGGCATGGCCGGAGCGGCCGGAGCCGGTTCCGGAATGTCCACGATACCGCATTCGGTCGTAAGGAACATTCCTGCGACAGACGCCGCATTCTCCAGGGCAACGCGGGCCACCTTGGTCGGATCGATGACACCGGCCTCGAACATGTCCACATACTCACCGGTACGGGCATTGTAGCCGAAGGCACCCTTGCCCTCACGGATCTTGTTGATGATGACGCTGGCCTCGACGCCGGCATTCGCGGCAATCTGGCGGAGCGGCTCCTCGATGGCACGGGCCACGATGCGGATACCGGTCGTCTCATCCTCGTTCTCTCCCTTCAGTTCGGCAAGCGCCTCGGTCGCACGGATGTACGCGACACCGCCACCCGGCAGATAACCTTCCTCGACTGCGGCGCGGGTTGCGTTGAGCGCATCCTCGACACGGTCCTTCTTTTCCTTCATTTCCACCTCGGTCGTCGCACCGACATACAGGACGGCGACACCGCCGGCGAGTTTGCCCAGACGCTCCTGGAGTTTCTCACGGTCATAATCGGAGGTCGTCGTCGCAATCTGCTGACGGATCAGCTGCGCACGCTCGGCGATTTCATTCTTGTCGCCCACGCCGCCGACGATGGTCGTATTCTCCTTCGTCACCGTCACCTTCTCAGCCTTGCCGAGCATCTGGACGGTAGCGGTCTGCAGGCTGAAGCCACGCTCCTCGGACACGACGGTCGCGCCCGTCAGGATGGCGATATCCTGCAGCATCTCCTTGCGGCGGTCGCCGAAGCCCGGAGCCTTGACGGCAACGACCTTCAGGGTACCGCGGAGCCGGTTGACGACGAGGGTCGTCAGCGCCTGGCCGTCGACATCCTCCGCGATGATGAGCAGGGAACGTCCCTCGCGGGCGATCGGCTCGAGCACCGGCATCAGGTCTTCCATGGTAGAGATCTTCTTGTCCGTCACCAGGATGTACGGATCATCCAGGACAGCCTCCATCTTGTCGGCATTGGTCATGAAATACGGGGAGATGTAACCGCGGTCGAACTGCATGCCCTCGACCACCTTCACTTCCGTCTCGGTACCCTTGGCCTCCTCCACGGTGATGACACCGTCCTGGCCGACCTTGGACATCGCATCCGCGATCAGTTTGCCGATATAACCGTCATTGTTGGCGGACACGGTACCGACCTGCTCGACCTTGGAATAATCGTTGCCGACTTCCTGGCTGCGGGCCTTGAGGTCCTTGACGACGACATCGACAGCCTTGTCAATACCGCGCTTGAGGTCCATCGGATTGGCACCGGCGGTGACATTCTTGAGACCGACGTTGATGATTGCCTGCGCGAGGACCGTTGCGGTCGTCGTACCGTCACCGGCCTGCTCGTTGGTCTTGGAAGCCACTTCCTTGACCATCTGGGCACCCATGTTGGCAAAACGGTCTTCCAGTTCCACTTCCTTGGCGACGGTCACGCCGTCCTTGGTGACCTGGGGAGCACCGAATTTCTTGTCGATTACAACATTGCGGCCTTTCGGACCGAGGGTAACCTTCACGGCATCAGCCAACGCGTCAGCTCCTTCCTTCATCTTGGAGCGGACATCCACATTGAATTTTATCTCTTTGGACATGGTAATTTCCTCCTATATATTAAAGAATCGCAAGAATATCGGACTGGCGGACGATCAGCAGTTTCTTTCCGTCCACCGTCACTTCCGTACCGGCATATTTTCCATAGAGGACCTGGTCGCCGACCTTCACCTCCATCGGTTCATCCTTTTTGCCCGGGCCGGCCGCCACGATGGTACCCTGCTGCGGTTTCTCTTTTGCATTGTCCGGAATGTACAATCCGGCTGCGGTCTTCGTCTCGGCCTCGCGCGGCTCGATGACGACTCTGTCTGCCAATGGTTTGATCATGATTTTATGTTTTTAGTTTGTTTTCTTTCCGGCCCCGGAGGGCACAGACAATTCATCAACTGCCGTGCCAATCGCCCGAACTGACAAAATGGCACGAAACATGGTAGACAAAGCGGCAGACGGCATTTTTCCCAGAAAAGAAAGCCGACTCCGCCAAAAAATGGCTACCTTTGAAAGATGAAACAGAAAACCACTTTCAGCATGAAGAAAACAATAACCCGTATCCTCGCCATTACCCTTTCCATTCTCTTCCTCGCCGCTTGCGGTGGCAGGAAAGAAGTCCTCCCGGACACAGCCTACATGGAATATGTCACCGCTTTCACCGGCGGCACCCTTCCGGAAGGAAGCACCATCCGGGTCCAGCTGACCCGGCCGGCGGAAGCCCGTCCGCAGGAAGGCCTGTTCACTTTCAGCCCTTCCCTCGCCGGCAGCATCCGGTGGGTCTCGGACGACCTCGTCGAATTCATCCCGGACCAGAACGCCCTCGTTCCGGGACAGCGATACAAAGCCACCTTCGCCCTGGGTGCCACCCTCCCGGTCCGTGACAGGAAATACAGCCAGTTCCCCTTCCGGTTCGCCGTGGCCAGCCGCAAGGCCAGCCTGACAGCGGACCGCACCCTGCTGGAAGCGGACTCCGCCGCCGTGGAAGGAACCATCCGGCTCAGCGCCCCGCTGGAACCGGACCAGGTCCGGGGCATGATCCGGATCACCGGAGCGGACGGAACGCCCCGGATCCGCATCGGCAACGGCACCGGCAAGACCGACTATCCGTTCAGCATCAGCGGCATCGCCCGGAACGGCAAGGACAAGACACTCAAGATCAGCCTGCAGGAAGCCGGTACCGGATTCAAGGTCCCGGAGCCGCTCTCCGTAGACATTCCCGCCAAGGGTGGATTCCGCGTCCTGCAGACCCGGCACATCACCGGAAAGGATCCCTATATTGAGATCCAGTTCAGCGAACCGGTCGCAGCCGTTCCCCAGGGAATCATCCAACTGGACGGCGCCGCCCGCACCTACTTCCAGACCGACCGCAACCTGGTCAAGGTCTTTTATGCCGAAGCGAGCCGGAAAGACCTGCGGCTGACCGTGGACACCGGCATGCGCAGCGCGGACGGACAGCCGCTGGACGCGCCGTTCGAGCAGACCATCCGCGACGAGGCGGAGAAACCGGCCGTCACCATCCCGCTGCAGGGAAACATCCTGCCGGACGACAAGAACCTGATCCTCCCCTTCCGGACCATCGGCCTGCGGGGCGTCGACCTGCGGGTCATCCGCATCTACCAGGACAACATCCTGACCTTCCTGCAGGACAATGAACTGGGCGGAGAAGAACAACTCCGCCGTTCCGGCCGGCTGGTCCACAGCCAGCACATCCGGCTGGACGAAGACCCCGACCGCGACCTGACGGTCTGGCAGGACTGGAGCGCAGACCTGGGCGGACTCTTCCGCCGGGAGCCCGGTGCCATCTACCGGATCCGCCTGACGTTCCGGATGGACGATGCACTCTGCAACGTCCCGGCCGCCGGCAACATGCTCCGCCTCGACGAAGGCCAGCCGACAGAAGAAGAGACGGCCGTATGGGACATGCCCAACACCTACTACTGGGACAACGACTTTGTCGACTGGGACCTGTACGACTGGCGGGAACGGGACAACCCCGCCCATCCTTCCTATTACATGCTGGGAGAACGGTTCCCGTCCGTCAACCTGATGACCTCCGACATCGGCCTCCTCGCCAAATACGCCGGTGGTGACAAACTCTGGGTCACGGCAACCGACCTGAACACGGCGAAGCCCCTGTCCGGCGCGGACATCGAAGCCTACAACTTCCAGCTCCGTCCGGTAGGTTCCGGCAAGACCGGCTCCGACGGCAACGTCACCCTCTCCCTGCAGGGCAAGCCCTTCGCCGTCGTCGCCCGGCGCGGCAAGACAGCCTCCTGGCTCAAGGTGACCGACGGCAACGAAAAGAGCCTCAGCCGCTTTGACGTCGGCGGCCGGAAGATCGAAAAAGGACTGAAAAGTTTCATCTACGGCGAACGGGGCGTCTGGCGCCCCGGTGACACCCTGCACCTGACCATGATCCTGCAGGACAAGGGAGCCAGCCTGCCGGAGAACCACCCCGCCACCCTCGAACTCTACACCCCGCAGGGACAGTTCCACAGCCGCCAGGGCCGGACCGCGACCGACGGTTTCTACGCCTTCGCCCTGCCGACCCTGCCGGAAGATCCGACCGGCTTCTGGAATGCCTACATCAAAGTCGGCGGATCCACCTTCCACAAATCGGTCCGGATTGAGAGCGTCAAGCCCAACCGGCTGAAAATCAACCTGGACATGGGATCGAAAGTCCTCCAGGGCGGCACCCGGACCCAAGCTTCCGTCGATGCGACCTGGCTGACCGGACCGGCGGCAGCCGGCCTGCCCGTCAAGGCGGAAATGACCCTGACGACGGCCGGGACCCGGTTCAAGGGCTTCGAAGGCTACAGTTTCCTCGATCCGACCAAGGCCTTCCGCTCCGGCAGCACCCGGCTGATCGACACCCGTCTCGACGGCAAGGGATCTGCCCGGCTGGGCATCGACCTGCCGGAAGCCTCCGATGCGCCCGGCATGCTGACCGCCACCATCGTCTGCTCGGTCGAAGAACCGGGCGGCGACGCCAGTTTCATCCCCGTCACCCTGCCCTATTCCCCGTACAGCGCCTATGTCGGCCTGAAAATGCCGGAGGGCACGCTGGAGACGGACAAGGACCATGTCTTCCAGGTCGCCGTCGTCGACCGGGACGGCCGGCGCGTAGCGGGGCACAACCTCGAATACCGCATCTTCCGGATGGACTGGAGCTGGTGGTGGGAAAGCCGGGCGGAGGAACTGGATTCCTATGTCAACGGTACGGCCGCCAATGTTTTCTCCTCCGGACGCCTCGTTTCCGACGGAGCCGGCGATGTCCGGATCCCGTTCCGGCTGGACTATCCGCAGTGGGGCCGGTTCCTCCTCTATGTCAAGGACCTGGACAGCGGTCATGCTGCCGGATCCGTCTTCATGGCCGACTGGCCTGCCTACCGCGGCCGGTCCGACAAGAAAGACCCGACGGCGCTGACCATGCTCAGTTTCAGCCTCGACAAGACCGCCTATGAAGCCGGCGAAACCGCGACCCTCTACGTTCCCGCCGCGAAAAACGGCCGCGCCCTCGTATCGATCGAAAACGGCTCCGGCGTTCTCCGCCAGGACTGGGTCCCGACCGATGCCGAACGGGAGACGCCGTTCACCTTCAAGATCGACCCCGGCATGGCCCCGAATTTCTATGTCCACCTGACCCTTCTCCAGCCGCACAGCCAGACGGCCAACGACCTGCCGATCCGCATGTACGGCGTCCAGCCGGTCCTCGTCAACGCTCCGGAATCGCACCTGGAACCGGTCATCTCCATGCCTGACGCCGTCCACCCGGAAGAGCCCTTCACGGTCCGCGTCAGCGAAAAGTCCGGCCGGCCGATGACCTATACCCTCGCCCTGGTCGACGAAGGCCTGCTCGAGATCACCGCCTTCAAGACCCCGGATCCCTGGACCGGCATGTATGCCCGGGAAGCCCTCGGCGTAAAGACCTGGGACCTCTATGACGAGGTCATCGGCGCCTATAGCGGCCGGTTCTCCCCGATGTTCAGCGTCGGCGGCGACCAGGACATCCTCCTCCAGGCCAAGAAAGACAACCGCTTCAATCCGGTCGTCTGTTTCCTCGGTCCCTTCACCCTGCAGAAAGGCACCGGCTCGCACCAGATCCGCCTTCCGATGTACGTCGGCAGCCTCCGGGTCATGGTCGTCGCCGGTCATGACGGCGCCTTCGGCCACGCCGACAAGACGGTGGCCGTCCGTTCGCCGCTCATGGTCCTCCCGACCCTGCCGCGCACCCTGGCCCCCGGCGAACAGGTAACCCTGCCGGTCAATGTCTTCGCCATGGAGAACGATGTCCGCCAGGCCAGCGTCTCCGTCAAGGCGGAAGGCCCGGTCCGGATCGCCGGAGCGGCATCGCAGGAAATCGCCTTCGCCCAGGCCGGCGACCAGCTCGTCCGCTTCGCCCTTGAAACGACCGGGGAAGGTCCCGCCACCATCACGGTCCGTGCCGCCGGCGGCAGCCACCAGGCCACCGAAACCCTCCACATCCAGGTCCGGAACAACCAGCCGGCCGTCACCCGGGTCCGCCAGCAGAGCCTGGCCGCCGGAGAGACCGCCACGCTGACCTGGGAGCCGGCCGTCAAGGCCACCCTTTCCCTCGCCCAGTTCCCGGCCTTCGACGCAGCCGGTGCATGGTCCTTCGTCCGGGATTACCGCTACTCCTGCTCCGAACAACTGGCCGCCCGCGGCCTGACCGTCCTGCATACGCTGGACATGGTCCCGGAAAAACTGGCGGAAGAAGCCCCGGACATGCTTGCCGCCATCACCCGTGAACTGTACGGCCGCCAGCTGCCCGACGGCGGATTCGCCTACTGGCCCGGCGACAGCCACGCCGACGCCTGGGTCACCTCCATGGCCGGCCAGTTCCTGACCGAAGCCTCCGCCAAGGGATACCGGATCGAACCCGACGTCCTCGCCAGCTGGAAGAACTTCCAGAAGAAAGCCGTCCAGAACTGGCGGGCGTCCGACAAGGTGCTCCGCGACCTGGACCAGGCATACCGCCTCCACACCCTCGCCCTCGCCGGCGATCCGGATGCCGGAGCGATGAACCGGCTGAAAGAACAGGCCAACCTGAGTCCGCAGTCCCGCTGGATGCTGGCCGCCGCCTATGCCGCGTGCGGCAAGAAACCGGTCGCCGTCCAGTTGATCGACGGCATTCCAGAGAGCCTGGCGGCCTACAGCGGCGACGCCCTGACCTTCGGCAGCCTGCTGCGGGACAAGGCCGTCGCGGTCATGGCACAGGCCCTCTGCGACCGGGGCGGACAGGCGCTGGCCCTGGCCGGTGACGTCGCCGAGGCCTTCAGCGCCGGCGCAAGTTCAACCCAAGAGACCGCCTTCGCCGCCATGGCCATGGACCTGCTTTCCGGGCAGGTCGCCGACGGCACCCTCTCCGCCGAGGTGGACGGCAAGGCCGTCAACACGCCGAAATCCATCTGGACGGCGGAAGCCGATCCGGCCTCCGGAAAACTGACGCTCAAGAACCTATCCCAGGGCCCGGTCCATGCCACGCTGACGACCCTCCTGCAACCCGCCGCCGACACGCCGGTCGCAGCCCGTCATGCAGGCCTGCGGCTCACAGTCGCCTACACCGACCTGCAGGGGAAAGCCGTGAACCCGGCGACCCTGCGCCAGGGCGACGAATTCACCGCGGAGATCCGGGTCATTTCCGAGAACAGCCTGCAGGATTACACCCGTCTGGCCCTGGATTTCCCGCTGCCTTCCGGATGGGAAATCTACAACGAGCGCCTGACGGGCACGCTGGTCGCCGCGCAGAACGCCTATGACTACCAGGACATCCGGGACGACCGGTCCGTCTGGTATTTCGACCTGCCGAGAGGAACGTCGAAGACCTTCAAGCTCCGGCTGCGCGCCGCTTACGAAGGCCGGTTCCTGCAACCGCCTGTCACCTGCAAGGCCATGTATGACAGCCAGGTAGCCGGAAATACCGCCTCCGGGACGGCAACCGTAACCCGGTAGGACCATGGCAGGGACATTCCGGTGGACCCCGCGCCGGAAGGCGGCGGCCGCAGTGGCAGGGATCCTGCTGCTGGGCTGGCTGTGCTGCCTCCCGCGGCATCTCTTCCGGGATGTCTCCTATTCCACCGTCGTCGAAGCCCGCGACGGGACCCTGCTCGGGGCCCGGATCGCGGACGACGGCCAGTGGCGTTTTCCGCCCCGCGACACCGTTCCGGAGAAATTCGCCACCGCCCTCATCACCTTTGAAGACCGGTATTTCCGCTGGCATCCCGGCGTCAATCCGGTCAGCATCGTCCGCGCCCTCATCGGCAACCTGAAAGCCGGCCATGTCACCAGCGGCGGCAGCACCTTGACCATGCAGGTCATCCGGATGTCCCGGAGCAAGGAGCGGACACTTTGGCAGAAATGCATCGAAGCCGTGCAAGCAACCCGGCTGGAACTGCGCTGCAGCAAGGACGAGATCCTGGCGCTCTATGCCGCCCACGCCCCGTTCGGCGGGAATGTCGTCGGCCTGGAGGCGGCTGCCTGGCGCTATTTCGGCAGGCCCGCCGGCGACCTGTCCTGGGGAGAGGCGGCGACACTGTCCGTCCTGCCCAACGCCCCCTCCAGCCTCTACCCCGGAAAAGGGAGAGACCGCCTGCTTGAAAAACGCAACCGACTGCTGGATAAACTGTTGAAGCAAGGAAAACTGGACAGCCTGGACCATGAACTCGCCTGCAGCGAGCCCCTGCCCGACAGTCCCCTGCCCCTTCCCTCGCTGGCCCCGCAGTGGGTCGAATACCATGTCCGTACCGCCAAGGGGCTCCGCACCCGCACCACCGTGCATCCCGACCTGCAGCGGCAGGCCGAAGCCGTCGCCGACCGGTGGTCCCGGGAACTGTCCCGCGAAGGCATCGCCGACCTCAGCGCCGTCATCCTGGACGTCCGCACCGGCGCCGTCCTCGCCTATGTCGGCAATGCGGACCCGCAGCGGGAACGCCCCGGCAGGCAGGTCGACATCGCCCGGGCGCCACGCAGCACGGGCAGCATCCTCAAGCCCATCCTCTACTGCGCCCTGCTCCAGGAAGGACAAATCCTTCCCAACACCCTGCTGCCGGACATCCCGGTCAACATCGGCGGATTCTCACCCCAGAATTTCGACCTCCAGTTCTATGGCGCCGTCCCGGCGGCCAACGCCCTCGCCCGCTCCCTCAACGTCCCCGCCGTCCACATGCTCCGGCGGTACGGCGTCCCGAAATTCCACCTGCTCCTCCGGCAGGCCGGCATGACCACCCTGACGCGGAGCGCCGCGGATTACGGGCTCTCCCTGATCCTGGGCGGCGCGGAAGGCACGCTGCTGGACATCACAGGCATCTACGCCGCCATGGCCCGGAGTTACCTGGCCGCCAAGCCGGACTACGTCCTGCAGGACAAAGCGGCCCTCTGGCATACGTTCGACGCCCTCAAGGAAGTCAACCGGCCCGACGAGATCGACTGGCGCCTCATCCGGTCCGTCCGGAAAGTCGCCTGGAAGACCGGCACCAGTTATGGTTTCCGGGATGCCTGGGCCGTCGGCGTGACCCCCGACTACGCCGTCGGCGTCTGGGCCGGCAACGCCCGGGGCGAAGGCGTTCCAGGGCTGACCGGTGCCCGGACGGCCGGTCCCGTCCTGTTCGAACTGCTCGGACTGCTGGCCCCGATGGGCAAGGAAGAAACCTATTCGGACGGGACCTGGTTCCGCGAGCCGCTCCCCGACGACGGGATCCGGGCGGAAGTCTGCGCCCTCTCCGGCCATCTCAAGGGCATCCGCTGCGACGCTGCCGATACCTTGCTGCTTCCGAAAGCCGCCCTCGAAAGCGAGCCCTGCCCGTACCACCAGCCGGACGGCTCCTTCCTCCTGCCGCCGGCCATGGAATGGTACTACCGCCAGCACCATCCGGAATACCACCCGCCGGTCCGCAGCGGCCAGACGGTCATGGAGTTCATCTACCCGGAACCGGGCAGCACGATCTGGCTGCCCCGCCAGCTCGACGGACAGATCCGCGGCGCCGTCTTCCAACTCGCCCACCGCGACCCGGCGGCGACGGTGTTCTGGCACATGGATGGAGAATACCTCGGAGAGACCCGCTTCCTCCACCAGATGACGGTCAAGCCCGCACCGGGCAGCCATGTCGTCACGGTCGTCGACCCGGACGGACACACCTTGTCCGTCCGCTTCCAGGTGGATGAAAACGGACAGTCCTGAAACGGGGCCTGTCAGCAGGTGGCCGGATCGGTGAAGGACAGGACGGACCGGACGGCCTCATCCCGGTCGTCCGTAATGGACAACAGGAGTTTCTTGTACTTGCCGCGCTTCATCAAATCCTCGAGCAGCGTGTAGACCGGAACCTCGCGGGTAAAGAAATCGACGCCCAGGAAGATCATCGGACTGGCATAACCGTATGTCTCATAATGGTTCTGGGCCGCATCCTGGAAGATTTCCTGCAAGGTGCCGGCCGCTCCCGGCGAGAAGATGATCCCGCCCTTGGCGATCGTCAGCAGGATGTCCTCCCGGACGCTGTTGAAGAAGAATTTCGCGATGTCCGTCGCGAACGGAGTTGCCGGTTCGTGGCCATAGAACCAGGTCGGAATACCGAGGCTGCGGTACTTGACCTGCGGATATTTCTTCCGGACCGCAAAGGCCGTACGGAGCCAGCCGGTATCCCGGAAGGAAGGAGATTCGGACAGGATCTGCAGGGCATCGTCCACTTCCGCCTCGCTCCGGCCCGCCATCCAGGCGCCCAGATGGGTCGCTTCCATGGCTCCGGGACCGCCGCCCGACGCCATGATCTTTCCCTTCTCGGTCAGCGTCTTGCTCAGCAGGACGACATCCCGGTAGGAAGACTCGGTCCGCAGGAGCGCGTGACCGCCCATGACCGCCACGACCTGCCGCTCGTCGAACCGGTCGAGGTAATCCCGCATTGCATCGCCGATCGAACGGTCATGCAGGGAACGGCCCAGGGTTTCGCGGATGTCGTTGCACTCCTTCCCTTTCGCCATGTAATCCGCATAGACCCGGGAATCGAAGCAGGTCGCGAAACTCTCTTCGTTGTCCGGATCGTATCCTTCATACAAGGACTCGCCGTCGTACATCTTGCCGCGGAACACGTTGTAGACGCGTCCCATCCGCGGGAAGACCAGGCAGGTCTGCCCGATCCGCCCTTCCATTTCCGAGGGGATCTCGCAGCCGAGGAAGCAGCAGTCCGTGAAGAAATGGCCGGCCGCGACATACTGCGGCGCCAGGTTGAAATTGATGTACTCGAAAACATAGCGGGACACATAGCCCGTGCTGTCCGGGGCGGGGAGTTCGGCCAGGGGGCCGATTTCCTTGTAGGAGTTGGAGGTCATAAGTCTCAGTATTTCCACAAATATAACGAAAAAATCCGGCATTGACCGGCCGGACGTCAAGTACGCCGGCCGCTACCGAATGAGGATATCGTCGCAGTAGCGGTCGACTTTGCAGGCCGGGATGTCCTTGTACCGGATCAGGATGGCGCTCTCGATGTCGCCGCTGAAGGATTCGTTGATCGCGGATCCGAAGTACTTCATGGTCGGGGACATCTTCATGTACGTATTGACCAGCGGCGGAATGAACTGACCGGTCTTCTTCATCTCCGCCTTGAGGATCCGGTAATCCGCCTGGAAAGTATCGGCTGTAAACAGCCGTTCCCAACGTTCCCGCTCCCGGATGGGGACATCCTGCCGGCTGCGGACCAGCGCCCGGGCGTCGGGTCCGCCGAAATGCTTCTCCAGGAAATACAGGATCATGTCCTTTCCCTCCTCAGGGAAGGAGCCGGAGATGCCCATCTTCCCGAAGAAATTCTCCATCCGTCCGCCAGAGCGGCCCAGGATGGTCTTCACGCCTTCCAGCAGGCTGTCCAGGGCGAAGACGCCCCGGATGGAATTCTGTACGTTTTGGAAATCCAGGGCGACGAACGAACGGCTCAGCTCGATCGTCCTGCGGAAACCGTCCTGCAGGAAAGCCTCCGAAAAGACGAACTGGTGGGCGGACGGGATCAGCGGCTGGCCGTCCTCGCCGAAAAGGACCTCGTCGCCGCAGACGAAGCGGTATCCGCCCATGATCTCCTCCGCCGCCGGATCCCAAAGGACCAGCTGGTGGAAGTGGTAGGCCGGATCCAGGTCGAACCGGTCCAGGTCACAGCTCTTCCCGGTCCCGCTGTTGCGGGAACGGAAGGCGATCTCACGCAGCCGTCCAATCTCCCGGACGACATTCGGTGCACAGGCATTGTCGACAACATAGAGCAAGTTGCCACCCCGGTTGCTCTCCAGAAGGAAACGGTCCTGGGACAACTCCGCTTTCAGCAAGGGTTTGCGGACAGGGTCGATGATGGGTTCCATGGCTAATTTCAAGAATGTGGTTTAGTTATTTAGTACGGGAGACGTGCCGTAGCCCCGCCACGCCTCCATCACAAAGATAGCACAAAAATCCTTACCCTGTACACCCAGGATGAGTTTTCGTGCGCAGACGGCACCGGCCGGGGAGTTTTGAATTCTCGGGATTTCATCGTACCTTTAAACGCAAACAAGCCCCATCGGTTTACAAAAACGTGTCCGCAATATGGTCATCAACGTTTACTCACAATACTTTCAAGCCCGAGCGACTTTCTACGGTGTGGAGCGCCGGGGCGCCCTGGTCCTGCTGATCTCCGATTCGGAAGCCGGGATGATTTCTTACAAAGTCGCGGTCTCCTTCTTCCCGCACAAGGATGCGGAGGATTTCGGGGTGTCGTACGACGCCTACTTCGAGAAAGAAATCTACAACGCGCCCGGCCGCCGTTCCAAGAAACGCGAAGCGGCTTTCCTGGAGTCCCTCCGGAGCGAGATCGATGCCATGGCCGCCGAACACGACGCGTCCGTCGACTGGGAGGCTCCCCTGAATGAGCCGCGGATGGGATAAGCACATGGGCGCCGAATCGTGTTATGTACATCGACCGCATACGCATAGGCTGGGACAAGGTAAACGCCGACTCCTACCTGACACGGATCCCCGCGATCTGCCTGCTGCAGGAGCTCGCGTTCCGCAAACCCGTGACCTTTTTCGTCGGGGAGAACGGTACCGGGAAGTCCACGCTGCTGGAGGCCATCGCGATCGTCTATGGGTTCAACCCTGAGGGCGGGACGCGGAACTACAACTTCTCCACGCACGACGACTACTCCGAACTGTGCGATGCGATGACCATCGTCAAGGGCATGGCCCGAGGACCGCAAGGCGGCTTTTTCCTTCGGGCCGAGAGTTTCTACAACGTCTCCACCAAGGCCATCGAATACGAGAAGGAACTGGGCCGTCCGATGTACGGGGACCGGACCCTGCACGAGCAGTCCCACGGCGAGAGTTTCCTGAGTTTCATCCGGACCTTCACCCGTACGGGCCTCTTCATCATGGACGAGCCCGAGGCAGCACTCTCCCCGCAACGCCAGCTCTCCCTCTTCTCCCGGATCGCGGAGATGGCCAGGGACGGCTCCCAATACATCATCGTCACCCACTCGCCCATCCTCCTGGCCATGCCCGGCGCGGACATCATCGGGTTCGATGACTCGGGCATCCGGTACCTCGACTACGAAGAGACCGAAAGCTACCGGATCACCGAAATGATGATCAACCACCGCGACCTCCTGATCCAGCAACTACTGCAGGAAGAAGACTGATCCCATGTACGCCCTTGCCGATTGAAACAGTTTTTTCGCCTCGTGCAAAAAAGTCTTCCGTCCGGTAAGTTTATATTTGGAAGTGATCGAGTAACCCCAACAATAATCAACATGAATGAGACACTGAGATTTCTGATCACGGAATTCGTACCCGTCAAACTTACATCGGACATGAATGGAAATACGACTGGAGATATCTTCCTGGAGACACAGCGGTTGCGTTTCAGGCCCTGGAGGGATTCCGACGCGGAGGCCCTTTTCAAGTACGCCAGAGACCCGGAGGTGGGCCCGCGTGCCGGATGGCCGCCGCACAGGAGCGTAGAAGAAAGCCTTTCCGTCATCCGGGATATCTTCTCCAACGGACACACCTGGGCCCTGGAACTGAAGGAGACCGGGGAGCCGGTCGGGTGCATGGGGTATTATGCCTTTGGAGAGAGCAACATCGACATCGGCGAGGACGATGCCGAACTGGGTTACTGGATCGCGAAGCCGTACTGGAACCAGGGACTGTGCACCGAGGCACTCCGCGCGATGGTCGCCTGGTGTTTCAATGTAAAGGGCTTCCAGGTCCTCTGGAGCGATTTCTTCGTGGACAATCCTGCCTCCGGACGCGTGATGGAAAAATGCGGCTTCCGCGACACGGGGGAGATCAACTGGTGCAGCCACCTATACCTGGGTGACGAGCGTCCGGTAAAGATCATGCGACTGGATTACGCGCTGGACTAAAATACTCCAGGAGGAGCACTGACGGCATACATCCTGCCCCATATCCTGGGCCACAGTCCCGGCAATTACCTTACAAGATAGCCTCGTACTTTGAACCGATCTGCGAACTGCAGGATGCACAAGTTGCTTTCCTCGCATGAGATAGCGGCGAACGTCGAACCGATAAGCAAGCGTACATCCTGAAATAATAAAAAACCGTCCGGCGCAGAAAAAAAGATTCTGCGCCGGACGTAACTTGTTGAGAGTTATAAGTATTTAAGGAGTGGGAGCAGACGGAGTCGAACCGCCGACCCTCTGCTTGTAAGGCAGATGCTCTAAACCAACTGAGCTATGCTCCCAAGCGGCTTTCTTTTCGGAAAGGATTGCAAAGATACGAACTTTTTCGGATTCTGCAACCGCTGATCCATGAAAATCGCCATTTTGATCCGTTGGCTGCCCGGGACGCCCGGCCGCAACCGGGCTACTCCGCACGGAGGGGTGCGGCGTAGCCGTCGTTGGCGCGGTAATGGGGCGCGTAGAGGGATTCGATCGAGACGACGGGGGCGGTGAACTCACCGGCGCGGCTCACGAAGAATTCTTCAACGATCTTCGTATTCTCCTCCGGATAGGAGTCGAAATAGAAATCCGTATGGTCTGCCCGGACATCCCGGTAGCCCTGGGGCTGGAAAGACCAGCCGCCGTCCATGCGGTAGGCCGCGATGCCCCAGCCGTAATGGCCGGAAAGCTGGTCGACGGGACGGAGGGCGGCTTCACGCGGAGCGGACAGTTTGACGAAACTGCGGTTTTCGGTATTCCAGATCCGGTATTCCACGCGGATCCGGTCACCGACCTGCAGCATCGTTCCGGGCTGGATCTCCTGCCACTGGAGCATTGTCCGGTTCCGGTCTTCCGTCCGGTCGTTGTAGACTTCCTCCACACCGGAGGAGCGGAAGAACTTGCGGGTTACCGTGAAACCGTTGCCGGCCGCAGCGATCTGCGGGAAAGGTTTCTCAAAGGACTGCTTCATCAGGATGACCCGGGTCTGCTTGACCGCCTCGGAGCCCTGCAGGACACTGTAGATCGCATCCACGAAGGCCGGATCCGTATCCCACTGCTGGGTCTCCTTCTGCAGCATGAGCCAGAGACGGATGCCGTCGGCAACCGCCGCAGGAGCCACCTTTTCGCCGGCAGGTACGGCCGCCGCATCCGGCAGGCCGGCCAGCAGGTCGCACAGCAGGGCATGGGCATAGGCCTCGCTTTCCAGCAGGCCCCGCCAAGGCATGACCGCATTCGGATAGTACATGCCGCCGTCCCGGTGGTCGACCGCATACTCCAGCAGGCTGACCGCGTCGGCATTCAGGGAACGGCGCATCCGGCCGGCGGCAGCGGAGGACAGGCCCCAGGCCTTCGCCAGGGCGACGCCGCCCTCCCGCTCCAGCAGGTTCTGCAGGGTCCGCAGCCGGCGGGCCTTTGCCAGGATGGCCCCGGACAGGCCGCGTTCCTTCTTCGGAACCAGGTAATCGGTAGCATATTTCCGGAATTCCTTCATCCGCTTGGAGAAGGCCGTGTCATTGCCGGAGGCCTTGACCTCGAACGGAACGGAAGGATAATAGGAACGGACGAAGAGATACTGGTCGGCCGAGAGTCCGCCGCACCACAGCGGCCATGCATGGTCGAACTGGTTGCGGTCCAGGAAACGGACGGCCTTTTCCAGCCCGTCCACCCGGGCGAGCCCCAGGGCCGCGACCTTCGCGAACCGCTCCAGCAGGACGGCCGTAATTACCGGGGAAGACTTCATGCCTTCGAACCAGCCGAAGCCGCCGTCAGCATTCTGGCAGGCCCGAATCTGCTCCAGGAGATTCTCCGTCGGCGTCTCGGGATCGAAGACGACGCCCAGGGAGCCGGCCACCTGGCGGACATACCAGGCTTCGCTCAGCGAAAGGACGTCGCGGCCGGACGGCTCGGCCTTGGAAGGCAGGGCGTCCCGGACCATGTCGATGATGGAAATTTCGTCATAGGCGGCACCGTAGCCCGAGGTGTTGACGAACGCCTCGCGCAGCCGGGCGACCAGGGTTTCCTTGTCCATGCCGGCGAGCAGCACGGCGGAATGGGCTTCGGTCAGGGTCTGGACGGCCGGACGCACCGGCACGGTCACGAAGAGACCGTCGGATACGGAACCGGCGACATACGACGCCTGGATCCCGAGCACGCCGCCCGCCACCAGGTCCGGATCCACCTCGATGGTGCAATGGACCGTTTCGGTCCCGCCGTCCCGGAGCAGCGGCAGCGGAGCCGTCAGGGTCTTGTAAGGCGTCGTGTTGCGGTCGGCGGAACGGAAGAGCCGCAGGACGACCTGCCCGTCGGCCAGGTCGCGGCCGGCGTTGTTCGCGACGGAGACATCCATGCGGTACCGGTCTCCGGCGTAGAGGTAGGAAGGCTCGACGACCGAGACCTTGACCGGCGTGGTGACGACCATCTCCTGGCGGACAAGAGCGTTACGCATCGCCGGATCATGGGCGAAGACGGATACATAGTATGTCGACAACTTGTCGGAAGTCCTGAACGAGAAGGAAACCTTGCCGTCCGCATCGGAACGGAGGAACGGCTGGAAAGTCAGGGCGTTCTCGAACTTCTCACGGATCGGCACATCGGGTCCCGAAGCGCCCGCGTCGTCGGTCATTTCGGCATCGACGGCATCGAGCATCACATGGCCCGCCGCCATCGGTGCATCCTCGACGGCTTCCTCGGCATAGACCATGGTCGCCGCATTCTTGGCGCTCATCCGGACGGCCCCGAGACCGGCGCGGTTCAACTGGAAGGGAATGGCTTCCTCTTCCTCAAAAAACTCTTCCACGTCTTCCATCCCCGGGAACTTCGGACCATAGAAGAACGGATTGACTCCCGTCACGGAACCGTCGACGGAATTGTATGGCACCCAGGCCGGAGAGAAATGGTGCAGATACACCATCGGCCAATGGTTGTCGGCGATGGCATCGATGCTCTTGTCCCAGACGGCGGCCAGCGCCTCAACGCCCGGAAGGGTCTGCAGCGTAAAGGTATACTCCGTGCCCGGCTGGGTCTTGTCCGTGAAGGAAGAGAAGGTCAGGGGTAGGTCCAGAGTCGTCCGGACCCGGAAGAATTCATGGTCATACTCGATGGTCTCGCCATACTTGAAATAGAAGACATGGACCCGGACCGCTTCAGGCCACGAAGACGGATAGTCCCATTCCAAGGTCGTTGCCGACCCTTCCTTGCCAAGGGCGCCTTCCAGGAAGACGAGGCGGTTGTCAAGAATCTCCCTGTCGCGCCCGAAAACCGTCACGACGGCCCACTGGTTGCCGTCCGCCGTACCCATCTGGAGGCGGATCTTCCCGCCCTGGCGGACCGTCGATTCTCCCGGCCGGAAGAACCGGCGCACCGGTGCATCCAGGATTATGTCGTCGGAAGCGACCTTCAGGATCCGGGCTTGGGCTTCGTCCTTAATGTCCCGTCCCTCCACTTCCGTCGAGGCTGCAAGATCATACAGGCCAGAGGCCGGCAGGGCCAGTTCGACAAGCGTACCGGAAGCCACGGACGCGGAATCCACGACCGTACCGGCCTGGTTTTTCAGGACATAGGACACCGTCCCCGGCACCTTGTCGCCCTGGGCGTTGCGGGCGGTCATCCGGATGCGAGCCACAGCCTGGTCCACCAGCCAGTCCTCTCGCTCGATAAAGCGGCGGCCGGGCCGGTAATACGGACGATAGACCGAACGGGAATCATCCACCGCCACGAACTCGCCTTCCGCTTCGTTTTCGAGATCCATTTCGACCGTGATCGCATCCGCGACATAGACGCCGGTATGGAAGTCCAGCGTCTCGCCGGTCGCATCGACAACCTTGACGGTCACCTCATGCCAGCCCTCATGCGCTGCCTGGAAATGCAGGGAGAAGGTGCCGTCCGCTGCCGGTTCGACCGGCAGTTCGGCGATGAGTTCGCCGTAACGGAGGACCTGGGCCGTCACGGTCGCCCCGGAAAGGCTGTGGCCGGAATACGACTGGATCCTGCCACGCACCTGAGCCTCGTCGCCGGGGAGGAAGAGTTTCTCGACCGGTTCGAACTGCAGGGTGAAGGTCGGAAGGATGAATTCATCGACCCGGAAAGACGAGGAGCCGACCAGATCCTTCCCTTGATAAATATGCAGGGAGAAATAGCCGCCCCGCTGGCCGACCGGCAGGACAAAGGATCCGGCAATCGAGCCGAATTCATTGGTCTTCAAGACCTTTCTCTCGAGTTCATCGTCCTGGGCGTTGCGGAGCTGGACTTCCAGGGACGCCCCGGGAACGACGGCGGCCGACTTCGTCAGGTCGCCCTTGAAGAGAATCGCCTTGAACTGCAGGGTATCGCCGGGATTGAAAGCGCCGCGGTCCAGGTAGATGTTGCAGTATTTCCCTTCGGTGGTCCGGCCCGGGTCGTAGCGGAATCCGCCGACCGATACCTGTTCGCTCCGGCGCGTCAGACCCTGTTCCCCGCGGACTTCCGCCTGCAGGGCATAATAGGTATTCCGGTTGCTGCGAAGGATCTGCGCCATGGAAGCCGGCAGGCGGGTAAAGCCGTTCTGCCGGACCGTCTCGCTCGCCACGATCCGGTCTCCCTTCCGCAGGATCAGCCGGTATTCCTCCAGTGGCTTGCCGGTCAAGTAATCCGCAGCATAGACCGCGAAGCCATCCGCCTCGGCGCGGTGGGCCAGGGAGACGGTATGTTTCCGGTAAGACGTCCGGGAGGAAAGTTTGCCGGACTTGGCTTCGATCGTATAGGAGCCGTCGTCGAGGGCCGGCAGCGGCAGGGAGACATGATCCCAGGCATAGAAACTGCCCCGGTCGTTGCGGACCGGATATCGCTTGCCGTCCAGGGTCACCTCGGCCTGCGTCAGGTTCCGGAACATGACCATCACGGAATCCTTCGACACGGATACCGACAGGCTCTGATCCTTCAGCCGGTCAACCAGGTTCTGTACATCCTTGTCCGGTTCGAGCAGCCGGGCGTCGGCGCCGGACAGGCGTCCTTTTTCTTTCAGCCAGGTCTCGCAGTCGGAGAACAGTTTCTGATAGTCATCCGACTTCCCGTCGTTCCAGAACAGTCCCGAGAAACGCATCTCCAGCAGGTCACCTTTCGGCCAGAGGGCCACGGCGCCCATGGAAGGGTCCGCGGAGAGTTGCTCAAAAGCGGCTTTCCGTTCCTTTTCCGGCAGCCGGGAGGCGGTATAATAGCGGAGTGCCGGCCAAGCCGGGTACCGCTCGCCGATTTCGGCTTTCAAGGCCGCGTAGACCTCGTCTTTCCCCGGGTCCGCCCAGGAAGACAGTTCCCGGTGCCGCAGCAGGTCCCACAGGACATATTCCCGGTCGGAGGCGATGAATTCCTTGATGGCCCCGCCCAGGTAGGATCCCAGGCCCCGGTGGAATTCCGGATGGGAGGCTTTCCCGAAAGCGTCTGCGGCGTTGCGGACGAATTCCCACCGCTCGTCGGAAGACTTCCCACCGAATTCACCCATCCAGGTATAGGTCACGATGGGTTCGTCGAACTGCCGGACCAGCCGTTCGAATTCCGTCCGGGCCGGGTCCCGGTCCTTCCAGTCGCGGCGCTGCACGGTCTCGATATAGAGCCGTCCGGCGTCATAGAAATCGGCCGGCAGGTGCTTCTGCATCGCTTCGGTGCGGATGCCCTGCAGGATTTCCGCCTCTTTTTGGGGGCGGTCGGCTTTGCAGGCCTTTTCATACTCGCTCCATGCGGAGAGGAGCACATGGCCGTTGTCGTCGTGGGTCAGGTTCATGGTTCGGGCAGAGATTCGGATGCTTGAATAGGCGGCCAGGAGCAAGGTCATGACCGCGAAAACCAAGGTTATGCGTTTCATGTTCAATCAGGTATCAGCCTTGCCGGTTTGCAAGGAAACAAGGCACGGCTTCCGCTACTGCAAAAGTACTGCCACCGATATAGATCAGCGGCTTTCCTTCGTCATTCCAGGTCTGGGAAGCCAGCCGGACGGCCATCCGGACGGCGTCCCGGACGCTGTCGCAGGCATACAGGCGGTCGGTCGGCGCCCCCTCCTGCTGCAGGTAGGCGGCATAGCGCTTCAGGATGGCGGCCGCCGGCAGGGCGCGGCGGGTTCGGGGGGTTGTGAAGATGTATGTGGCGTTGCGCGGCATCAGGGGCAGGATCGGATCGAGTTCCTTGTCCGCCATGATCCCGTAGACGATGATCAGTGAAGAATAGGTCCCTTCCTCCAGCAGACCCTCGAGCTGGGCGAAATTGTACTGGAGCGCGGCGGCGTTGTGGCCGATGTCGCACAGCACGTCGGGCTGGGTGCTGATCCGTTCCCAGCGGCCGTGGAAGCCCATGCGGGCGGCTGTATGGACGATGCCGTCCTCGACGGCGGGGTCCTGAATCCCGAGGATGCCGAGGGCGGTCAGGACCGTGCGCAGGTTCTTTTCCTGCACCTTCCCTTGCAGGTCCATCCGCTCCAGGATGTCTTCGTGCCGTTCCCACAGCGGCGGGAATTCGTCCGAAGCGATGTAGAAGTCCGAATCGGTCTCCATGGCGCGGGCCGTAAAGACCGGCAGGGTTTCGGGCAGGATTTCGCCCGCCAGGGCCGGGACGCCCGGCTTGAAGATGCCGGCTTTCTCCCGGGCAATCTGTTCCAGGGAATGGCCGAGCAGGTCGCAGTGGTCCAGCCCGATGCTGGTCACGATGCTCAGGTCCGGGGTGATGATGTTCGTGCTGTCCAGCCGCCCGCCGAGGCCGACCTCGATGACGGCGACGTCGACTTTCTCGTCTTCGAACCACTGGAAGGCCATGGCCGTCGTGATCTCGAAGAAGGAGAGTTCCAGTTTCTCGAAGGTCTCCTTCCAGCGGAGGATGAAATCGAGGACATATTCTTTCGGAACCAGTTCCGCCGGCATCGTCCCGGGCGCCGCGACGCGCATGCGCTCCCGGAAGTCCAGGATGTGCGGCGAGGTGAAGAGTCCCACTCTCAGCCCGCAGGCCGACAGGGCAGAGGCGAGCATGTTCGCAACGGAACCTTTACCGTTCGTACCGGCGACGTGGATCGTCCGGTAGGAGCGGTGCGGATGCCCCAGCAGGGCGTCGAAGGCCTCCATCCGTCCGAGCCCGGGCTTGTACGCCTCGTCGAACGAGGCGTTCTGGACAGAGGGAAAACGTTGGAACAAAGCGGCTATTTCGGCGGAATAATTCTCTTCAAAGGTCATATTTTTTTGAACTTTGCTTCAAAAATACTTATTTTTGAGGACACATAAAAGGAAATTCATGAAGGAACGCACATCGGCACTGTATTCAAAATATGTGATCGACGGCATCCGGATGGACGTCACCCCCGGACAGATGCTGGATTCCGCATGCGGACAAACGCCTGTCCAGGATGAATTTGAGCCCATTGTGGATGAGCGGGTGGACCCGGATCCCGCGCCGGACACCTATGACAGCAACCGGATCGGGGAATATCTGGAAAAAACGGCGGAACCGGTCGCCCGGAAAGTTCCGGCCGCTTACGCCGACTCCTTTACACGCGGCTGCATCGCCCGGTCCCTGATCGATGTCATCTGGCGCGAAGGCCATTTCCGGCTGGACGACCTGCAGGTCCACGCCGCCTGGAAATGGAACGGCGAGCCGGTCGGCAGCATGGCCGCTTTCTATGCGTCCGCCGAAGCCGCCTGCGATTACCTCGACGGACTGGGACTTCCCCTGGCCGGATACAGTTACAGCGAATCCCGCTCCAACAGCGTCTCGCTCCGCTGCATGCTTTCGAATGCCAGCGAGGAGCGCGCCATGGAGGAGGACGAGCCGATTTTCAATGAACTCCCCTTCCGGACCCTCCGTCCCCGGTTCGGCACCCGCCGCAAATGTCCCGCGACCCTGAGCGGCAGCGAGGACACCTGGCTCATCTACATTCCGTTCGATTCCTGCAGTTTCCGTCTCGGCGGTTCGCTGCTTTCCGAAGCGCTCGGCACCCCGGGCGGAAAGGCGCCGGACATCATGGAGCCGGATTACTTCATCGACTGCTATGAGGTGGTGCGGGAGCTGGTCGAGGACGGCATCGCCCTGAGCGGGACCACCGTCGGCGACGGCGGCCTGATGACCGCGCTCGGCCGGCTCTGCGGAGAGATGGGCATCGCCGCCGACCTGTCCGGCATCATGAAAGCCTACGGAGAAAAAGACATGACCCGGGTCCTGTTCGCGGAGGTGCCGGGCGTGCTGATCGAGATCCGCGATTATGATTTCGACTACCTCGACGCCGAACTCCTGCTGCAGGATGTCGCCTACTACCCGCTGGGCCGTCCGCTGCGCAACGGCGGAAAGATCACGGTCTCGGACACCGACACGATTTCGGACATCCTGAGTTCGCTGATGAGCGAGGGAGCCATCGAAGGAGAAGATTAACCACACAGAATCATCGATATGCCTACTTACGCCAACGTTCCCGGCAAGAGCCGCAACGGCAAGAAGCCGAAAATCTTCGTTCTGGATACCAACATCATCCTGCATGACTACAAGGCCATCCGGAAATTCCAGGACAACGACGTCGTCATCCCGATCGCCGTCATCGAAGAACTGGACAAATTCAAGAAAGGCAACGACGCCCTCAGTTACAACGCCCGCGGGTTCATGCGGGACATCGACAAACTGACCGACGGTCGGCTTTTCGGCAAGGACGGCGTATCCCTCGGCAAGGGGAAAGGGTCGATCAAGATCGAACCGAACCATCCCTTCCCGGACGAACTGAAGGACCTGTTCATCGACGATACCCAGGACCACCGCATCCTTGCGACGGCCATCTGGGTCCGGGACAACCACCCCGGCCGCTTCACGGCTCTGGTAACCAAGGACATCAACCTCCGGATGAAGTCCAAGGCCGCCGGCATGGAGGCCCAGGACTACCTGACCGACCGGGTTGAGGAGGCCAAGGTCGAAAACACCCAGCGGGAGATCCAGACCATTGACGACGCCCCCGCCGAACTCATCCAGAAACTGGCCTACGGCCAGGACAACGCCGTCGACTGGCAGGACCTCCTCCGCACGGAGCCGTATCCGAACCAGTTGTTCAAGTTTACCTGGTCCAACGAGACGGTCTGCGCCCGGTACAACGCCGCCCGCGGCAAACTCGTCCTCGTACGCAAGCGCGAGGCCTATGGCATCCGTCCCCGCAACGACGAGCAGAAGTTCGCGCTCGACGCCTGCCTCAATCCGGACATCCAGCTGGTCTCCCTGACCGGCGGCGCCGGAACCGGCAAGACCCTCATCGCCCTGGCGGCCGCCCTGGAGCAGGCCCGGGACTATGACCAGATCATCCTCTCCCGTCCGACCGTCGTCCTGGGCAACCAGGAGATCGGCTTCCTGCCGGGCGATGAGAAGACGAAGATGTCCCCGTTCCTCCAGCCGCTCATGGACAACCTGGGCGTCATCAAGTCGCAGTTCCGCCCGTCCAGCAAGGAGGCGCTCCGCCTCGACGGCTTCCTCAAGGACGAGAAACTGCTCATCACCCCGCTGGCCTACATCCGCGGCCGCAGTCTCGGCAAGGCGTTCTTCATCATCGACGAGGCCCAGAACCTGACCCCGCACGAGATCAAGACGATCATCACCCGCGCCGGCGAAGGGACGAAGATGGTCTTCACGGGCGATATTTTCCAGATCGACCAGCCTTATCTCGACCAGTGGAGCAACGGTCTGACCCACCTGGGCGAAAAGATGGCCGGCCAGCCGCTCTTCCAGCATGTTTTCCTGCGGAAGGGAGAGCGCAGCCAATTGTCCGAAATTGCCGCAAAATTGTTATAATTCGGAATTTTATTACTACATTTGCGGACCGAAACGAAACCCCCGCGAATTTTGAAACGAAAGTTCGCAGGGGTCTGTATTTGAAACTATAACAAATAAACCCTCATAATCCATGTTTGAAGAGAAGAAAAGAGTTTACCGCTTCGGTGGGAAGAAAGCCGAAGGAAACGGTAAGATGCGTGAGCTCCTGGGTGGAAAAGGAGCCAACCTTGCCGAAATGAACCTCCTGGGAATGCCGGTTCCGGCCGGTTTCACCATCACCACCGAATGCTGCGCCGAGTATTATGCGCTGGGCGGTGGATACAGCAATGACCTCAAGCGCGACGTCGCCCAGGCCATGAAGGCGACCGAGGACATCATGGGCAAGAAATTCGGCGATCCGAAGGACCCGCTCCTCGTCAGCTGCCGTTCCGGTGCCCGCAGCTCCATGCCGGGCATGATGGACACCATCCTCAACATCGGCCTCTGCTCCGCTACCATCCCGGGCCTCATCAAGAAGACCAACAACCCGCGTTTCGTCTATGACGCCTACCGCCGCCTCATCATGATGTACTCCGACGTCGTCATGGAGAAGGCCGAAGGCATCGAACCGGCCGACGGCATGGGCATCCGCCAGCAGCTCGACCGCATGATGCAGGACCTCAAGGACGCGAAGGGTTATACTTCCGATACCGAAATCACCGCTGAAGAACTCCGCGACCTCGCAGAGGCCTTCAAGGTCCGGATCAAGGAAGTCCTCGGCGTCGAGTTCCCGGACAACGCCAAGGACCAGCTCTGGGGCTCCATCGGCGGCGTCTTCAAGTCCTGGAACGGCAAGCGCGCCATCGCCTACCGTCGCATCGAAAAGATTCCGGATGACTGGGGTACCGCCGTCAACGTGCAGTCCATGGTCTTCGGCAACATGGGTGACACCTCCGCGACCGGCGTCGCTTTCTCCCGCAACCCGGCCAACGGTGACAACAAGTTCTACGGAGAATGGCTCATCAACGCCCAGGGCGAAGATGTCGTCGCCGGCATCCGCACCCCGAACCCGCTGAACGAAGCGACCAAGAGCGAGAAGAACAAGGATCTCAAGTCCCTCGAGAAGGCCATGCCGGACGTCTACAAGGAGCTTGACGACATCCGCCTGCACCTGGAGAACCACTTCCACGACATGCAGGACATCGAATTCACCATCCAGGAAGGCAAGCTCTGGATGCTGCAGTGCCGCATCGGCAAGCGCACCGGCCTCGCCGCCCTCCAGATGGCAATGGACATGCTCGACGAAGGCATGATCGATGAGAAGACCGCCGTCATGCGCGTCTCCCCTTCCCAGCTTGACGAAGTTCTCCACCCGATCCTCGACCCGGCTTCCGAGAAGAAGGCCAAGGTCGTCGCCCAGGGTCTCCCGGCTTCTCCGGGCGGCGCCGTCGGTACGATCGTCTTTACTTCCGAGGCTGCCATGCAGGCCCAGAAGGAAGGCCGCAACGCCATCCTCATCCGTGAAGAGACGTCTCCGGAGGACATCGAAGGCATGCGCGCTTCCGCCGGTATCCTGACGACCCGCGGCGGTATGACCTCCCACGCCGCCCTCGTGGCCCGTGGCTGGGGCAAGTGCTGCATCGTCGGCTGCGATGCGATGAAGATCAACCTCGAGAAGCAGTATGTTACCTTCGGTGACGATCCGAAGCAGTACAAGGAAGGCGACTGGCTGAGCCTCAACGGCACGAAGGGCCTCGTCTACAACGTCCGCATTGACACCATGGATGCGACCGAGAACCCGCTCTTCTCCCGTTTCATGGGCATCGTTGACAAGTTCCGCAAGCTCGGCATCCGCACCAATGCGGATACCCCGGAGGATGCCGCCAAGGCCATGAAGTTCGGCGCCGAAGGTATCGGCCTCTTCCGTATCGAGCACATGTTCTACGGCAAGAACTCCGAGCGCCCGCTCGCCAAGATGCGCAAGATGATTCTCAGCGACACCGACGAGGAGCGCCGCGCCGCCCTCGCCGACCTCGAACCGTATATCAAGGCTGCTGTCAAGAGCACCCTGTCCATCATGGACGACAAGCCGGTCGTGTTCCGTCTGCTCGACCCGCCGCTGCACGAATTCGTGCCGCACACCGCCGAGAAGAAGCAGGAGCTGGCCCGCGAACTCGGCATCACTGTCGAGGAAGTCGAGAAGCGCAGCGAATCCCTGCATGAGCAGAACCCGATGATGGGTCACCGCGGCGTCCGTCTGCACGTCAGCTTCCCGCTGATCGCCGAGACCGAATACCGCGCCATCTTCGAGGCGACCGCCGAACTCCAGCGCGAAGGCAAGCACCCGATGCCGGAGATCATGATCCCGGTCACCATCTCCGCCCGCGAGCTGAGCTTCCAGAAGGCGATCTGCGACCGCATCAAGGCCGAGGTCGAAGGCCGTTACATGGAGAACATCAAGTACCAGTTCGGTACCATGATCGAAATCCCGCGTGCCGCCCTGACCGGTGACCGCATGGCCCGCACCGCCGAGTTCTTCTCCTTCGGTACCAACGACCTGACGCAGATGACCTACGGTTTCTCCCGCGACGATATCGGTACCTTCATGGGCGAGTACCTCGGCAACAAGATCGTCGATACTGACCCGTTCCAGACCATCGACCAGAAGGGTGTCGGCAAGCTTATCGAGTACGGCATCCAGGCCGGTCGCAGCCGCCGTCCCGAACTGAAGTGTGGCGTCTGCGGTGAGCACGGCGGAGATCCGGATTCCATCCGCTTCTTCAACCGCATCGGCATCGACTACGTCTCCTGCTCCCCGTTCCGCGTGCCGATCGCCCGCCTCGCAGCCGCGCAGGCAGCCATCGAGCAGAGCAAGTAACCGACAGGTACACAAACTGTTAAGCCGACGCCCCACCCGGGCGCCGGCTTTTTTATGGGTTCCGTATGATGGATTATTCTCCCGACTGATCGTCCGGCTTTTCCTTGTGGAAGACCGAGGAGATGATCCCCTCTACCGCCTTGCGGGAATTCTCCCGCATTTCGTTATACACCTTGCCGTAATAATCCGCCGCCTCGAAGGGCATCTCGACAAAGCGCTTGAAATTGTTGCGCAGGTAGGCATTCGAGTCGCAGTACATCTCCCCCTGGAAAACGAGGGCCCCGGCCGACTCCAGCAGAACCGCCTTGGCGACGTACATGGTGCCCGTGACCTTGGCCGCCGCTTTCAGCATCAGATCGACATCCATCTCCTCCCGTTCCATCAGGTATCCCACTTCGAAAGACAGGAAAGGAAGATTCCGCGCGTTGATCCGGAACCGCGTGTCGCTGATCATAAAGGTTACATCCGTCGGGTCGCCGTCGCAATCGTCCAGCGTATACCCGTTGCTGCGCACCACCTCCTGGACAGATTCCAGCGTCACCGGCTCATCTCCCCAGGACGTTTCAACCGCCGGTGCTGTTTCTTTGCGGGCCTCGGTGAATTTCAAAAACAAAAGACCGGAAACAATGGCCAGGACCAGCACCTGGCATATCATCAAAGCGGTAATCATGGTTTCTCTTTTTTTAAGTTGTCAACAATTCTTCATGCCGGTCCGGCGACGGTCATCGCCCGAGCCCGGCAGTCTTAGAGAAACCGCTTCGCTTCGTTTTCTTATCATCCCCGCAGAGCCAAGGGCTCATTTTTCATCGGGGACCTGCACCCCGCTAAACCTGGGCAGGATCATACAGGAGGGCGGGCAGGGCGGCGAAGTCGTCGATGAGCCAGTCGGCGCCGGCGGCGAGCAGGTCCTCCCGGGAGCCGTTGCCGTAGGTCACGCCGCAGGTCCGGGCGCCGGCGCCCTTGCCCATCCGGATGTCGACCGCCATGTCCCCGACGACCAGCGCTTCTTCCGGGCGGAAACCCAGGTCCGCGAGCGTCCGCAGGACAGGCTCCGGGTGGGGCTTGGCATGGGTGACATTGTCCGCACCCAGGATGTAGGAAATATACGGGCCGATCTGCATTTCCTCGAGGAAACTGTGCAGGGAGGCGAAACTGCGGGAGGAGGCGATGCTCAGCACATATCCTTTCTCCGCCAGCAGGGCCAGGGTCTCTCGCACATGGGGGAAGAGTCCGGGCACCAGCCATTTGCGGTTTTCCCGGAAAATCTCGCGGTAAAGGTCGGTGCAGTGCTGCGCTTCTGCCCGGGTCATGGACGGGAAGAGGGCGAGGAAGCCATCTTCCAGGGGCAGGCCGATCGTCGCGGCGATGGCGTCTTCCCCGGGATCCGGCTTGCCGAGCCGTTCGAGGGTCTGGCGCATCGTCAGCACGATGTTCGCCCGGGTATCGCCCAGGGTTCCGTCGAAATCGAGGATCAGCAACCGGATCATTCGACCGTCACGCTTTTGGCCAGGTTGCGGGGCCGGTCGACGTCCTTGCCCTTGCACACGGCGATGTGGTAAGCCAGGAGTTGGAGCGGGATGGCGGCCATCAGCGGCTGGAAGCATTCGACCGTGTCGGGCAGTTCGATGACATGGTCCGCAAACTGGCGGATCCGCTCATCGCCTTCCGTCACGAGGGCCGTGACGCGGCCGCCGCGGGCACGGACTTCCTGGATGTTGCTGATGACTTTGTCATAGAGTTTGTCCCGGGTCGCGATGACGAAAACCGGCATTTCGGAATCGATCAGGGCGATGGGACCATGTTTCATTTCCGCCGCCGGGTAGCCTTCGGCGTGGATGTAGGAAATCTCCTTGAGTTTCAGGGCGCCTTCCAAGGCGACAGGATAGTTGTAGCCGCGGCCCAGGTAGAGGCAGTTCCTGGCGTAGGTGAAGATCGGGGCGAGCCGTTCGATCTGCTCGTTGGTCTTCAGCGCCTGTTCCATCTTCTCAGGAATGCGGGTCAGTTCCGCCACCAGTTCCTTGTAGCGGGCGCCGTCGATTGTCCGGCGTTCGTTGGCCAGGCAGAGGGCCAGCATCGACAGGACGGTCACCTGACCGGTGAAGGCCTTGGTCGAGGCGACGCCGATTTCGGGACCGACATGGATGTAGACGCCGGTCTGGGTCTGGCGCGGGATCGAGGCGCCGATGGCGTTGCACACGCCGAAGACGAAGGCGCCGGACTTGCGGGCCAGTTCGATGGCGGCCAGGGTATCGGCCGTCTCGCCGCTCTGGGAGATGGCGATGACGACGTCGTCGGGGAAGATGACGGGTTCACGGTACCGGAATTCCGAAGCGTATTCAACCTCCACGGGGATGCGGCAGAGGCTCTCGAAGAGCTGCTTGCCGATCAGGCCGGCATGCCAGCTGGTGCCGCAGGCGACGATGATGATCCGCCGCGCCGCGACCAGTTTCTCCCGGTAATCGATGACGGCGGAAAGGGTGATGCGGTCTGCATCGACGTTGATGCGTCCGCGCATGCAGTCCCGGATGCAGCCGGGCTGCTCGAAGATCTCCTTCAGCATGAAGTAGGGATAACCGCCTTTCTCCAGCTGGCCGAGGGTGATGTCGATCTGACGGACCTTCGGGTGCTGCTCTTCGTTGTCGATGTTGACGACCTGCAGGTCGTGGCCCAGTTGCATGACCGCAATGTCGCCGTCATTCAGGTAGACGACCTTGTCGGTGTATTCCGCGATCGGGCTCGCGTCGGAAGCCAGGTAGAAATCGCCGTTCCCGCCGAGGCCGACGACCAGCGGGGAACTCTGCCGGGCGCAGATCAGCGTATCGGGATGTTCCCGGTCCAGGATGGCGATGGCATAGGCACCGATGACCTGGTGCAGGGCGACCTGGACGGCGCCGAGCAGGTCGAGATCGTTGCTTTTCTGGAGATGTTCGATGAGCTGGACCAGCACCTCCGTGTCGGTCGCGCTCCGGAAAGAGACGCCGAGGGACTGGAGGTTTTCCTTGATCGTCGCGTAGTTCTCGATGATGCCGTTGTGGATGAGGGCCAGCCGGCCCGAGGCGGAGCAATGGGGATGGGCGTTCGTGGCGCTGGGTTCGCCGTGGGTGGCCCAGCGGGTATGGGCGATGCCGATGGAGCCGGAGGTGTCCTTGCCTTCGCAATACGTCTCGAGATCCGATACTTTTCCCTTCGCCTTGTATACGTTGAGTTCGCCTTGTCCGTCGATCAGCGCCACGCCGGCGCTGTCATATCCGCGGTATTCCAACCGCTTTAGTCCCTTGATCAGAATGGGATAGGCCTCGTCCCGGCCCAGATAACCTACGATTCCACACATAGCGCTAATCTATAAAAAACCGGGATACAAAGGTAAATAAAATCATCGAATCCCGAAAGAAAAAATAAGGGGATGACCCACATGTGTTTTGGGCCATCCCCTTCGGACTTCTCGGGTCAATCCCCGCTCAGTTCTCCTTCACCTTGACCGTGGCTTTCTCGGCGGCCTCGCACAGGGTTTCTCCATGAGCGAAACAATTACCGATGCGGAGGCTGATTTACCGCTCGCTGACGGGCAGGCGGGGCGAGGTCGGAGCGTTGGCGAGGGAAAGGGCGACGCTCCAGATCAGGTTGACATTGGCCATGGTTCCGGAGAGGTCCCAGTCTTCATGGTACTCGTCCGAGGGCTTGTGGTACCACACCTCCATCGGATACTTGTTGGGACGGGCCGGATCGACCGGATGCAGGCCGTTCTCGACCACCACGGCCGGGACGCCTTTCTTGACGAAATTATAATGGTCGGAACGGAAGAACCAGCCGTCGGAATTATCATCGTCGAAAAAGATGTACCGCCCCTGGGCGGCCGCTGCGGCGACGTAATAGTCATCCAGGCAGCTCTCTCCCCCGCCCAGGATCACGACATCCTCCGTCAGTTCGGCCGGGCCGATGCTCTCGAAGTTCAGGCAGGCCACCGTCTTCTCCATCGGAATGACCGGATGCTCGCAGTAGTACTGGGAGCCGAACAGGCCGCTCTCCTCCGAAGACGGGAACAGGAAGAGGATGGAGCGCCGGGGACGCATCGCACTCTCCTTGAAGCGCTTGGCCAGCAGCAGGGCCGAGGCGATGCCGGAGGCGTTGTCAGCCGCACCGTTGTAGATCTCGTCGCCGGTCCCGTCCGGTGCGCCGAAGCCCAGGTGGTCCCAGTGGGCGTTCAGCACGACAACTTCGTCCGCGAGGTCCGTACCGCGCAGGACCGCGCCTACATTGCGGGTCTGCTTGACATCATAGGTGACGTCCATCCTGATATCGCTGCGCACCCCCAGCGGGAAGGATTGGAAGCCGGGGCGCTTGGCGGCCGCGACGGCTTCGTCCAGGTCCATGCCGGCCGCCTGGAACAGTTTCCGGGCGCCGTCTTCATGGATCCAGCCCTTGACCCCCAGCATCCCGGCGTTCCGGGTCTCGGGATCGAACAGCGCGAGGTTGCCTTCGAGGTGGCTGTTGACGCAGACATGCCAGCCATAACTCGCGGCCTCGGTATTGTGGAGCACCAGGCAGCCCGCCGCTCCGCGGCGCTGCGCCTCTTCGAACTTGTAGAGCCAGCGGCCGTAATACGTCATGTTCCTGCCGCGGAACAGCGAAGGGTCGTAGAACCCGGGATCGTTGACCATCGCAATGACGATCTTTCCCCGGACGTCGATGCCCTCATAGTCATCCCAGCCATATTCCGGCGCATGGATGCCGAAACCGCAGAACACGAACTCGGCGGCAGGGAGTTCCACCCGGTCCGTCGCCCGTGCAGTCCATACGACCATATCCTCCGGATACGTCAGTTCGGCCTTGCGCCGTCCCTTGACCGTGAATTTTCCGCCGACGGGCTTGCTCGTCACGGAGATCATGCCGAAGGGCTGGAACCAGTCGCCGCCGAAGGCAGGCTCCAGGCCCAGGGCTTCCAGTTCGGAGGCCAGGTATTTCACCGTCTTGTCTTCATACGTCGTCATCGGCTTGCGCCCGCCGAAGTCGTCGGACGCGATGGTACGGATCCAGTCCCGGAGCAGGGCTTCGTCGTTCCGGTTCAACAGGTCGTTCTGGGCGGAAGCGCCGAAGGGGCAGAGCGTCGCAGCCAGCAAAGCAGTCAGGAAATATCGTTTCATGGCTTGAGGGTTGTTTCGTTGGGAAAGGAAAACGCATTCCACAGCCGGACGGCTCTGGAATGCGTTGGAATGGGCTTGAATACTACTCGGCGTCCGGTTCGACGGCGCGGAACGAAGCGAGGTTCTCGGCGACGAAGTTCTTGACGTAGGCGCTCTTGCCGAGCACGTTCTCTTCGGCCATGCGGACGAAGACGTTGGCGCTCTTCTCGAAGAGTTCCGGCGCCTTCGTGGCGTCGGCGAGCAGGAGCAGGGACATCACGATCTCGCCGGTCATGTCGTATAGGCGGCGGGCCAGGAAATCCTGGAGTTCCTGGTTGGCGGCATCCTTGACATAGTTGACGCTCTCTTCATAGATGTCCGCCATCTTGGCGACGCGGGCCTTGAGGGCTTCGAGGGCCGGGCTGACCGGAGCCTCAAGCATCTCGCGGATAATGCCCAGATAGGTGCCGTTGGTGATATAGCGGATCGCGGCGACGACCTGGAGCTGCGTGGTGCCTTCATAAATGGAGAAGATGCGGGCGTCGCGGAAGAGGCGCTGGCACTTGTATTCCATGATGAAGCCGGAACCGCCGTGGACGGAAATCGCGTCGTAGGCATTCTGGTTGGCATATTCGGAGGCCATACCCTTGCACAGCGGGGTGAAGGCGTCGGCCAGGCGGGTAAACTTTTTGAGTTCGGCCTTCTCGTCGGCTTCGAGCTTGCGGTCGCGCTGGATGTCCTCCAGGGCCTTGTAGACGTCGACGTGGGCGGCGGTGTGGTACAGCAGGGAACGGCTGGCGTCGAGTTTCGCCTTCATGCGGCTGAGCATGTCGTAGACGCCCGGGAAGTGGTTGATGGTCTGGCCGAACTGGGCACGCTCGGCAGCATACCGGACGGCTTCGTTGTAGGCTTCCTGGCTGAGGCCGGTGCTCTGTGCGCCGATGCCGAGGCGGGCGCCGTTCATCAGGGCCATGACATACTTGATGAGGCCGAGACGGGTGCTGCCGCACAGTTCCGCACGGGCGTTCTTGTAGGTCAGTTCGCAGGTCGGGGAGCCGTGGATACCGAGTTTGTGCTCGATGTGACGGACATCGACGCCGCCCTGGCGCTTGTCATAGATGAACATGGAGAGGCCACGGCCGTCCCGGGTCCCCTCTTCGCTGCGCGCGAGGACGAGGTGGATGTCGGAGTCGCCGTTGGTGATGAAGCGCTTGACGCCGTTGAGCAGCCAGCAGCCTTCTTCTTCGGACCAGGTGGCCTTGAGCATGACGCGCTGCAGGTCGGAACCGGCGTCCGGTTCGGTGAGGTCCATGGACATGGTCTCGCCGGCGCAGATGCGCGGGATGAATTTCTGGCGCTGCTCCTCGCTGCCGAACTCATAGAGGGTCTCGGCGCAGCTCTGGAGGCTCCAGATGTTCTGGAAGGAAGCGTCGGCAGCGGAGATGACCTCGCTGGCCATGCTGAAGACGACCTCCGGGCAGTTCAGACCGCCGTAGCGGCGCGGCATGGTGACACCCCACAGACCGGCGTGGGTGGCGGCCTTCATGTTCTCCTTGGTCTTTTCCGCATAGATCATGCGGCCGTTCTCCAGGTGCGGTCCTTCGAGGTCCACGCTCTCGGAGTTCGGGGCGATGGTGTTGGCGGCGACGTCGCCCGTGATTTCGAGCAGGCGCTTATAGTTTTCGATGCAGTCCTCGTGGTCGACGGGGGCATCGGCATAGGTATCCTTGTCAGCGAAATTGCGTTCCTTGAGTTCCACGATGCGCTTCATCAGCGGGTGGTCGAGATGGAATCCAATCTCGGGATGGTCGGTAAAGTAATTTGCCATGGCGTATCGGGTTTTACTTGGAATTCTGCTTGTAGTACTTGATCATCTTCGGGATGACTTCCTCGACGGTACCGACGATGACATAGTCGGCGATCTTGTTGATCGGGGCGTCCGGGTCGCTGTTGATGCTGATGATGATCTTGCTGTCCTGCATGCCGGCGATGTGCTGGATCTGGCCGCTGATGCCGCAGGCGATGTACACCTTCGGATGCACGGTCACGCCGGTCTGGCCGATCTGGCGGTCATGGTCGCAGAAGCCGGCGTCGACGGCGGCGCGGCTGGCGCCCACCTCGGCGTGGAGGACCTTGGCCAGGTCGAAGAGCATGTCGAAACCTTCCTTGCTGCCCATGCCGTAGCCGCCGGCTACGACGATCGGGGCGCCCTTGAGGTTGTGCTTCGCCGCCTCGACATGGTGGTCGAGGACCTTGACGACGTACGCCTCGGCGGAGACATACTTGGAGACTTCCGGATAGACGACTTCGCCGCGGGCCTTGCCGTCATAGAGGGCTTTCTGCATGACGCCGGAACGGACCGTCGCCATCTGCGGACGGTGCTCCGGGTTGACGATCGTGGCGACGATGTTGCCGCCGAAAGCCGGACGGATCTGATACAGCAGGTTGTCATAGTGCTGCTTCGTCTTGACATCGTCGAAGGAACCGATCTCGAGTTCGGTGCAGTCGGCGGTCAGGCCGCTGGTCAGGGAAGAGGAGACGCGCGGGCCGAGGTCACGGCCGATGACGGTCGCGCCCATCAGGCAGATCTGCGGCTTTTCTTCCTTGAAGAGGTTCACGAGGATATCGGTATGCGGGGCGGACGTGTACGGGAAGAGGCCCTCTCCGTCGAAGACGAAGAGTTTGTCGACGCCGTAGGGAAGGATCTGGTCCTCCACCTGGGACTTGATGCCGTAACCGGCGACGACGGCGTGGAGTTCGACGCCCAGCTGGTTCGCCAGCTTGCGGCCCTTGGTCAATAATTCCTGGGAGACTTCGGCAACGGTCGTGCCTTCGATCTCGCAATATACAAATACGTTGTTCATACGCCTAACCGATAATCTTTTCGTCCAACAATTCCTTGATGAGGCCCTCGACATCGGCATCGGCGCCGGTCAGGGTCTTGCTCTCCTTCGCCTGGAAGACGATGTTCTGCACCGTCTTGACCTTGGTCGGGGAACCGGCGAGGCCGCACTGCTGCGGATCACCGTCGACGTCGGCCACGCTCCACTGGTTGAGGGTCAGGTACGGGCGCTCCGCATACAGGTCGGCACGCGGGTCGTCGGCCGGACGCTCCATCGGGCAGGTCGCATATTTGTATTTCATGACGAGTTTCGCGTTCTGCGGGCGGCACGGAGCGGCACTGCCGTTGACCGTGATCAGGACCGGCAGCGGGACCTGGACGGTCTCGGCGCCGCCGTCGATATGGCGGCGTACGGTAGCGACGCCGTCCTCGATGCCCAGGATGTCCTCGGCATAGGTCACCTGGTTGAGACCCAGCTTCTGGGCCACCTGAGGACCTACCTGCGCGGTATCGCCGTCGATGGCCTGGCGGCCGCCGAGCACGATGTCCACGTCGCCGATCTTCTTGATGGCGGTGGCGAGGGCGTAGGATGTCGCGAGGGTGTCCGCGCCGGCGAAGAGGCGGTCGGTCAGCAACCAGCCGGTATCAGCGCCGCGGTAGAGGCTCTGGCGTATGATTTCCCCGGCACGGGGCGGGCCCATGGTCAGCACGCCGACGGTCGAACCGGGATTCTGCTCTTTCAGTCTGAGCGCCTGCTCAAGGGCGTTCAGGTCATCGGGGTTGAAGATGGCCGGGAGCGCGGCACGGTTGACCGTACCTTCGGGCGTCATGGCATCCTTCCCCACGTTCCGGGTGTCCGGCACCTGTTTGGCCAGGACAACAATTTTCAAACTCATATCGTTTGGTTTTAGAATATTACGTCTTTTCCAAAGCGCCGGCCGGATACAAAAAATTTGCAAGCCGGACAACGTATCCAACTTGCAAATTTATAGATTTTTTTCGTAGTATCCAAAATACCGCCTAGTAGCGGTTCAGCGGACGGCCGGAGGTCATCATGTGGACCTTGCGGACGACTTCGTCGATGACGGCCTTGTGGGCGTCACGCTCCGCCAACTGCTCCGCCGTGGGCTCCTTGGCCGTCAGGGCGGCGAAATGGGCGGATGCGGAAGCGAGGACGGTGTCGATCAGGTCGACGATGTCGACCATGTCCTTCTCCACGAAACCGCGGGAGGTGATCGCCGGGGTGCCGATGCGCAGACCGCTGGTCTGGAAGGCGCTGCGGCTGTCGAACGGGACCATGTTCTTATTGACCGTGATGTCGGCGCGGACCAGTTCCTTCTCGGCGACGCGGCCGGTCAGGTCCGGGAACTTCGTACGGAGGTCGATCAGCATGAGGTGGTTGTCCGTGCCGCCGGAGATGACCTTGTAGCCGCGGGCGATGAACTCGTCGCACATCGTCTTGGCGTTGGACATCACCTGCTGCTGGTACTGGACGAATTCCGGCTGCATGGCTTCGTAGAAGGCGACGGCCTTCGCGGCGATGACATGCTCGAGCGGACCGCCCTGGATGCCCGGGAAGACGCTGGAATTGAGGATGGCGCTCATCTTCTTGATCTCGCCCTTCGGGGTGGTGAGGCCCCACGGGTTGTCGAAGTCCTTGCCCAGGAGGATGATGCCGCCGCGCGGACCGCGGAGGGTCTTGTGGGTCGTGGAGGTCACGATATGGGCATATTTCACAGGATTCTTGAGCAGACCGGCGGCGATCAGGCCGGCGGTGTGGGCCATGTCGATCCAGAGCAGGGCGCCGACCTTGTCGGCAATGGCGCGCATGCGCTCATAGTCCCATTCGCGGGAATAGGCGGAGGCGCCGCCGATGATCAGTTTCGGCTTGCATTCGAGGGCCTTGCGCTCCATCTCGTCGTAGTCGACGCGACCGGTTTCGGGATTGAGGCCGTAGGGTACCGGATGGTAAAGCATGCCGGAGGCATTGACCGGAGAGCCGTGGGTCAGATGGCCGCCCATGGAAAGGTCCAGGCCCATGAAGGTGTCGCCCGGCTTGAGGCAGGCCATGATGACGGCCATGTTGGCCTGGGCGCCGGAGTGCGGCTGGACATTGGCATATTCCGCATCGTAAATCTTGCAGAGACGGTCGATGGCCAGCTGCTCGATCTGGTCGACGACCTCGCAGCCTCCGTAATAGCGCTTGCCCGGATAACCTTCCGCATATTTGTTGGTGCAGATGGAGCCCATGGCTTCCATCACCTGGTCGGTGACATAGTTCTCGGAGGCGATGAGTTCGAGACCGGAGGATTGTCTCTCCCGCTCTTTCTTGATCAAGTCGAAAATTTGGAGATCCTGTTTCATAGTTATTGTTTCAGCATTTTTATGTTTATCGTTGCTTCTCAGCCTTTCTGCACGAAAGCGGCGCGGAAAGACTGACAAATATACGAAAAAAATCTACCTTTGCATCTCCAAGGAATATAAAAGTATGAGAGACCGCAAACTTTTGAACATCGAACTGGGACGCGTCAGCGCACAGCAATACAAAGAGCTCCCGGAATCCGGCCTGACCGTCGTGCTGGACAATGTCCGCAGCGCCCACAATGTCGGTTCCGCCTTCCGCAGCAGCGATTCCTTCAAAGTAGACAAGATATGGCTCTGCGGCATCAGCGCCGTCCCCCCGTCCGCCGAGATCCACAAGTCGGCCCTCGGGGCGGAAGACAGCGTCGCCTGGGAACATGCCGACGACACCCTGGAGGCCGTCCGCATCCTCCGGGAGCAAGGCTACACCGTCGTCAGCGTCGAACAGACCGTGCGGTCCGTCTCGCTCGATGCTTTCCGGCCGGAGCCCGGCAGGAAATATGCCCTCATTTTCGGCAACGAAGTCGACGGCGTCCGCCAGGATGTCGTCGACGCCTCGGACTTCTCCCTGGAAATCCCCCAGTTCGGCACCAAGCACTCCCTCAACGTCTCCGTTTCGGTCGGCGTCGTGCTCTGGCATTTCCGGCTGCTGCGCTGACCCCGACTCCAGATAATCGCGGCCCGAGGCTTTTCAAATGAATATTTTTTCCTATCTTTGAAAGGCTGGAAGCATCTTCCCGGATTATAACACAAACTGACGCATATGAAACCCCTGAACCTTCTCGGAGCGGCATGCCTCTCCCTCCTGGCCGTCCTTACGGCAGGAACTCCGTCTTTCGCCCAGCAGCAACGCGACCCGTACATCGAAGCGCAATTGCAGCAGAAGCGGGCACGGGCGGCGACCAACACGCATTCTTACGAATTCCTTCCCACCCATGACACGCCGGCGCCGAAAGGCTACAAACCGGTCTACATCAGCCACTACGGCCGCCACGGTTCCCGTTCCAACTGGGGCGCACAGGGATACCTGCGGGTCATCGACGCCCTGCAGCAGGCCAAGGACCAGGGGATCCTTTCCGCCGACGGCGAGGTCTTCCTGCGCGAGTCCCGTGAGATCTACAACCAGCACAACGGCATGGACGGCCGCCTGACCCAGCGCGGCGTCGACGAGCACCGGATGCTGGCCGAGCGGATGTATGCCCGCTATCCCGGCGTCTTCAAGAAGCAGTCCAAGAAGATCCGCGCCATCTCCAGCACCGTGCCCCGGTGCCTGGTCAGCATGGTGGGCTTCACGGACCGGCTGACCGAACTCCAGAAAGACCTCGACATCCGCTGGGATACCGGCGAGACCTACATGCTCTATATCAACAATGCGGCCCCGGATACCGTCAACAAGGTATCCCGCCGGCTGCTGGGCCAGTTGTCCCGGGATTACCAGCCGGATACGGTCACATTCCTCCAGCGGATGTTCACGGACCCGGCCAAGGCCCGGAAGATCACCGGCGACGCCGCCCGCTTCCAGAGTGCCGCCCTGCAGATCGCCTGCATGGGAGAATCCTTCCAGGTCGACGACGACATGTACCGGTTCTTCCCGTTCGACGCCGTATACCAGGCCTATGAAAACAGCGCCCTGTCGCTGTACCTGCAGCACTGCAACTCCGTCGAGATCGGCAAGGAAGCCGTCTCCATCGCCAAGCCGCTCGTCGAGGACATCGTCAACAAGGCGGACGCCGCACTCGCCGATGGCCAGTGGGCCGCCGACCTGCGGTTCGGTCATGATTTCCCGATCCTCACGCTCTTCGGCTATCTCGGCCTGGAAGGCGCCGGTGACCGGCTGACCCTGCAGGAGGCCCGGTACAAATGGTTCGCGACCGACCATGTTCCTTTCGCCGCCAACCTGCAGATGATCTTCTACCGCAACAAGGAAGGAAAGGTGCTCGTCAAGTTCCTGGTCAATGAGAAGGAGACCCTGCTGCGCGGCCTCAAGCCGGTCAGCGGTCCGTACTATGACTGGGAGACCTTCAAGAAGAATACGGAAGGCTATCTCCGGTAAGTTTCATTCCCAATCGACTCTCTCATGAAAAAATTCGCACTCACCCTGCTGGCTGCGGCCCTGACCCTGCCGGCCCTCGCCCAGACCTGGAATGTCGAAGAAATCCTGCGGGCCGACCGCAACAAACTCGCCGGATGTGAAGGTCCTTACCGCTTCGACGCCCCGGCCCTGACACCGGCGCCGAAGGGATATGTTCCCTTCTACATCAGCCACTACGGCCGCCACGGCTCCCGCTACGCCTGGAACGCCGGGACCTACTCGACGATCGGGAACATGCTGGAAGAAGCCAAGAAGGCCAACGCCCTGACCCCGCGCGGCGAACAGTTGTACAAGGATTTCATGGAGTTCGTCACGGTCCCCCAGATCAATTACGGCGACCTCTCCGACCTGGGGTATGAGCAGCACCGCCAGATCGCCCGGATCATGGCAGAATCCTTCCCGGAAGTCTTCGCCGCCGGCGGCGAGGTGTTTGCCCGTTCCTCCACGTCGCAGCGCGCCATCGTCAGCATGAACGCCTTTACGGTCAGTCTTCAGCAGGCGGCGCCCAAGGTCCATGTCACCACGAACTCCCGCGCCACGAATATGGTCATCGTCAATGCGGCTTCTGCGAACCGGGCGATTGCCAAACGTTACCAGGGCACCACGAAGACGCCTGAAAGCCTGGCGGACTTCAAGGCCCGGAAGATCGATTACGACGGCATTCTCGACAAGCTTTTCAGCGACCGCAGTTTCCTGGAAGAAGTCGGCGGAAGGACCCAGTTCCTTTCCGAACTCTTCACCCTCTGGGCCGGTTACCACAATTACTCGGACAGCAATTTCCTCGAGGACATCTTCACCGTGGATCAGCAGCTCGCTTTCTGGGAGATTGAGAATTACTCCTGCTACCTCAGCCATGCCGGCCAGCGGTACACGCAGATTTCCTTGCTGCAGGACATCATCGACTACGCCCAGGCGGCCATCGCGGGCGAAGGTCACGTCGGAGATTTCCGCTTCGGCCACGACACGGTCATGAACGCCTTCTATGCGCTCCTGAACATCAATGGCGCCGGCTTCGAGCCGGACAAGGTCGAGGACCTCAAGTACTGGTTCCAGAACTACAACACCCCGATGGCGGCGACGGTGCAGTTCGTTCTCTACCGGGCCAAGAAGAACCCGGAGAAGAATCCGGAGATCCTCTTCAAGCTCCTGCACAACGGCGCCGAGGTTTCCCTGCCGCAGATCCAGCCCGTAGACGGGCCGTACTACCGCTGGGCCGACTTCACTGCCTGGGCCCGGCAGCTCATGGCGGAGCATCCGCTCCTCCCTGCCGCCCCCGCCGGTGCCGCTGCCGGCGCGGCGGCCCGCCGCCCTTAGGCGTACCCATTCCAAGAACGTTCTATACCGGACCGTACGTTTTCACAGTGCGGCCCGGTTTTTTGCAGGGCTTTAGGCGTCTCGTAGACAAAGCCTGGTTGCACTCGCACTTTCGGGCATTTTTGCGAGTGTAAGGGCACTTCATTGGTGTGGATTGCACTTGCGATTTTGGGCGTTTTTGCGAGTGCAAGGGCACTTGGTGTGGATTGCACTCGCACTTTCGGGCATTTTTGCGAGTGCAAGGGCACTTGGTGTGGATTGCACTCGCATTTTCGGGCATTTTTGCGAGTGCGATTAGTCAATGGGGGAATATGGAGGACGCCGCCGGAGGATACGGGGGTCGGCCGAAGGGTGGCGGCCCGCCGGACGGCGTAGCCGCCCGCGGCTCCGTGAGCGGGAGGGGCCCACGAGCGTAGCGAAGTGGGAGGGATAGCCCCGAAGGGGCGTACCGCTCCGGCGGGCTGTCGCCGGAGGCAGACCAGGCGCCGGGAGTGGCAGACTGCTGCCGGGGGCAGACTGGCGCTGAGCTTTGAGGTGACAGGGCAACAGTGCCTTAGGGGCGGCAGGGGCGGAGGGTAAAGCGGAAGGTGCGCTCCTGTGCGGGAATCATGTACTGCTGAAGCGGCATGGCGCCCCAGGAGTTGGTGCCGCCGACGCCCATCTGGGCCGCCTCGAAATGGACAAAGGTCTCGCCGCGGCTGCGGTCGTTCTCATAGGCCAGGGCCTTGAGTTCGAGCGAATGCTGCGGGTTGCCGGCCTGCGTGTTGGTCGGGTTCGGTCGCGGCAGCGGATCCGGGAGGGAGCAGTCGAGCACCTGACGGCTCAGCGGCAGGGCGGAACCGGAGAAGCGGTCCTCCGCCGTGATCTCCAGTCCGGCGCCGGAGGGATCCAGCATCCGGAGCCAGCGCAGGTCGGAATGCGTACCGGACTCCTGAGAACGGGCATAGCCGTAGTGGTACTGATCGTTCACAGACTGGATATACCGTCCCACCAGGGCGGAAGACTTGCGGTCCGCATAATTCTCCCATGGGCCGAGCCCATAGAAATCGACCGTGGAGAAGTCTCCCGGCATCGCGAATTCCAGGCCGAAACGGAACATCGGCGGCATTTTGGACAGTTCGCCGGCATCCTCCAGGGAAAGCAAGCCTTCCATGGCCCCATCCTCCCCGGCGATCCGGTATTCGACCTTTACGCGGGCACCGTCGAACGGTTTATAGACGGCGACGGCATGGAAGCCGTCATCCGCGGCGGTGACCATAAAGGATTCCACCTTCCAGTCCGGATACTGCCAGACTGCGTAACGCTTGTGGAGTCCGGCACCCATGTCATTCTCGATCGGGGCACGGCCGAAGCACGGCATCAGCGGCTCGGAAAGCAGTTCCTTGCCGCCGACCGTCCAGCTTGTCAAAGCCCCCTTCAGGCCGTCGAACACGACGTTCCACTCGGGACCGGCAATTTCATACCGGAAACCGTCCTGGCGGAGTTCCGCCTGCGGGCGGACGGACGGGAGCGGGGCCGGAGCCCCGGCGGAAGCCAGGCAGAACTGGTCATAGGCGACCTGCTCGCCGGCGTCCAGCAGGCCGTCGGCAGCCTTGAGTTCATAGCGGACAGTCAGGTACACGTCGCCGGCAGCCGCCGCCGGATGGACAGCATCCAGGGTCACAGCCGCACTGGCGCCAGCCGGGACGTCCAGCCGTTCGACCTGTCCGCTCCGGACAGCCCGTCCGTCCTGCTCGAGGGTCCAGACCATCCTGTAACCGGAGAGATCCTTGAAGAAATTCTCATTCCGGACCCGCACCCGGACAGGACCGGAAGTGCTTTCCAGCGTCGTCCAGATGTTCTGGTACTGGTAGCGGACCTCATAGGCATGCGGATGCAGGCTGCGGTCCGCCGCGATGATGCCGTTGCAGTTGAAGGAACCGTCGGAGGCATCGTAGTCATTGAAGTCTCCGCCGAACGCGAAGATATGGTCCGTACCGTATTTCTGGGGATCGACCGGCCAGCGGATGGCCTGGTCGACGAAATCCCAGATATAGCCGCCCTGGTACTGCGGCTCCTTGCGGATCAGGTCCCAATATTCCTTGAAATTACCCATCGAGTTGCCCATCGCATGGGAATACTCGCACTGGATCAGCGGTTTGGAAGGATTCGACGCCAGATAACGGGCGCAGCCGTCGACGGACAGGTACATCGGGCAGTAGATATCGCTCTTGCCGTCCACGCCGGCGCGTTCATAATGGACGGGACGGGAAGGGTCATATGCCTTGATCCAGTCATAACAGGCTTCGAAGTTCGGCCCGTAGCCGGCCTCATTGCCGAGGCTCCAGACGACGACGCTGGGATGGTTGAAATCCCGGCGGACCATCCGCTGGTCCCGGACCAGGTGGGCGGCCTTGTAATCGTCCCGCAGCGCCAGGGTCGCCGGACCGTAGCCGATTCCGTGGGACTCGATGTTGCCTTCGTCCGTCACATAGATGCCATAGCGGTCGCAGAGGGCATACCAACGCGGATCGTTCGGATAGTGGGAAGTACGAACCGCATTGATGTTCAACTGCTTCATGATCTTGATATCCCGGATCATCTCCGCCTCGGAGACGACATATCCGCCGGTCGGACTGAGTTCATGCCGGTCGGCGCCCTTGATCAGCACCGGCTGGCCGTTGACCAGGAACTGGCCGCCGCGGATCTCCACCGTACGGAAACCGAACGGGATGGAAGCGGACTCATAGACGGCGCCGTTCTTGTCGATGGCCTTGACATGCAGCATATAAAGATTCGGGGTCTCCGCACTCCAGAGCGCCGGCGACGCCACCTGCGCCTGTCCGCGGACAAGGTTCCAGCCATATTCCGAAACCTCGGCCCGGCGGGTGACCGGCATGGACAGCGAGGCCACCTCCCGGCCGGCCGCATCCGTCACCCGGGCTTCGACGCCGAAGACGCCGGGGGTCGTCGCGACGGTCAGGGACAGGTTGCCGTCCATGTCCGCCAGGATGTGGACATCCTCGATCCGGCGCGGCTCGCGCGTGTAGACGCTCACGCCCCGGGCGATGCCCGTGAAACGCCAGAAATCCTGGTCCTCCAGATAAGTGCCGTCGCACCAGCGCATGACCTCGAGGGCGATCGTATTCTCCCCTGCCCGGACATGTTTCGTGATGTCGAACCGGGCTTCCAGCTTGCTGTCTTCGCTGTAACCGACTTCCTTCCCGTTGATCCAGACCCGGACGTTGGACGTCGCGGATCCGATGCTCAGGCAGATCTGCTTGCCAATCCAGCTTTTATCGACCTGGAATGTCCGGCGGTACTGGCCGACATAGTTCTTCTCGGTCGGGACCTCCGGCGGATTGCTCCGGAAATGACCGCGCCAGGCATAGCCGATGTTGACATACAGGGGTTCGCCGTACCCATTGAGTTCCAGCATGCCGGGAACCGGGATCGTTCCCCAGTCCGCATCGGCGAAACCGACAGCCTCGAAACCCGCCGTCCGTTCGTCCGGGGTCGGCGCGAAATGGAATTTCCAGGTGCCGTCCAGGCTGAGGGTTTGCTGCTGGTCGGTGGCAAAGGTCGCCGTCATCGGCATCCGGTTGCGCTCATACACGCCCGGATCCTGCCAGTCCTGCAGGGCCGGCATGGCAAGGGCAAGGATAAAAGTCAGGATCTGGATCATATCATTTCAATGTCTGCGGTCGGAAGCCAGCCCTGGCGTCCGTCCGAAAGTTCAATGTTGCTGTAATCCCCGACCTGGTCCAGGATGCGGACCTTCGTGCCCTCATGCAGGACGAAAAGGTCCTTGGCGGCCGTGCCGCCGGACGGGGAACTCTTGACGGAAGACACCGGGCGCATGACGATCGCGCTGTCTGCCCGGAAGTAATCGCGGCTCTGCCAGCGGGCGAAGGAAAGGCAGCCTGCAAAGAGCAGGGCCAGGACGATCGCGCTGAAGAAACCGGTCCGGCGGGCAGCCGGAGAGGCTCCCAGCAGATACAGCAGGAACATCGCCAGGGCGCCGGCGAGCAGGAGCAGGGAGAGGACGGCCCAGGTATTGGAACCGAGGGCATAGCAGACGTTCCGCATCCAGGCTTTCAGGAAAAACTCCGGGATGACGTCGATCTTGTCCTGGATCCGGCCGTTGGCGAAGGCCAGGTTGAAACGGGCGTCGTCGAAGGACGGATCCAGTTTCAGGGCCCGCTCATAGTTCAGGATCGCCACAGGCAGTTCCCCGGCCTGGTAGGCGGCGTTGCCGATGTTGTAATAGACAGCGGCGGATTCGACGCCGGAGGCGCTGAGTTCTTCGAACGAGCGGAGCGCGTCGGTCCACCGGCCGTCCTGATAGGCGGCCGTGCCGGCATTCCACAGGGAATCCGCGTAGGCGTCGGCGGCGCGGGCGCCGGTGGCCGGAACGGCCAGGAGCAGGAGGGCCAGGAGGGCGGCTCCCGAAGCGGAAGGTTTGCGTTTCATGCTGGCTTCAATGGAGGAAATGACATCGACGGCGGTTTCATAGTGTCCGCTCATGCCTTCCGGGCCGGCGGACGGGGCATAACGGGCGAATTCGCAGGCATCCAGCAGGGCGGTGAACCGCTCCGTCAGTTCCTGGCCCACGCCCTGTTCTTCCAGCCGGGCGGCGATGTTGTCGCGGCTCAGGTCCTCGACCTGCATGCCGAGTTTGTCGGAGACAAAGCCCAGCAGCGCCCGGTGCAATTCTTCATAGAAAGCCGTCTGGAGCCCCTTGTCCAGGAATTCCTTGGAGAGTTTGAGCCGTTTCATGGCCATCTTGGCGGCGCCGCGGTTGCGGGTGCCGGCGACATCGGCCCGGCGGGCGGCCATGCCGCGGAGTGCGGCATACAAGCCGGCTGCGGTGGCCAGCAGGAGCACCAGCAGGATCCAGTAGGCGGGACGTGCGACCAGGAAACCGGGACGCGTCTTCAACGCCGGCTTGCGGGTCTGGATGAACCGGATGTCCTCGCCCAGGGTCCGCACATCCTTGCGGTCCAGGGTCGGCAGGGCGCTGGCTGAGCCGGAAGAGGCGGAAGCAGTTCCGCGGGCGACGCGGATCTCCATCGGCGCGGAAGTCAGGGTCTCGTACCGGCCGGCATTGATATCGTAATAACTGTATTCGACCGGCTCGATGGTGAAGTCGCCATGGCTGCGCGGAATGAACGGATACTCGAAAGTCTTGCTGCCGGAAGTGCCGCCCGTGGAGCGGTCCGTGTTCTCGACCGCCTTGACATCATACACTTCGAAATCGGACGGGAACCGGACCTGGGGCGCCTGGAGCAGGGCGACGTTGCCCTTGCCGCTGACTGTGATCAGCAGCGATGCCGCGTCATGGGTCTTCAGGGAATCCTTGCTCAGGCGGGCAGTCATGGTATAGGTTCCGACACCGCCGCCGAACGACGCAGGGGCGCCGGCGGGAAGGTTCCGGACGGTCACGGAGGCGGCCGGAGCGGTCACGCGCTTGCGGACCCGCCGGACGTTGTCCTCAAAGAAATCGTCAAAAATGCTGTTGGAGCGGCTCTGGATCCGGAAACGGACCAGGCAGACCAGTTCGGAAGGATCGATGGTCAGGCTGCCGGCCTGCTGCGGGATGAGCACCCAGCGGCGCAGCACGGCGCTGTTGTAGATCTCGTCCCCGACCATCTCGCGGGTGAAATTGATGTTGGTGGGCGTCTCCACCTCCTGGCTCCAGAATCCGTTGAACGTCGGGAAGCGGACATCTTCGAAGCCCTCGATGTCGACCCGCTGGTAAATCTTCAAGGTCGCCGTGACAGGCTCCCCGATCACGACGTTGTTGCGGCTGAGGGTCAGGCGCATGAACAGATCGTCATCCGATATGTTCCCGGTCTGCTGCCGGGCGGAAGGCTGGTCCTGGGAAGAGGAACCCTGGCCGGAAGAACGGCCGGACGAGGCGCCGCCCGCCGCCACCTCGACGGAGGCGGAGCGGGAAGTGACCTGCTTGCCGTCAATCGTGGCCGTGGCGGCCGGCAGGTTGAACTTGCCGGCCCGCAGCGGTGAAAGGATATACGTATAGGTAAACTGGGACGTCTTCGTCCGTTTGCCGTTGATGATGGTAATGCTGGTCGAGGAGCCGCTCTGCGGACCCCAGACGAGCTGGAAGTCCTCCCCTGGCTGCCAGGAGAAGTCGGAAGGACGGCTCTCCCCTTCGATGATGAAGGTGACATTGAACTGCTCGTCGAGGCCGACGAGGTTCTGTACATCCACGCGAATCGGCGTCTGGGCCCAGAGGGCCGCGGACGCCAACATACCGATCAATATCGTCAATATCTTTTTCATACGCTACCAATTCTTTTCCTTCTGCCGCGCCTTCGCGGCCGCAGCTTCCGCTTTCTGGACCTTGTCCTGCGTCTCCTTTTCCTTGGCCTGGATGGCCTGGAGCATCTGCTGGGCCTGCTGCGGGGAGATCTTCACCGGCTGCTGCCCGTTCTGCTGATTCTGGTTCTGGTTCTGCTGATCCTGATTCTGCTGGTTCTGGTCCTGGTTCTGATCTTGATTCTGATTCTGGTCCTGATTCTGGTTCTGGTCATTCTGGCCGCCACCGCCTTCCTGGTCCTGCTGCATCAACTTGGCATAGGCGAGGTTTTCCTTCGCCTCCATGTCATCGGGATGACGCAGGAGCACCTGCATGAACGCCTGGATGGCGCCCTGCCAGTCCTGGGCGGCCAGGGCGCAGTCGCCGAGGTTGAAATAATAATCCGCCGCATGCGGGGACACCGGGGCCGCGCCGGCAATCTTCTGCAGCCGGGCGGTCGCTTCCTGGATGTTCTCCTGCCGGTACAGCGTATTGGCCAGGTTGTAATTGGCGGCGAAGGATGTCGAATCCTTGACCAGGGCCTTGCGGTAACTGATATCCGCCTCCTGGTACTCGCCGCGCCGGAATTCCCGGTTGCCGCGGCGCACCTCCCGCTTGTCTGTCTGGGCGGAAGCCGCCACGGACAGGAACAGGGCCAGCGCCGGTATGATACAACGCAAATATCTCATCGTTCTTCAAACAACTTTCTCTTCGGACGGCGGCTGCCGACCAGCATCTCCAACACGAACAGCGCCAGGGCGATTCCGAAGAAGTACATATACTGTTCGTCGTATTCCTCGAACACGACCGAATTGAATTCTTCCGCTTCCATCTTGCGGATGTCGTCGATGATCGGGTTCAGGCCGAACTCCTCATTGCCGGCATGGACATAGGCTCCGCCGCCCGCATGGGCGATCTCCTTGAGGGCGTCCTCGTCCAGGCGCGTCACGACGATCTCCCCGTTCCGGTCCCGGAGCAGTTCCCCGCCCATCGGAATCGGCTGTCCTTCCGCCGAACCGACACCGATCGTATAGACCCGGATGCCCATCCCGGCCGCAGTCCGCGCGGCTTCGACGGGATCGTCCTCATGGTTCTCGCCGTCGGTGATCACGATGATCGCCCGGCTCTTCTCGCTTTCGGCGCTGAACCCCTTGACCGCCGTCAGGATGGCCTCGCCGATGGCCGTACCCTGGACGGGGACGGACTCGGTCGAGATGCTGTTCATGAACATCTTGGCGGAAACATAGTCCGTCGTGATCGGCAACTGGACGAACGAGGTTCCCGCGAACACGATCAGTCCGATCCGGTCCTGCTGGAGTTTGTCCACGATGCGGGAAATCGCCAGTTTGGCACGCTCCAGCCGGTTCGGGGAATAATCTTCGGCCAGCATGGAATTGGACACGTCGAGCACGATCATGACCTCGGCGCCCTTGGTCTTCCGCTCGCTCAGTTTGGCACCGATCTGCGGCCGGGCCAGTCCCAGCACGAAGAACAGGAACGCCAGGCTGAAGAGGATGACGCGGATCCAGCCTTTGCTGCCGGACCACGACGGCATCAGTTCGCGGACAAGTTGCTCGTCCCCGAACTTGCGGATCCGGTGCAGGCGCAGGCGGCGCGTCACGCCGTATGCCACCGGGAACAGCGGCACAAGCAGGAGCAGCCAGAGATACTGGTATTGTGAGAACAGGTAAATCATTACGGCAACCTCCGGATCAAAAGTTTGACAAGCAGTTCCGCCAGCAGGAGCAGCAGGGCCGCCAGGGCGTATTTGGGGAAGAGTTCCTTGTAGACCGGGAAACTGTCCACGGTCGTGCGGGCTTTCTCCATCTTGTTGATTTCCGCGTAGATTTCGGCGAGCTTGGTATTGTCCGTGGCCCGGAAATACCGGCCGCCCGTCGCGTCGGCAATCTGTTTGAGCAGGTCTTCATCGATCTCGACCTGCATGTCCTGCAACTGGATGCCGAAAGGCGTCAGCACCGGGTAGGGCGCTACGCCGTTGGCACCGACGCCGATGGTGTAGACGCGGATGCCGTAGGTCTTCGCGATCTCGGCCGCCGTCTCGGGGGCGATCTCGCCCCGGTTGTTGACACCGTCGGTCAGCAGGATGACCACCCGGCTCTTCGCATCGGAATCCTTCATGCGGGCGACCGCCGTAGCCAGGCCGTTGCCGATCGCCGTTCCGTCCTCGATAAGGCCGGTCTCGATGTCCTTCATCAGGTTGATCAGGGTGGCGCGGTCCGTCGTCAGCGGGCACTGCGTATAACTCTCGCCGGCGAAGACGACGATGCCCATGCGGTCGGAGACGCGCTGGCCGATGAACTCGATGGCGATGTCCTTGGCGGCGCTGATGCGGTCCGGCTTGAAATCACGGGCGAGCATGGAAGTCGAGACGTCCATCGCCAGCACGATGTCGATGCCTTCCGTGTCGATCTTCTCCATTTCCGTCGACGAGCGCGGACGGGCCAGACAGATGATGATCAGCACGAGGGCGGCCTCGCGCAGGGCGAAGGGCAGGTGCCGGAGGACGGACAGGACGGTGCCGCCGCCGGCTTTCCAGGGCGTGACGGTCGAGGCGCGCAGGTGCGGCCGGCGGCCCGCCAGCTCCAGGTACAGGTAATGCAGCAGGAGCAGGACCGGGACGGCAAGGAGCCAGAGAAGATAAGGATACTCAAAGAACATGGTCGGCCTCCTCGTCTATTTCAGTCTGGTACGTGCTCGTCACGAACCGCACGGCAGCCGGGACGACTTTCGCGTTGTCCTCGTCCGGGACGGTCAGTTTGGCGAATTTCACGAAATCGGACACTTCGAACAACTGCTTCATTTCGTCGTACAGGTCTTTCGGGATGTCCGTCTGTTTCAGGTCATCGAAAATCTCGGCGGTCGTCCGCTCGAGGGCGGAGACGCCGTAGCGGTCCGCCATGTACTCGCGCAAGGCGTCGGTCACGCCGGAATAGAAGGCTTTCTGCTTCTCCGGGGCCCAGTACTGGCTGCCCCGGTAGCGGTCGAGCTTGCGCAGCGCAACGATGTGGGCCGGGTCTTTCGGCCGGTCTTCCGCCGATCCGCGACGGCGGTACTGCCGGATCAGGCAGACGGCCAGGACGGTCAGCAGGAAGGCGAGCTGGATGCCGAAGATGTACGGCAGCACTTCGCGCAGGGTCAGCGGATACCGGATCTGGGGCCGGATGTCATGGGGCTGGTATGTCTCCGGATCGACGGGCAGGGTCCGCACGTCGAGGACCTTCGGGATGAAATATACGGTGTCCGGTGCCGCGCCCGGGGTCATAGTCACGATCCCGAGCGGAGGCAGTTCATACAGGCCCTGGTCGAAAGACGTGATGACGATCGAGGCTTCCAGGTCCATGTGCCCGTCCTTGGTCAGGGTCGTGTCGACGACCCAGTTCCGAACGAGCAGGACGCTGTCCCGCAGGCCCTTCTCCGAGAAGTCCGGGAGGGCGAACCGGGTGCCGGCAGCCAGGTTTTCCAGCCGGAATCCGTACTGGAGCTGGTCGCCGATGAGGATCGAATCCCGTTCCTGCAGCTGGCGCAGGAACGAGCCGTCCCGCAGGACCGGTTCCGGCCGGGCCGCATCCTGTGCGGGGGTCCGCAGGGCGGGCAGCAGGAGTCCCGCGATCAGGCAGATATGGATGAATGCTTTTTTCATAACCTATCTTTTCTGGAACAGGCCCATCAGGGCACGGACATAGTCCCCGTCCGTCGCGATGTCCACGCTGTCGACATGGTGCCGGAGCAGGAGTTTCTCCATGCGGGCATCGGTCCGGGAGAACCACTCGGCATAGGCGTCGCGGGTCCGGTGGCCGGAGGTGTTGATCCAGCGGCTCTCGCCGGTCTCGGCGTCCTTGACATGGACCAGGCCCACCGGCGGGAGGGTCCGCTCGCGCGGGTCATGGACCTTGATGACGGAAAGGTCATGGCGGCCGACGGCGACCTTGAGGGCATCCTCATACCGCGGCGCCCCTTCCGCATCGACATCCAGCATGTCGGACAGCACGAAGGCGGTGCATTTCTTCTTGATGGCGTTCGTCAGGTAGCGCAAGGCCTCCCCGATGTCCGTCCCGTCCGAGAGGGGTTCGTACTCGAGGACCTCGCGCAGGATATGCAGGAGGTGGCTGCGGCCTTTCTTGGGCGGAATGAACTTCTCCACCCGGTCGCTGAACAGCAGCGCCCCCACCTTGTCGTTGTTGAGGATGGCCGAGAAACTCAGTACGGCGGCGATCTCCGCGATCAGGTCCCGCTTCGTGCGGGCCTGCGTACCGAACAGGCCGGACCGGCTGATGTCCACGAGCAGGACCACCGTCAGTTCCCTCTCCTCCTCGAAGACCTTGACGTAAGGAGCGTGCATGCGCGCCGTGACATTCCAGTCCATGCTGCGCACGTCGTCCCCCCACTGGTACTCGCGCACCTCGCTGAAGGCCATACCCCTGCCCTTGAAGGCGGAATGGTACTGCCCCGCGAAGATCTGGTGCGAGAGCGCACGGGTCTTGATCTCTATCTTCCTGACTTTCTTCAGGAGGTCTGTCGTTGTCCGGGCCATTACGGAACCATTACGGCGTTGAGTACCTCGGAAATGATGTTTTCGGTCGTCACGTTCTCGGCCTCGGCCTCATAGGTCAGGCCGATGCGGTGGCGGAGCACCTCGGCCGATACGGCACGGACATCTTCGGGGATGACATAGCCGCGGCGCTTGATGAAGGCGTAGGCTTTCGCGGCCATGGCCAGGGAGATGCTGGCACGCGGGGAGGCGCCGTAGGCGATCAGGTCGCCCAGCCTGCCGAGGTTGTAGTCGGCCGGCGTACGGGTGGCGTAGACCAGATCCACGATATAGCGCTCGATCTTTTCGTCCATGTAGACTTCGCGGACGACGCTGCGGGCGCGGACGATGTCCTCCGGCTTGAGGATCGGGGTGGCGTGCGGGAATTCCCCGCTGTTGTTCATCCGGATGATCAGCCGCTCTTCTTCCTTCTTCGGATAGTCGACGACGACCTTCAGCATGAAACGGTCGACCTGGGCTTCCGGCAGCGGATAGGTGCCTTCCTGCTCGATCGGGTTCTGGGTCGCCATGACCAGGAACGGCTCCGGCAGCTTGAAGGTCTTGTCCCCGATCGTCACCTGGCGCTCCTGCATGGCTTCAAGCAGGGCGGACTGGACTTTCGCGGGGCTTCGGTTGATTTCATCGGCCAGGACGAAATTGGCGAAAACCGGACCTTTGTGGACCTCGAACCCTTCGTTCTTCTGGGAATAGATCATGGTGCCGATGACATCGGCCGGCAGCAGGTCCGGCGTAAACTGAATGCGGCTGAACTTGGCGTCGACAGCCTGGGCCAACGTATTGATCGCGAGGGTCTTGGCCAGACCCGGAACACCTTCGAGCAGGATGTGTCCGTTCGCCAGGAGACCGATCAGCAGGTTCTCCACAAGGTGTTTCTGTCCGACGATGACCTTGCCCATCTCGATGGAGAGCAGGTCGACGAAGGAACTCTCCTGCTGGATGCGGTCGTTCAATTCTTTGATGTTGATGTCCATATTTTTCTTACATTTGCATTCGTTATGCGGTACAAGATCACACTCTCCTACGACGGAACATCGTTCAGCGGCTGGCAGATCCAGCCCAATGCTCCCTCCATCCAGGAAAGCCTCCAGCATGTGCTGGGCGTGCTCCTGAAGGAAGAAATCACGGTCACCGGAGCCGGCCGGACCGATGCGGGCGTCCACGCTGTAGGGTATGTCGCCCATTTCGACGGTCCGGAGGATCTTGACACCGCCGCGCTAGGCTGCAAAATAAATGCCATGCTGCCCCGGGGAATCATCGTGCACTGCATAGCAGTGGCCGCCCCGGATTTCCACGCCCGGTTCGACGCCGTGGAGCGCTCCTACAAATACTTCCTGCACCGCCGGCGGGATCCGTTCATGGAAACGTATTCATACCGATGCGGTTACAAGCTGGATGTGGCAGCCATGAACGAGGCCTGCCGGTACCTGCTCGGACGCCGGGATTTCAGTTGTTTCGAGAAAACGGGCGGCGCCAACAAAACGTCGGTCTGCGACGTGCGGTATGCGGCCTGGACGACCTATGTCCCGACCCATGTGGCGCAGCTGGGCTACCCCGCCCGGGAAGGCGATTACCTGGTCTTCGAGATCCGGGCCGACCGGTTCCTGCGGAACATGGTGCGGGCCGTCGTGGGGACCCTGCTGGAGATCGGCCGCGGCCGGCATGAGCCGTCCTGGATGGCCGATGTGCTGGCGTCCGGAGACCGCTGCACGGCCGGCGAATCCGTTCCGGGTCACGCCCTTTTCCTCAAGGAGGTCGATTATTGACCGTTTTTCCTCCCGGTGTACGGTTTTTGTAGGGGAAAATCCGATTTTTTCATTATTTTTGCAGATTGGAGAAAAAGGGTTTTCTCCATTGGATTTTGATTGTATAAACGTACGTAAAATATCATGTTGTTCCATCTTCTTCAGGCAGACACTCTCGGCGCAGCCGCTGAGGCTGTGCAGAACCTCGTCCCCGCCGCTGCCCCGGTGCAGCAGGAAATGTCTTATTCCCTTATCAGCATGGCCGCCAAGGGCGGCTGGCTCATGATCGTGCTGCTGATCCTCTCGATCATCGCGATCTACATCTTCGGCAAGAAATGGTGGATGATCCACAAGGCCGGCAACATCGACAAGAACTTCATGAAAGACATCCGCGACTACATCCATGAAGGCAAGATCAAGTCTGCCATCTCCCTGTGCGAGCAGTTCGACTCCCCGATCGCGCGCCTCGTCCAGAAGGGCATCGAGCGGCTCGGCCGTCCGCTGACGGACATCCAGACTGCCGTCGAGAACGTCGGCAACGCGGAAGTCGCACGCCTCGAGAAGGGTCTCCCGATCCTGGCGACCATCGCCGGCGGCGCCCCGATGATCGGTTTCCTCGGTACGGTCATCGGCATGGTCCAGGCCTTCTTCAACATGTCCCAGGCCGGCAACAACATCGACATCACCCTGCTCTCCAGCGGTATCTACACCGCCATGATCACCACGGTCGGCGGCCTCATCGTCGGTATCGTCGCCTACTTCGGCTACAACTACCTGACCTCCAACATCTCCGACCTTGTCTTCAAGATGGAGAGCGCGACGATCGATTTCATGGATCTCCTGCACGAACCGGCAGACAAAGCGTAGCATATGGCCATCAAGAGACACACCAAGATCCTGTCGGACATCGGGATGTCATCCATGACTGACCTGGTGTTCCTGCTGCTGATCTTTTTCCTCATTACGTCGACGCTCGTCAATCCGAACGCGCTGAAACTCCTGCTCCCGAAGAGCACGGGCCAGGTGTCCGCCAAGGCCACCGTCAGCGTCTCGATCAAGGACTGGCACGAGAACGACCTCTATACCTATCACATCAACGGCAACGAGACCCCGGTGCCCTTCACCCAGGTGGAAGACGAACTGGTCGGCCTGCTCCAGAGCGAGGAAGACCCGACCTTCTCCATCTATGCCGACGAGAGCGTGCCGGTCAAGGAAGTCGTCGCTGTCATGAACATCGCGAAACGGAACCACTACAAGGTCATCCTCGCCACATCACCGGAATAGACCATGGCTGATTACAGACAGGAAAGGAAGAAAACCGAACGCAGCGGAATCGTGACGGGCATCGCCGTCACGGCTGCGGCGCATGCGCTCCTGGCTGTATTCGGCGTCTTCTCGGGACTCAAGTACATCTATCCCCCGCCCCAGGAGCAGACGTTCCTCGTCGACTTCTCGGAGGTCGAGCCGGAGCAGGTCCGCCAGATCTTCAACGGGTCCCAGCCGCAGGCGGAGGAAATCGACCGCACCCGCGAGATCGAACTGGTCCAGCGGTCCGACGCCCAGCGGACGGGGACGAAACCCAACCAGGCGAAGGAAGCGACCATGGGAGACCAGGGCGACGTCGAGCAATATGAGCCGCCGAGAGAGAAACCGATTGACAACCGGGCCCTTTTCCATGCCGCCAACAACAAGACGGACAAGGATACCCTGGCCGCCCAGACCGCCTCGAAGATCAGCGAGAGCCTCAAGGCCGGCCATCCGCAGGGGAATACCAACGTCGGCAAGACCGACGGGTCCCCGAACGCCCACCTGCAGGGCCGCACCGTCCTCGGCACCCTGCCCCGCCCGTCCTACGCCGTCCAGAATTCCGGCATCGTCGTCGTGAAGATCTGGGTGGACCAGTACGGAACGGTCCAGAAAGCTGTTGCCGGACACGACGGAACGACCGTGACGGACAAGGACCTCTGGAACGCCGCCCGCAAGGCGGCCCTCGGCGCCCACTTCAACATGAGCGCGGACGCTCCCGCCCTCCAGGAAGGAACGATTACATACAAATTCAATCTTAAATAATACAAGCGTATACGCATTAACTTTTTAACAGCCCGTGAGGGTCCAATGACAATGGAAGAAAACAAGAAAGGCGGATTTTCCGCAGAAGGCAGGAAGCTCAGGCCGAGACGGCCGCGTGTTTCCTCTGAAAAAGTAGAGTACACCCCTTCCGAGAGAAGGAATTACGGCGAGCACCGCAGTTTCGGTGACCGCCCGCACAGGAACTATGAAAACGACGGCGAGCGCCGCAGTTACGGAGACCGCCCGCAGCGCAGCTTTGGCCATGACGGCGAGCGCCGCAGTTATGGCGACCGCCCGCAGCGCAGTTTCGGCCATGACGGCGAACGCCGTTCCTTCGGCCCGAAGAAGAGTTTCGGCGACCGCAAGCCTTCCTTCGGCCGCGGCGGCAAGCCGGGCTTCGGCAAGCAGGGCGGCTTCCGCAAGCCGCGCCGGGACGACGAGGCCGGCATCAACCGCATGATCAGCCGCAAGCCGCAGGTCTCCGAGATGCAGTTCTCCGACAATGACAACGTCCCGACCCCGATCCAGGAAGAGGTCCGCCTCAACAAGTTCATCGCCAATTCCGGCATCTGCAGCCGCCGCGAAGCCGACCTCCACATCCAGGCCGGCGTCGTGACTGTCAACGGCGAGGTGGTCACCGAACTGGGTACGAAGGTCAATGTCCTGAAAGACGAAGTCCGTTTCAACGGCGAGCGTCTCAAAGGCGAAAAGAAAGTATATATCGTCATGAACAAGCCGAAAGGCTATGTCACGACCGCCAGCGATCCGCATGCGGAGAAGACCGTCATGGACCTGCTCAAGGGATGCAGCGCCCGCGTCTTCCCGGTCGGCCGTCTCGACAAGAACACGACCGGCGTGCTGATGTTCACCAACGACGGCGACATCGCGGAGAAACTGACCCACCCGTCCTATGACAAGAAGAAGATCTACCAGGTCATCCTCGACCGTCCGGTCAGCCAGGAAGACTTCGAGAAGATCCTCGCAGGCGTCGAGCTGAACGACGGCCTCGTCCGTGCCGACGAACTCGAATACATCGATTCCACCGACCACAAGAAGATGGGCATCGAGATCCATTCCGGCAAGAACCGCATCGTCCGCCGCATCTTCGAATCCCTCGGCTACGACGTGCGCGCCCTCGACCGCGTCTACTTCGCAGGCCTGACCAAGAAGGGCCTGAAGAAGGGCGAATGGAGGTACCTGACCGCCGGCGAGGCCAATATCCTCAGGATGGGAGCCTACATGTAGTCATGGAGGGTAACGCAAACAAGAAACACAGGGCCGGATTTGTCAACATCATCGGCAACCCGAATGTGGGCAAATCCACCCTTATGAACGCCCTTGTGGGCGAAAAGCTGTCGATCGTGACAGCCAAGGCCCAGACCACCCGGCACCGGATCATGGGCATCGTCAACACGGACGACTACCAGATCGTCTATTCCGACACGCCGGGCATCCTCAAGCCGAACTACCGGCTGCAGCAGAACATGATGAAGTTCGTCGAAACCGCCATCGGGGACGCGGATATCATCCTGTATGTCACGGATGTCGTCGAAACGGCCGACAAGAACGGCGAATACATCGCCAAGCTTCGCCAGGTCGAGTGCCCGGTCGTGCTGGTCATCAACAAGATCGACCTGAGCGACCAGCCCAAGGTCCTGGAACTGATGGCCTGGTGGAAGGAGCAGCTGCCCAACGCGGAGATTTTCCCCGTTTCCGCCCAGGAAAAGTTCAACCTGGAGAATGTCTACGAGGCCATCGTCCGCAACCTGCCGGAATCCCCGGCCTGGTTCGACAAGGACGCCTTCACGGACAAGAACCTGCGTTTCTTCGCCTCGGAGATCATCCGGGAGAAGATCCTGCTGAACTATGACAAGGAGATTCCCTACTGCTGCGAAGTGGGCATCGAGGAATTCAAGGAAGGGGAAGAACGCTACGAGATCAGCGCGGTCATCTATGTCATGCGGGACAGCCAGAAAGGCATCCTGATCGGCAAGGGCGGCGCAGCGCTGAAACGTCTGGGGACCCAGGCGCGGATCGAAATGGAAGACTTCTTCCAGCGGAAGGTCTTCCTGCGCCTCTTCGTCAAGGTCGACGAAGACTGGCGCACCAGCCGCAAGGAACTGCGGCGCTTCGGTTACGAAGACTAGGACACGGATGCGGGCCCGGCCCGCCAACCAATAAAGAGAGGAAACAGACATGAGTGAAGAGTGGGATGACATCCAGCCCCAGGACGATGAACTGAACGAGGCCCCGTTGGACGAGAACACGGAGTCTTCCGGGAAATATGACAAGCTGCTGGGAGAAGACAGCCGCCGGTACAAACTGTCCGGCATGTTCAAGGACTGGTTCCTCGACTATTCCTCCTACGTCATCCTGCAGCGTGCCGTCCCGCACATCGTGGACGGTCTCAAGCCGGTCCAGCGCCGCGTGCTGCATACCATGTTCACGATGGACGACGGCCGCTACACCAAGGTCGCAAACATCGTGGGCCAGGCCATGCAGTACCACCCGCACGGCGACTCGTCCATCCTGGGCGCCCTGGTCACCATCGGCCAGAAAGGCCTGGCCGTGGACTGCCAGGGTAACTGGGGCAACATCCTGACCGGCGACAGCAACGCCGCGCCGCGTTACATCGAGGCCCGGCTGAGCAAGTTCGCCAAGGAAGTCATCTTCGATCCGAAACTCACCTCCTGGATGACCTCCTACGACGGCCGCAACCAGGAACCGGCGGAACTGCCGGTCCGCTTCCCGCTCCTGCTGGCACAGGGCACGGAAGGCATCGCGGTCGGCATGGCCTCCAAGATCCTCCCCCACAATTTCAACGAACTGCTCGACGCGTCGATCGCCATCCTCGAAGGCAAGCCGTACGAACTGTATCCGGACTTCCCGACCGGCGGTTTCGCCGACTGCTCGAAGTACATGGCCGGCAAGCGCGGCGGCACCGTCAAGGTCCGCGCCCGCATCGAGAAGATCGACAAGAACACCATCGCCATCACGGAGATCCCCTTCGGGAAGACCTCCCACATGATCATCGACTCTGTCCTGAAGGCCAAGGACAAAGGCAAGATCAAGATCAAGAAGATCGAGGACATGACCACGGACAAGGTCGACATCGTCATCCACCTGCCGAACGACGTGTCCCCGGACAAGACCATCGACGCCCTCTACGCCTTTACCGACTGCGAGACGACCATCGCACCGAACGCCTGCGTCATCGTCGACAACAAGCCGGCGTTCCTCAGCGTCAACGACATCCTCGAGTACGACACGGAGCACACCCGGCAGCTCCTGGGGCGCCAACTGGAGATCCGGCTCGGCGAACTGGAGAATGACTGGCACTACAACTCCCTCGAGAAAATCTTCTTCGAAAACCGCATCTACAAGGTGCTCGAACAGGACCAGAAGACCTGGGAGATCCAGCTGCAGGAAGTCTTTGCGGCGATGAAGGAGTACCAGCACCTGGTCCACCGCGAGATCACGATGGACGACATCCTCAAACTGGTCGAGAAACCGGTCCGCAAGATCTCCAAGTTCGACGTCAAGGCCGTCGACGAGAAGATCCGCGGCATCGAGGAACAGATGGCGGACATCAAGGACAAGCTGGCCCACCTGACCCGGTACACCATCGACTGGTTCAAGGGTCTCAAGAAGAAATACGGCAAGGATTTCCCGCGCCTGACCGAGATCACGAGTTTCGAGACGATCGCGGCGACCAAGGTCGTCAACAACAACGCAAAACTCTACGCCAACTACGAGGAAGGTTTCGTCGGCATCGGCCTGAAGCGCGACGATAACGGCACCTTCGTATGCGAATGCTCCGACCTGTCCGAGATCATCGTCATCGGAAAGGACGGCCATTACCGGGTCACGAAAGTCACCGACAAGGCCTTCTTCGGCAAGGACCTTCTTTATGTCGGCGTCTTCAACCGGGGCGACGCCCGGACGATCTACAACGTCATCTACCGCGACGGCAAGACCAGCGTCTACTACGCCAAGCGGTTCAACATCACGTCGATCACCCGTGACAAGGATTATGACATCACCCAGGGCAAGCCGGGATCGGTCATCACCTGGTTCACGGCCAACCACAACGGCGAGGCCGAGACGGTCAAGATCAGTTTCCGTCCGAAGCCGAAGTTGAAGAGGAACTTCCTCGAATACGATTTCTCCACCCTCGCGATCAAGGGCAAGGCGGCGCGCGGCAACCTGGTCAGCAAGAACAGCATCCAGCGCATCCAGCTCAAGAGCAAGGGCATCTCGACCATCAGCGGCAAGGATATCTGGTATGACGCCGATGTCCAGCGCCTCAACGAAGACGGCCGCGGCCTGCTCCTCGGCCAGTTCGGCGCGGAAGACAAGATCCTCGCCATCTTCAAGAACGGCACGTACTACACGACCTCGTACGACCTGAGCAACCGCTACCAGGGAGACGTCCTGCGGATCGAGAAACTGGACGAAAACCGGACGTACACGGCCCTGTACTGGGACGGAGCGGCGAAAGCATTCTACATCAAGCGGTTCAGTTTCGGCATCAGCGACAACACCCCGCTTTCCTTCATCTCGGACGCCCGGGGCAGTTACCTGGTCGCCATCGCGGATGACCTCCACCCGCAGGTTCTCGTCACCTTCGACGGAAAATACGAGCACCGCGAACCGGAAGTCATCGATGCCGAATCCTATATCGCGAAGAAGGGCCTCACGGCCAAGGGCAAGAAATGCCACCAGTACGACCTGAAGAAGGTCGAGTTCATCGAACCGCTCCACAAGCCGGAAGATGACCAGCCGGAAGAAGAGCCCCAGACTCCGATGCCGGACGAGGTTGAAATCGACAACGAAGGCGTCGAGGAAGTCGAAGAGGATCTCATCGACATCACTGAAGTCCCGGAAATCGAGCCGGAGCCGAAACCGAAGCCGGAACCGAAACCGGAGGAAAAACCCGAGCCGGCACCGAAGAAGAAAAAGCCCGGCAAGGGCGCCGTCGCGGGCGATATCATCGACCTGAGCCTGGATGACATTCCGGACGACGAACCGAACCTTTTCAACATGTAAGATACCGGAGAGAACCCTCCCCCTTCCGCCATGATCCTGACATTGACCGGCATGATGGGCTGCGGCAAGAGCAGCGTAGGCAAGGCGCTCGCCAAGCGGCTTGGCCGGCCGTTCCTGGACCTGGACGCCGTCATCGAAAAACGGTCCGGCCGCTCCATCCCCACCCTGTTCGCCGAAGAAGGAGAAGCCGCCTTCCGGCAGATGGAACGGGAAGCCCTGGAAGACCTGCTGTCCGTCACGGATCCCGGGGCCGGACTCATCCTCGCCTTGGGCGGAGGTACCCTGACGGACCCGGCCTGTGCCTCCCTCGTCCGCGAACGGACCTGCTGCCTATACCTGGAAACCTCCGCGGATACCCTGCTGCGCCGCCTGCAAAACCAGACGGAAGGCCGTCCCCTGCTGAGAACCGGGAATCCCGGAAAGCGGCTGACAGCCCTGCTGGCACAGCGGAGGCCGGTTTATGAAAGCACGGCGCACCATATCATCCCCACCGACGCAAGAACGGTTTCCGACTGTGTCAAAGCCATTGCCGCCCTCCTCCTCTCCCAGACGGAAAGCATCCCTGGAGTGGAATAATTTTTGCAGCAAAATCCACTAAATGAACGAACTTCCATATGACTAAACACAACGCCGTCAAGCAGGTCAACCTCGGAATGATTCCCCTGTCCGAGACCTCCGTCAATATCGGTCAGGACCTGTTCCTGGACGATAGTTTCTCGCAAGAGAGCATCGTTTCCCCTACGACGCAACTGGATGAAGAGGGGATGTTCCAGCTCCCGCTCCAGACCCCATACAAGCAAATGTTCATCCTCATGATCGTCTGCACGTACGGCAACATGCGCATCCGGCTGAACCTGCAGGACTACGACATAAAAGAACGGGACATCCTCCTGGTCTATCCCGGTGTCATCATCGACGGAGCCAAGGCGAAACCGGGCACGAAAGCGGCGGTCATGGCCTTCGCCGAAGACACCTTCTTCGAGGATGACAATGACGACAGCATCAAGCTCATCCGCAAGCACATGCTGCATCCCCACATGATCAACCTATTGCCCAGGCAGATGGACATACTGATTCCGATGTACAAGTTGATGCGGACGTTCTGTTCCTGCCCTTCTTTCGATTACAAGAAGGATGCGGCCGGCGGCTGCCTTCGGATCATGGCATCCGGCCTGGCCCACTGGATCAGCCATACCGAGGATATCCAGACAGCGGACAACCGCAGCCGGAACGAGCATCTGTTCATGAATTTCCTGGAGGAGGTACAGGCACACTGCGCCACCCAGCGGAAAATCAGCTATTACGCCCGCAAGTTCTGCATTTCTCCGAAATATTTCGCCAAACTGATCTACGACGCCTCCGGCAAGCATGCCAGCGAATGGATCCGGGACTATGTCATCCTGGAGGCCAAGGCCATGCTGCGGACCGGGAATTACACCGTCCAGCAGGTCAGCGACGCCCTCCATTTCCCGAACTCTTCCTTCTTCGGAAAATATTTCAAGGCAGCAGTGGGGTGCTCGCCCCGCAGGTACGCCATCGAACAGTAATAAAAAATCTCCAGCCCCTTCGGACTGGAGATTTTCTTTTTCCGTGAGCGCAAGCGCTACTTCTGGTTCTTGAGCAGGTCGCGGATTTCTTCGAGCAGGACGACATCGTCCGGCTTCGGAGCCGGGGCCTCAGGCTCTGCAGGAGCTTCCTCCTTCTTGGCAGCGGCTTCCTTGGCCTTGTTGATCGCCTTGACGACCAGGAAGATACAGAAGGCGACGATCAGGAAGTCCACGGTAACCTGGATGAAGTTGCCATAATTCAGGGTGACGGCCGGCTTGACGACCTCTTCCCCGTTCATGACAGCCTGGCGGAGGGTGGCGGAAAGCGTGGTGAAGTCCACGTTGCCGATGAGCGCGCCGACAAGCGGCATGATGAGATCATTCACCAGCGAGGTGACGATCTTTCCGAATGCGCCGCCGATGACAACACCGATGGCCATGTCAAGGACGTTGCCCTTCATGGCAAACTCCTTGAATTCTTTCATGAATCCCATAAGCGTATTGGTTTAAAAGGTTTGTTCCACTGAGTCTTGCACACAAGATAAGGAAAAAAATCCTTATCTGTTCCCTTTTGCCGGAAAAACCACCGGAATTTCTTGCAGGAACGGCTCCCGGGACATATCGTTCGGGTTCGTACCGGGGGCACCTTCCGGGACCGGCTTGCCCATTTTCTCATAGTACTGCTCCCAGTAGGGATCCGTCTGTCCGTCCGGCCGCTTGAAGGTCATCGGCCGCGCCGGGAAAATCCGGCTGCCGTCCGCACGGAGGAAACATTCATAGACCAGTTCGCTGCAATAGACGGCATCCATCCCCTGGTCGAAGGCGAAATCATAGGGCCGGCCGATGTATCCGTGTGCCCGCCGGACGGCTTCCCGGGCTTCCTGTTCCGTCAATCCGGGGTCGCCGGAGGCCGGATCGACCAGGCGGTAGACCCGCACGAGAGGGCGCCCGTCTCCGTCATGGGCGGAACCGTCCAGAAAGGCTTCCAGCGGCGTCCGGGTCACGCCGCGGGTCGTCGTGGCTTCCAGGACATGGACGCCGTCTCCGGTCACCTCGAGGATGCCGACGTGGGACCAGTTCCCGCCGGTTACGTTTTCGATGGCCCCGGTGAAATCACCCAGGTCATTTGCCTGGAAAATCAGGTCTCCGTCCCGCAAGCCTTCGCGCATACAGGCTGTCAGCAACAGCGTCATCATCAGGAGGATTTTTTTCATGGAAAAGACTCGTTTCCACAAAAATAATCATTTCTTCCGACGGTGCAAATCTTTCATTTTTCAATAAATATTCATATTTTTGTAAGAACCGCTGATCAATCAACACTAAAACTATAAATTATGGAACTTCCTTTCGCAGAATCGTGGAAAATCAAAATGATCGAGCCCATTCGCCGGAGCACCCGCCAGGAGCGGGAACAATGGCTCAAAGAGGCCCATTACAATGTCTTCCAGCTCAAGGCCGAACAAGTCTACATCGACCTGCTGACCGATTCCGGAACCGGTGCCATGTCTGACCGCCAATGGGCGGAAATGATGCTGGGCGACGAGAGTTACGCCGGCGCCACCTCCTTCTACAAACTGGAAAAACGGATCCGCGACCTGTTCGGCATGCCGTATGTCATTCCGACCCACCAGGGCCGCGCGGCGGAGAACGTGCTCTTCTCCTACCTCGTCAAGGAAGGCGACGTCATTCCGGGCAACGCCCACTTCGACACGACGAAGGGCCACATCGAAAGCCGGCACGCCCATGCCATCGACGTGACGACGGACGAGGCCAAGGACACCCAGCTGGAAGTTCCCTTCAAGGGCAACGTCAGCCTGGAGAAGTTGGAAAAAGTCCTGACGGAGAACAAGGGCCGGGTTCCGTTCATGGTCCTGACCATCACGAACAACACCGTCGGCGGCCAGCCGGTCAGCATGGAGAACATCCGGGAGACCTGCGCGCTCTGCCACCGGCATGGCGTTCCCGTGGTCATGGACTCTGCCCGCTTCGCGGAAAACGCCTATTTCATCAAGACCCGGGAAGCCGGCTACGCCGACCGGACCATCAAGGAAATCACGGCTGAAATGTACTCGCATGTCGATGCGATGACCATGTCCGCCAAGAAAGACGGCATCGTCAACATGGGCGGCTTCATCGGCATGAAGAACCGGGAATGGTATGAAGGCGCCAAACTTTATTGCATCCCCTTCGAGGGCTATGTCACCTATGGCGGCATGAACGGACGCGACATGAACGCCCTGGCCCAGGGACTGGATGAGAACACCGAGTTCGACATGCTCCACACCCGCATCCACCAGGTCGCCTACCTGGCCTCCAAGCTCGACGAGTACGGCATTCCGTACCAGCGCCCGGCCGGCGGCCATGCCATTTTCGTGGATGCCGACAAGGTGCTCGACCGGATTCCGAAAGAGGAATTCCCGGCCCAGACCCTGACCTGCGAACTCTACCTGGAGGCTGGCATCCGCGCCTGCGAGATCGGATACATGCTGGCCGACCGTGATCCCGAGACCCGGGAGAACCGCTTCGGCGGCCTCGACCTCGTCCGCCTGTGCATCCCCCGCCGCGTCTATACCGACAATCACATGAACGTCATCGCAGCCGCCATGAAGAACGTCTATGACCGCCGGGCCGAAATCACCCGCGGCGTCGCGATCGAATGGGAGGCACCGCTGATGCGCCACTTCACCGTCCAACTCAAGCGGTTGGGATAAATTTGCAGGAACCCGGAAAATTATATAACTTTGCTGCCCGGTCCGGAAATCTGTCCGGACCGATCCGGTGAGTTGTCCGAGTGGTTGAAGGAGCCTGCCTCGAAAACAGGTGTACGGCAACGTACCGGGGGTTCGAATCCCTCACTCACCGCTTCAAAGCCAGCTAATCGCTGGCTTTTTGCGTTGAGTGAGGGATTCCATCCCTATTTCCCCCTCGCCGCTGACGCGGCGGTCCCCCAGGGGACGCTGCGGCCTTCGCTTCGCTTTCGGCCGGCGGCTCCACTGCTTCGATGCTTCGCATCTCGCTGACGTTCCGCCGCGGCGGCTGATGCCGCCTTGGTATCCACTCCCATTACCCAGACCCTTGCACTCGCAAAAACAGCCGAAATCGCAAGTGCAAACCACTCCCAGCACCACTGCACTCGCAAAAAACGCCCAAATCGCAAGTGCGATCCGCCCCCAGAACCACTGCACTCGCAAAAACCGCCCAAATCGCAAGTGCAACCCA
>Ga0256405_10001430_pt1 | contig 64999 bp, 59 predicted proteins | sample RumenRJG_02DNA_FD_189096 | JGI IMG/M metagenome (GOLD analysis project Ga0256405, IMG submission 189096) | Bovine rumen microbial communities from Lethbridge, Alberta, Canada - RJG_02 | ecosystem: Host-associated > Mammals > Digestive system > Stomach > Rumen | place: Canada: Alberta... | reverse complement strand
TTTGACATTTTGGTAAGCCTTGTGCAAAACTGGTTGCATAAGTGGAGGGAAAATCACTTTCAGTATTTTGCGCAAATACATGGGGGCGCGATGTGGTACCTTCGTGATTTTACCACATCGCGCCCCCAGACCTGTCAAGGTACGCCTGCGCTGATCGCGCGCTCTCGACTACTCGTCGAGACCTTGACAGGGAGCAGGGCGCAGTCGCGTGGTTGCTCTGTTAAAAACATTGCAGTTAAGTAAAGTACCACGCGGGGCGCCCTGTATTCCTCCAAATAACAATAATTAACAATTTTTTTAGAAAGGAATTTAAAAATGTTTACAAAATTTTTCAAAACCAACACCTATGGGAAAATAGGTGATTCAAAATCTGCATTGGTGTCGTATAGACCGGTTGGTAGCTTTTCATCAAGTTGTTATGACGATCTTGCCGATTTTGGTTATAAAAAAAATGTTATCGTTTATCGCTGTGTGCAATTAATTTCTCGCGCCCTCGCTTCGGTTGAATGGACGTTAAAAGATGGCGATGAAACACTACGAGAACATAAAATCCTTGAATTAATGAACAAGCCAAATGCAAAGCAGTATAAGACCACATTTATCGAAGAAGCTGTTTCATACTTGCTTCTCTCTGGTAATTGTTATGTTATGACTAAACGAAATGAGCTTGCTGAGCCTAAAAGTCTATATCTGCTTCGTCCTGATAGAGTAACTATAGTTCCTGGAAATTATGAGTTCCCGTTAGCATATCAATATCAGATAGGCAATAAAAAACACCTTTTTGAAGTTAATCAAGAAACTGGCGAGTGCGATATTTTGCATATAAAGCTTTTCAATCCGCTTGATGATTGGTATGGTATGAGTCCGATTGAGGCAGCTATGGGTTCCATAAATCAGCATAATTCCATAGCTCAACAAAACACATCGTTTCTGCAAAATGGAGGGCGCCCATCAGGTGCGCTTATGTATAAGTCGTCGATAGATCCGCAAAAACGTAATGAGCTAAAGGATAATTTGCGTAATTTATATGAAGGGGGACGAAATGCTGGAAAAATTTTATTACTGGAAGGAAATTTCGAATGGAAAGAAATGGGATTATCTCCAAAAGATCTTGATTTTATCTCAGGAAAAGAATTAGCAGCTAAAGAAATAGCCTTAGCCTTTGGTGTTCCAAATATACTTGTTGGTTCAATGAGTTCTGCAACTTTTGCGAATTATAAAGAGGCGCGGTATAACCTTTGGGAAGAAACACTGATACCGCTTCTTAACATTGTGGCTGGCGAATTTTCAAGTTGGCTTCAAATGATATTTAAGACAGATTTGCAATTATGGTATGACTTAGATTCCATATCGGCTTTGACAAATAAACGTGAAATTGAATGGCGGAAGATCAACAATGCTGATTTCCTCACCCAAAATGAGAAACGCGAGGCCTTTGGATATACTCCTTTGGACAAAGAAAATTTATCCTAAACTTATTACTATTTGGGGAAGTGATGAACTAAAATTTTAGCGATATATGGCAAAAATGCGACTTCACAAAAAAATGTTTTTGTTTTTTCTAAAAAGAAATAAATATCTTTTGGATAAATTTAAAATTTGATAAACTGTAGGCATATGGAATGGACTTGTTTTGAAAGTTAGAAAAATGAACAGAACACAATTATTAGTAACAATGGCAGCAACAGCGGTTGTGGTTTCAGCTTGTTCTTGCACTTGTGGCGTTGATAGCGGAAACATCAAACCGGGCACTCCTGAAGACTTTGCGACGAATACTCCGAATGTGGTTTATTTTGATTTTGATAAATCGAATTTGACTGATTCGGCTAAGAAGCGTGTTGAAGCTCAAGCTGCTTGGCTAAAGACCTATAAGGACAGCAAAGTTACGGTTGAGGGACATACTGACGTCCGTGGTACCGCAGAGTACAACATGGCGCTTGGTGAAGCTCGCGCCAATTCAACTGCAAAAGAATTGCGTAATCAAGGCATTGAGAGCGAAAGAATTTCGACAGTTTCTTACGGTAAAGAAAGAGTTGTTGATTCTGGAACATCAGAAATGGCTCACGCTAAGAACCGTCGTACAGTTTCTGTCGTTGGTTAATAAAAATTGTTTTTCCGGGATTTGTTTCAAAAATCCCGGAAATTTTTCAGACAAGAATGAAAATCACAACCTTTGTTGGTATATCGAATACCAAAAAAACACTAATAAAAATGTCCGTTATCGCTGTCGTTCTTGCATACCTTTGTTATCATGCGGTTTCAGGAGATAGTGGAGTTGTGGCGTATGTATGCCTTAAGAAGCAAGTGATGGAAACACAGGAAGAACTTGACGCTAAGAAAGAAGAATTTAAAATTCTAGAAAGAAATGTCAGGTTACTGAGTGATAAAACTCTCGATCTGGATCTTCTGGAAGAACGATGCAGGACAATAAACAATTTGAGTGATGCCAGTGATTGCATAGTAAAGGTTTATTGAAAAAATCCTGCAACAAAGATAGCTATCCCTGTCACCAAAAGCACGCAAATTCCGCATTTTTTAGAAAATGAAACAACAATTTCTTTATGCCTTTTTAGCATTTTTAAGTAAAGGAACGTGGGAAGAAAAATAGCTAAAATGGCTAGGATCATTCCAGAAATCCCTAAAATTTTGATAAATGCATTAGGAACACAAATTGCGACTATTGCTGATGGAAAGATTGTGATCAGCGAGGAAGAGACTCTGCCAGTTGTTCTGTTCCATTCATCAAACTGCGCAATTCCAACACCTATTATTGAGGTCAGTAAAGCTAATAATGAAATCAGCCAAAACATATTTTTCAAGTAAGGCAAATTTGAGATGTGTGACAAACACATGATCATTTCAGAAATTTCAAGATTTCCACACATCATCTTATCGAAAAGCACAGGATCGTTGTTGTATATGATTAAAATTGTGCTACATAGCCAACATAAATATACGATTGCAGGTATTATGCTCCCGAACAGACAGGCTTTTTTGATTATTTTTGGTTCGTTGTTAACAAATTTGGTTAACGAATGCAGTGAGCCCTGAAATCCAAATGAAGTAAAAATTATCGGTAAAGCTATGGCGAATGAATTGAAGGACAATTCTTGTGAACTGGGAATTCTTAATTCACCTATGCCGGATTGTAGCAACATGCCTAGCGTCACCAATATGAATACTGATATCAAACATATGAACAGTGTCTTGTTTACTCTGCTTATCAAGCTGTTTGAAAAATAGAGCAATATCATAGTTACGATAGAAATCAACGCTATCAAACAGCTTAAATCCATCGATAAAAATACATTCAACAAAGATGCCAAACCGTGCAGATATGCCGCTATCAGTGCGTATGACAAAAGTTTCAGCGAGATATTTCCGATTTGCGACGCCACTCTTCCGCTAAAATAAGCTCCCACATCTTTCAATGCGAAATCGGCTCTCGAGTAGATATTTAATTCCGCTCTGATAATTGATGAAAAATAAGCAACCCAAACGAATGCAATCATCATTGCACATCCAAACAAAAGGCCATATTTTGCCAAAACCAAAGGCAATGACAACATGCCGGAACCTATGGCTGTTCCTGCTAATAGAGAAATCGCACTTAACTGTTTTTTCATAAACTCACCTATAAAACTGAAAAACACAAACTAGTGCCATTTTTATAGGAAAAATCCGGTAAATACGGCACTAAAACTATACGCAAAAGGTATAATAATAGCTATCCATACCACTTATCGAAAAAATCAACGCACCTTCCCATTATATAACAATAATTTGGCAGGGTTTTAAAATTTTTGAAACGGATAAAGCGAATGTTACAAAAAAATGGGAGTTCATAACTAACTATAGTGTAAATTGTCTTCCCTTAAGGGGTGAAGATAGCGCAATGTAGATACCATATCGAATGCTTCCGAGCAATCGTTGTCTTCTGGCAAAGTAGGTATATCATCTTTTGATAAGCAGAATTGTCATTGGCATGCAGTATATATTTATCTTAAATTTTTGTTTATTCCTAGAATGTTGTTTCTCCCACCACGCCATGTATGAATTTTGTTACGTCATATTTAAACGAAAATCTAATGCTTTAATAAGCATTGCTTGGCTTTGGATGATAGTATATACTACCACTATGATAGAGTGTTTTGTTATTGGAAAGGGGGGGGATAAAGATGGAAGTAACTGTAAATGGCGATAATATAGATCATGCTTTGCGCATTTTGAAAAAAAAGATGCAAAGAGAGGGAATTTATAAGGATATAAAGCTCCACAGAAGATTTGAAAAACCTTCTGTAAAAAAAGCACGTAAGCGAACTGAGTCTTTGAGGAGGACGCGAAAGTTGAGCAGACGAAGGCTTTCAATTGAAGGGTATTAACCACGGGTGCTTTAGCACCCTATTTTTTTATAAAGTTAATTTAATTTCTCATTTACCAGTTTTTCCGCGAATGAGCCTTTGATGATTTTTCGTTTTTTCCAATATGTTGCCCCACAAATTTTATGCACGGGAAATTTCTTTAACTGTTTCCATGTTGTTGGAAGGTATTGTTCATTCAATTTAGTATCGAGATTTAAAAATGCTGTTTCAGGGTAATAGTGATTACGAATCATATTCATTATGATATCAAAAAATTGCGGATCCTCCTCCATAGCCACTGCCGTAAATTCATAAAACAAAAAATAATCTGACCAAGTTCTGTCTTTCCAATACTCATTTAGAAATGCAACCATGCATTCCATAACATAATTGTGTGGATTGGCAACATACATGAAATAATTACAAAATATCCCCGGCAGTAGCAAATTCTTATATTGAAAATCAGGTAATTTTTTGGGATTTATATCGCACAAAGATGGCGCAAAAAAGTCTGCACTAAATATATCTTCTGGAATGGCTCCGGTAAGGAACACCGTACTATCAAGCCACAACCCACCATATTCATTCAATAAATTAACGCGAACAATATCAGAGAAATGCGCTTCACAGATTGTGCCATCTTCATATTTTTTCAGAATATGTTTGGGAAGTTTGATATATTTCTTCACAGAGTTTTTGTCAAGTGTTATGACATCCATACCTGGAATATGTTTTTTTATACTTTTCAGACATATACGGACAATTTTGGGAGCATTTTCCAAACTTTCACTCCAATAAAACCAAATTTTATGTGGGTATGGATTAGGTAAAACTTTTTGTGTTTTTATGCGATTTAACACATAGGTATACTTCCTTAAATTTTCTTTCATAATTACTTTATGCAAAAAATTATAGGGATTTTTCATTAAGTTTGTTGTAAAGTTGTTGAACTGATTTGTAATTTGCCGATTTGTGTCATTTGTTACTTTGTATATATGAAAACAGAAAACAAAAATTACAAGAAATAAACAAGCATAGATAATATGAAGTATATGTTGTGGTTTCATCGTTTTTTTCTCAACCGACATCCCTTTATCTCAGTATATTTGTCATACCGCTCACTCATCAAGGATAAAAATTACAATTATCACTAATAAGGTTACCATAAAAATATAAAAAATATTTTTTTAGAATAATTCAAAATTATGAATTAAAATGATTTTTTCTACATAAAATTATTCCAAAATTAATGAATATTTAACAAAATTGCAGTATCATTTAGTTAAGAGGTAATTTTATCGAGTGAAACTTTATGAATAACAGTTGTATAGATATTTCAATTTATGGCGAAAAAAACTATAAATTGTTTCTTGAGGCAATTAAGCAGGAACTAGATCGTGCAAAATATACAGATTTGACCGCAATCCAAGCTCTAATATTGCTGAATATCAACGATAATACAGTGACCATAGGTGAAGTTATGTCACGAGGATATTATTTGGGGTCAAATGCTTCATATAACATCAAAAAACTCACAAACACTGGATATATATCAACAGTTCAATCCGATTATGATAAAAGAGCCATAATTATCAAATTAACCAAAAAAGGTATCGAACTCTGTTCCAAAATAGATAAAGCTCTCAATAATCATTTAGAAATGGCAGTCAAGAAGACAAAAATAAAACTTGATCTCAATGCTGGTCTTGCGTTTTTAAAAGATGTCGAAAGATTTTGGAATGAGGTGATTCATAACGGACTTTAAAAAAATTAGGAAATAGTTGACGTTCGCGAGAACGTCAACAAATATGTATTCAGTTTTGAAAATGTCTTCGTTTATGTCGTGGCGCAATTTACTGATAATTATTAAAAAAATTTTATACAACATTTAGGAAAATGGAATACACTGAAATTGTGTATGAGAAGAGAAGATTGATCGGATTATGGTTAAGTGTCGTGAAGGCATTTTTTTAGGTGTTGCAATTTTTTGTGGTATCAATACATGTAATTGTATGGATTATAAAAATAATATTATTGATTATGAAAATAAAAATAGCATTATAAATTATGAGAGTTCAGATGTTTTTGAAGAGCTTTCAAAATTAAAAAAAGAATACGATCGCATTCAGGAAAAAATAGATTTAATTAATAAGGAATTAATAAGCATAGATAAGGAAACGGGACACCTGGGCGTCTCCCCCTTTTTGTTCAAAGATTCAAATGTTAGAGAATGTATACTTAGCATAAAACAAAAAGCAAGCCATGAAAAACGGGCAGAATTAGCAGATAAGGAAAATTTTCCGTTAAAAATAGAATCGGCAAAAAAGAAATATAGCGTTCTTACTTCAATATTGAGGGATAGTAATAGCATTAGAAATATCGTGTATAAAAGGATACTGGATAAAAATCAGGAATTAAAGTCTGATCTATTTAAAATGGATGAAAAAATAAGTGAAGCTCAAGTAAGAACTGAGTACTTAAAAAATATGTGGTGGTTAGAAGTTCTGGAAAAACTCAGTGTTCCAAATTTCGAATTTCCGTTGAATAAATCAGCGAACAAAAATGTATATCAGTTATTTGACGAAAATGATTTCCTAAAAGAAACACTTGAAAAGAAGCAAGCCAAGTTACAAGAAATTGAAAAACAAAATAAACAGTTAGAGGCCGAAATATATGGATGCGAATGAATTAAGGTTGGAGGGGTGTCAAGTTTAGGTGCTCGTCAGAGAAATTTGTCACTATTCCGCTAATGAGTTTTCTTGGAGGACAGTCACATAGAGAAGAAAATGGCAGGAATGAAGCTGTCTTGCCAAGCGAAATTCCATTAACAGACGTTTCTACCACCCCTGTAACTTGCTTGCCGACAAGCGATTGAAACAAATTTTTTTTAGCTTTCTGAGCTTTTTCGCGCAGTATTCTTGCTCGCTCGTGGACAATTTTATGAGGCAATTGTATCATTTTTGCTGCAACCGTGCCACGTCTAGGAGAAAATGGGAATACATGTAGAAGTGATATATGTGCCTCTTCGACAAGTTTTAATGTGTTCTCGAACATAGCTTCTTTTTCTAGCGGAAATCCTGCAATGAAATCGCTCCCAAAGACAACTTCAGGGCGCTTATTCAGAATATTAATGCACAGTTTTATGACGTCTTCACGAGTATGTCGACGTCGCATAGCCTTTAATACATCATTGTCTCCGGACTGAATGCTAAAATGAAAATGTGGCATAACGCGTTCTTCATTTGTCATTAGGTTGAATAATTTGCTATCAATTCCGGCAGGATCTAATGATGAAATACGTAATCGTTCTAGTGAAGTCTCGGAAAGTATTTTTGTTATAACGTCAGCAAGAGTTAATCCTTCATATTGATACGAAGTTATATCTATACCTGACAGCACAACTTCATTAAATCCAATAGATATAAGATGATTTATTCTTCTTAGGACGACTTCAAGTGGTAAACTCTTCGACCTTCCTCGAGTGTACGGGACGATGCAATACGTGCAAAAATGATCGCATCCATTTTGGATAGGCAAAAACGCACGCACTCTATTTTCGAACATTTCGTCACCATTATCCATCAATTCATCATTGTTATTAACTGAAAGCCCCGAGCATCCGGGTATATTTACGTATGCTTTGGGATCACTTTTCTTGCTATTCGAAATTACCGTTATGTCATCTAATTCATTAAAATATTGCTCTGCTGTTACTGTTGCACAACCAGTGACAATCACTTTTGCATTTGGATTTTCGCGACGTGCTTTTCGCACTGCCTGCTTTGATTGGCGTTCTGCTTCTTGAGTAACGGAGCATGTGTTTATTATTACGACATCATAAGCTGGCGCTATCTTTTCAATTATTGATTTAGCAACTTCTGTCTCATAATAGTTAAATCTACACCCTAAAGTTATAGTCTTTATTTTGGACATATCAATCTTTTTTCTCGGCGTCACTTAGCACTTTAGAACGCTTATTCCAGGTCAATGCTAAGAATATTGAAGCACAGCCAGCCGATATCATAGTTGCTATAAAAACGTAGTTCCAACCATAATTATCCGCTAGCCATCCGGCTCCAAACCCGGCTATTGCAGTTCCGGCGTATCCCAGCGTTCCAGTGAAGCCAGAAGCAGTCGCAGCAGCTCTTTTTGAGGCAAAATCAGCAGCCGCAACTCCAATCAAGATTTGAGGGCCTGAAATCAAAAATCCTATCCCTAACATACAAACTGAGCTTATAACATGCGAATCTTTTGGAATTATCCATAATATTGAAACAAGTATGCCCAATATTATCATACACATTGATGATACGGGGCCTCTTCTCCCCTTAAACACCTTATCTGAAATATATCCTGCGCATAGACCACCAAACATACTTGCTATATCAAAAGCAACCATCTGGAAACCAGCCCCAGCTAAAGTGCTACCTTTCGACTCTAAAAGCAAAGTAGGCCCCCAATTCAAGAAAGTCATGCGACAGATGTATACGAACAAATTAGCCAAACCAACGTACCACACTAATTTATTGCCAAGAGCTAGCTGTAAAATTTCTTTATAGCTTAAATGCACTTCTTCTTCGCTTTTCCATTTTTCACTTTGCGCTACCGAGGCAATACCTGTCATTTTTTCTACCGATGGCAAATTTAAAGATTCTGGAGTATTTCGCAATCTGTTAAACACAAAACCGGCAACTAATATCGCGACAATTCCAGGAATAAAGAAAACATAACGCCAGCCGAAGTGCATAAGTATATATGGCGCAATTGAAACTATTAGCGCACTGCCAAATTGATGCGATGTATTCCACAAAGCCCACTTTGTCCCTATTTCTGTCGGGCTATACCAATGTGTCAACATCTTCGCACACGCAGGCCATCCCATAGATTGGAAGCAATAATTCAAAGCCCAAAATATAGCAAACATTGGAATAATGGAGCTAAAACCCATACAAATATTCATAAACGCCGAAAGCAATAACCCGCTTGCCATCACATAACGTGCGCTATATCTGTCTCCGACCATTCCGAAAAAGCACTTGCCGATGCCATACAAGATAGCTGCTATTGAAATAACAATTCCTATATCCGATTTTGTGATATTTAAATCAGAACAAATAGCCGGTATTGCTATAGAAAAATTCTGACGAACTAAATAGAATGCTGCGTATCCAACCATAATGGAATACATAGTCCTAATGCGCCAGTACTTAAAAACCTTATTACAACTATCAGAATATTGAAATTTGTTTTTCCTTCTTAAAAATGCCATACAATCTCCTTAATTTTCAATCGACTTGGTGAGTATTTCGAGATTTGTTGCAAACTCACGATCCATTGCAATATTCTCTTTAACTTTCTTAACCGCATGTATTACCGTCGAATGATCCTTTCCTCCAAAACTACGTCCTATATCCGGCAATGATTTTGCAGTTAGCTGCTTTGCTAGATACATTGCAACATGTCGCGCTGTCGCAATAGCCTTATGCCTTTTTGTGGAGGTCAAATCAGTCAATTTTATGTTATAAAACTCACATACCTTTCGCTGAATCAAGTCCATTGTAATATATTTTTCATTAGACCTCAACAAATCCCTCAAAACATCGCTTGCCATATCAATCGTTATGCTAGAGCCAACCAAAGTTGCATGTGCAACTACACGGTTTAGTGCGCCTTCTAATTCACGTATGTTGGAGGTAATTTTCATCGATAAAAATTCCAAGACTTCATTTGGAATTTTTATTTTATGTTTCCTAGCTTTTGACTGCAGAATTCCCAGTCTCAACTCATAATTCGTTGGATGAATATCTGCCACTAATCCCCAACCTAAGCGAGACTTCAGTCTTTCTTCCATGCCGTCTAAGTCTGCGGGAGATTTATCTGCCGACAATATTATTTGTCGATTGTTATCAACCAACTCGTTGAATGTGTGGAAAAATTCCTCCTGAGTTGTGTCTTTCCCTCCAATAAACTGGACATCATCAATCATTAAAACATCAACATTTCTGAACATTTCCTTGAACGACATGGCATCTTTATATCTTAGCGATTTTATGAACAGATACATAAATTTTTCTGCAGAAAGATATATAAAGCGCTTCTGGGGATGCGACTCTTTGATATGCCAGGCAATTGCATGCATCAAATGCGTCTTCCCAAGTCCCACGCCTCCATATAGGAAAAGGGGATTAAATACAGGTGTATCTGACTCAGCCACCCTCATAGCGGCAGCATAAGCAAATTCATTCGGTTTTCCAACGATAAAATTTTTAAACGTAAATTTTTTGTCTAAAACTGTTGTTTCTGCAACTGTTTTATTGTTTTTACCTTCTTCAGATTTAGCAACTGTTTCTGGATTGTTGCTGTCATAAACATCTATATTGACACAATTTATTTGACATCCGCATGCATTCAATGCTTTAGCGATTACATCCGCATATCGCCAAGTTACATTGTCTTTAACGTGTTTTGATGGTGCGGAGATTTTTGCAATATCATCTTTTATCTCTATCAGGTGCAGTTTTGAAAACCACGCTTCATAATCGCCTGCGCTTATCTCTCGTTTTATATCCGCAAGAGTTTCATTCCAAATTTGCTTTATTTTTTCTGCAACACTATCTAGCATACTAATTACGCCTTATTTTCTCAGTCAGTTTATCAAAACTTATATCAGAATGTAGTTCCATCTTATTTGGCAACAAAAGCACAGTCAGCGTACGAGCCAATCCTATATTTTCCATATATTTTCCAGGGGTTGCGTATTTTGCAAAAATCAAGGCTCCTTTTGCTTTGAAATAAGAACGTAATTGTATCGGTTGGTTTAACCTATTTTTCCCAGGAATAAGATCAAATTTAAATATCTGTATATTATCCTTATATGTCTTTACTAGCGAATTTGCCTGAGAAAAATATGTTTTTGCGTCTGCCATACCGGCTAACTTATCTAAAAGATCTTGCGAATAAGCCACAACAATATGGCAAGCAAAAGAATGTCCTCTATTTGCTTGAGCATCAACCATAAAATCGACTTTTCTCAGCCAAACCAATGAATTAGGGATAATGCCATCACATGCTGTAAATGTCATGGCAACTAATCCCAATATTATATTGTTTAATTTACTCAAGGACAACTCTGCTTCTTCCTTTTTGACTATAGATAACATGGACACGTTGTCCAACTGATATAGCTGGAGTTGGGGCTTGTGCAATAGTAACAACTGCTCCACTGTCAAGTTTTATAGTATATTCAACCCCATCTTGCACTCTGGTCGCAATTGCATTGCCGGCAATGCCTCCAGCGACGGCACCCGCTGCAGCTGTAAGCAATTTTGCGTTTCCGCCACCAATCGCACTGCCGACTAAACCACCTCCAACCGCACCTAATGCTGTGCCCGCCATTGAATGTTCCGGCTTTAACTCAACTCTTCTCAAGGAGAGCACTTGTCCCTTTGCTGTTCGTTGCACTTCCCCAACCGTTGCGCCATCATACCTGTTGCCAGAATAATCGGATGTACATCCAGCCAGTAATACAGCAATTGCCATCGTAGATGTTTTGAAAACTTTATTCACGCTCATTTTGTTCTCACCGAAAGGTACCACACAGACATTATACAGCTTTCCAAGGCTTGTGACTCAAACAAATTATGCATATATTCCATCAAATCAATTTCGGATTCTGCTCCAATACCCTAATCATCTGACACTATAACCTTTGCAATTTTTTTCTTTCCAACTGAAATTAAGCAACTTGATGCTATTTGAGCATCGTATGTTTCGACTGTATTGCCGTCAATTTTTACTCCTTTGCCATCAATTAAACGGCGAGCAGACGTTTGGCTGGATGTTAGTCCGGTTATTACTAATGCTTTATCAATACGCGTCTGTGGAGAAAGGCTATATGCTTTTACATCTGAAATTTCGGCTTCACCTTTACTAAAAATCCCCGTAGCAGTGCTATGAATGTTTTCCAAACTTGCCTCCGGGTGTACGATTGTTGTTATCGCATCAGCCAGCACTATTTTCTTTTCGTTCATTTCTTTCGTTCCAACCAAAGCATCATACGTAGCAATTTCGGCCACATCAATATCAGTGAAAAGTTTCATAAGCTTTGTGACGTCGCGATCATCTATGTTTCGCCAATATTGCCAGAAATCAAAAGGAGACATCAGGTTTTCATCCATCCAGACTGCACCACTTTCCGTCTTTCCCATTTTTTTTCCATTGGAATTTGTCAAAAGCGGCATAGACATTCCTATGGCAATTTTTCCTGTTTTCCTTCTGATTAAATCTACACCTGAAATCATATTTGACCACTGATCAGCACCACCGATTTGTATCTGACAATTGTAATTCTCAAAAAGATACAAAAAATCATATGCTTGAAGAAGCATATAATTGAATTCTAGAAAACTTAAATGTTGTTGTCTTGAGAGCCTTGTGCTAACGCTATCCATCGTTAACATTTTATTTACCGAAAAGAGAGGACCGTACTCTCGTAAAAAATCCATATAATTTATTTTCGAAATCCAATCATTATTATTTAGCAGGCGTACCGGATTTTCACAATTTTCGAATTTAACAAGTTTTTTCAGTTTTGCTGTAATAGATTTGATGTTTTCAAGAACGGTTGTGTAGTCTAGCATAACGCGCTCTTTGTCCTTCCATGTTGGATCTCCAATTTTACTTGTTGCTCCTCCGCAAATTATTATTGCCCGAATGCCGAATTTCTGTAATTTTTGTATTAATTTCATCCATAGTAGGTGTCCAACATGAAGGCTTTTGGCAGTCGGATCAAACCCCACATAAAAAGTTACTTGTTCTCCACTCGTAAAAAGTTTGTCCAGAGCTTCCGGATCTGTTACCTGATATATAAATCCTCTACTATTGAGGTCATTTAGAATTGGAGAAGAAAAATTATATTCCACTATCTAATGCTCTTCTAGATTGCGCTTGCTTAAGGATATCAAATAATTATCGAGAGGGCTAATACGATTCATCACTCTCGCATGGATTTGTGATGTTCAACTGATATGGTTAAAGAGAATGCACAGCATCATCGGTTGAATAACCATACAAAGGGATGATCTACCGGTGCTAGTTAATAGTGACAAAGCTCATTTCTGGACACTGACACTTCATCTATTCAGCCTTTTGAAAACAAAAAAATGAGATACCCTTTTCGCTTCTTTTATCAGAAACTTTTACAGATATCTCTTTAAGTATTTTCCGGTGTAGCTTTCGTCGCATTGAGCAACAGTTTCCGGTGTGCCTTCAATGACTATATTACCACCGTTTTCGCCACCTTCTTTTCCAATATCAATAATCCAATCTGCGGTCTTTATTACATCTAGGTTATGTTCAATAACTACCACAGAATTGCCAGCTTCAACGAGTATATGCAGAATATTTAGCAGTTTATCTATATCATCCATGTGCAGACCGGTGGTCGGCTCATCAAGGATATACAGTGTGTTTCCCGTTGCTTTTCTTGACAGTTCTTTTGCCAATTTTACTCTTTGGGCTTCTCCTCCGGAGAGTATCGTAGCCTTATGCCCCAAAGTTAAATATCCTAGTCCTACACGACACAAACAACTGAGCTTTTGAAATATTTGTGGTTGATTCTTAAAAAACTGGGTACATTCCTCGATAGTCATATCAAGGACGTCCGAAATGCTCTTTCCTTTATACTTTATCTCTTGCGTTTCTCGATTAAAACGAGAACCATGACATTGATCACAAGTAACGTATACATCTGGCAAAAAGTGCATTTCAACCTTAATCACACCATCACCTTTACATGCCTCGCAACGTCCACCCTTAACATTAAAGGAGAAACGACTGTTTGTGTATCCGCGAGCTTTGGATTCAGGCAAAGTTGCGTACAAATTTCTTATATCCGTAAAGCAACCGACGTATGTAGCTGGATTTGAACGTGGTGTTCTGCCGATAGGGGCTTGACTGATATCGATGACTTTATCTATAAGCTCTATGTTTCTTATTCCGCCAAGTTCTTTAACTTTGATTACACCACGGTTTAGTTTTTCATAAACAGCTCGAAACAGAGTATCTATGATAAGTGTTGATTTTCCAGAGCCAGAGACGCCGGTTACGCATGTAAAGACACCTAAAGGAATTTTTACATTGATATGTTTCAAATTATTCGCATGCGCATCAACGACTTCTATGGCGCACGTCGGATTTACTGGTCTTCGACGTTTTGGTACTTCAATTTTTTTTTCACCTGATAGATATTGTCCAGTTAAACTATTGGGATTTTTCTTTATATCTTCAACTGTGCCTTCTGCGCAAACATAACCGCCATGAACACCAGCTTTTGGACCTATATCTATTATCCAGTCAGATGCATACATCGCATCTTCATCATGTTCAACAACGATTACTGAATTGCCAAAATCCCGCAAGTCTTTCAAGGTTGCAATAAGTCGATCGTTATCACGTTGATGTAACCCTATTGAAGGTTCGTCTAGAACATACATTACTCCGGTCAATCCAGACCCAATTTGTGAAGCTAGCCTAATGCGCTGACTTTCTCCTCCAGATAATGTCTCAGATGCGCGCGATAGACTGAGATAGTCTAGCCCGACATTTATCAAAAATTGCAAACGATTGGTTATCTCGGTGATAAGTTTTTCTGCAATAGATTTTTCTTTTTCTTCGAGATGTGACCAAAGATTGGATAGCCATTCTTTGGCAGCGGCAATGGACATATCTGAAATTTCGGCTATGTTTTTATCCTTGATTCGAACGGATAATGCTTCTTCAGATAGCCGGGTGCCATGACATTTCGGACAAATTTCTCGTTCAAGAGAAGAAAACATATCTTCAACTTCCTCTTGCTCTTGCTGAAGTTTTCTTCCGAAATATCCGTATATACTGGTATTTCCTCCTTTAAATCCCAAACCACCGCAAGATGGGCAAGCTCCCCTTGTGCTATTGAATGAAAACAATCTTGGCTCTATTTTTTCAATGCAAAAACCAGATACTGGGCAGGAAAAATGTTCTGAATATATCTTTTCTTCATTCGTATCAAAATCCTTTGTTATCAGCAGTCCATTTGCATGTTTTAGGCCAATGCTAACGGAATCGGCTAGTCGTTTTTTCAAATCATCTAGTTCTTCTGTTTCTTGAGGAATAGATATCCTATCTATGACGATGGAAATATCATGTTTGATCGTTTTTGAAAGCGAGGGGAATTCATCGAGTTGGTATAATTCTTTATCAATAAAAGCTCTTGTAAATCCGAGCTTTTGCATCATATACAATTCAGTTTTGAATTCGCCTTTCTTTTGCCTGGCTATTGGGGCTAGTATGTAAAACTTTTTCCCTGGTTGATATTCTGCTATTGCGTCAACTATCTGAGAAACTGTCTGTGCCCGTATGGGCAATCCAGTTGCAGGAGAGTAAGGGGTTCCAATCCTTGCATATAGTACTCTTAAATAGTCATATATTTCGGTTATTGTGCCTACAGTAGATCTCGGATTTTTAGAAACAGTTTTTTGTTCGATGGAAATTGCAGGACTTAAGCCTTCAATTTTATCAACATCTGGTTTTGGCATTAAATTCAAAAATTGTCGAGCATACGATGACAAACTTTCCACATAACGTCGTTGCCCCTCTGCATACAAAGTATCAAACGCAAGTGTTGATTTCCCAGAACCGCTTAAACCCGTTATAACAACTAACTTATTCTTCGGAACATCTATATCTATATTCTTGAGATTATGTTCCCTTGCACCTTTAACTCTTATATATTCCATATTACCCTCCAGATACTTCATTCTTTATTGCACGTACAGCCCGATCTGCCTCAAAAAAGCAGGGGACAATATTCTTCTTTTTGGATACATACGTAACTGCATCCCCAACAGCATAGCAATTCTTTATGGAAGTCTCCATAGTTTCTAAATTGACTTTAATCAAATTTTTTTCGATTTGCAATCCTAAATCCGTTATCAACATACCAGGGCAAGCTACAAAACCATAGCAGAACACGATATGATCTGTTTCATATTTGTGCTCATCTTGGTTCTTATCTTTGGTATATACCAAACGGATTCTGTTCTCTTCTTCTAATTTGTAAATGTTCTGTGCTAGTTCTAATTTTATTTTTCTGTCCCTTGCCAACTTATCCAATTTTGCTATTTTATGCTGTTCGCAGGAAAATACGTCTCTGCGATGTATTAAAGTTATTTGCTTTGCAACTGAAGCTATATCTATTGCAAAATCTACGGCAGAATCTCCTCCGCCTGCCACTATAACATTTTTATTTCGATATAAAGCATGATTTAAACAATAAAATTGGATAAAATCCGAATCTTGAGATATTTCATTTATCCCTTGTATTGTCGATGGTATATTAGGCTTCATTTCGCCAATTCCTGTGGCTAGTATAATATATTTTGAGGTTATTGCGACTTCGTTTATTACTTTGGAACAAATTCCCACATTCTTGGCACTTAATTCAAAGTCACCCTCTGGCTTTCTTTTTATTTTTGTTACCTTATAACCAAAAAATTCATGCGACGCTACTCCGAGGCATTGCTCCGAAAGCCGTGATATATAGTCCTTAGCTTTGATATTGGTATAACCAGGAACACCAAAAACCAACTTTTCAGGATACAAAGCCATACACTGTCCGCCAGCTGTTGCCAACTCATCAATCAACACACAACTAAGACCCGCCAACGAGCAACAATAGGCGCTATACATCCCAGCGACCCCAGCGCCAACTATTGCAACATCAACCCTATAGGAAGAACCTGCAGAAAGTTCTTTAGGTTCTTCCCAAATATCTTCCGGACGCATTGAGCCTATTTCTTATCTTCTCCTACAGCCACTTTAACCTTATGACTCATTCTGGATATCTTCCTAGCCGCAGCATTTTTATGAACTACTTTTTTATTAACGCCTTTCATAATTTCTTTCTGCATCTCTGAAAAAGATTTCAAAATATTTTCCTTTGAAACCTTTTCGGCTATTGCTTGTTCTAATTTCTTGATAAATGTTCTAATCCTATTCATCCTGCTGGTATTAACAGCATGTTGCCTTGCCGATTTTCTTATACATTTTTTTGCAGACTCATGAGAAGCCATAAAACACTTTTTACAAAAATCAAATCACTATGGAATAATCTATCATCATTTTCTTTTTGTGTCAAGAAATTTTGGTTATATTTGATATATTATATTAAAAAATAAGTATTATTTAGAATAGATATATTAAATATGCACGATATAAATGTTATTCTATAAATGAACGAGTGTAATTTTAATGGAGAAAATATGAATATTAGAAAGCATCTTCTAAACATATCTGCAACTTTCATAGTTCTTGCATCGACTGGACGTGCAGCGACTAATGATATGCTTGATGAAGAACCAATCACAGTTGATGAATATGTCTTCAAAGGTGATACAGTTTATTTCAAAAATCCTTGCTACCAGGCCAATCCTGAAGTTGAGGACAGAATTGGATTACAAACTGTAGAGACAGTTGAGATAACAAATGGTAGTGCTTTAAACTTTGCGACAAATGGTTCATCTGGAAATGTTATTAGAGCCTTTTCCAAAGTAAAGAAAGCCCCAAATCCTTTGGGGTTATCACATTCGGGTTTTGTGGTTAATCTTGATCCAAGAGAGTTGTATGGCACAATACTTGATGTTATGCCAGGCGGTTCATCACACACTACTGCTTCTTTATCAGAAAAGGCGGGAAGAGCAGTAATACGAGAGTTGGAGGACACTCATAGAAGCGTCATATGTGCAGTTCATTATCCAAATGTTAAAGCCTCATTTGCTATTGAATCGTTTGGTTCCGTTGGCGAAATTATGCATGGCATAGCGCCTCATGTGCATATAAGGGATCTCGGCAAACGTCTGTTGGAATTCGGTGGAAATGTTTTCGTGCGTCCGATGTATGAAAGTGTTTCTTCTGAAGTTACGATGGAATTCATGAAGGAATATCTGGGGCGACCGTATGAAAGCATTGCAAATCTGAGAGAACTAATCGGTTCTGTTGCAGACTTGAATAAGGAAGAACGTGTCGATAATGTTTTCTGTAGTGAACTTGTCTCTCTTTTTTATAAGGAATGTGATGTTTTTGATGACGACATTATCTCAAATAATGTCATTCCCGGACTGCTAGGAAGCGGAGCGGGAAATCGCGACCTTCTTAAGGACAAAGCATCAGAGGACGTTCCTTTAAAAATATCATTCGAAATGTATTGTCCGGACGATGGACAAACCGCACCAAGGCGATCGTCCTTTCGAGAATGGCTCAACGACCTGTTCGTTAAATTGACATTAGGTTGTTGCACCATCTGCGACGGAGAATAGATCTTAGCAACATAGTGCACGATGGTGATTGTGAAAAAAAGCCAACAAACACATCGTGCATTTTGGTAGGTAAATTAGTAAAAAAAACAAAAAGTGCCTTATGTTGACATTTTTGAACAGCGGGAATTATATCACAAATCCCAAAAATGCTAACCTAGAATTAGTATTCCAAAATATAAAATATATAAAGAATTTTAGCAAAGTCAAAAATTTCTTGATTACACAGAGATGCCTATTTCAATCTGGAAGAGAGAATTAGTCTTTTTGATGAGCAAACAATGAATATAAACTTTATCAAACGAATGACGATATGCGGACTTTCTGCAATAACTTTGTCGTCAGTTCCCGTGTCTGCAAGTTCACAACCAGTACCTAATTTCCAATCTGGCCCAAGTTTTTTGGATGTAGCACTTATACAACTGTCCTCTATGGGCAAACAGCAATTTAGCATAAAAGAGGACGCGGCGGTGAATAGTGGATTCGACCCAAATAGCTTGACGATACATCTACCAAAAGAAGTTGCCAAAGTACCGGCATATTGTGGCTACGATGAGAAATCTAACAAGATAATTCCAATCAAACTATCATCCGCTCACATGTTGTTTGATGCGTTGAGTGAGGCATTAAATTACGCGACTCAGATAAGCAACGATGGAATTTTTGAGCATCTATATGGAAAAGACAAGGCTAATATATTTAAATTACTTTGGGAAAACCCATATGGCAAACCAGAATCAAAGCTCACTGCTTTAACAGGATTTGTTTACAACAAAGAAACTGATGAACTCAAGACAGGTAAGATAAGCACGATGCTATTTGATGCTGACGAATTTGTCAAATCACAAACTACTGAGAATTTTTTCCCGAGGGTATTCTCCGTGACATATGAGAGATTTTTGCAAATACAAAAGTATCATCCCAATGTAAATTTCTTAGAAGGCATAGAAAAATTAATCACATACAAAAGTATGTTAGATTAACTGAGCGGACAGGAGATAGATAGTATCTCCTGTCAAGTTTTTAGTTAGTCGCAAAGCTTAATGAATGTGATTATGGAGTACGCAAAAAAAAATAAAAAGATATTCAACACAAATTGGAAGATGTTAAAAACTCCAAGAAAATCAAAAGACAATTAATGAACTTGATAACTGTCTGGGCGAAACACAAAACTTCACAGGGAAAAGTATTCCACGGAGATTAACTTTAGGAAAGTGCTCGATGGCAACAATATACGATAAAAAGGTGTTAAGGTATGATCGTTTGGATGAGAAGAAGATAAAATGGAACCGCGCCTCAAGCGTTTTGTTGAATACGTATGTTTCGGTAAAAAGGAATTTATGCCAAAATTTTTGTAACGAACTTCTATTCGCATAATAGCAAGATTTCAGATTTTTCTCTCTTTCAAGGAAAAAAAATTCAGACCGTTGAATTTTTAAAAAAAATTAGATTTTATCTAAAATTTAATATACACGTTAAGTCATTTCCACTCGTGTTTGATACAATATTTCTAGATGGGGAGAGTTGGGATTGGGTATGAAGATACTAGTTGTCGAAGACGAGAGCAATATAGCACGCAGAGTCAAGATGACATGCGAAGATGAGAAATTTTCTTGCGATATTGCAGAAAATGGAACTGAAGCGCTAGAAATGATGAAATTTTATGACTATGACGCGGTTATTTTAGATTTGATGCTACCAGATATTGATGGTTTTGAAGTTCTATCACGCATTCGAAAAATTAAAAACACGACCCCCGTTATAGTCTTATCCGGGTTGAATGCAGTTGATGATAAAGTGAAGTGCCTCTCAATTGGCGCTGATGACTATCTTACTAAGCCGTTTAGTAAAGTGGAGCTCTTGGCTAGAATATATGCCATTGTACGCAGAACATCCGGACATAGTTCATCAAACATAGAAGTTGGCCCCATTTCTATAGATATAAAGCAAAGATCAGCAAAAGTGTATGGTAGAGAATTAGCTCTTACTTCAAAAGAATACGCAATTCTTGAACTTTTAGCGCTTAAAAAAGGATCAGTACTGCCTAAAGAGGCGTTTCTAAACCATATATATGGAGGTCTTGATGAGCCTGAACTAAAAATAGTTGATGTTTTTATATGTAAGTTGCGAAAAAAAATTTCAGATCTTACTGGTGGTTCAAGTTGTATAGAAACAGTTTGGGGACGCGGATATATCCTCAGGGATTTTAATGAAGATTCAAATTCCGATATTTCCAACGTTCTGAAAGTTAGTTAGCTTTTGGAGCTATCTTATATATCTCTTTTTGAGATTAAGAGCGCGAGCAAATAAAGCCCTCTAATCTAGATGGAATAGTCGTCCAAGCATTTATTTGTTTACCAAGCATGGTATAAAGCTGAGTACGCTCAACTTGTGAAATCGCTTTCAGAAAAGTAGTCGTATCTTTTCTAGAAATACCTTCATTTTCATTCCGAATTTCCATCCCGATGGATGAGGAAACCCCTAATATTTATCAGACATGTCAGTATAACGTGATTTATGGTATACAGAAGAAATGCACACGCTAAAAGAATATGGTGAACATTATTCGATAATTTTGCTGAGAGGCGTATGTAACAGATAAAAGAAATCTGTTCAATCAATGAATTGGATATAATTAGAGGCAATGTAAAACATGATTATATATGCTGATTTCTCAAACCTTTCTCATCTATCTGTATCGAAAATCGTGCAATATATAAAAGGGGAAAGTAGCAGAAAATTGCGAAAAGAGATATGGGAGAACGACGCTCATGAAATGGGATGGTATTTTGCTGCGACATCTGGACAAATAAGCATAAAAGAAGCGCAAAAATATATAGAGGAACAAGAAGAACGTCATAAAAAGGATACATTCAAAATATCCGAATTCTGAGTTCATTCTTTTAATTTTCTTTTATCGATCATGGTCGAAACCTGGTCATGTTTAAATTGAAAAATTTTACCCGGAAACGCACTGTGTTCCCATTTTTGCTGGTATGGTAATCGCTGATATAATTCGTGTTTAGTTTTTCCACTGATTGCATAAATCGATTTATTTTCCATGCTAGCATAAATTGTTGAATATCTCTTGATGCAAACGCGAATATGTTCAGCTGTAGCCTTTTAACAAAAATAGCAATCAAGGTCTTGCCAAGATTAACAAGGGCCTGATTGCTTCATTTTTTTTAGTAAAACTGTTGCAACTTAGTCTATTATTGTTACTTATTTTTCAGACTAGAGAATTTATTTTTTAGACTAGACAAAATTTTGGTAGCCTTGTTGTTAATCCTTTCTTTCTTCTTCGCTGCGCTGATTGCGGAGCGTGTTAATGATATCTGGTTATCCATATTTCGTATGGCGAGTCTTTTTTTTGCTTCTTCTTGATTCAATTGATTCCGTAGCATCTTTATTCGCTGTTCGTATTGAGCACGAATTTGTTCTTTTCGAAGTTTTAACAATTTTTCTTGTTGTTGCAATTTTGCGGAATTACTGAGCTGCCGTCCTACACTTCCTGTCAGTTTATTAGCCTGTTGCACTAAATGGTCTTGCCCAACTTGAAGTAGTTGCTGCACTGGCTGAGATTGTAGTGTTTTTTGAATAGCATTACCAACAATCTGATTTCCTCTAGCAGGTTTTGTTAAATTATTTTTAGAAATCTGCCTAGCTGGTATTCCAGTCGAAATTGGAACGCTTCTAGATGGGGCTTTATTTGCTTTACTAAAGCAATATCCATCACTTGCAGAAATGACGAACATCAACAGCGCCCCAACACATCCTCCTATGGAACTCATTCTCTTCATAGCTAAAAACCATATTTTAATCACTCATACCTCTGAGTGTATACTGCAGAAATTAAAAAAAAGTTAAACTCAGAGAGTTTAAAAGTCTCGGACTTTAATGCTAGAATTACAAGAAAATGGAGAAAGCATGATATTTGACAGTATAGAGCTCTGTATCCCCCGATATTATCAATCTCGCGAAAAATTATTTAAAAACTTGATGGGGAAGCGCATTATTGATGCCTTACTTCATATGCCATTGTATACGATTGAAAAAAAGAAGACTGACCAAATTTCGAAGAATGATATAGGAAAAATCATTACCACAAAAGTCAGAATTAACTGCATTGATATAAATTTACATTATTCTAGTCCATCCATAATTTATGGGAAAAATGGTTCAGAAATTATCGAAATAGTGCTTTTTAATTACCCTAAAAAATACATAAAGAGCACATATCCTATAGGTCAGGAAATAGGAATTTCTGGGAAACTTACTGTTTCTTCGTCTGGTTCTCTGCAGTTCATCAATCCGGAAAAATTCGTCATCTCTCGCATTAACGAATGTTCTGGATTATTCAATATATATCCGCTCACAAACGGGCTGACCCAAAATGCAATTTATTCTGTCATTAAAGGCGCAATGGCAATATTAGAACAAGAACCAATTGAAGAGTGGCTATCAGAAAAGTTGCTCAAAAAAAACGGATTTCCTTCATTTAAGGATGCGTTGCGAAATATCCATTTTCCCAAAGCTATTATAAATAATCCACAATATAATCCGTATCTTCAAAGAGTTGTTTTTGATGAACTATTAGCAGAACAAGTGACTATGCATTTTTTGAACCGAAGAATGCAAAATGGATATACCATAAGCGACAATAGGAGATATATCGAAAAACTGTTAGAACTCCTTCCATTCCCCCTAACCACTTCACAAAATAAGGTAATTTCCGAAATATTGCGAGATTTGCAAAGTGGCTTCCCCATGTTGCGTCTTCTGCAAGGAGATGTTGGTTCTGGAAAAACCATAGTCGCATTGATTAGCGCACTTTATGTCATAGAAAGTGGATTCCAATGCGCACTCCTGGCGCCTATTGAAATTCTCGCTCGCCAACATTACCAAAAAATTCAAAAATATTTTGCACAGCTCGGACTTTCTGTAGAGCTTTTAACCAGCAATGAAAAAGGAAAAAGACGTTCTCAAATACTTGATGCAGTCGCATCTGGCAAAGTAAATCTACTTATCGGTACTCACGCAATAATTACTGAGAAAGTTGTTTTTCATAATCTCGGTCTAGCTATCATAGATGAGCAACATCGCTTTGGCGTCAATCAACGCAAGCAACTAGTTAATAAAGGTATTACCCCTCATGTTTTGAGTATGACCGCAACTCCAATTCCGCGGACAATGGTTATGTTACTTTACGGTGATATTGATGTCTCTGCTATAACGGAAAAACCGGCGAATAGGAAAGAAATTTTGACGCGTTCTATTTCAATGAAGCGTATACCAGAAATTGTTGAACGTCTGAAGAATATTATAAATTCAGGACAAAAGGTTTATTGGATTTGTCCTCTGATTGAAGATAGCGAAAAGTTACGTTATACATGTGTGACAAACCGATTTGAGTTTTTGCAAAAATATTTCTACGATGAGGTATCAATGCTTCATGGTAAGATGAAAACTTCGGAAAAAGAAAGTATTTTTGAAAATTTTAAAAATGGGAATTGCAAGATACTCATTTCAACCACAGTTATTGAAGTTGGTGTAGATGTTCCAGAAGCAACGGTAATGATCATTGAAAATGCGGAAAAATTTGGTCTATCCCAGCTACATCAGCTTCGTGGTCGAGTAGGGCGAGGAACACAACAATCGTATTGCCTCTTGCTATTTGATGAAAATTTATCCAACGTTGCGAAGCGAAGGTTACAAATTATCTGCAACAGTTCTGATGGATTTAAAATAGCTGAACAAGACCTCAAATTGCGCGGCGGAGGAGATGTCATTGGTGTACGGCAAAGTGGAGAAAAAATGTATAAAACCTTTGATATCAATAAACCTGAACTCCAGGAAATTTTGCCCAAATTTCTTGATCAAATTTCCCAAATCTCTTCAAATTACGATGTCAACTCAGAACTATTGGAAGTTTTTCAAAAATTATGAAGCTCTCAAACTCTTCCACAAAATAGGGAAAGCAAAAGGATAAATCAGTTCATTTGAGGTTTGTGTATATTTCTGAGCCAACCATTTAGAAAAGGCTCCAGAGAGCAAATCATCCATCAAAATTGCAATCAAAACTCTGAAAATATTCTATACCAATTTACTTTGTCTCTTTTACCACGTACAAATTCGTTCTGACTGTGGTCGTGCCCATTAAATGTGTCAGCATAATATATGCATCGACTATATCGTGTGTTATGAACAACATTATTTTTTGTGCTCGCGGTTAGATTGTCACAAAAATACCTAATAATTTAATTGCTCAAACGCCGTTATTGCATAATTTCTCCATATATCTGTCAGAGATGCTAAGAGCCTCATGAATTAAGCAAACAGTGATAGGACAACATCTATGGGCAATAGAATGTTTTGTAGATCAGTGAGAAGGAGACGCAAAAATATGCAGAAGAGCAAGAGACTCACCGTAATGATAATACATTCAATATATCTGAATTCTGAGAGTTTATTCTTTTTATCCGCTTTCCAAGCGCATAATGACAAACCTACCGGTTTTGAGCCGGTAGGTTATCTAATATCCAGATTATATTGAATGCAAATATTTACATCTGCTATAGCTTTAGTGAGCCGTCATAGAATCAGGTTTGTTCTCCATTCAATAGAGTATTTTCAATATACTGATTTATTTTGTCAATATTGAATTTTAGTTCCGCTATTTTGTCCTTCATGACTTCCTCATCTATAAATCCACTTATGCCATAACCTCCTTCTACTTCATTGTATATCAGATCAAGCATCCAATCTTTTATAGATTGTATGTCTTTTGGCAATTTGTCTTCAACTATTTTTTCTTTCACCTTGTTATCTGCAACATAGTCGGGTCTAGGGCCTTCATCAAAATAATCCCTCTGCACGTTTGCGAACATATTATCAACTTCATTTAAGATTCTTTGTGCTAATTCTTCTAATACTGCTGAATTTTTGATTTCTTTTGCATTAATATTTTTCCCATTTAGAGAAACACCATCTAGATATTTTATCAGTAATTCCTGCACATATCGTTCAGCTTTGTTTTTTATATCGTTACTATTGTCCGAGTTAAGCCATTTTTGAATCACATTTAGTAATAATCCAGAATTTTCAGGAATGTAAAAACCCATATGATATTTGTCTAAAGCGCCAATTAATATATTACAGGAGTTTTTCCATTTTGCTAGAGCATCTGAATCGCCCATGTATTTGAACAATTGCTGATTCACCTCATTTTCAGACTTAAAAAGTTTTCTGTCCACTACTTGTTCTATAAAGTCTATATTATTTATATAGAACCGAGCTTGTTCCTCATTGAATTTCTCTTCCAATATATTTTTGATAAAGTTTGGATGAGACAGTTTTTTCTTTGGCTTAACATTATCTAACGCTTTTTTCACATGCATACACATCTTTATCCAATCTTCCAGATTTTTTTTGTCTTTGTAATAAGAACTGTACGCCCCTAACAACTGCTCTGGTTTACCGTCATATAAACAAAGCAGTGCATTCCAGCATTCGTTATTGATCAACCAAATTTTTACATCATTTTGATTCTTCGGGTCAGGTGCTTGGTCAAACCGAATGGTATTTCTGTCGTTTGCATCATTTCTTATAGAGTAATTCGTTGTCGTTTGTTTGATTTTATCTATACCGTTAGCAACCTTAGTAGTAGTAGTCCGGTTAGCCGTAGCCTTACTCTTTATTTCTTTGGACTTATCCAACGAGCTATTGTATTCTTTGACATAGCTCAATAATGCCTCAACGGTATGATGCCCCACAGAACCAGAGATATTGCTAGGACGCATTACAAAATCCAGTTCATATTTGTTCGGAAATTCACCTGGAAATTTCGTCAAATCTACCCCATTAACAAATTCTATTTTTCTATTGTTTTTTATACAATCCCGAAATGAATTTTTAAATATTCCTTCTAGAAGGTATTTTATTGGAGCTGGTTTATATACTTCCAGCACATTATTTTTACCTTTTGGAATAAAAATGTTTACGTCACTGATTGTCACATCTGATGCCTTCGGATCGTTCTTAAAATTCACAACTAGAGAGAGCGGAGAACTTGCATTGGTCATTAAGCCCCTTATTGATTTGTATGATAAACATATTCTGTTGTCTTTATTCATCGTGTTCAGAGGTGCTCGTGCCAATTCATATGGGTTTCCTATACTATCATTAATCGGATTGCATATCTTTCGTAACTTATCCAAATATTCATCAAATTTAATATCACTTATATACTTCTTTATATCACCGGCAGCTTGGGCCATTGCTGTGTCGGTCTCTATGCCTTGCATTTTGTAATACGCATTTAAATCATTTTGTACCTTAGTGAAAATTTGTTCCGAGGACAATGCTTCGGGATTGCGAAGCCATTGAAATATAACATTATACAAAAACAGAGCATTCCAATTCTCTGGGCTGTATACTAATTTAGTAGGTTCTGCACCGACAAATTTGAATATTTGATATTTAACGCCTTCTGCCCCCCCCCAATTTACTATACAATCTTTTTGACGGAAGGAACCTTGCAACAATATACAATCGACTATGGCTTGGGATATTTCCTTGAATATGGAATCTTCATACTTCCCAGCCTTCCACCAGGTTTCTGCTTTTGCACCAGACTCTCTCCATTGATTACTTATCATTAAATGGACATCCTGTCTTAACATAAATTCACGCAGTAACTTTTGTTTCTGTTGTTCAACTTCTGTTGCTTGAACTTTCTCAAAGCTCACCACCATTGCGCAAGTTACCGCGCCTAACAAAAATTTTTTACAATTCATTCTACAACCCAAAAAATACCTTATATCAACTCTAGTATAGCGCAATTGTGCTAATTGCACATCAACTTTTTACAATTTCAATAGGCATGACGGCAAATACCATATCAATATCTGGGGATTTGTCGCTCGCCACTGGTTCGATTATTGTTGAAGAATTGCTTTCCGCTAGGCGGAGCTGCACTTTGGAAGTTTCTATCTCTTTCAGAATTTCCAGCAAATAGCGACTATTGAAACAGATTTCCAATCGTTCGGCACCTTTAAAGCTTGCATCGATTTCTTCCTTGGCGCTTCCCAACTCCTGACTTATGCCTGAGAGCATCAGTTTATCGGATGTTATATGCAGCTTTACCGAACTTGTTGAATCCATAACAACCGTACTCACTCTATCAAGAGCCTCAACAAATTCAGCAGTATCAACAATCAGAATTTTGTCATTGGAAACTTCGACTGCTGCTTTGTATTCTGGGAAATTTCCATTTATCAAACGCGAACCAAACTCGGTCTTTATATTCTCTGATGACGTCAGCGTGAATAAAACTCGATTCTCTGAAACAGAAATTTGCAAAACCTCGTCTCCGCTCCCATCTATCAGCCTTAAAATCTCACCGACAGTGCGTTTCGAAACGATTATTGGAGGCATATTTTGCACTTCAGCAGGGGCGGAGGCACTAATGCAAGAAATCCTAAACAAATCGGTCGCAACAAAACGTAATTTCAAATTCTCATGCTCGTTCTCTGGATGCATGTGAATACCGTTTAGATGAAATCTGGAATTGTCTTGCAACATCGCTACTTTCGCAACATCGATCGCCTTTTGTAAGACCTTCGTCTTCATCGAAAAACTTACATCATATTTTGCTTCGGTTATTGGGGGAAACCCATCGCTTTCCATGTAGTGAATAGAAAACGATGCTTTGTTGCTTGTTAACTTTATGGAGTTGTCATGCTCTGTATATTCTATTGATATGTCCGAACCTGATCTAATCTTTCGCGTAATGTCATAAAGGAGCGACGCTGGCAGGCAATACCTGCCCGAACTTTCCACATCACATGCTATAGTATCGACTATGGTCATATCCATATTTGTTGCAGTGATTTTTACTCCTTTGCCAGCATCTGCTTCAAACAAAATGTATCCCAGGATCGGAATGGCTTGCTTTTTTTCGATAATCCAATTTGCGTGAGCAAGCGCTTTTTCTAGAACTTTTTGGTTTATGCTTAATTTCATTTCCTTCCCCCATTTTTAGAGCACACATTGCATATAAAATCGTTCATTAAGCGAACACCAAATCCAGTAGCTCCTTTTTGAGAAAGCGCGCGGTCTTTATTGTCCCATTCTGTTGCCGCAATGTCTATATGAGCCCACCTAGCACCAGGATCTACGAAGTGTTTTAAAAAGAGCGCTGCAGTAATACTTCCAGCCCCTCTTCCACTGCCAACATTTTTTATATCTGCAATGTCCGACTTTATATCATCCTCATAAGAGCTATGCAATGGCAATCTCCATAATTTTTCTCCAACGACTGTCGCCGATTTTTGTAAATCGTCACACAGTGCGTCGGAGCTTGAAAACAGTCCAGCAAATTCGTGTCCAAGAGCGACCTGGATTGCTCCCGTTAATGTTGCAAAATCTATCACTATTTCAGGGGCATATTTCTGCTTCGTGTACCACAAGACATCCGCTAAAACAAGTCTACCTTCAGCATCTGTGTTGTCTACTTCTATGGTTTTGCCAGACATAGCAACAACGACATCACCCGGTTTTTGTGCGCTGCCAGAAATCATATTTTCAACAACTCCGATCACCCCAACAACGTTTGCTTTCGCTTGTTGTAATGCGAGAGTTTTTAATGTTCCGATCACGACAGCGGCGCCAGTCATATCGCCCTTCATTTCTCCCATTCCTTTTGCTGGCTTTAGACACAATCCACCAGAATCAAACGTGAGACCCTTTCCAACGAGGGCTACCGATGGTCTTGTTTCATCTGTTTTATATTCCATGGCTATGACATATGCCGGTTTATCGCTTCCTTTTGCCACACCTAAAAGTGCATTCATGCCTTGTTTTTCCATGTCTTTTTTATCAAGCACAGTAATTTTTATGCCAAGTTTCTTCAGAGCCTTAGCTTCTTCCAGCAACTTGTCTGGATCCATAACATTAGCAGGTTCAGTGACCATTTCACGAACCGTATGCACTCCGTCAACTATTTTTAGTAGCCCATCAAAAACGTCTTTATTGAACTGAATATACCCTGTTTTGCACTCAATTTTCTTCAGCTTTGCTGGAACCTTGTCAGATTTGTATTTATCAAAAGACCAGTTTTTTAACATCATTCCAGATGCTAGATATGCCATAATTGGCTCATTATCGGCAGACTCACAGTTGCTAAGTATGCAAACTTTTGAGTCAGATGACTTGATTTGGCTGAGGATATACCCTCCCAACTTTTCAAAGCTAGACCTGGAGAACTTGTTCCGGCTACCAGCTCCAGCGATAATGATGTTTTTTATTTTTCCATCAAACACAAGATTGAAATTTTTAATTTTCCCATAAGTAAGTTCTTCACATTCTTCAGAGATACCTTTAGATATTTCTGTTCCAAAAAACATTTTTAACTTTTCGGAAACAAAGCTTTTTCCGGTTTCATCAGCAACTAAAACCAATACATTTGCAGACTTGAAATCAACATCTACAGAAAAAACAACATCTATCATAAACTCACTCTTAAGATCGCCATCACAGGCTTATTCTACATAAACTTATATGGAAAGTGCTATAAAAATCATGTGGAAAATTTTGTTAAAATGCCACAAAACATCCTTCCAGTAGCCATGCATTTCAATTATCATGGGCATACTGATTTTAACGTTATATCGTTAAAATATAATGTCTTCGTGTTTTGACAATTCTCTATTTCTTACAGACAACATTGTCTGCATACTGACGTTTGTGTAATTTGCTATAAAAGCATGTTCACTATACCAAATTGATAATTCATCTTCATTTTTGGCATTTTTTGCTTTTATGATAAAAGCTATTCTGTCGTCTGGTATTTCAGAGCTGAATTCTGTAACACCCAGACTTTTGTCCTCTGATGTAAAAATAGATTTACAGAAATTTGGATTCATTTTGTAAAGAAGCCATCGTCCATGACCGTCTTTAGCAAATTTTTCCATAATACCAAGAGTTTTAAATGGAATTATTCCAAATGAGTGTTTCATGCTTTTGCTTTGGTTGCCAATATCAGAATCTATTTTGGAAGGAAATGGAAGTTGCAAGGCTGTGCTAGTGCAATATGCTCCAAGCGCCTTCACGACAAAGTCGATATTAGATTGTGTTTTCTGCGAAGCATACATCCTTTGCATAAGCCTTAACTGACTAATACCAATTGCAGAAATAATTCCAACAATAAGAAGTGAAATAGAAACTTCAATTAACGAAAATCCTGGCAAACGGACTTTTCTTGTCATACTGATTTTGGCAAAATCCTTCTGTACTCTAATTTAGAGTTTTGCATATCTTGCAAAATAATTCATCCACTATTTTGGTCTCAGTTAGAAGCTACTCTTTAAAATAGGGAGATGTATTTAATGCCCCATAATTTTGATAGTACAAAAAGCGCAGATTTCTGCAAGTGCTATATTGCATGTCGTTCCGAAGCGATAAAACCAGTCGCTGAACGTTTTGGCAAAGTTGTGATTGGAACGCCCCCGCAGAGTTACTTGATAGAGGTCAGGCATTTGGCGCAATGTTTGAGACACCGGATAGCAGACAGGAAGATGCAGCAACTTCGCGCTGAGATAACTCAGTTTTTGCAGATCGTACTCAATCGATAATTCATCCTCGTTTTTGGCATTTTTTGCTTTGATAACAAAAGCTAGTTTATTAGTTGGTATTTTTGAACTGAATTCTGCGTCTCCCAAACTTTTGTCCTCTGGTGCAAAAATAGATCTACAAAGATTTGGATTCATTTTATAAAGTAGCCAGCGTCCATTACCATCCTTGGCAAATTTTTCCATAATACCAAGAGTTTTAAATGGGATTATCCCAAATGAATTTTTCATGCTTTCACATTGGTATCCAACATTAGAATCCATTTTTGAAGGGAAAGGAAGAGGCGAGGTAGCACTCCTGAAATAATACATTCCAAGCGTTTTTATGACAAAGTCGATATTTGCCTGCGTTTTTTGTGAGTAGTATATTTTTTGCATCAGGCCTAGTTGGCTAACACCGATTGCTGAGATAATTCCAATTATTATCAATGAAATGGAGACTTCAATTAACGAAAACCCCTGAAATCTAGCTTTTCTTAGCATGTTGATTTTTGTACAATCTGACTGTGTCCTAGTTTAGAGTTTTACATACAGTGCAAAATAATTCAGTCACTATTTTTATTCCAGCAAGATTAAATTCTTCGCGATTTCCGCGAAAAATACTCGAGCCTATTAATGGGAAACCTCTGATCATACATGTTTTAGAAAGAGCCAAAAGCATCAAGCTTTGCGAATGTTACGTGGCTTGTTGTTGTGAAGAAGTAAAACAGCTTGTCGAAAGCTATGGCGGAAAAGCGATAGTAACTGACCCCGCATTACCATCTGGTACTGATCGAGTTTTTGCTGCGCTGGAAACATTGCCAGAAAAACCGAAATACGTAATAAATTTACAAGGAGATAATCCCGTTTTTGAACCATCTATATTGAAAGATATTCTAGATGTTCTTATGAGCGATATAGAGATCGATATGACAACACCTGTTATTTTGCATAAAACACTTGATGACTTTAGTAATGAAAATACCGTAAAAGTGATTTTCAATAACATGGATAAAAATATACCAGGCAAGGCTATTTATTTTTCCAGGAGTCCAATCCCAAGTGGAGCAACATGTTTTTATTCTCATGTGGGAATTTACGCATATCGCTATGACGCAATTAAAAGATTGGTTAAACTTCCTCAGTCATTTCTTGAGAAAAGTGAACGCCTAGAACAACTGCGTGCATTGCAAAACAACATGAATATTTGGGCTGTTCCAGTTGAAAAAGGCGCAATTTCCGTTGATGTGCGAGAAGATCTGCAAGCTGTTTATAAGGCTCTTTCATAAAGATTTACCTGGCTGTATTTACATAACTTCACAAGAAGACACAGACACTTCCTCATGCAAAACATCTAGGTAAAGCTTTGTTGCGTAACACACCAACTCAATCTTGTGTCAAACAATATAAATATGTTTATGTAGGGGGATAGAATTTGTGCGGTTGCCTATTCATTTTAGGTTCGTGTTATTTCTTTTTATCATATTTTTCTGCTTCTGCAGAGGAGAGAACTTGAATTCCTAGATCTTCAAATAAGCTTATTATCCAATTGCATTCGTCATAAATCTGTTTATCCTTTATTTGAACTAAAGTACCACTGTAGTAAATATCATTATTGCCAGCTCTCCTTTTTTGTTCTTCTTTCTCAATTGCTTCTATGTATAAACCTCCATTAACATATTTGAAAGTTGGAGAGTATAGCTCTTTTAAAGATCGCCTATTACTGTGTTGTTGTATTCTTCCACCGAAGTGGAATGTGCTGAATTGGTTTCCTTTAAAGTAGAAGAGCGATGCTAAACTCTTTGCATCAATTTTTTCGCCTTCTTTGAATAATTTTGAGTAGTCACACATATTATAACTGAGATCCAACGCATTTATATACGAAAGTATATCAGATTTTGCTTGTCTCAGTAATTTTGGATTTAGACTACCATCTTTGAAATATTTTGTTTCTAATTCGTTATAACAATTGTCCATTATTTCTTGAGTTAGTATTTTTAAATCTTTGCCATATCGTTTCGTGCCATATTTTACCATTTTATTAACATAATTATACAACATAACAGCGTTCCAATTCGCCTGATCATAGTCCTCAGGATGTGTATTTTCAAAAGTTATTATTTCTCCAACCTTTTTATCCTGGAATTCATTCATATTTGTCACGCAATCTGCGATGGCTTTTCCAATAACTTTTTTTATTGATTCATCATATTTTTCATCTGCGAACCAAGTATCGTATCCTAAATGCCATTTGACATTTAATCGTGACTGCGTTTCTTCAATTGTGTTGTGCGCATAAATCCTCCAATGTACCTGGAGTAGGGTATTTATCTGATTAATACCAATATTATCTTCTGCAACTGCTACACTTGAAGCAGAAATAGCTATAATTATAGCTACTACCTAAGCCTAGCCCCCCCCCGAACAAACATTTCTTTTTAAACATTTCTATACACCTCTTAAAAAAACCACGGGCATCAACGCCCTCCTATAAATGTTCTAACATATTTTTCATGGCTAAGCAAATTATTTTCAGCTGAAGACTATTCCGCCTGTCAAGGTCAGCAACCAGCGGTCGTTGACCGAAGGTTGCTGAGCGTATGCGTACCTTGACAGGCTTCGGGGCGCGATGTGGTAAAATCAAAACATACCGCATCGCGCCCCCTAGTCAAAATTCATTACTAATTTTGCGATGTTCGTGGTATATTCTAAATATGGCGGAGAAATCGGTAGAACGATGCGTATACGGGATCTGTTTGCATTGATTGTTTGCTCCTTGGTGTTTTCAGTAGAGGCGAAGTTAAGTTTTTCGAACATACAGGGGCAAAAGGATTTTTTGAATGCTCTTCTGACAGAAGTGGAAAAGTCAGACTTATCTAAAAAGAAAAACAAGAAAGAGGATAACTCAGATATCGCCAAGTATAAAAAAGATATAAATACTCTGAAATATGTTTTAGCCCAAATTGGGGAGGAAACCGCAAAACAAAAAGCAAATAATAAAGTATTGCAGGATTTGGTCGATGATTATAATCAAAAAATGAAAGAGCTTGAAAAGACATATAGATTTATAATGTCGAAATCGAAGAAGCCCAAAAAGCAGGACGAATATCTGAGTTCAAAGTCTCATGAAGTTTTCACAATAGATTCTTTGGATTACGGAAACAAAAGACGTAAAATCAAAGATGTAAAATTTCGACCGCTAGAACTAGTCGAGCTTAATCATTCAGCAAAAGTAGAGAACAGTGCCCCGTTACCTAGTAAGGAAAAATAGAGACTAAATGTTTATATTATTAAATGTAATTTTTGTTGCTTTATTTTTGCTTCTCTCTGCATTTTTTTCAGCTTGCGAGACCGCAATGACTGCGTATTCCAAGCCCAAAATGTATACGATAGCAAAGGAAGGAAATCTCAAAGCTAAGTTGATACTCGCTTTACAGTCAGAAGTGGGATTGGTTATCAGTGCAATACTAACTTGCGCAACTATTCTGAATGCTATGGCTGTAGCAGTAACGACAGATTTATTCTCTGAAATTTTAGGAGATTACGCCATTATATTTGCGCCGATAATTACCAGTGTATTTATTGTATTGTTTGCGGAAGTTTTGCCTAAGATGCTAACTATCGCAAATCCAGAAAGTATACTACTTCCATCCGCATATTTTATAAAAATAACATACAAGACATTGCGTCCATTGAATATGGTAATTGGTTTTATAGCAAAACAATTGTTAAAGATTATTCAACCTGCTTCAAAAAATAGTAAATCTGAATACGAAGATTCACTGGAAGAGTTAAAAGGCGCTATAGCCTTACACAAAGGGGAGAACGTAGAAGATACACAGAAAGAGAAAGAGATGTTACAAAGTGTTTTAGATCTGGGGGAAGTAACAGTGGCGAACATAATGGTGCATCGAAAAAATGTCACCATGATGTGCGCAGATGAACCAATCTCGCAACTTGTTGAACGTATAATGTCATGCCCATTTACGCGAATTCCACTCTGGAGCCAAAATCGAGACAATATAGTTGGTGTACTTCATGTTAAGGATTTATTAAAGGCATTGAAGCGCAAAGACGAAAAAGATGACATAAATGTGCTTGATATAGCTTTAGCTCCACGCTTTATTCCTGAAAATAAAAATTTACTTGACCAATTGCAATCATTTAAAACAAATCATGAGCATTTTGCGTTAGTTGTTGACGAATATGGTTCATTTATGGGAATTGTTACGCTGGAAGATATTATTGAAGAAATAGTTGGTAATATAGAAGATGAACATGACGTTGTTGCTCAAAATGGAATACGGAAACAAGAAGATGGGTCGTTTATTGTTGATGGATCAGTAAATATACGCGATTTAAATCGAGAAATAAACACAGATTTTCGAATCGATATAGCCTCTACCCTAGCAGGATTTGTGATAAATTCAGTAGGAATAATTCCTGAGATTGGGCAAACTTTTGTTTTGTATGGATATAAGTTTGAGATATTGAAACGTCAGCGCGTCCAAATTACGCTTATTCGGATCAGCAAGTTAGATGAAAAGATTGAAAATGAATGATATTGCTATACAATCTGCCAATTTTGAAAACCTTGATAAATTAATAATAATTCTTCACGGATACGGAAACAGTGGCTCAGATTACATAAAAATTGCAAAAACTTTGACATCAAATATTGATAACGCTGTATTTCTTCTTCCTGACGCACCGGCTCCGTGCGAAACCTGGACTGGACGACAGTGGTTTCCTCTTACTTTAGATAACATGAGCATTGACGAAATTCGCAGAGGTCTAGATAAAGCTGCCCCCAATTTATGTGAATATATTGACACAAAAAGACAAGAATTCAAATGTGACAATGTCTGTTTGATAGGGATTTCACAGGGAGCCATTATGGCTTTGGAAATGATGTATTACACGAAGATATCGAAGATCGTGGTCTGTTGCGGCCTATTCGCACAAAATGCGTATAAAAAGAACACGGCAAAGCCCGATATTTTACTGATTCATTCCGTTGATGATAATGTCATTCCTTATGAGAAAGCACTACAAGCAAAATCAGATTTAGACAAATTGGGATTAAATGTATCTCTTCTTACCTGCTACAACATTCGTCACTGCGTCCCCAAGGAAGGTTGGAAAATTTGCACTGAATTTTTGAATTGAGAATAACAATATTCCAAAATTTAAAAAAGTTGCCTCTAGTGTCAGGATTTGTAAGTATATCAACAAAGAAGCATTCTGCCGTGTAAATGCGATGCGATAGAAATCTTCTGCCTCTGCAATGATTTGCTATAACACTTAGTTTTCATGTCCAATCTGGCAAAGTAGTAGGCGTAGTACCGAATCATGACTTTTTCATTACCAAACAGGTTCCCGATTTGGTAACTATATGGTTGATTTCTGCCTTCATATATGAAAGCAAATGACCTCTATTTTGATTGCTCTAAAAACGAAATTTTGGTTTATAAGGTCGCTTTTCTCCGTCGTCTTTGGATCTCTGTTTTATCCTATTAATGCTCATTAAAGAATTAGCACTCATTAAAGACTTCTGGCGGGCAGCTTTCCGATTCAAGTCCTTTTGAGCGCGAGTCCTATCATTAACTTGTTTAAATGCTTCAATTACCTTGTCCTTTGTATAATAACGACAGAATCTACCTTCTCCTAGAAGATCTGCAAGCCCCATGTCCTTTAATTTTTTGCGGATGTCGGATGTCTTATACCAGAAAAATTCATATAGAAGTTCCCACTTTTGATCCTGAAGAATAAATATATTCTCTTTTATAGCAGACATATACAATCTCCCCCCTGAGAGGTACCAGCCGCAGGGGAAAGAGGTAGTTTTGATAGTGGATGACTCATTTTTCATCCAAGGCAAAAAAGTCTGGGTATAACGATACGAGTCATGGTACATACCTTCCTTTAATGAGTTATACAAGTTCAAGGATTCATATTCCTCGGCATATTTTTGGAAAGATTCTTTACATTTTTTCAATTGTTCATATATTTTAAATGCATCGTCATATTTATCTATATCATCCCGTGCTTTCTTAATTGCTTCTTTTGTCGAGACAACTTTTTTCGATTTTACATCTCTATAAAACTGCTGTATCCTATCATGACAGACATTTAATATTTCTTCTGTTGTGGTTATTTTCCCTTTCGTTGCTTCATTCACATAGTTATACAGCATAACAGCGTTCCAATTTGCCTGATCATAGTCATCAGGACATGTATTCTTAAAGGTTATTATTTCTTCAGCCCCTTTATCTTTATCCTGGAATTCATTCATATTTGTCAAGCAATCCGCAATGGCTTTCCCAATAACTTTTTTTATTGATTCATCATAATTTTTAGCTATAAACCAAGGCTTGTCTTTTGCCTGACCTTGTCTCACATTCCACTTTTTCCCCTCGATTATATTATGGGCTCTCGTCCGCCAGTACATCTGTGCCAGAGTATTCCTTGCTTCTTCTGTAAATTCTTTTGCTATAACATCGCTCGAAATGGAAGCAAATATAGCTATAGAACTACCTAAGCATAGCCCCCTCCCGAATAAACACTTTTTACTCCGATTACGCATCATTCGCACTCCTCCGTGAAGAAAAACAACTACCTTTTTTTAGGTTACTACTTCTTTTTGCACAATTCAAATGCATTTTATTAGAAGCAATATGATAAAACTAGATAACCTCTGATTTTGTCAGAGATTTTATGTGCCAAAATTTTTGAATTGTGAATGCACCGGTGTGTATAAGAACAGGTATATAAGGTGATACCAGAGGTGTGAGTAAAAAATTGCGATTCCACAAAGCCATTGATTATCGGGACAAAAACCTATCCAGGAGGAACATTGAAAAATCGTGAATGGTGAAGAAATGAGGCATTGGCTTATTGCTCGTTTTGCTAGGAAGCAGTTGATATCTTTCTAAAAGCGAGATACACTAAAAGTAAGCAGGAATGGATTTTCTATTATGATTTTTGCGGAGGAATAAAAATGAAAAATTTGTTACGACATGCTATGGTGATTGCAGGAAGTCTGATTGCTTTGATTTCATGGGGTAAAGCGGATAATAACACCGAGCATAAAACCCATGAAAAAGCAAAAGTTTACTTTACTCGAGACCTGAGTCCTGCAGGGTTGTTGAAAATATATAAAAAAGTAAATGGTGATATTCAAGGGAAGGTTGCCATTAAAATTCATACTGGTGAGCCGAAAGGCCCAAATATTTTGCCACTAGATATGGTGAAAGCGCTGTATGAAGCTGTGCCGAATAGTACTTTGGTTGAAACAAACACGTTATACAAAGGAAAGCGTTATACTACGGAAGATCATCGGCAAACAATTCATATTAACGGCTGGGATAGTTTCGCAAAGGTAGATATTATGGATGAAGAGGGAACAGTAAATTTACCTGTAAAAGGCGGAAAACATTTCAAAGAAGTATCCATGGGTGGGCATATTGTGAATTACGATTCGATGATTGTTTTGACGCATTTTAAAGGGCACGCGATGGGAGGATATGGTGGCTCTATCAAAAATATTGCAATTGGGTGCGCGGATGGACAAATTGGGAAAAAGCAAGTGCACGATGCGCCCGATAACGAGAACTATGATAAGTGGCTGATGGGAGCAAAGTTTATGGAAAATATGGTGGAATCCGCAAAAGCAACCGTGGATCACTTTGCTCCGCATATCGTTTATATCAACGTGTTGCGCCGTATGTCGGTTGATTGCGATTGCACAGGAACTGGAGCGGAGGAGCCTAAAGTGCGTGATATTGGCATTTTAGCCTCCAAGGATATTTTGGCTGTCGATCAAGCTTCCATAGATATGGTGTATGACCTGCCTGAGAAAGAATCCCACGACTTGAAAGAGCGCATAGAGTCGCGTGAAGGATTACATCAATTGGAATATGGGGATGAAATAGGCATTGGAACGCGTGAATATGAACTCATTGAAGTGAAATAATCATGTCAGAAATATTTCGTGCAATATATCAAATATCGCCGATATCGTTTCAATAGTGTTGATTTTCTGGCGATATTTGGAAGCGTTGTGTGTGCCATAGCAATAATACATTAAAACTTTTCGCGCGAGCTTCACGGCTGTCGATGGTTCGTAGAATTCCAACATATATTCTAGATGACGCTTAGCTATTTCGCACTTTGCTCGATTTGTTTGCGTTTTTTCAGATATTTGCCCAGTATTTATAAATTCATCAATATCACGCAAAATCCAAGGTTTTCCCAAGGAACCACGCCCTATCATAACACCGTCAGCCTGGCTTTTTTCTAGCGCCTGTTTAGCACTTATCTCATCAATAATATCTCCATTCGCTATAACAGGTATATTTACAGCTTCCTTTACAGCTCGAATATCTGCCCAATTCGCCTTTCCTGAATATAATTGCGAACGAGTGCGACCATGTATCGTTATCATCTGGATGCCTGCATTTTCAGCAATTCGGGCTATAACCGGAGCGTTCTTATGCTCAAAATCCCAACCTAAACGCATTTTTAAAGTCACTGGAATTGGTACGGCATTCACAACTGCCTCAATTATCTCTTTTGCAAGCTTTTCATTTTTCATCAGCGCCGAGCCAGCATCGGATTTTACGATTTTTTTGACCGGACAGCCCATATTGATATCGAGAAATTTGGCCCCCAAGTCATAGCTCAGCTTTGCCGCATCCGCCATAACTGCCGGGTCAGCCCCGACAATCTGAACCGATGTCAGCGGGTCGTCAGCATTATCCATCATCTTATGCGTGCGCATGACATTCCGGATGACTGCTTGGCTAGCCACCATTTCGCTAAACATCAGAAAATCGCCGAATTCACGCGCTATCCTCCGATATGGCAAATCCGTAACACCTGCCATCGGAGCGAGTATCACTCGGCTTTTCAGCTCAGTTGTCCCGAGAAGTAACCTTTTCATACGCTTCCAACTCCAATCAATTCAGCTTTTTTCGTTTTATCCATTGCAAAAATATGTGTTGCGAACGAATTGATGAATGAGCGATTATGGCTAACAACTAGCACTGTACCATCATACTCACTTAGGGCATTGGCTAAGGCCTCGGCACTGGACATATCGAGGTGGTTAGTTGGTTCATCGAGCACCAAAAAGTTGCTTTTCTGCGCCAAAAGTGTTGCAATCGCAACTTTGCTTTTCTCACCTCCGGATAGAACACTGACAGGTTTTTTGACATCATCTTTCGAAATCAGCAAACACCCCAAAATAGCGCGCGCTTGTTGCTGATTTATATCTTTGGTCAGGTTCAGAACATTTTCAAGCGCATCAAGCTTCGGGTCTAAGATATCCAGCTGGCTTTGAGCATAGTAGCCGATCGACACATTATTACCAATTTGCATCCCGCCTGAAATAAGAGGTATTTCGCCGACAATTGTTTTTAGCAACGTCGATTTGCCAATACCATTTGAGCCAATTATTGCAATCTTATTGCCACGAATTATGCGCAGGTCAATATGTTTATTTAATGGCTTCCCATCATAACCAATAGTTACATCTTTTAATTCCAAAACAACTTTTGCACTTTGTTTTTCCACTTCCATTTTGAAAACTGGTTTTTGATCTGCCCCTTCTGTGTCTATGCGCTCTTCAAGTTGTTTCAATCGCTCGATTATCTTCAGTTTACTTTGTGCCTGCTTTGCTTTAGATGCCTTGTATCTGAATCTATCCACGAATTCCTGCAAATGGTCTTGCTTTTTCTTCAGCGCTTCCTTTTGCTTTTTCGCAAACTCAGCATTAGCCTCTCGTTGCTCCACAAATGCGTCAAAATCGCCATTATATACTTTAACATTACCGTTCGATATATGAATTATTTGGTCGGACAGATTATTCAGAAACTCTCTGTCATGCGAAACGAAAAGCAACGTGCCTCTAAACGACCTGAGATACCCCTCCAACCAGGTCAGACTTGGCAAATCAAGGTGATTTGTCGGCTCATCTAGTATCAGAAAATTTGGTTCATTTATGAGCAATTTTGCCAATTCAAGCCTCATACGCCACCCGCCAGAAAGTATCAATGGTGATTTATCGAATTGCGATGCCTCAAATCCCAACCCTGTCAAAACGCATTTTGCATCAGCTTCCAGTGCATATCCTCCTTTATCCGAAAACTCAGCTTCAATCGTTTCATATTTCGCATAAACTTCATCTGAATAATTTATCGCGACTTCGTTAAGCGCATTATGCAATCTTTGCTGTAATTCACAAAGCGTTGCGTGCCCGGAAATGCATTCCTCTAAAATCGTCGTTTTCGGATTGTCGTTTGGGCTTTGTGGCAAGTATCCCAAAACGCAATCCTTGGGAACAACGATCTCTCCATCGTCATACTCCTCTAATCCCGTAAAAATATTCAGCAATGTCGTTTTCCCAGCACCATTCGCACCAACGATACCAATATTTGTGTTTTTCGGGAAATGAAACGAAAAATCGCGAATAATGATACGGTCGCCGAATTTTTTGATGAGATTTTTGACAATAATCATATTTTATAAAAATGTCTTTAAACGTCTTTTTACCATCTCTTTCGCCGCATCACGACCTGCTCCGAGGTATTTTCGCATATCGATATTCGACTTGTTATTAGTCAACTGCTCCCTAATCGCACCTAAAAACGCAATGCGTATATCCGTATCCACGTTGACTTTCGCAATGCCATTTTGTATTGCTTCTCTAATATCGCTATCCGTTATTCCATAAGCATTTTGTATATCAGCACCATAAGCATTGCATCGTTGAACAGCATCAGCATAAACCGATGATGCACCGTGTAATACCAGAGGGAAATCGCCCACTTTTTCTTTTATTTTCTTAAGTGTTTCAATCGACAATTTCGGATTGCCTGTCTTCCCTTTATTCACACCATGGCTTGTCCCAATCGCCACAGCCAAGCTTGAAATACCAGTTCTTTCAATGAATTCACGTGCTTGATTAGGATCGGTATAAAATGCTTTACCTTCAGCGACACTCACTTCGTCTTCAACTCCAGATAATGTTCCAAGTTCAGCTTCAACAGAAACGCCGTATTTACTTGCATAATCAACAACTTCTTTCGTTATAGCGATATTTTCTTCAAAATCTAACACGCTCGCATCAATCATAACCGAAGAAAAGCCATTATCTATCGCTTGCTTACAAATATCAAAATCCTTTCCATGGTCTAAGTGCAAAACTAAAGGAACATCCGATTCTTCAGTGGCAGCGGATACCATAGCTCTTATATGTTCAAATCCCATGTATTTAATTGCGGATGAAGATGCTTGCAAAATAACAGGAGTATGCATTTCATTTGCTCCGGCGACTATCGCCTGTATAACTTCCATATTCGTAAAATTAAATGCGCCTATTGCAACTTTTTCCCGTGTGGCATCACGCAAAATACCATCAGATGACACCAAATTCCTATTTGCAAACATAGACTATCTGTAACACATATCCATCTATGCTATTATACCCTTTCAAAAATATACGTGCAGTGTTTTTGCTCCAGCATCAAATGATGCATTTTGCAAAATAATCATAAAAAAAATTTTGACACAATTTAGAGTTAGAGATAACATATAGTCAACTCGGTTGGTATAGAGCCGGGGGAGTAGCTCAACTGGTTAGAGCGCCGCCCTGTCACGGCGGAGGTTGCGGGTTCAAGTCCCGTCTCTCCCGCCAATTCATGTATTTGCAAGAAATAATGGAATTTGCGGTTTCACTGTCTGAAGCCGAGTTTAGTGGCGAGGTGCCTGTTGTCGCAGTAATCGCTATAGGGAAAGAGATAGTTTCAATTGCAAAAAATCAAGTAGAATTCTGCAAAAAGCCCTGGTATCATGCAGAGTTTTTGGCTGTATCAGAAGCCTGTGAAAAACTGCAAACGAAATATCTAGACACAGCAAGCATATACGTAACGCTCGAGCCATGCGCATTCTGTGCGTGTCTGCTAGAAAAAGTGCGAATCAAAAATATTTTTTTTGGCGCATACGATACAAAATGTGGAGCAATTGAGCATGGAATAAGATTATTTGATCATTCGAGGATATCCCCACATATCATTGGCGGAATTCAAGACCAGCGATGTTCGAATATAATGAAAAATTTTTTTGAAAGGATAAGAAAAAATGAATAAAGAAATAAGATTAAACAAAGCATTATCAATGCTTGGAATATGTTCCAGACGAGATGCTGATAAGCTAATAAAATCTGGACAAGTTTTTGTGAATAATCGTCAAGTGACCGAACTTGGCATAAAAATACTACAAAATGATAAAATTAAGATTTCCGATAAAGAATACGTCTTAAAACACAAAACGCAGACGAAAGTTTGGCTATATTATAAGCCGGTAGGGCTTGTCACAACTCATAAAGATGAACGAGGTAGACGCACGGTTTTTGATGCAATTCGTCAGAAAATAAGAGAACGTGTAATATCTGTTGGTCGGTTGGATATTAACTCAGAAGGCTTACTTTTGCTCACCAATGATAACGAATTTGCAAGGCATGCAGAATCTCCCCAAACCGGCTGGAAACGACGGTATAAAGTTCGGGTGTTTGGTGATATTACAGAGGACATACTTGCACAGATTAGGCAAGGTGTTTCTATAAATGGGATACATTATGCTCCTATTGAAATCACTGTATTAAGAGAAACTGCAGGAAAAAATCACTGGCTTGAATGCGTTTTAACCGAGGGCAAAAACCGAGAAATTCGCAAAATTTTCGAATGTTTCGGACTGGCCGTTAATAGGCTAATACGAACGCAATATGGAGATTTCTCTTTGAATGACATGAGGCCAGGAGATGTAGTCATGGCAAATCCAGACACGAACGTTAAAATTACATAGTAATAACTGAAGGTTCGGCTAAGCTGTGACCATTGACCTTAATGTTCCGCATAAACATCAAGAGTTGCGGTATCTTCAATTCTTGGAAATAAAGGTGCTACATCATTTAGAACAATAACATCTCCAGGAATTGTTTCATTTTGATCAAGTCGCAGTTCATACGGCGCTCCAATCTGATGAAGTAATTTTTGCGCGCTATTGGGTATTACTGGATACAAACACTTCGTAATTTTAAAGATTTGTTCTACCAATATGAACAGGATATCCTGCATTCTTTTTGGGGAGCTATCTTTTAATCCCCAAGGTTTTTGGAAGTCAACATATTGATTTGCCAAGGCAATCATTTGCTCAACTTTCTCCAGGTATTTGCGGAAATTATATTGCATTACCAATGGCACAATCTGAGCAATACCAGAATCAATTTCTGTGATGAACTTCTCGTCATCTGACAGTAATTCGGATGGTCTTGATACGGTGCCTTTACAACGCTTCTGTATAAAAGAGAGAACACGATTACAAAGGTTTCCATAGGCATTTGCAAGCACTGCATTATATCTCTGGGCAAACGAATCCAATGCAAAATTTCCATCAGACCCGAATGTTAGCTCCCTTAAAAGGTAGTACCGCAATGCGTCAGAACCGAACAACTTGCAATATTTATATGGATCTTGCACATTGCCCAACGACTTTGACATTTTTTCACCTTCACTTAGCCACCAACCATGCGAGACTATTTGTCTCGGTGGTTTTATTCCCACCGCCATCAGGAATGCGACCCAGTATATCGAATGAAACTTGACTATTTCCTTCCCAACAAAGTGAATGACACTGTTCCAATATCCGTCATTATTTTGGTCTTCGTTTTCTGGATATCCATTTAGCGTCAGGTAATTTGTCAAGGCATCAAGCCAAACATAAACGACATGCTTTGGATCATCAGGCACTGGTATTCCCCAGCTGAAAGTAGTCCTCGAAATTGCTAGGTCTCTTAATCCTTGCTTTATAAAACTCAGCATTTCATTTTTACGCTGCGCCGGATACACAAAATCGGGATTGTTATCATAAAACTCCAGCAGCTTATCTTGGAATGCAGAGAGCTTGAAAAAGTAACATGGTTCTGTCATATATTGCACTTCACCACCCAATGGAGATTTTCCATCGACAAGCTCGTCTTCTGCGAAATAAGCTTCATTTCGCATATCATACCAACCAGAATATTCCCCAAGATATATATAGCCAGCGTCCTTCAACTTTTTCCAAAAATGTTGCACAGTCTTTTGGTGCCGAGGTTCTGTTGTTCTTATAAAATCATCATTTGATATGTTTAAAACAGGAAGCAAATCCCGAAACAGTTTCGAAATATTATCGGTAAATTCCTGTGGAGAAATGCCGGCTTTTATGGCGCTCTGTTCGACTTTTTTGCCGTGTTCATCAGTTCCAGTGGTAAACTTTACATCATTTCCCAACATTCTATTAAACCTAGCAAAAACATCACAAACGACCGTTGTATAAGCGTGTCCAATATGTGGCTTTGCGTTGACATAGTATATCGGTGTTGTTATATAAAGCTTGCTCATAGTTTAATCTCCAAAATTGGCAATTGTGTTTGGATTATAGCATAAAATCCATTTTAGGGTTCTGTCGCGCAACAATGAAAAGGATAGTTCGTTTTTAGTTCAAAACACACTTCTATGCGGGCAATTTAATGGTATAATAGCGCATATTGCTGCTTTGTGGATATCAAAATGAAAAGGAACACAAAGAATATACTTTCCTGGATATTTTTGATGGGTATATTGTTTCTGATGGCCAGTCCATTCGACACGAAAATTCTTGGTGGAGCACCAAAGGAACTAACTTACTCGAAATTCATGAAATCTGTTTCAAGTGGTGATGTCAAGGAAGTTTATATACGAAACACTTCTTCAAAAATCACAGGCGTGCTTGCTGATGGTAAGATTTTTTCCACAATTGCCCCAGATGATGCAAAGATGATAGAAAAATTGCTGGATAATAATGTTGAAATAAAAGTAGATGCAGGCGATTCCGGCTGGGGATATTTGCTATCTGCTCTAATTCAGTGGTTCCCATTTTTGTTGCTAATTGGACTTATGGTATATTCAGCACGACAAATGCAAGGCGGAGGCAAAGGTGGATTTGGAGGGGGAGCTTTTGGTATTGGAAAATCACGAGCCAAAATGTTTCACCCCCAAAAGGTTAAGGTGACTTTTGCAGATGTCGCTGGAATTGATGAGGCTAAGCAGGAATTAGAGGAAATTGTTGATTTTTTGAAAGCTCCGCAAAAATATCAAAGATTGGGTGGGAAGATACCAAGAGGTATGCTCCTTGTTGGCGATCCTGGAAATGGAAAAACATTGCTGGCAAAAGCGATTGCAGGCGAGGCTGGAGTGCCATTTTTTAGCATATCTGGTTCAGACTTCGTCGAAGTATTTGTCGGTGTTGGAGCGAGCCGTGTCAGAGATATATTCGAGACAGCTAAAAAGAATTCGCCTTGCATTATCTTTATAGATGAAATAGACGCAGTAGGACGTCGCCGTGATAGCGGGAGAGGAGGAAATGATGAGCGCGAGCAGACCCTCAATCAGCTGTTGGTTGAAATGGATGGTTTTGATGAAAATCAAGGCGTGATAGTGCTTGCTGCAACAAACCGCGCTGACATACTAGACCCAGCACTGTTGCGTCCTGGACGATTTGATAGACGTATCACTGTGCAATATCCAGATATGAATGGCCGAGAAAAGATTTTAACAGTGCACACAAAAGACGTTCCACTTTCTCCTGATGTTAATTTGAAGACGATAGCTCGAGGAACCCCTGGATTTTCAGGAGCAGAACTGGCTAACCTGGTAAACGAAGCGGCACTTCTCGCTGCACGTGATGATAAATTATCGGTCGCTATGAAAGATTTCGAATTGGCTAAGGACAAAGTCATAATGGGGGCAGAGCGGAAATCGATGAGCATGACTGATGAGGAGAAGAGAAATACGGCATATCACGAATCTGGACACGCGCTCATAGCTCTTCTAGTTCCACAAAGTGATCCTATTCATAAAGTCACAATAATTCCACGAGGTGGCGCCTTGGGAATGGTTGTGAGGCTGCCAGAGAAGGATAAAGTATCGGTCACTAAAACTGAGTTGCTGTCGAATATACGCGTGTCGCTAGGAGGCAGAGCCGCAGAAGAAATATTTTTTGGAAAAGAAAACATAACGACTGGTGCTTCTTCCGACTTAAAACAGGCAACAACAGTTGCAAAAAAAATGGTCATAAAATGGGGGATGAGCGACAAGATAGGTCTTCGCACATTCTATGATTCAGAAGGATATTACATGGAAGTAAGCGACCAAATATCGCAAGACACATCGAAAGTTATTGATTCCGAAGTGAACAAAATCATAGATGAAGCCTACACAGAGGTAAAAGAGCTCATTATTCAAAATAAGGATAAGTTGGAACGAATAGCTCTTAACTTACTTGAGCGAGAAACTTTGACCGGCGACGAAGTGAAACAGATTCTTGAAGGCAAAGAACTTGAAAAGGAAAAGCCTGTAGAAGATTCTTTGGATGATTTCAAAATGGGCGGATTACCAACAAGTGAGGAGGAATAATGCAGAATATTTTTGGAACTGACGGGGTTAGAGGAAAGGCTAATGAAGGATATATAACTCCCGAAAACGCGATGAAGTTAGCTGTATCTGTCGTGAATTATTATGCAGACATGCAACATAAAAGCGTTAACAGCAAGTTTACTGTGGTTATTGGAAAGGACACTCGGCTTTCTGGATATATGCTCGAACCGGCGCTAACCTCTGGTTTTATAGCAGCTGGCGCCGATGTTGTTCTGCTCGGGCCAATCCCGACTCCTGCTGTTGCGTTTATGACCAGGTCGCTCCGAGCTGATTTGGGCGTTGTTATTTCAGCATCGCATAATCCTTATTATGATAACGGAATAAAGTTTTTTAATTCAAATGGATTTAAAATCACAGAGGAAGAGGAAATTAAGATTAGCGAGATATTTTATAATCATCCCAAATTGATTTCGACGGAGTTTATGGGAAAAGCCCGGCGTCTAGATGATGCACAAGGACGTTATGTCGAGTTTGCCAAAAGTTCGTTTCCCAAAAATCTTGGCCTATCTGGTCTAAAGATTGCTTTAGATACTGCAAATGGAGCTTCTTATAGAATAGCACCTCAAATTTTTTGGGAGCTGGGCGCTGAGATAATCCATATAGGAAACGAGCCAGATGGGCTGAATATAAACAAAGATTGTGGTGCAACTCATACCGAATTATTGCAACAAACAGTAGTTGAGCAGCATGCGAATATTGGTATAGCGCTGGATGGCGACGCAGATCGTCTCATCGTTGTTGATGAGCAGGGCGAAGTTGTTGATGGCGACTTTTTGATTGCAACGATTGCAAACGCTTGGAAAAGCTCCGGAAAGCTTAAAGGCAATACGATTGTAACTACGGTTATGTCGAATATAGGAATGGAAAAATACTTAAACTCAGTTGGACTAAATCTCATACGCACTGACGTTGGAGATAAATACGTCATACAAAAGATGGTCGAGATTGGAGCTAATATTGGCGGAGAAAAATCCGGCCATATAATCCCAATAGATTACTCATCAACTGGTGATGGTTGTATTTCTGCACTACAAATATTAAGTTTCTTGCAGAAAGATAAAAAGAGAGCTAGCGAAATCAGGGATTTATATACGCCATATCCGCAAATTATGATAAATATCCCGAAAATCCTGGATTTACGCGAGCCAAAGATTTTGGATTGCATTAACACAATAAACGATATGCTAAAAGATACCGGAAGAATAGTTGTCAGAAAATCAGGAACGGAGCCAGTAACGAGGGTGATGATAGAAGCGCAATCTAAGACAAAGGCAAAAGAAGCAGAGCGGTATTTCAAAGATGTTATGGAAAAAATATAATGAAAATTATAAAAGTTGGGCTAATAACGATAACAAGTCTTGTGATTATTGGATGTAGTTTTTTTGTCAAATTGCATCATATAAATGATAATGTGCCGACGTATCCTGAAGAAGGCGATGGCTCATTGCATGTTTATTTGCTCAATCTAGACAAATCCACAGATAGATTGGCAAATATAAAACCTTTAGTTAATGGATTGGAATATTCTTATACTCGCATTTCAGCCGTTTATGGAAAGGAGCTTTCGCAAGAATATCGGGATAGTGTTACAGTTCCTGATAAATACAGGATACTTATGCACAATGATATAGGCGCGGGCACAATCGGTTGCTATTTAAGTCATATAAACATTTGGAAAGAATTTTTGTTATCAAAACATTCATATGCGTTAATTTTCGAAGACGATGTCGAATTCGAACCGAAAAAATTGAAAAAATTAATAGACTTGCTACTAGCCTCAAGCGAAGAGTGGGATTTAGTAAACATAGATGTCAATCGCCACGGTTTCTCAAAGCCAGTAAAACAGTTGTCACAGCTTTTCAGATTAGTAAAATTTAGAGCTCGTGTAGGGAATACAAGTTGCTATCTTATCAATCGAAAAGCCGCAATGGCATTGCTACAAAAATCTTTACCGATTTCGATGCCGGTTGATCACTATATGATGCGTCCTTGGGAGTTTAATATTAAAATACGAGGAGTAACTCCACAAATAGTTCATCAGTCATTTGGAGATTCAGAGATAAAAAAACAGGAAAAACCAGCCCCGCAAATTGCGTTTTGGTACAAAGTGACTTCCCTTCTGTATCAAATTACAGCAGATATTATGACTATGTTTGGTTCGAAGTGACTATCTAACAACGACTCAAAAATCAACTTATCCTGTCTCAGGGGATGGACAAAGAAGTATCACAAGGGCAATTTGAATAGCAAAAAACAAAAGTTGCCTGCACTGATGGAAATTTTTCATATGAAGAAGAACTGTATATGAACGCTGTTCTCAAACACGTCATAAGCCAATCTGAAACTTGTTTGTTCGAGATTACGCCGCAAAACTAAGTTTTACAGTAAATCTATACAAATGCTAGAACTCTCAATTGCCTTGTTTTTGCATAGCAGAATGCCCATTGTTAATATATTTGCCAATCCCTTTAATATTTCTTGCTTGACTGTTCACTAAATTATTTGGTAAACATATCCGGTTATGTATGTTTATGAGTTAGATTAGTTATAATGGATTCATTTCCTATGACCCTTACCGGGTATAACAAATTACAAGCCGAGTTGCGGTATTTGAAGAATACAGAAAGACCTAGAATAGTTGAAGCAATTGCTTCGGCTCGAGCATTGGGAGATCTTTCAGAAAATGCAGAATATCATGCCGCAAAGGACAGACAAGGGATGGTTGAAAGCAGGATCACAGACCTGGAAGATAAACTCAGCAAAGCGACAGTCATAGATTCTTCTCAAATTGTTTCGGACACCGTAAAATTTGGAGCGACCATTGAATTAGTGGACGATGACACTGATATAATTTCGAAATTCCAAATCGTAGGAAGTGATGAAGCTGATGTTAAAAATGGTCTTTTGCCCATCACTTCTCCTCTTGCAAAAACGCTAATCGGAAAAAAAGAAGGAGATTCCTTTGAAGTGCGGGCGCCTAATGGTGTGAAGAACTACACAATTGTGAGTATCCATTACGTTTAAGTATGCTCAATTCCAGCAAATGACGGATAAGAATAGATAATCTAGTGACTGAAAGTCGCTAGGTTGTTTATTTTATAATAATTTCACAAACGACCAGACCTTGGTAAGTGCTGAGTGTTGGATTGTCTTGTTTTCACTTAGAAACAGGCAAAATATGCAACAAGCAAAATATTCGTGTGAATTTTGCCACACCTTAAACAGCTATCTCGTATATCGATATTGAATAGTTTTTTGGTTTTTATGAAAGATAATGTTGCAATTGTACGGTACTCTTGGTCATTCAATAGCTTCTATCCTACGATAGTTCTTTCAAGTTTGGTTTGAAATTTCAGGAATGTAATGGGCTAGTAAAAGGAACGAAAAATGATGAACGCGGCAAAAACTTGGAATAAAGTACAATGGTAAAAAATTAGAGATATCCATTTTATCAATGCTTTATAGCAGAATTGATTAAAATTTTTGATATGGAGTTGCCCAAGTTCAAGCAGATGTGAGGCAAAAAGAGACTTTTAGAAATATATACCAAGGATGTAAGACCAATGGGAGTTATATTTTTGCAGAAATTTTATGAGTTCACGACGCGTTCTGACGATAGTATCTTCGGACAATTCTTCGTAAAATTCCTCTCGAAAAACCTGGTTACTTCGCTCGATTTTGCCGTTGTATGTTGGTTTTGCAGACCTTTCACTGTCACATTTTCAGCCAGGAACAAGCGTTAAAGGCAAGTCTCATACTTCAAAAATGAGCTCGAAAAGAATCAGAAAAGTTCTCCACATGAGCGCGCTTAGAGTGAAGCGGTAACTCAGATTTCGTCCGTTTTGTTCAGAAAATGAAGTGTCGAGGCAGGACTCCAAAGGTTATCATCGTTGCGATTACGAGAAAATTTCTCTGCATTTTCTTCGGCACGCTAAAGCAAATGAAAAATTTTGACAGAAAACTTGCATATTTTCTTGTTCCAAAAGACGGTATCTAGATACGGCATTTAAAATGCTCGCAAATAATGCTAAACTACGAAATAGGGATTATTTTTTTTGGCTAAAAGAGTGCTAGAGAAGGAAGACTTAAAAAAAGTATGCAAACTTGCAAAATTAAAAATTGACAACAATGAACAAGACGACTTTTTAGGGAAGCTAAACCAGGTATTTAACTGGATAGAGCAACTCTCGAAAATAGATGTAAGTCAGGTTGATATCAATGATTTAAGCGATATGAACACAACGCCAGAGCACGCTGACAAGCCATATATGAATAATACTCGTGAAGAATTGCTGAGCAATACGAAGTTTAAGAAATTCGACATGTTCTGCGTTCCTAAGGTAGTTGAATAAAGGAGAAGGAAAACAATGATTGTATACTTAAAAGGAGGAGAAGAACTAGAGATAGCGAATGGTTCTTCAGCTTATGATGTCGCTTGTAAGATCGGCATACAGAAAAAAGCGGTTGCGACAAAAATAAATGGAACAACAACCGATCTCAACACAACATTGACCGATAAGGATACAGTCACATTGTTAACATATCAAGATGCAGAAGCTCTCGAAGTTCTTCGTCACTCGACGGCTCATGTTATGGCAAAAGCAATTCTTGATTGCATAGATAAAGATGCCAAACTTGCCATCGGTCCAGCGATAGAGAACGGTTTTTACTACGATATGATGCTAAGCAAAACCTTGACGACTGAAGATTTGCCTAAGATTGAAGCAAAGATGAAAGAGATAGTTAAGCAGGATTTGCAGTTTGAAAAGGCATCGATAAGTAAGGCTGAAGCATTGGAATACTTCAAGTCTCGAGGGCAAAAATACAAAGTTGAATTAATTGAAGGGATTGATGCAGAGACTGTAAGCATTTATAAATTAGGTGATTTCGTTGATTTGTGTCGAGGACCTCACGTTCCATCGACAAGATACATTCCAGCGGAAGCGATAAAGCTGACGTCTGTAGCAGGCGCTTATTGGCGTGGTGACAGCAAAAATGATATGTTGCAACGCATCTATGGAACTGTGTTCACGACAAAGAAAGAGACCGAAGCATATTTCAGAATGCTAGAAGAAGCACAGGCTCGTGACCATCGAAAACTAGGCGTAGAGCTTGGAATATTTCATCTTGATGAAGTGGCGCCAGGAAACGTATTTTGGCTCAAAAATGGCACAATCATATTTAACTTAATAAAGGAATACATAACAAAAGTCATTCGAAAGCATAATTATTTTGTTGTGCAAACCCCGCAACTAATGAACAAATCACTTTGGGAGACGTCGGGACATTGGGCAAAGTTCAAAGAAAATATGTTCATTGTGGAAGATGATGAAACGACGATGGCTATAAAGCCGATGAATTGCCCTGGACACATTATTTGTTATCAAACTGGTGCTGTAAAGAGTTATCGCGATATGCCAATTCGTATGGCGGAATTTGGTCTTTGTCACCGGAACGAAAGCTCAGGTTCGTTGCACGGGGTGATGCGTTTGCGCGCGTTCATGCAAGATGATGCTCACGTTTTCTGCACGCCTGAGCAGATCGTATCGGAAACGATAGACATTTGCTCTATATTAAAAGAGATATACGCCACATTCGGATTTACTGATATAAAAGTAAAATTTTCCGACCGCCCTGAGAAACGCGTCGGATCAGATGAAGTTTGGGATTTAGCTGAAAAATCACTCACAGATGCCGCAAACCAAGCTGGACTTAATTACACCTTAAACAAAGGTGAAGGTGCATTCTACGGGCCGAAATTGGAGTTTGTTTTAAAAGACTGCCTCGGAAGGGATTGGCAGTGCGGAACGCTTCAAGTTGATTTCAACTTGCCACAACGCTTTGGAATTCACTATATAGATAAAGACAGCGAGCGTAAAACGCCAGTAATGATACATCGAGCGATCGTCGGTTCGATAGAACGATTTATAGGAATACTGATAGAGCACTATGCAGGCAAGTTCCCATTTTGGTTGGCTCCGACACAGATAGTTGTGGCAAGTGTGACAGACGAAAGTGCTGAGTATGCGCAAAAAATAGCAAACTTTTTGGACGAGACTGGATATCGCGTGGAACTCGACACAGCTAATGAGAAAATCAATTACAAGATCAGGCAACATTCTTTAATGAAAGTGCCCGCAATTGTAATAATTGGGAGCAAAGAAGTTATGGAGAAAAATATTAGTGTAAGGATGTTAGGTTCAGACAAAACAGAAACTATACCGATGGACAAAATGACCGAATATTTCAAAGAGATAGAATGCAAATCACATACGAATTAGACAATTTAATAAAAATTGGGGGAGTACTGAAGTTTTCAACTTTGGACTACCCCGGAAAATTATCGGCAGTTATATTTTGTCAAGGCTGTCCGAACCGATGTGTGTATTGTCACAATCCAGATTTTATTCCCATCAAGGCAATGTCATCAATCAAATTCAGCGAAGTTATGGATTTCTTACAAACTCGCCAAGGATTATTGGAGGCTGTGGTATTCAGCGGTGGTGATCCGCTCATTCAGAATGATTTATATAAAGCTATGTTGCAAATAAAATCGATGGGATTTCTTGTTGGATTACACACATCTGGTGTAAATCCAAAACGACTAAAAGAAATAATCGATATAACTGATTGGATAGGGTTCGATATAAAAACCAATTTTGAAAGATATGAAACTATAACGCGGAACAAGGTGTCTGCAAAACTAGCTAAAGAGAGCTTGGATATTGTCTTAAAATCGAACGTTGCATACGAAATACGAACCACTGTAGATTCAAGATATATAACTTTTGAAGAGTTGCATAACATAGCAAAATTGCTTAGCGATATTGGGATACAAAAATGGGTTTTGCAGGAGTGTATATTGAGAACAAAAACTGATGAACAAAAATTATCTCTTCCGAATATAGAAGAAATAGAACAGCTTGAGCAATACCTAGAAATAGAAGTAAGACGTCAATGATATTATCGTTATTCATAAGAGATAAAGAATTTCATTTAAGTTGCGGCAATTTTGAGCAAATATACACTATCAAGGAAACACGTGGAATGGCGGATAAAGTGCCAGAGGACTTCAAAACGTTTATAGGACAACTAAATTTCAGAGAAATAGACACGGTGCTATACTCATCAGGGCCAGCTTCATTTACAACCGCAAGAATAATGAATTCAATGCTCAAGGGCATAAAAGTAGTGCATCCAGATATGAAATTTGTTGGCATATCGCATTTTGTAACATATCTGTCAATAATTATAAAACATCATGAGCAAGGAGCAATTGCTATTCCGACAATGCGTGGTGATTATTTTATATGTAGATTTGCAAATTCGCAATTGGGAACGATGTATGTAGACAGTGAAATATCTAACGATACTATCATTAGTAACAATCCAGTATTAGAAAATATAAATTTAGCAATGCAACAGTATACTATAAATAATAGCGAAGTATTTATAAAGAATATAATTTTTATTACAAACGATTTAGAAATAGATTATGGAATTACTCCAGAATACTCACATTAGAAGATTAACTAAGGGCGATTTTGAAATTCTGAAAATGTTTCACGTGAAACATTTTGGAAATTACAAAATATCCGATCGGTCATTTGGCGCCTATCTAACTCAGTCTCAATATCAAACTTATGGAATGTTTCACGTGAAACATTTGATTGGTTATGTTATTTTTTTAACAGGCGTTCACGATGCAGATATAGTGTATATAGGCACCGCTCCCGATTTCCGGAGACACGGAGTCGCATCTACGCTGATACAAAATTTTTTAGATACAACGAAAATTTCTCAGATATTTTTAGAAGTGAGCATTGAAAATACAAATGCTATAAGCCTATACAAATCCTTGGGTTTTGAAATAGCATCTATTCGCAAAAAATATTTTCATAATATTGATTCATATCTGATGTTCAAAAAAAAATGTTTCACGTGAAACATTTTAGAAATTTCAAATTAAAAAATAATCCTTCTATCTTTCCTATTTGCCAATCCGTAGCAATATGCTCTTTTTAGATATTTTGTGAAAGATATCTCGAAAAAAAATATATCTTTCTCAGATACATACATGTTATACTAATAACATGTTAGAATTTTATGAATGTTTCGCGTGAAGCATTTTGAGAATATGACTCAAGAAGAATTGATACGACTGTATATTGAACATTTAATTAAATGGAATCAATATATAAATTTGGTGCAGTATAACTCATTAAACGATGTGTATGAGCGACATATAACAGACTGCATGCAAATAAATAAATTTTTGACAAAAGACGATTATATTATAGATGTAGGTTCTGGAGCTGGTCTTCCAGGAGTGATATTATCAATGTCAGGATATAAAAATGTAATTTTATGCGAAAAAAATTATAAAAAATGTATTTTTTTGCATGATATAAAATCCAAATTAAAATTAGATTACGCCATTTTTAATGGCGATATATTTGAATATCAGGTTCCAGAGCAAAAATTGAAGAGCTCAGTATTGGTGTCCAGAGCATTTAGCTCATTAGAAAAATTGCTTAGCGTCATGGAGCGTTTAAAGGTTTCACGTGGAACATTTCATAAAGGCAGGACATACAAAAACGAGATTGAGGAAGCAAGCCAAGTGTATCACTTTGAATTCGAGATTGAACCAAGCCAAACCGCACCGGATAGTGTTATCTTAAATATATCAGAAGTAAGGAGAAAGTAGTGGCAAGAATAATTTCAATAGCAAATCAAAAAGGCGGAGTTGGAAAGACGACAACTGCAGTAAATTTAGCGACAGCACTAGCTGCCGTAAGGAAGCGGGTTTTGCTTATCGATTTTGATCCGCAGGGCAATGCTACAACTGGAATTGGGATATATAGTAAAAAGCTAAATACTAGTTATGATTTATTAACAAAGACTAAGACATTATCTGAAGTAATATTAAATACAAATATACCAGGATTATCTTTAATACCTGCAAGTATAGATCTTGTTGGGGCAGAAATAGAATTGGTTCAGGTGAATGGAAGGGAGAGAATACTCAAAGAAGCATTAGCGCCGTACGACCAAATGTTTGATTACATTATTATCGATTCCCCGCCTTCGATGGGAATTTTAAGCTTGAATGCTCTAGTCGCTGCAAGCGGAGTGTTGGTGCCTTTGCAGTGTGAGTACTATGCGTTGGAAGGACTGAGTTATTTGTTAAGCTCAATTAGCAGAATAAGGGCAACTTACAACAATACTTTGTCATTATTCGGAATAGTGTTAACTATGTATGATAGACGTAATAGCCTGAGCGTGTCGGTTGAAAATGATGTGAGGAAACATCTTGGGGATAAAGTCTTCAAAACAGTAATACCAAGAAACATTAAAATTTCCGAGGCGCCATCATATGGGCGACCGGTGCTTATTTATGACGTAAAATGTATAGGCTCATACGCCTATATGAAGTTGGCTAAGGAATTTTTGGAAAGGGAGAACAATAATGGAAGATAAGTTAGGGCGTGGATTATCGGCATTATTAGGGGAAAATATCGCAAGCAATCAAGAAGAAAAACCGGTATCTAATAAGGTCGATATCGATTTGGTGTTTCCAAATGAAAATCAGCCTCGAAAAATGTTTGATGAAGACAAACTTCGAGAGCTTGCCGGTTCAATTGCTCTACATGGCGTTTTGCAACCATTAGCAGTTCGCCGAAAAGATAACGGATATGAAATCATCGCAGGGGAACGACGCTGGAGAGCTTCAAAGCTAGCTGGGCTAAAAGAGGTTCCGGTGTATATCGTTGATTGCGATGATCGTAATGTTATGACACTGGCTCTGATAGAAAATCTGCAAAGATCAGATCTAAACCCGATCGAAGAAGCTGAAGCTATGCGTAACCTGATGATAGCATGTGAGTGCCGACAAGAGGATTTAGGAACGATGCTGTCTAAAAGCCGTAGTTATGTTTCGAACGCATTGAGATTGTTGTCGCTTCCTCCCAGGGTACGTGAACTTATACGCGATGGAAGATTGACAGCTGGACATGCTCGAAATTTGATCGGGGTGCAAAATGCAGAGGAAGTTGCTAATTTAGCCGTGGAAAATAATTGGAACGTACGACAACTTGAGATGGCCATGAAAGATATAAAAGCTGGTTCTATACAACCTGGCATGCCCATTCGAGGAGATGACCCGAAAACAAATTCAGGAACTCCGATTGATATAAGAGAAGATAGCGAGTCTGCCGATATCGCCATACGCGTAGCTGAAGCACTTAAAGTCGAGACAAAACTTAAGGTGACGAGAAAAGGTGGAGTCTTCACCCTTATATGCAAATCATGTGAAGAGCTTGAAGAACTAGTGGAAAAGCTTGTTTCATTAGGTGAATAAAGCAAATTGCTGAAAATAGACCGATGCCGAACACTTGGAGGCGTTGTGTCGGATGAGGCAATTTGCTTGCTCAGGTAATCAAAGCATTTTGCGCTTTCAATCCATTAAAGATGATCTGACCAGGCAGTCGCAAATCTACACTGTGCACTTCATTTTTATTTAATTTATTGTTTTTTATAAGGACATCCAAAGTATTCAATGCATTTGTTACATTTTCTTCAGGTAATTTTACCTTTACACCAGCAATCGTTATATTCCATCGACGTTCACGAATATATGAAATTGCATCTAATTTATCCGAAACATCTCTAAATTTAGCTATTTCATTTAGGATTTTATGTGCACTCTTGTTCGCATTCGCTCCTGACACCAGAGGCAAACCAGTAGGTTTCGTGGACACTTCTTCAATAAATTTTCCGTCACTATCTATCAAAATGGATTTTGCGTCATGTTGATAAACAGCTATTGGTTTAGTTTCTTCTGCCTCTATTTTTATAATGTTCGGTAAAATCTTTTTTACGATAGCTCGCTTTATCCAAGGAATGTCGGTTATTCGATTATATATTTCAGCGCTTGAGCAACTGAATATCGAATCATTTGTTTTTATCACTATTTTTGCAGATATCATTTTAGTCACACGGGGAGAAACTCCTAAAATATCAATTTTAGTCAAATTAGAACCGGAAATTTTTGTAAATTTTTCACAGGTTTTATTATAAAAGCTTTGTATAACGTGTCTTGAACAATATAAGCTAAGTGTTATGATGCCAAAAATCACTATGTATATTAAAAATTTCGATCTTGCTCTTTTTTTTGGCATCTTTATTCGGACCCCTTCAGCTTCTCTGCTTGATCGTTTTCAATAAGTTTATCAATTATTTCGTCAAGAGCCGACCCATCCATAATTTTATCAATTTTATACAGAGTCAGATTTATCCTATGGTCAGAAACACGCCCCTGCGGAAAGTTATAGGTTCTAATGCGTTCCGATCTATCTCCTGTCCCAACCTGTGTTCTCCTATCAGCAGAACGAGAAGATTCTTGTTTCATGCGCTCATTTTCATATATTTTGGCGCGTAGAATTTTCATAGCTTTTGCCTTGTTTTTGTATTGAGAACGCTCATCTTGCACAGCGACAACCGTTCCTGTAGGTATATGCGTTATTCTCACAGCGCTATCTGTTTTGTTCACGTGTTGCCCCCCTGCGCCGGATGCACGATAGGTATCTATCTGCAGATCTTTTTCCTCTATATGCACATCGACTTCCTCGGCTTCGGGCAAGACTGCAACTGTGGCTGCGGAGGTATGTATTCTGCCTGATGCTTCAGTTTCAGGTACGCGTTGTACACGATGGACTCCAGATTCAAATTTCAGTCTGGAAAAAACCCCTTTTCCAGATATAGAAACGCTGGCTTCTTTTATTGCACCGATCCCACTTTCTGAAAATTCCAAAATCTCGAATTTCCAGCCGTGCATTTCGGCATACATTTCATACATCCTGAACAAATCCGCAGCAAATAATCCGGCTTCATCTCCTCCGGTTCCGGCGCGTATTTCTAATATGGCGCCTTTTTCGTCATCAATATCTTTCGGCAAAAGTAGTATTTTGATCGTTTGCTCAATATTCGCAATCTCGGACTTTAACGTAGGTATTTCTTCTTCAGCCATATGTTTTATTTCCGCATCATCCGAATTTACAGCAAGCTCATTAGTGTCATTTAATTCTTTTTCCTTTGCAAAAAGTAGACGCACTTCCTTTGCTATTTCCCTTAAATCAGAAAACTCTTTGGATAGTTTTGCATACTCTTTAGGATCGAATTCAGTTTGATTATTCATTTTCTCACGTATCATTTCATAATGATCGAGAATTGAATTCAGCTTTTCTCTAAATGCATCCATTATTCTCTCATCAAAGAAGACAAAGTCTTGGAGATTAATCTTATATCTTTGCCAAGATTTTCTACTATGTAATCCCTATTGTTATAAGTGCCTTGAACTAAATCAGTTAAGGACTTATCGATACCATCAAGTTTGCGCAACATCTCAGTCCAAACAGTTTCATTTACTTTTTTTGTCATATTGCTCAATTCAATTTGTCCTGCTCCAAGCGTCTGGACTAATTCTTGATGTTTTAGAACTGAATCAGCCAATTGAGAAATCTTATTGGAAAATTCTTTTTGCATACTTACCAAAGTTATGCGGTTGCCTTCAAATTCCTTTAGCTGATTTTGAAACGCGTATATCATTTCAATCGTCTTTTCCAGCAATCCCATTGAGAAAATTTGCCCGTGGTAATCACTAGCATCTCTTTCCAGCGTTGATAAACTTATCGTACGCTTTGTTATCCATTCCTCCACTTTATACAAAAAATTATCAGCAACTTGCTTTTGGTTAACGTTTAAAAAACCTAGTATCAGCGAACCAGACAATCCAAAGAGGGAGCAACCAAATGCTATTCCCATTCCTGAAAGCGGAATTTTTAAGCTATCTTTCAGCTTTGCAAAAGACTCTGTTGCATCAGCCTGATCAATCCCGAGATTATCAATGATGTTAGCCACATTGCCTATAGTTTGAGATAATCCCCAAAAAGTTCCGAAAAGTCCCAAAAAAATCAGTATCCCCGAAAGATATTTCGGAAAGGCGCCATAATCATCTACGCGTTTTTCAACACTCCACATAACAGAATTCAACTTTGACTGTGAAGCTAGATTATTTGCTCGAGAAATATACAACGAAATTGGAGATAGCAATTTTAATTGCTCAATATCTTTCTTATTCAACTTGTCATATAAGATTAACTTCGAATATTCCGCATTGTATAAGAAAATTCGTCTGTATATAAAAATAACTCCAGAAATAAAACAAGTTAGTATTATTGAATTAATCTGTATGTTGTATACAAAAGCGTGTTTTAAGTTATCAAACAGAATATATGCGACGACAGCAACAAACAATAGAAATATCGAAATACGCAAAACACACCTTTTAGCGACAAGAAGTTTCACAAGCCATCTCACTCCAAACCTCATTTATTTATGATACAACACATTACGCTTGGTTTCCAGTGATAGACCATACTGCGTCCTTTTATCCTTTGCAACTTTGCTCATTCTATGGTACCATTACTAGGTCTTTGCCACAGTAGCTTAGAGGTAGAGCACTCCCTTGGTAAGGGAGAGGTCGAGGGTTCGATTCCCTCCTGTGGCACCATATGAAATATGTTATGACGTATAAAAAATCATCCTGCACTTAAAATATCAAATACAGGATGAGGGGGCAAAGGAACGTAAACAAAGCAGATTTTAGCCTTGGGGCTTCAGAGCTCTTTTGCTTGGATCCATATGCTTGTAACTTGTAAAATATTGTTCCAGAATATCTTTGTTTTTGATTAAATCACGGTAATGTTTCCGCACGTATTGAACGCTTCCGGTTTGCTCCATCGAGTTAAAATTCAATATTTTTCCAAAATACTCCTCATTTTTGTGATCGCGCCAGTATCTACAATCTCTCAGCTCCGATGCGTCCAGTTCAAGATCACACTCTACAAATTGTATAAAATAATTTATGCTGTTAATATTCCAATAAAACGGAATCACTGTATGGAAATATCCCGTTTTTGCAAATTCTCCAGTTCCAATTTTCAGATCACCCGAATCGGTTAAACTCCATTCTTCGCCAATGGTAGCGTTCGGATCATACCGCAATGTGACATTAAACTGTACTTCAGGTTCTACGCGGTGACCTGGATTCAAACATACAATCCGGTTTAGAGGAAATTCTAATGCAGTCTTATCTTGCTCTACTTTTTCATACTCATTTTCCAGTTTAGCTATGGAATATTCTTGACTTGCTACTTTCATTGTTTTGCTAAGATCACCTGATGTCCAAAATTTTTGTATATTTCTTGCTAGATCTAGTCGTGCATTGTATTGAAGCATATCTTTTATTGCATTATCTAGATTACTATATAAAGCGTCTATTTCGTTGTCACTATATTCCTCTATATCAGATTCATAATCCTCTATAAATTTAGTTCGTATATTATTAAGCAGTTGCTCTATATTAAAGTCCTCATTTTCTGCATTCACTTCATCATTGTGTAAAATTTGCTCCACTAAGTTGTATAAAAGAACGGCGTTAAAGTTTTCTCGGGAATAATGCTTCGGCTCAGCAGTAAATACTATCAAGCGTGCACTGCCATCATCTTTTGTGAGATGGAATTCGTTCTGATGAGTTACGCAATCTGCAATTGCATGTCCAGTAACATTGACAATGGATTCTCGGTATTTTGATACTTTGAATTGCTGCTCTTTGAAAAAATCGTCATCCTTTGCGTTTTGAATTTTTTCATGTGCTGTAATAGCCCAGTCTATATAACACAATTTATTATGTATCTCTGTTAACACCTCTCCTGACATTTCTGCATAAGAACATGACGCAATGAAAGGTATAACTAAACTATAGTTTAAATATAACCCTCGCCTATTAAATGCACTTTTTTTTAATTTACACTTCATTTTTAGTTCACACAAAAAAACAACCACTCCTATCGTTTAGGATATCACACAATTAGTTTATCATGCAAATGATACTGCAACGTGTGTTGGTTTGCATGAAAAATCCTTCATAGCTATATGCACCATTTTTGGTGAAATGTGTTCGATAAAATGGCTAATTTCAGCTTCTGAATTATCTTTTATAAACATTCTTGCGACACCGGACAATGTTAGAATAGTATCTATTCTCGCTACATTGCCGCCAAGAATATCTGTCCATGGTGTATCACCTATCATTGCCACTTTTTTATTCGGAGAAATAAATTGCTTAGCGTAGTCAAAAATTATCGGATACGGCTTGCCAAAATACATGACCTTGCCTCCTGCGTTTTCATATAATGCGCCAATGTATCCTGGGCAAATTATTGGTCTAGCCCCAGATTTCCAGGACTCGATAGCGAATAAATCGGAATTTGAAATTACCAACGTTTTTTTGTATTTGAGGCATAAATCAATAAACGATGTTATTTCATCAAAATTTGCAATATCGCGGTAATCAAGCGAAGTCAGCTCCTCTACAGCACTCGATTTGCCGTTTTTATCCTCTAAACTATCAGCAAAGTACGGAGCATGACAATTTATATTCCCAACAAAAACAAAATCAGATTGCTCTATAGATTGGACACAGCGGAAACCAATACCTTTAAAAATATCATCAGCACAAGAAAATGCCGCGAAATAAGTTTGCTCGTTGCCGAAGCATTTTGTTATGGTATTTTTCAAAACTTCTCCAGAACTAATGAATTTATCAAAATGTATTCCCGCAATCATCCCCCTGGACAAATATCTTTCACAACATTTCGTCGCCGTCAATGTTGTGTTTGATAGAATAATGATTTTTTTACCGGATACTCTCATTTTGTTTAGTAATAATAAAGCCCCGTCGAAAAAATCTCGACCATCCCACAAAACTCCGTACATATCGATCAAAAATGTATCGTATTTTTCGTAAAGCTTTTCCATATTCTGGCAAAACATGAGGCAATCTCTGTATAGCAACGATAGTCCATTATTATGGGATAATCCTTTGCCTGTCAAGTTTCGCTAAACCACACAAGTTCACTAGAGTTAGGCTAAGCTGCTTAAAGCAAAAAAAAATATAAAAAAGTTTCCGGCCTCAAAATTTAATTCACGCCAATACATTCATTGACACACTATCAAGTGCTTGTTGGACCAGAAAGATGTGAGACAGATTTTGAAAAAATTCACTTGAAGATTTGGAAATTTTTCCGTGCGTCCTGCTCCCCTATAAAACCAATATATAACGGCTATGCTCCATCAAATACGATATTGAGCAGGTTCATGATAGGCAGTAGCTCAATCCACTGCTATAGAACAATAGGAATCTGACTATCAAATCTGATCTTCATCCTTTGTTCCGTGAGCCTTTTCTTGTTTTTTCAACAAATCTTCTTTTTGTTGTCGCAACTTTTTCCACAAATCTTTTGCAGGCAATTTGACTATTTCGCCCAACAGTTCCCGTAGCCATTTGTTCTTGTTTTCGAGTTCATCGATACTGTTAACAGTGAAGTCATTTGCGCGACGCCAATAAAAGACCCCAGTCTTATCCAGCCTATATGCATTCAATATATCTAGATCGACAATGTATAAGTTACCTTCAAAATATCCAAAGTTTACCTTGTACTGTACTATGGAGTCGGCTACTTTATAGAAGCTCTTATCGAAGATCGAGTAATTAGCGTCACCTTCAATAGCTATAGACGAAAGTGAACTAGGCGATAAATTTTGCTTATACTCCAGTTTTCTATTTCTGTGAATTAGCAAAGAAGAAGATAACCGCAGAGTCTTCACATACTTTTGAATATCCTGAACAGCCTTAGTTAGGTCTATATTACTTAGACCGTATTTCTTTTTATAAAATCCCTCTATTGTTTTCAATTTATATTGCAATGTCCTCTGTACATTACGAAAATCTTCCCAAGAAGATACTCCATTAATCACTTCATGGACATAGTTATACAAAATAACTGCATTCCAGTTTTCTTGTTCATACTCTGCTGGATTTGTTTTCTCAAAGGTTATAATATCCTCAGGAGTCTTATTTGCAAACGCCCCCTTTTCAGCAACACAATCTCCTATGGCCTTTCCGATGACTTTTGTCCTGGAATCTTTATACTTATCATCTAGGATCCAAGAATCCTCACTTGTTTCACGCCAAAAATACGGATCAATTTCCTGGTGTTGACTAATATAATCGCGCTCTAGTTTTACTCGAATATTAATCTCGCAAG
>Ga0256405_10001428_pt1 | contig 65155 bp, 58 predicted proteins | sample RumenRJG_02DNA_FD_189096 | JGI IMG/M metagenome (GOLD analysis project Ga0256405, IMG submission 189096) | Bovine rumen microbial communities from Lethbridge, Alberta, Canada - RJG_02 | ecosystem: Host-associated > Mammals > Digestive system > Stomach > Rumen | place: Canada: Alberta... | reverse complement strand
TCGAACCAGACACGCCCTGGGCGCCGCCGCGCGGGAGGTGGCCATAGGAAAAGGTGGGCCGGTCCCCGAGAAGTCGGAGGCTGGCCCACCTTTGCCACTTGACAAGTCTATCTACATATCAGTCGAGATCCTCGCCGTTGCTCTCGATGACCTTCTTGTACCAATGGTAGGAGTCCTTGAGATAGCGCTTCATCGTCCCCTGGCCATAGTCGTCGGCGTCGACGTAGATCTGGCCATAGCGCTTCTTCATCTCGCCCTCGCCGTTGGAGACCATGTCGACGCAGCCCCAGTACAGGTAGCCCATCAGGGGGATGCCGTCGAGCTCGACCGCGTCCTTCATGCTCTTGATGTTGGCGCGCATGTAGTCGATGCGGTAGTCGTCATGCACGGTGCCGTCCACGAACTCGTCATTCCAGCCGATGCCGCTCTCCACGCACCACAGGTCGCAGTGATAGCGGTTGTAGAGCTCGTTGAGGGTGATGCGCTGCGTCTGCGGGTCCGTCGCCCAGCCCCAGGCGTTGGTCTTGAGATAGGGGTTGGCCACCATGCCGACGCCGCCACCGTTGCCCTCGCCCGCCTCGAGGTCCTCGTCATGGGTGGTGAGGACGCTGCTGCCATACAGCGAGAAGCTCAGGAAGTCGCAGGTGCCCTCCTCAAGGATCTCGAGGTCTCCTGGGAGGATGGGCAGCTTGATGCCCTCGCGCTCGTATTCGGCGAGCTTGTACGGCGGGTAGAAGCCGAGCATCTGGACGTCAGAGTAGAAGTACTTGGAGTCGTTGGCCTTGAGCGCCGCGAGCTGGTCGTTGGGATCGCAGGTGTAGGCATAGACGGGGCCGGCGGCGAGCATCATGCCGATGCAGAGGTCGGGCCAGTAGTTGTGAGCCGCGATGACGGTCTTGGCGGAGGCCAGGAACTGGTGGAACGTCGCGTTGGCGATGTTCTGGGGGTCCGCGTGGATGAGCCCGGCGGTCACGAACGGCGCAAACTCGATGCAGTTGATCTCGTTGAAGGTGAGGTAGTATGTTACCAGGCCGTCAAAGGCCTCGAAGCAGGTGGTCGCATACTTCACGAACTGGTCGACGAGGTAGCGGCTGTCCCAACCGTTGAAGCGGTTGGCGAGCGAGAGCGGGTTCTCGTAGTGGTCGAGCGTCACGAGCGGCTCGATGCCGTACTCCTTGCACGTCTTGAAGACGTCGCGGTAGTAGTCGATGCCTGCCTGGTTGGGCTCGGCATCGTCACCGTTGGGGAAGATGCGGCTCCACTTGAGCGAGAAGCGCAGGCAGTTGAAGCCCTCCTCGGCGCACAGGCGGATGTCCTCCTTGTAGTGATGGTAGAAGTCGCTTGCGATGTGGCTTGGATAGTAGATGTCGGGGTCGTCGACCAGGCAGGCCTGGGCACCTTCGGGAAGATGGCGCTCGGGGCTGTGGAAGCACAGGGGCGTCTTGCCCCACGAGCCGTCAGGCATGCGATAGGTGACCTGGCGCGGAACCTTGTGCGCGCCGTTGGTCATGACGTCGGCGGTGGAGAGGCCCGCTCCCCCTTCGAAGACGCCGCCCTCGTACTGGTTGGAGGCCGTTGCGCCACCCCAGAAGAAGTCCTTGCTAAATCCCATGTGCGCACCCTTCTCTTGATGCGTCAGCACCTGACGCAATCTTCCCTGCCAACAGATTGTATAAGAGGGCTGTGGACGACCCCCTTAGCCATCCACAGACGTGAGGTTCTTCCGACAAACGCGCGGGGCCCTAGGCGCTCTTGGTCGCCACGACATCCACGCCGGTGCCGGCGACGTCAGCGCAGATGACGTCGCCGATGGCGACGGGCGCTTGTGCCGTGACGCCCGCAAGAGCCGCCACGACCTCAAACATCTTGTCCTTGGGAACGTCGCTGGCCGTCTTTACCGACACCATGTGCTCGGTCTTGGAGCCGACCACCGGCACCGTCGTAGTGACGATGCGCGTGGGATTGGTGACTTCCTTCCTGCCATAGACCTCGCCACGCTTGCAGGTGTTGCCGGTGACGGAGGTGACCTCGCCATCGACCATGGTGACGGTGAGCTGGCAGCCCAGGGGGCAGTTGATGCAGGTGAGCTCTCGGGTCTCGGTGGCCATGGCTACTCCTCCTCAAGCTTGACGGTGACGGTGCTGATGCCAGGACGAGAGAGCAGGTCCTCGCGCTTGAGGATGACCTGCTCCATCTCACCGGGAGCCATGACGCGCTTCTTGCGATGCTGGATGCGCTCGTCATCAAGGTAGACACTTACGTAATGGTCGCGGTAGACGTTGCCCACGCGGAAGCGGACGGTGAGCTGCTCTCCCATGCGCTCCGGCGAGATGGTGGAGGGCACGGTGTAGCGGACGCCGTCCGTCGCCACGACCTTGACCTCACGTGCAGCCTGGGGCTCCCCTTTCTGGGCAAAGTGCGCGGCGGACGCGCCGGCAGCAGCTGCCTCCTGGGAGACGAAGTCGACGAGGTCGTGGACGTGGAGGACGTTGCCACAGGCAAAGATGCCGGGGATGTTTGTCTCGAGGGACTCGTTGACGACGGGCCCACGCGTGACCGGCGAAAGCTCGACGCCGGCGTCACGCGAGAGCTCGTTTTCGGGCAGAAGGCCGACAGAGAGCAGCAGCGTGTCGCAGGGATAGCGCACCTCGGTACCGGGGATGGGCTTCATGTGCTCGTCCACCTCGGCGATCCATACGGCCTCGACGCGCTGCTTTCCCTCGATGCGCGTCACGGTGTGGCTGAGCAGCAGCGGGATGCCAAAGTCGTCAAGGCACTGCACGATGTTGCGCTTGAGGCCACCCGAATAGGGCATGATCTCGGCGACGCAGGCGACGTGGGCCCCCTCGAAGGTCATGCGGCGCGCCATGATGAGGCCGATGTCGCCCGACCCCAGGATGACGACCTCGCGCCCGGGAAGCTCCCCCTCGATGTTGACGAGGCGCTGGGCGGTGCCGGCAGAGTATATGCCTGCCGGACGGTATCCGGGCGTCGCAAGCGCGCCGCGCGTGCGCTCGCGGCAACCCATGGCGAGGACGACGGCGTCCGCCTGGATGCGCGTGATGCCGGCGTCGGCAGAGACCGCGGTGACCACGCGGTCCTCCGAGATGTCTATGACCATGGTCCCCAGCCTGCGCTCGATCCCGAGCTCGTCCACCTGCGCGATGTAGCGGGCGGCATATTCGGGGCCCGTCAGCTCCTCCTTGAAGGTGTGGAGGCCAAAGCCGTTGTGAATGCACTGGTTGAGGATGCCGCCCAGCTTGGTGTCACGCTCGAGGACGAGGATGTCGCGCTCCCCCGCCTCGTGCGCGCCGATGGCGGCAGCCAATCCTGCGGGACCCCCACCGACGATCACGACGGCGCGATGCTCAAGGTTCTGGCTCATCGCGCATCACCTCCCTTCGCCGTCGCGTCTTCCGACGCGAGGTGGTCCTTGTTGGTCCCGACGACAAGCTCGGAGCCAGGACCGCGCTTGGTGATCTCATCCGGGCGCATGCCAAGCTCGCGCTCGAGAATCTCCATGATTTTGGGCGTGCAGAAGCCGCCCTGGCAGCGGCCCATGGTGGCGCTGGTGCGTCGCTTGATGGCGTCGAGCGAGCGCGGCGTGGGGATGCGGTGGATGACGTCGACGATCTGGGCTTCGCTCACGCGGCAGCAGCGGCACACGATGTTGCCGTAGGCGGGGTTCTCCTTGCAGAGGTCATCCCAGTCATCGAAGTCCATGGTAACGAGGTTGGCCACGCCGGGACGCGTGGGGTCGAAGGCGCCCTCAGGCTTCTTGGCAAGGCCGAGCGAATGTGCGACCATGCCCGACACATAGACGCCGATGGCAGGCGCGCTCGTGAGGCCGGGGCTTTCGATGGCGGCACAGTCAAAGAAGTGCGTCGCGCCGGAAACCTCGCCGATGACGAAGTCGTGGGCCGCCTGGTGGGCTCGCAGGCCCGCAAAGGTCGTGATGACCTCGCGCAGCGGGACGTTCTTGACGGTGAGCGAGCTCTTGGAGGCTACCTCGGCAAGGCCCTCGGCCGTGGTGTCGATGGCCTCCTTGTCCTCGATGTCGGTTGCCGTGGGGCCCACGATCAGGTTGCCGTGGACCGTCGGCGAGACGAGCACACCCTTTCCCATGGCGGTGGGCAGCATGAAGATGGTGTGCTTGACGTGCTGGCCGGCCGTCGTGTCGAGAAGGTAGTACTCGCCCTTGCGCGGGATGATCGTGAGACGGTCATCTGCAGCGGCTACCTTGTTGTGCATCTCGTCGGCATAGACGCCCGCGGCGTTGACCACGGCATGGGCGACAAGTCGCTCTCCCCCTGCGGTGACGGCCCAGTCGCTCCCCTCTCTCTCGATATCGGTGACGGGGGCGTTGAAGCGGAACTCGACGCCGTTTGCGGCGGCGTTTTCTGCCAAGGCGACCGTGAGCCCAAAGCAGTCGACGATGCCTCCTGTGGGGGCCCAGAGCGCGGCAAAGGCGTCATCGGAGATGTTTGGCTCCATCTCGCGCAGCTCATCTCGGCCTATGATACGCAGGTCGGGCACGCCGTTTGCGATGCCGCGCTGACGCAGCATCTCCAGGCCCTCGACGTCGGCCTCGCACATGCAGACGACGAGCGACCCCACGGGAATGACCCCAAAGTTGAGGTCCTTGGCCCACTCGTACATGAGTCGGTTGCCCTCGACGTTGAGCTTTGCCATGAGCGATCCGGGCTGTGCGTCAAAGCCCGCATGGACGATGGCCGAGTTTGCCTTAGACGTGCCGCAGCAGACATCCTCCTCGCGCTCGACCACGCAGACGCGTGCGTCATAGCGAGCGAGCTCACGGGCGATGGCGCATCCCGATACGCCCGCCCCAATGACGATTACATCAAACATTCGTCATACCCCTCTCTTTTCACAGACAGCCTAATGCTAGCTCAGGTGAGAGGAGATGGCGGCGTGGTTTGTCCGGTCGTCGGTGACGGGTGACCATCGTCCCATGTCGTGCTCTTAAGGGCTATGCTCATTCGCTCTACAGGAAAGAGGCCGGGGCTTTGGTACCCCGGCCTCCTCTTGATGACGGTCCAAGCGTTGTGGCGTATGCTCTACTTGCGCTTCACCGGAATGGGCTTTGGCGGCGTCTTGGGCTTCTTGGCGCCCGCACGCACGACCGCGCCCTCGGGGCATGCCTCGCGGCACAGGCCGCACTGGGTGCACTTGCGCTGGTCGGTGACGTGCACGAACTTGGCTTTGCCCAGGATGGCGCCGTCATCGCAGGCCTTGAGGCACGCACCGCAGCCGGTGCACTTGCTCACCAGGATGTGGTAGGTCTTGAAGGCGTCGCAGCCAAAGGTCGGGCACTGGCGCTTGGCAAAGTGGGGCTCGATCTCGGACCCAAAGAGGTCGAGCGCCTGCGTGACCGCACGGCCGATGGCCTTGCCCTCGCCGCAGATGGCTTGTGACGCCATTACGGGAGCGAGGTCGCGCAGAAGAGCCACATCGGTCGGCTTGCCCCTCTTGGTGCAGGCGTCGGCCAGGATGACCGAGATCTGGTAGCCACCCTCGTGGCCGAAGGTGCAGGTGCACTCGGTCGCCATGCGCAGCTCGTCCACGATGGTGCGCAGCGCGGAAGCCATGCAGTCGTCCGTGCCATAGGTGCGCAGCGTCGACTCTGCTGAAACCTCGATCTCGTCACCAAAGTGATCCGGCGTCACGAAGCAGGCGGTGGGATAGGAGACCCATACGGCCTTGAGGCCCTCGGTCTCGTCGCCAAACTTGGCGAGCAGGTCGGAGACGGTCGTGGTGCCGCTCTCGGCAATTACGTAGTCCATGCTTCCCCCTCCCTCTTAGTATTCGTTCCACAGACGCGGACGCGTGATGGTCAGGCGCAGGTCGCACTGGAGGCAACGAGAGGCCTCGCACTTGGCCTCGTCCTCGCTGAACGGGCACTCATACTGCTCAAAGTTGGACTTGCGCTCGTCTGCGGGAGCCATCTTTGGCTGGACGGCGGGCGTATAGAACTCGGCAGGGGCCTTGCCCAGGCTCTTCTCGACAGGCTCGGGGTCGAGCAGCTCGGCGGAGATGTCACCGTCACCGCCCAGGTAGCGGTCGATGGCGCTGGCGGCCTCGCGGCCCTCCTCGATGGCGCCGATGACGCTCTTGGTGCCGGTCACGACGTCGCCTGCGGCAAAGATGCCGTCGGCGCTGGACATGTGCTCGCCGTTGGCGACGATGTAGGGGCCGTGCGTGAGCTCGAGGTCGAAGCCCATCGTATCCTCGGGCTTCTGGCCCACGCCAAAGATGACGTAGTCGGCAGGAAGCGTGAGCTCTCCGCCCTCGACGAGCTCAGTCACCGCACGGTGGTTCTCGTCAAAGTAGAACTTCGCGATCTTGTGGATGGTCATGGAGCCGACCTTGCCGGTGCCATCGTCGTTGATGGAGGTGAAAGCATAGGCGTCGTGCAGGACGATGCCCTCCTCGGCCGCCTCCTCGCGCTCCTCGGGCGTTGAGGTCATGACGGCCTCGGCCTCGAGGCATGCGACGTCGACGCTCGCGGCGCCCAGGCGCACGGCGGTGCGGGCGCAGTCATAGGCGACGTTGCCGCCACCAAGCACGACCACGCGGCCACCCTCGACGGGCTGCGGGTTGCCCTCACGGGCGGCCTTCAGGAACTCCGTGTTGACGTAGACGTTCTTGAGGTCATGGCCCTTCATGGGAAGGACGTTGCCCTGGAAGGTGCCCACGGTGACGAGCACGGCGTCATAGCCCTGGGTCAGGAGCGCCTTGACGTCCTTCACGCGGGTGTTGCACTTCAGCTCGATGCGCGGCTCTGCATCCGTGCCCTGGCTGATCTCGAGGATGGTCGCAACCTCACGGTCGACGATCTCGTCCGGAAGGCGATACGCAGGAATGCCGTAGCGCATCTGGCCGCCGACCTTGGCGTTGGCCTCGAAGACGTCGACCTTGTGGCCCTTCTCGGCGAGGAAGAGTGCGGCGGTGAGGCCACCGGGGCCCGCACCGACGACGGCGACCTTCTTGCCCGTGAGGGGCTCGTGGCGCACGCGGCTCTTCCACGCGCCGTCATCACGCACCGCAGCGGCGCGCTTCAGGCGGCAGATGGAAAGCGGTTCCTGCAGGTAGTTGCGCTTGCACTCTCCCTGGCAGTTGTGGGTGCAGATGTTGCCGAGCGTCTCGGGGAAAGGAACCTTCTCGCGGACGACCGCGGTTGCCTTCTCCCACTCACCGGCCTTGACATAGCGCAGGTAGCGCGGGATGTCGATGTGCGCGGGGCAGCCGCTGCGGCAGGGAACGATGTTGTCCTCGCGGCTGCGGCCCTCCTTGGCGATGCCGACCATGTCCACGATCGAGCCGGTCGGGCAGACCTCGATGCAGGCGCCACAGAAGCGGCAGCCGGCCTCTTGCAGGGAGTTGCCGTTGATGGCCACGCGCATGGAGCCGTCCTCGGCGCGGTGGAATCCGATGGCACCGACGCCACGCAGCTCCTCGCAGGCACGCACGCAGCGTCCGCAGCGGATGCAGCGCGTGAATCCGTGGGTGATGAGCGGGTTGGAGTCGTCGGTGGGGACGGTGCGGCCCTTGCAGCGCCAGCGCTGCGGCGAGACGCCCATGTACTGGTACATGGACTGCAGCTCGCAGACGCCATACTTGGGACAGCCGGTGCAGTCGGCCGGGTGCGTCGCCAGAATGAGTTCCATGGCCAGACGGCGCAGCTTGTCGGCGGCGTCGCCCTTGGTGTTGACGACCATGCCCTCGCGGGCCTCGGTCATGCAGGCGCGGACGGGCTCGCCCTCGCCCTCCACCTCGACCATGCAGAGACCGCATCCCCCGATGGGCTCCAGGTCGGGGTGGCCGCACAGGTGCGGAACGAAGATGCCGGCCTCGAGCGCCGCGTTGAGGACGGACTGGCCCTCTTGCGCCTCGATCAGCTGGCCATCGATCGTCAGCTTCATGTGCTTCCTCTCCTCTCTTGCGAATGCGTTGGGAAGGCAAACCGCTCCCCAGCTTGCGAAAAGCGGGACCCCTCTCAGAGGAAGGGTCCCGCGCAAGACGCGTCAGTGGCTAGGGCCTAGTCCCAATCACCGTCGTCATCCCAGTCCTCGGCGTCCCCGCCCTCAAAGGCCAGCTCGGCGGCGTTCTCGCCAGCGATGCGGCCGGAGTTCAGGCAGAAGCCCATGGTGTTGCCCGGGATGCAGAAGTTGTAGGAGTCACCGTAGATGGTGCAGGCGTCGGTGCCGACGCAGTACAGGCCAGGGATGGTCTCGTAGTCATCGGTCATGACCTCGAGCTTGTGGTTGACCAGCACGCCACCCAGGGTGCCGTAGGCGCCCATGAACTGCTTGCAGCCGTAGAAGGGACCCTCCTCCAGAGGAATCATGTACTGGCGGTCCTTCTCGAACAGCGCGTCATAGCCGTCGGCGCACATCTGGTTGTACTCCTCGACGGCGGCCACGAAGCCCTCGACGTTGATGCCGAGCTTCTCGGCAAGCTCCTCGAGCGTGTCGGCCTGGGCGATGTAGGGGTTGCCCTCGTCGTCCTTGTAGGTCTCGAGGTCGGCGTTCCACTGGGCCTCGAAGCCCTCGTAGAGGTCATGCGGGTGCACGTGCGACACGATGTCGGGACCAAACTTCTTCCAGCGCTTGAGCATGTTGGCATCAAAGATGGCGTAGCCAACCTTGCCCGGCAGGTGGTTGATGGCGTTGCCGACGAAGGTGGTGTTGAAGACCTCGTCCTCGGGGAGGAAGCGCTCGCCCAGACGGTTGCACCAGTAGCAGGGCTGGCGGAAGGCGCCCTCGACGTAGAAGTGGTTCATGTTGTCAGGCAGCTGGTACATGAGCTCCATGGTGACGGGGGTGTGGCCCGCGCCGGCCTTGTGGCACATGTTGAAGCCGTCGCCGTCCATGCCGGGGATGGCAAAGGAGAAGAGGTTCTTGCCCCAGTCCAGACCGATCTTGTCGTGGATCATCTGGACGTTGTGGCCAAAGCCGCCCGTGGCGACGATGGCGGCCTTGCAGGAGATCTCGATCTCCTCGCCGTTCTTGTCGACGGCGGTGACGCCGCAGATGGCGCCGTTCTCGTCCTGGATCAGGCCGGTGCCCGGGGTCTCGAGCATGAGCTCGACGCCAAGCTCCTGGGCCCTCTCGGTCATGCGCTTGGTCATCGTGGTGGCAGCGCGCGGGCCGGGCTCGGAGCCGTCCTCGGGCTGAACGACGTGCCAGGTGTACTCGCCGTCAGCGTAGGCCTTGGTGCGCTCGCCGGCGCGGAAGGCGGGACGGACGGAGTTGAACTGCACGCCCATGTCCATGAGCCACTGGATGGTGTCGCCGGACTTGTCGTAGTAGGCCTTGACGAGCTTGGCATCGACCTGGTAGTGCGTATAGAACATGTGGCGACGGAACAGTTCGCCCGGGGTGAGGGTGATGCCGCTCATCTTCTGGACGGGAGAGCCAGCCGCGCAGGGGCCCATGCCCATGTTGGCGGCACCGCCGGTGTTCGCTGCCTTCTCGAGGCAGATGACGCTTGCGCCGTTCTCGGCGGCAGAGATGGCCGCCGCGAGACCGGACAGACCAGCCGCGATAACGACGACATCAGTTTCAAGCTGCTTTGCCATACGTTCCTCCTTGTAGCTTTCGTTACGGTTAAGCCATCTGACTCATGCAGATGGCCAAGGTACCTAATGCAATAATCGCCCAGCTCAGGTCAAATAACTATGTGCGAACACCAGAGCCGACGTCATATGGGGTTGCCCGCCCCTGTTCGTTTGCACAGGGGCGGGCAGGAAGGGGGCTACTTGCGGGTGCCGAGGTCCTGGAACTTGGCGTAACGGTCGTCCGGGTCGGGCATGGTGGGCGACAGGAACTCCTTGTAGGCGGCAACGCGCGCCTTGTACTCGGGGGTCTTCTGCATCTCGGCAAGGATTCCCTCGTTCTTGCCGATGTCCTCGCCGTGGATCTGCTTGCCGCCCATGGTGTCGTGGGCACGCTCGCGACCCTGCTCATCGTACATGCCGGGGAACGCGGGGGCGCCGTCCTTGTCGTAGATGACGTTGCCGTCCTCGTCGGTCAGGTCATGCTCGGCATAGGTGACCTGGACGTTGCCATTGATGTCCAGCGAGATCTTGCCCTGCAGGCCGCAGACGGCGCACACGGCGCGGTTCTCGCCCGGATACAGATAGAAGTCGTTGCAGTTGCAGTGCGGGCAGACGCCCTTCTCGCCCTTGTACTCGGCGTGCTCGGGGTCCTTGGCGGCCTCGGCAAGGTTGACGCCGATCTGATGTGCGCGCGCCACGACCTCGTCCTTCATGAGGGCGGTCTTGGACCAGGCGATCCACTCGTTGTCGATGATCTTCCAGGCGGGGGTCATGGACTGGATGGCATGGTCGGACTGGATGTGGGTTCCCCAGTCGGAGCCGCCGATGCCGATGTAGCTCACGGGAATGCCGGTGTGGAAGACGCACTCGGGAGGAATGGTGCCCTTGCCGCCGTGCTCGAGCGCGCCCTTGGCGATCTGCATGCCGATGAAGTTGTTGCCCGTGTCCATGCGGGGCCCGAAGCGGTCCATGATGGTGTGGAAGAGTCCCGAGGCGCCGGTCTCGAAGATCGGGTCGACCATGATGATGCCGTCGGAGGTGAACATCTTCCAGGCAAGCCAGTCAAAGTCATCCTTGTGCACGCAGAGGTTCCCGCGGCCGCTCATGAGGGCCTTGACGCAGGCGATGCAGCCCGTGCAGTGCTTGATGTCCAGGTCCTGCGCACGGATGAACTCGACCTCGCAGCCCGCCTCCTGAGCGCCCTTCAGCACCTCCTTGCAGATCGAGTCGTTGTTGCCGTTCTTGGTGCCAAACGACACACCGAGAATCTTGGTCATAGCGTTCCCCTCTCATGATCACTTCTTTGACCAAATTACCTTGCATACACTGTTAAGAATATGGGCGTTGCCGTTGTGCAATCGTTTGAAACGCCTTGAGTGGCATATGCGTCAAAAGGATGGTTACTGTGACGGGAGCCTAATGCCTTTTGGCCACTCCTCGACGCCACGACTCGGGCATCTGGTCGGTGTCATACAGGACCGCGCCGCCCATGCCCTTGAGCACACGGGTAGAGAAGGCCACGGCAAGCCGGTCTTCGCCCTTCCTGAGGTCGAGAAAGAAGAGCTCGGAAATCTTGTTCACGCGATAGAAGTACGTGTTCCTGTGGACGTTGAGCGCCTTTGCGGCTTCTGCGGGGCTGCCAGGATACTCGACGGTTCGGCAGGCGGTCTCGAGATAGGAGCTCCCATGCTCCTGGTCGTAGACCTGCATCGCCACGACGCGCTTGTCGAGCATCATGTCGACCTCTGCAAACGATTGCGCGCCGCTGGTGATCACCTCAAAGCGGTGACGCCAGAAGAAGACGACGGGCTCATCCTTGCTAACCGCAGAAGACAGCATGGTCACCTGCCTATAGCGAGACGGCGCGAGCCCGAGCTGCTCGAAGGGCTCGCTCACGTAGGCGCGCAGGCCATTGCGGTCGAGCGTGTTGACGAACTCCTTGCGCTGGCCAAGCACGCGCTCGGCATGTCCGTAGGCGTCCCATCCGGGCGTTGTGCGCTGCCCGAGCGCCACCATCACCACGAGCCTGTTGTCGCGCATGCTCCAGAGACAGTTGCGAAAGGCGTTGGTCACGCGCGTGGCGATGCGCTGGAGGTGCGCGCGGGGGATGTCCCGCTCCCCTGCCAGCTGGATGATCACGTAGGTCTCGTCAAGCGGCATCGAGCTCAGGGCGAGCTGTGCCCTCATGGTCTTCTCGTTGGCAAGGGTGTTGGAGAGGATGTCGTCAAGGACCGAGGAGCCGGAGCCCGCACGCTTGCCCGCGATGCCGAGCTTGTCGATCATGATGGCGGCGAGGGAGCCGGCAAAGTCCACGAGCTCGAGGTCGGAGTTGGTCACCGTGCGGTCGAGCTCGAGCATGTCGAGCCTTCCCATCTCCATGCGATGGAAGGAGATGACGGAGGTGACCCAGCGCTGGCCAAAGCGCTCGTTCTCGGAGATGATCGAATGTCCCGCATGGCGTACGTCGTCAAGGATTCCCGCGGCCTCGAGCTCGGCGTTGACCTCCTCGGAGACGTAGCCCAGATGAATCTCCTCCAGGACATCGGCGCGGTTCTCGGGGAACTCCCCCGCGCTCGCGAGGAGCCTGCGGTCGGAGTTGACGATCATGAGGGGGTTGCCAAGGATGTCGTAGGCCTTGTCGGCATAGCGCTGGATGTCATAGGAGGTCTGGAAGGCGTTGAAGAGCCGCTTGCGCTGGAGGTCAAGGTAGACATGCAGCTTGGGAAGCAGCGAGAACGTCTCCTGTACCTCGTCCCAGGAGAGGTTCGAGGCGATGAGCACGCGCCGCTCGGGAATGCGTGAGATGACTTCGGGAAGGGCGGAACCCACAAACTCGAGCGTGACGCCTTTGAAGTCCTCGTCAAGGGGTGACGCTCCCCTTTCCACGAGCCTGACCATCTCTGGGACTGACGGGACGTCGCCCTCTCGTGGTATCGCGATGACCTCTGACTCGAGGTCGACACCGTGTCCCTCGACATGTGCGGTGACCTTGAGCTCTCCCAGCGCCGTCCTCAGCTTCACGCCCAATTCTCCCTATAAATGTGTGAAAAAATAAACAAAAACCTTATGTGTTTCCCCAATCATACTCATTTTGTGCGTGAGCACAAACATCTGTCTTTGCCTGCTGATCATTTCAGAGCGGAAACCATACCCAAGCTCGCCTTGGGCACGTACCCTTTAAGTTGCTCTTTTGTGCCGAACTCCTTGGCCTTGGACCAAAGCAAGGAACGCGCAGCTGCGATCATGGGTTATAGGTTCGTGCACCAAGTCCCACATCGTCTGAGAGGAACCATCATGGCATACCGCATCCTCACGCTCTCCCCCGGCTCGACGTCCACCAAGGTTGCCGTCTTTGAGGGAACCGAGCCCGTCTTCAAGGCGAACGTCCGCCATGACCCTGCCGAGCTTGCTGCCTTTGACCTTGCCAAAGACCAACTGCAGTATCGTATCGACACCATAGAGCGCGAGCTTGCCGCCGCCCATGTCACGCTCGACTCCATCGACGCCTTCTCTGGCTACTGCGGAGGCATGGGACCGACCATCGGGGGCATCTTCGCCATCGACGAGACCGTCTGCGAGCACGTCCTCAACTGCGGCATGAACCACCCCGCGATCCTGGGCGCCCCCATCCTGTACTCCTTTGCCCAGAAGACCGGCAAGCCGGCCTTTGCCGTCAACCAGCCCGACACCGACGAGCTTGACGACGTGGCGCGCATCACGGGCTACCCCGGCGTCTACCGCAAGAGCCATGTGCACTGCCTCAACCAGAAGGAGTGCGCCATCCGCTACGCCGCGAGCATCGGCAAGGCGTATGACGAGATCAACGTCATCGTCGCGCACGTCGGCGGCGGCCTGTCTGTCGCGGCGCACCGTCAGGGCCGCATGGTCGACACCAACGACGTCCTCGAGGGATCGGGCCCCTTTGCGCCCAACCGTTCGGGCGACGTGCCCCTCAAGCCGGTCGTCGCCCTGGCCTTTGATGGTGCGCACGACAAGAAGGAGATCATGAACGTCATCGGCAAGACCGGTGGCCTCCTGGGGCTCGTCGGCACCGACGACGCCATCGCCATCAACGAGCGCATCGCCGCGGGCGACGAATGGGCAAAGGTCGTCTACGAGGCGATGGCCTACCAGACCGCCAAGGCAATCGGTGCCTTTGCCGCCACGCTCAAGGGCAAGGTCGACGGCATTATCCTCACGGGCGGGGTCTCAAACGACAAGGGCTTCGTTGCCTACATCGAGGAGCGTGTCGGCTGGATCGCGCCGGTCATCGCCTACGGTGGGGACTTCGAGATGGAGGGCTCAGCTTCTGGCGCCATCCGCGCCCTCGAGGGAACCGAGGAGGTCATGACCTACACCGGAGAGCCCTCCTGGAAGGGCTTTGCGATGGAAGGCGCCTTTGCCGACGTCGAGGCCTAAAGCTGACTCACAAGGGTCCCACCCCTTTGAGTCACGATGAGTTATTTACCGTTTGAAAGGCACATCATGTCCAAGAAGTTTCACTACGCCTACGCCATCGTCGCGAGCTGCATCGTCATCACGTGCCTGCCCTGCGCGCTCGCGCTCTCCTGTGCCGGCATCTTCTTCACGCCCGTCTCGGAGTTCTTTGGCGTGCCGCGGGCGTCGTTCACCCTGTACTTCTCCATCGTCAACATCATGATGATGCTGACGCTGCCCATGGCCGGCAACCACCTGAGCAGGCTTGACGCCCGCAAGGTCCTCTCCGGGGCCACGCTGCTCGTGGGGCTGGGACTTATGGGCATGAGCTTTGGCAACTCGATGCCCTGGTTCTACGTGTGCGGCGCCATCATCGGCGTCGGCATCGCCCCGCTCATCTACCTTGCGGTCCCCACGCTCATCAATGCCTGGTGCGTCAAGAACGTCGGCTTCTTCGTGGGCCTGTGCATGGCGTTCACGGGCATCGGCGGCGTCATCTTCAACCCCATTGGGACCTCCATCATCCAGAGCGGTCCCGAGGGATGGCGACTCGCCTACCGCGTCTTCGGCATCATCACGCTCGTGGGCACCCTTCCCTTCACGCTCTTCGTAATCCGCTCCAAGCCCGAGGACAAGGGGCTGCTCCCCTTTGGCGCCGAGGAGGCGGCGGAGCAGGGCGACTCCCCGAAGGCGGCCCCCGTCGAGGGCGTCTCGGCATCGGTCGCCATGAAGACGCCCGCGTTCTTTGCCCTTGCCGCCTTCTGTGGCGTCATCACGCTCAACCAGACGATCTACCAGTTCCTCGCGAGCTACGCGACCTCCTTCGCCGACACGATCCCCGCCATCGCGGCCGCCTCTGGCGTCGTGGCGAGCGCAGCCATGGCCGGGCAGGCCATCGGCAAGGTGGTGCTGGGCATCATCAACGACCGCTCTCTGCGCCTGGGCATCTTCTTTGGCCTGGGCTGCGGCGTGGTTGGCGTCCTGCTCATGTGGTTCTTCCCCTCTCCCCTTGCCATGCTGCTGGTGGGCGCCTTCCTCTTTGGCGTCGTCTATGCCATGACGACGGTGCAGACGCCCCTTCTGGTGCGCAGTGTCTTTGGCTCGGCGGACTACACCAACATCTATTCGCGCATCTCCATGGTGGGCTCGCTCATGAGCGCCATCGCCGCCGTTTTCTGGAGCTTCGTCATCGACTCTCCGGGAGGATTCCCCCTCATGTTCATCGGCGGGTTGGTGTGCATGGCCATCTGCCTGGCGACCAGCCTCTTTGCGTTGGGGCAGAAGGTGCGGCAGTAACGCGCGCTCGCGTGGCGCATGCATAGAGGCGTCATGGGTGCCCCTCTTCCTTATGCTGAAGAGGGGCACCCTTTTGGAAAGTCACTTCGACGGGCCGTCGCCGACCATCGAATAGAACGCCCGATTGACGAACACCGCCCCTTTCCGCGAGTATTAGGCAAGCTGGCCAGCCGCACGTGTGGTCAGCCTGACTTCATGCTTTCCGACTCGTAAGGACTGTCGATGCCTGACCATGGCCAGCGGATCATCATTCACTCTGTGCTGTTGGCGCTCTTGGTGTCATTCGGCTTTGGATTGGTCTGCGCGGGATGTGCGGCAGACGATGACGTGTGGATCCCGCCCCGCGACGTGCCTTCGCCCTATTACGACCCCACATGCTTCTCGTGGGAAGACGGCCGCTGCCACTATGCCGACTTCCAAGGGCACGAGGCGCTGACGGGTGTCGACGTGTCGGAGTACCAAGGTGACATCGACTGGCAGGCCGTGGCGGAAGACGGCGTTCGCTTTGCCTTTATACGCATTGGCTACCGCGGGACGACGGAGGGAAACCTCTTTGCCGACCGCACCTTCGAGCAGAACCTCGCGGGTGCCCAAGGGGCGGGCATCGCATGCGGCGCCTACTTCTTCTCGCAGGCGACGAGCGTATCAGAGGCCGAGGAGGAGGCTACCTTCGTCCTCGAGCTGCTCGGTGGACGCGCCCTTTCCTACCCCGTCGTCTATGACCTCGAGGTTGCGCAGGGGACGCGCGTGAGAGGCATGGACAATCAGGTGGCCACGGCATGCGCCCAAGCCTTTTGCGAGGCCATAAGAGACGGCGGGTACGATGTCATGGTCTACGGAAACCGCTATGACCTCGCTCGCTATGACGATGGGGTCTTGGGCACCTACGACCTTTGGCTGGCGGAGTATGCCGACTGCCCGAGCTACGACAGGCGCTTCGCTCTGTGGCAGTACACGAACGAGGGCACCGTTGCCGGCATCGGATTTGGCGTGGACCTCAACCTTGACCTTGGCTCTGCCCGCTGAGGGACGGCTACACGGCTGTCCTGAACGCCTCCAGCAGCTCCTGGTTTATCCTGCGGATGGTGTCGCCGTCCACTTGAGCACGTCCCGGTCGTACGTGAACAGGCCGTTCGTCTCGTCCTCGACGTCGCAGAGCTCCGTGTAGGCAATGGCGCTGAGCCCGTTGCCCACATTGGGCAGCAGGTCGCGTTGCCACAGCGCCTCGATGGCGGCGGTCAGCTCCTCACGTGAGTGGTACTTTCGATAGCCAAACTCGCCCTTGGCCCAGCAATGGTCCGGCATGTGCCACGAATAACCCCCAAACTCGGACAGCGCGACGCAACGGTCCACGTCGGGCTTGACCTTGAGCGGCAGGAAGTAGTTGTGGCTGCTGATGATGTCTCCGCTGCCCTGGTCGACCCAGCCGCTCGCCTCGTCAACAAGGCGGGAGGGATCCACCTTCCAGGTGCGCTTGGTTATCGTGGCATCCACGAACTCGCCCCAGCCCTCGTTGAAGACCGTCCAAACGACGATGGAGGGGAAGTTGCGGAGCTGCGCGATGGTCTTTGTGACCTCACGGACGAAGTCGTCCTGGCTCTCTTTGCTGAGCCTGACGGAGAGCCTGAGGTTGTGCCCGTTCATAGGAAAGGCCTACGGGAGATGATATCAGTTGGCGCGGACGGATGTCCCAAGGTGCGTGCGTCTCGCCTTGGGGCTGCGCCTATGCCTGAGCTTTGCGCCCCCTGCGCTTGCGTGGCGGAAGCTCGTGCCAATGGTCGATCACGGCACGGAAGTCCACGCTGTCGGCATCGAATGTCTCGCAGGGGCAGAGGTGGATGATCCCCCTGAACTCGTGCAGGCGTGCGTGCTCCCACTGCATGCCACGGTCGCCGAGCGCATATTCCGCCGCCTTGTCAAAGCTGGGGAGGGTCTCTTTGGGAAAGGCGTGGTCGTGGTGTCCCGTATAGAAGTGCGTGAAGGAAAGCCCTTGCATCCTGGCAAGCGTCTTGTCTCGCCAGTCCTGAATGCTGAGCGACTCGTCAAAGAAGAGGCACATGATGGGCGTGACGGCGTCGCCGGAGAGCAGGACGGACAGGTCCTCTACCAGATAGGCCACGGACCCCGCCGTGTGGCCGGGAAGCGCCACGGCACGTACGGTGCGTCCGCCAAGGTCAAAGACGTCCCCGTCAGCCACCGCGCGCTCCTGAGGACGTGCGCCGTCGCGCAGGGCGAACGGGGTGTCCTCATCCACGATGCCCTCATCGATGACTTGCTGGCGAATGCGCGAGGAATGGTCCTCGACAAGGTCCCAACAGCGCTCTCCCCCGTCCAGCGGCGAGAGGTACGCCTCCTCATACCAATAGGCACCAGAGAGATGGTCGTCATGCCCGTGGGTAAGAGCGACCGTCACGGGAAGGTCCGTCATATCCTCGACGCAGGCTCGGATGTTGCCGATGCCGCCACACGTATCGACGAGCAGCGCATAGCTGTTGCCCAAGACGAGGTAGGCATGGTTTCCCAGGACGTCGACGATGCGGTACAGGCCTTCTGCCAGCTCTGCCGTCTCAAAGAGTCGTTCCATCTGAAGCTCCTCACATACAGAAAAAGCCCCTCACGCTTAAGGGTAGCGCAAGGGGCAAAGCACAGGGACACCAAGGTAAAGAGGTTAGTGCATCTCGGGTGCGGGGTCGTTGCAGAGCTTGCGAGCAAGGTTCTCGACGGGCCCGTTCAGCAGGAACGTGACGATGAAGCAGCAGATCCACACGGGGATGATGTTCTGGAGGAAGCCGAAGAACGAGGCGATGAAGGGCGCGCCGCCCAACACGCAGGCGTCAAGGGTGCCCACCAGGTAGCACAGGATGACGGAGTAGATGGTGTTGATGTAGACGTTGACGAGCAGTCCGAACTTGAGGCCATCGGAGGGCTTGGCAAACTTCATGGCCCACTTGACGCCGTTCTCGGGGATGGAGGGGATCATGCCGATGATGGTGGCCACGCACCACGAGAACACGAAGTTGATGAAGAACATGGGCCAGATCCAGCCCTTGGAGGCGTCGGCGGTCTTGAAGACGTAGAGGGCGAGATACTCGCAGAGGACGCAGAGCACGAGCGCGACGCAGGTGTTGAGAATGGCCGCCTTGACAAAGCGGGTAGAGGTCTTCATGGGCATATGAAGCTCCTTTCGTTGGTTATACATTGCGATAAGAGCCTACGAACAACACGGCTCTCAAACAACGGTCCGAAAACCAAATGATTGATGTGATTGGAAACCAAACTTCGTACGAACGCCTAAGGCTATTGCTCCTTGGGACCAATCAGGCGGCTGAAGACGTCGACGACATAGCCGGCGTACCACACGCCTGCCAGCATGGCGACACCCACCTGGATGGGCATGCTGCCAAGGTTGGTAAAGCCAAGCGGTCCCATGACGGTGAGGCCGACGGCCCAGCCAGAGAGCACCGCGGGAAGGAAGAAGACCTTCTCGAGCCTCGTGCACAGAAGCACAGCCAGAAAGCCGAGCAAGGCAAGGGTGATGAAGGTGTTGCCATCCCCCGGGAACGGCAGGTTCTCCATGAGCCAGATGGCGCAGACCGCCATGAGGTCGGAGAGAAGGAAGCCCAGCGACATGGGAAGGCCCAGCTCGACCTTGTTGCCGGCCGTCACGTAGATGCCTGCGCAGATGAGCGCCACGGCGCCGCAGGAGATGCCCAGGTGCCCCGAGACCACCGCCCAGATGGGTGGTAAGAGCCCGATTGAGATGGCCAGCGCAAGTCTTGGATCCTTGATCATGTTCTTCCTTCCTCATGCAGGGCGGCGGGAGGTACGTCCCGCCGCCCAATAGGTCAATCAGATGCCGCCGTTAGTCGTCGAAGCCCTGGAAGACGGGGACGCCCGTATAGGTCTTAGGCTCCTCCTCGCCGTCAAGCACGCGGATGGCGCCCGCGGCCATGGCCTCGAGCTCGAACTCGCCAGGGTAGGCCGAGACGGGTGCAATCCAGCCGCAGTTGTCCTCGATGCTCTTGACGAGGCCCTCGTTGTGGACCATGCCGCCTCCGAGCAGGATGCCGTCGACCTTGCCGCCCAGGACGGTCGCCATGGAGCCGATGTACTTGTTGATCTGGTACAGCATGGCGTCCCAGGCGCGCGCGGCTGCCTTGTCGCCCGCGGCGGCGCGGTCGCAGACCTCGATGGCGTCGGAGGTGCCGAGCAGGTCGACAAAGCCGCCCGTCTTCATGCACATGCCGCGGACCTCCTTGATGGAGTGTCCGGCCTCGAGGTAGTTGAGGACCTCGGCCACGGGAACGGCGCCGCAGCGCGTGGGGGCCATCATGCCCTCGCCGCCCACGATGTCGTAGCCATCGATCATCTTGCCCGCCTTGTGGGCGGAGATGGAGATGCCGCCACCGATGTGGCAGACGATGAAGTTGCACTCGTCGTAGCGCTTGCCCATGGTGTGGGCATGGCGGATGGCCGTCTCCTTGAGGTTGAGGGCGTGCAGGTGCACGTTGCGGTAGACGCCCTTGATGCCCGTCATGCGGGCGAGGTCGCAGAGCTCGTCGGTGTCGGGCGGGTTGACCACGAAGGCAGGCTTGCCGGCCTGGGTCGCAAACGCATTGGCGAGCTGGCTGCCGAGCTGGGCGGGGTGCTGCACGCCGTTGGCGCCACGGTAGGCGTGGTCGAGCATGACGTCGTTGACGGCGTAGGTGCCACCCTCGAGGGCCAGGAGGCCGCCGCCACGGCCGACGAAGGCGTCGATCGTGGAGAGGTCCACGCCGTTCTCGGCGAGCGCTTCGAGGATCAGGTCGCGACGGTAGGGCATCTGGTCGGAGACGCTCTTGAACTCGGCGAGCTTCTCGGCCTCATGCGCGACGTTCTTGGTGAAGACCTCGGTCTCGCCGTCGAACACGCCGACCTTGGTGGACGTGGAACCCGGGTTGATGACCAGGATGCGGTAGGTCTTTTCGGACATGTGCCTACTCCCCCTTCAGCGCCTGGCTGCGGACGCAGCTCATCACGACGTTGCCGACGAGCTCGGAGACCGGCGCTGAGCGGCTGCAGTCGCAGACGATCTTCTTGAAGCCCTGCAGCATGGGGCCGTAGGCGTCGGCGTGCGCGAAGTTCTGGACAAGCTTGACGCCGATGTTGCCCACGTTGATGTCCGGGCAGATGAGGACGTTGGCCTTACCGGCAACCTCGCTCTCGCGGCGCACCTTCTTGGCCGCGATCTCGGGACGGATGGCGGAGTCGAGCTGGAACTCGCCGTCGATCTTGAGGTCCGGACGGCGCTCGTTGGCGACCTTCACCGCGGCACGGACCTTGTCCACGAGCGGGCCCTCGGCGCTGCCGTCGGTGGAGTAGGACAGCATGGCCACGCGCGGCTCCCAGCCCATGAGGGCGTGGACCGTCTCGGCGGAGGTGATGGCGATGGAGGCGAGCTGCTCAGGGTCGGGGTCGACGCACACGGCGGCGTCACCGAAGCCCAGCAGCGGTCCCTCGCTGCCGTCCCAGCCGGGGATGTTGAAGACGCCGAGGGAGGAGATGGTGTCGACGCCGTCTGCGAGGCCGATGATGGTCTGGCCGCCGATGATGACGTCACCGGTGGAGCAGCACAGGCCGCCGAAGGTGATGTCGACGTCGTCGATGCGCTGCATCATCAGGCAGCGGTCCATCGGCTTCTTAGCGCGACGACGGATGCCCTTGGGCTTGAACGGGAAGTCGGGCTCGGCCTCACAACGCACGGCAAAGGCCTCATTGGCCTCCTCGTCCGTGGTGTCGACGACGTGGATGTTGGCAAGGTCTACGCCGACCTGCTCGGCGGTGGCGCGCAGCACCTCGCCGTCGCCGACGACGAAGCACTCGGCAAGGCCGCCCTTGGTGAGCTCGCCCACAACCTCCATCATCTTGGGGTCGTCAGCCTCGAAGAAGGCCACCTTCTGCACGTTGGCCCTCGCCTTGTCGCGCAATTGCTCCATCAGGTCCATGATTTGCTCCTCTCGCTTGGGAAAAGCCATACTTCCGACGATACTGATTGTTTCAGCAACTTTGCCTTCGTGCCATGGATGCCCTGCCAATTCTTGTCCTGTTCAGCTCTCTGTTGTTTGTGCGGCCGCACAAGCCGCCAATTCACCTCTGCGCATCCTTTCGGAGTGCCGTAGTTGCCGCCTGCGGCAAATCCAAACACTGACCCTTTGCCAGCTCATCTGTAGGGTTATAGTTGGTGTAACGGTTAACCAACGTATGAAGGGACACCTATGTCTACCCGTGACGCGCGAAGGTTCATCAACGACCTTGATACCGACGAGAAGCTGATTACGGCGCTTGGGGAGCTGCCACCGGCCATGGACGACGAGGCGGAAGGTGCCTACTACGCCCGATTCTGCAAGGAGCTTGGCTATGACTTCACCGCCGAGGAGTTCGAGGCGGGGCTCATGCAGGTTCGCGCGGCGCGCAAGGGCGTCATCATGGAGCAGGAGCTTGACGAGCTAAAAGCCTAGCTCTCTGCAGTGCACCCGGTTGGATAACAACGAAAGGATGGTTTCCATGCTTCGAATTGCAATCTGCTGCGGCGGCGGCTTCTCGTCAAGCACCATGGCAGCCCATCTGAACAGGCAACTTGAGAACAGCCCGTTCAAGGACGACGTGACCCTGCAGTTCATCCCGTTCTCGGCACTATGGGGACAGTCCGCGGCGTTCCAGTCGGGAAACATCACAGAGCGCCAGGACGAGGTCGACGTCGCGCTCTGCTGCCCACACCTGGAGTTTCCGGCCAAGAACGCGGAAAGGGACGGACACCTGCGCATACCGGTCTTCATCTTGCCCATGCGCCTCTACGGCCAGATCGACATCGAAAACGCCATTGAGGAGGCCGAGGACGTGCTGGCCCTCTATCAGCAGAACCCCTCAAACCATGTGATCACCTTCCCCGACGAGCCGCGGTCGATGACAGCGACGCGCAACGTCTCCCATCGCCGCTGGGTTGCCAGGCAAGGCAAGTGACGCTCACGAAAAGTCATGGCATAAAGACGAGAGGCCTGTGATAGTCACAGGCCCCTCGTCTACAAAGAGTGATTAAGGCTCTCCCTAGTCCTCAATCTCCTCCTCGACGCGCTCGACGAGCTCGCCAAAGGTCTTCATCTTCATGACCTCATGGATGGTCACCTCGGCATCGAGCTCGTTCTCGATGGTGGAGGTCAGGGCGATCATCTTCATCGAGCCCTTTCCGAGCTCGTCGAAGGTGGTGTCAGGGGTGATCTCGCCGTCGTACTGATAGGCGGTCTTGGCGAAGCCGGCAAGCTGCTCAAACAGTTCCTGGTTCATGGTGATGCTCTCCTTTTCATTTCTGTGTGGATGGTCTGACCTGGTTACTCGGCAACCTCGTCGAGCTCGAAGCAGAGCTCGCTCCAAGGCACCATTTCCTCCGAGCCGGGCTTGAGGGGCACCTCACGGGCGATGGGCTTGGCGTGCACGCCGATGACCTCGCCGTCGGCAAGGCGCTGCTGCAGGCCCTTGACGATTTTCTTCTTGCCGCCGAACACGACGAAGGTGTAGATGGGGCCCTCGTCAAGCTGGACCGCGCCATAGCCGTAGGCCCCGATGGCCTTGAGATAGGGCTTGTCGTTCTGGATGCCCGGCACGACGAAGCTCTTCAGGGTGCCGTGGCCAGACAGCTCGACCCACTCGGTCTCGTGATAGCCGCAGGTGTTGCAGCCCAGGTGCGGCGGGAACTCGATGGCGCCGCACTCCTTGCACTTGCGGCCGTAGTACTTGCCCTCGGCGACGCCGTCGTAGAACTTCTTGACGATCGGCTCCATATCCTTCAGCAAAGGCATGGTTATCTCCTGTTCTGCGCGGAGCGCTTACTCGTGGGTGCGGATGATCTGGACGCGGATGTTCTGGCCACCGCCAAAGCCACGGAAGAGCGTGGTCTGCGGGAGCTTCTTCATCTGGGTGGCGCCTGCCTCGCCGCGCATCTGCTTGACGGCCTCGACGATGTCGGCGATGCCGGAAGCGCCGTGGGCGTGGCCGAAGTTGCAGCGGCCGCCGTGGGTGTTGATGGGCTTGTCTCCGTCGAAGCCAAAGCGGCCGTCGATGGCGTACTGCCAGGCCTCGCCACGCGGGACGTATCCGACCTCCTCGGGAACGACGATGTCGCCGGCCATGAAGAAGTCGTTGATGAAGAGCAGGTCGATCTCGTCGGGCGAGACGCCGGTGAGCTCGTAGACCTGCTTGGTGCCGCGGATGGTGCCGGTCTTCTCGTTGGCGAGCGTGGCGCCCTCGTAGGCGGCGGAGCCCGTGCCCAGAAGGTCGATGACCTTGTGGTCGAGTCCGCGGGCAACGGCCATCTCGGTGGGCATCATGACGATGGCGGCGGCGCCGTCGCACTTGGTCTCGAAGCCCGTGACGCGCAGGTACTGGGTGACCTTGGGGTTGAACATGGAGGTCAGGAAGGCATCGGCGTTCTCAAGGCCCTGGGCAGCCGCGACCTGGTCGAAGTCGGCGTCATAGAAGCCGAGCGGGTTCAGCACGGAGGCACGGCGCAGGCTCTTGGCGACGCCGTTGAGCGCACGGTCGATGTCGGTGTCGGACAGGCCGTAGGTCCAGCGGTACTCGTTGATCCAGTTGTCGAACGAGATGCCAAAGGCGGAGTCGAGGGGACGGCCGTAGGCACGGTCGTAGACCATGGGGATGGAGGGCAGCATCTCCTCGAGCGGGAAGTCACGGCGATAGCAGCCGGGGGCGCCCACGACGGGAAGGCTGGCGGCCAGGTCGACGGCGCCGGAGAGCACGATGTCAAACTCGCCGGAGGCGATGGCCATGGCGGCCTCCTGCATGGCGACATATCCCGTGCAGCACGCCTCGGAGTGGTGAACCGAGCCGATGCCACGGACGCCGAACCAGTCGGCAACCTGCATGTTGGGGGTCAGGGAGTCGCCAATCATGAACGGGTTGGCCGCGCCGTGGTAGAAATACTGGATGTCGCGCGGCTCGAGGCCGGCGTCCGCGATGGCCTCGAGGGCGGCATAGCCAAACGCCTCGCCCTCGGACATGCCCTTCGTCTCGGGATGGTCCTCGAAGTTGGTGAACGGGGTGCAGCCGACGCCCACGATGGACACGCTGCGTGCGTACTTGCCTACCTTCATTGCTCCACTCCTTCGGTAGTTGGACAGGAACTGCATGTACTCATGATGCTCGGTATCGTTTATGGAAACGAGGTCTGCCCACCCGACGTTTGGCGAAGCTTTGTCGTATTCTGTTGTGCGTTCACACAATCGTTCCATTTCTGATGAAAAGGAGCTGACCGTGAGGCTAGACGAACTCATCGAGCGGCTGCCAGAGGGCAGCGTCGAGCGCACGAAGCTCTCTGACCCGGGCTGCGACGTCTACAACGTCGCGTTTCTGACCAGCGAGGCCCAAGATGAACTGCGGGGTGACGTCCTCTACTTCACCGACAGCGTGGTCCTGCCGGACAACGTGTGCGCGTGCGCCTCGTTGAGCTGCGTGGTCGTTGACGGCGCCAACGCCCCCGAGAAGCTCCTTGCTCAGGACAACGTCAATCTCGTGTGGCTCTCGCAGGGATCGAACCTCTTTGCGTGCTACAACGCCATCCAGCTCGCGTTTCTGGAGCACCATGAGCTCCAGGGAATCGTGCAGCGCCTTCTGGCTGCCCACTTCTCGAACCATGGCCTTCAGTACCTCATAGAGGAGGCGGCGAGCGCCCTGGGAAACCCCATCGTGGTGGTCGACCCCACCTACCACTACATTGCGCACCACCTTGGCAACCTCCCGGAGGAGGAGACGCGCCTTGCGCAGGTGATGACCACAGAGATCGCCAACGAGACCATCCTCGAGGAGGCGGTGGCCTACATCCGTGACAGCCGGATAGACTCGCAGATTGCACGGAGCAAGGGTCCTTACGAGCAGTACAACACCATCCTCTGCTGCAACACCATGACGCTGGCCGTCATGGTGCGGGGCGTCTGCCTGGCCCACGTCATGATGATGGAGCACCAGCACCCGTTTTCCGAGCTCGACCGCGAGGCCTTCGTGCGACTCGCGCAGTTTGCGGGACAGGAGTTGCAGAAGTCGGAGGTATGGGGCCCGACGAGCGGCGAGCTGGGCTCGTACTTTCTGGAGAACCTCCTCAACGACCGCTCCCCCAGCGCCGCCGTCACGCGCCGCCGCCTCAAGGCGCTCAACTTCCACCCCAAGTCCCAGCTCTATGCCGTGTGCCTCCACGCGCCTGGCGAGGGCCTCTCGCAGTACCAGGCGGAGCGCATCGCCGGACAGCTCAGGCCCGTGCTCCACCACTCTCTCTACACGCGCCACCACCAACAGCTCGTGGCGATTCTCTCGCGTGACGCCGAGGAGGGCTTCTCCGAGCGCACCGAGCGGAAGCTCAAGGAGGTTGCCGCCCTGAACGGCCTCACCGTCGGTGTCTCAAACTGCTACCACGCCATCACCGAGACGCGTATGGCATACGAGCAGGCGCGGGCTGCCATTCGCTTTGGGACGCGCATGCAGGGCGGGACGGGGCCGTCAATCCTCTTCCACTATTGCGACGTCGTCTATGTCCAGGCGCTCGAATATGCTGGGAGGCATCTGAGCCTGCTGTCGCTGTGCCACCCCGCCCTCCTCGCCCTCATGGATTACGACGAGAGCCACAGCGGCGACCTCATGGAGACGCTCTATTGCTATCTTCAGTCGGCGTGCTCGACGGCCCGCGCGGCTCAGACGCTCAGCCTCCACAAGAACACGATGCTCTACCGGTTGGGTCGCATCAAGGAGGTCCTTGGGATCAATCTCGAGGACGGTGAGGAGCTCTTCAAGCTCCAGGTGAGCTTTAGGGCCCTCATGAGCCTAGGGCTCTTCACGCCGCGCTCTCCCCTCTTGTGACGCAGCCCCATTGCACTCAAAGAAGACGAGCGATACAAGGAAGAGCGCCCCCACGGGGGCGCTCTTCCTTGTGCGAGCAGACGATGTCTTGACGCTGGTTAGCGCTCGATGGTGAAGGTCGGGAACTTGATGTCGCGGTACTTGGCCTGCAGCGGCTTGACCTCGCCCTGGCGCTGGAAGAAGTCGATGCGGGTCTGGATGATCTCGTTGAGGTGCTCGGCGCGGGACTTGTCGATGCAGCGGTCACGCACATGCCCGTTCTCGGGATCGATGATGAGCATGGGCTTGCCGGTCTCGGGGTTGGTGCCCAGGTCGCCACCGCAGCCGCACACGGCGCACTCGTAGGGGAACTCGATGCCGTCCCAGTGCGGATCGCCAGGATAGACGAGGCTGGAGTGGCAGTTGGGGCACACGCCGTCGTTGGGGTCGCCCATCCAGGTGCGCTCCTCGACGGGGGTCTGGATGGCCTTGGCGATGTTGACGCCCATCTGGTGGGCGCGGTCAAGCTGGTCCTGGTGCAGAAGGACGTTGCCCGGACGGCCGACCCGCTGGCTCATGAAGCGGTCTACCACGGTGAGGGACATGGTGAACATGGTGGCCTGCAGGCTCTCGAGGGCGAGCGACTGCCAGTCGTGCATGGAGCCCCCGACGGCGATGAGGCCGGCGACCGTGTTGGGGTTCTCCTTGACGACGCCGATCTCAAGCAGGAAGGAGAGCTCGTAGGCGAGGAAGCGCTGAGCAAAGCGCGTGTAGAGCGAGCTGGGCGTCAGGTCGTAGGTGGGCACGGAGAAGATGATGCCGTTGCAGGTGTGAAGCTCGGCGACGAGCGCGTCGACGTCGTCCTTGTTCTTGAGCACGCAGCCGTTGTACTTCTTGGTGGGGTCCATGGCGACCTCGCCCATCTGCATGGTGCAGCCCTCGCAGCCGGTGCACGGCAAGATGTTGTAGTCAAACAGGTTGATCATCTCGACCTCAGCGCCCATCTCCTGTGCTCCGAGCAGCGCCTCCTTGGCGAGAATCTCGCCGTTGCCGTTCTTGCGACCTGCGCAGATGGCCATAACCTTCATGTGATACTCCTCTCCGTGTACTGCGCCCTGCGGCGCAGATATCAGTGTTTCAATCGTATGAACGGAAGGAGCGGCACGCACCGTTCCCACGCATGAAGGCATGCGGGGGAACGGCAACTCGTTTTGGTTGTTTTCACTAAAGGCAAGACGACCAGGCGCGCCCGACCTAGCCGAGGATGACCCCGAGCGTCGTCACCATCTCCGGGATGTTGTAGGGCTTTGCCAGATGCCCGTTCATGCCCGCCTCAAGGGCGAGGCGACGATCCTCCTCAAAGGCGTTGGCCGTCACCGCGACGATGGGTATGCCGCTCTTTGCGGGGTCATCCAGCGCACGGATGCGGCGCGCCGCCTCGTAACCGTCCATGTTCGGCATCTGGATGTCCATGAGCACGGCGTCATAGGTCCCCGCTGGCGTGGAGCTCACCATCTCCACCGCCTCAGTGCCATCGTTGGCGACGTCAACCTGCAGCCCCAGCTCGGTCAGGATCGTGACGGCGATGAGCTGGTTGGTCTCGATGTCCTCGGCCAGCAGCAGGCGCTTTCCCGCAAGGCTCGGCCCCAGCGCATCGCGCGGCGCCTCGTCCTTGTCGTCCCGTACTGAAGGCATGAGGACCTCGCGCAGCTCTGACATGAACAGGGGCTTCGAGCAGAACGCGGAGACGCCCGCCTCGCGGGCCTCGTCCTCAATGTCTGCCCAATCGTATGCCGTGAGCAAGATGACCCGCGCCTCGCTCCCCACGCGCTTGCGAAGCCGCCGCACGACCTCGATGCCATTGAGGTCCGACAGCATCCAGTCGACGATGTAGAGCCCAAACGCCTCGTTCTGGTCAACCGCCTCGCGGGCACGTATGACGGCCTCCTTGCCGTAGTTGGTCCAGTCGGAGCGCAACCCGAGCTTGCGCAGCATGGAACAGACCGACAGGCACGAGTCCACATCGTCATCCACCACCAGCGCGCGCGTGTCCATAAGCTCTGGGATGGGCTCGGTGTCGGCCGGGCCGCCGCTCACCTTGCAGGGCAGCGTCACCACAAACTCGCTGCCGGCGCCCTCCTCCGACTGCACGGTGATGGTGCCGCCCATCATGTCGACGATGTTCTTGGTGATGGCCATCCCCAGGCCCGTCCCCTGGATGCCGCTCACCGTGCTCGTCCGCTCGCGGGTGAACGCGTCGAAGATGGTCTCCTGAAACTCCTTGCTCATGCCGATGCCCGTGTCCTCGATGCGGAACACGAAGGTGGTGGTGCCGGTGGCAAGGGTAGGATGCTCTATGACCTGGAATCCGATGGTGCCACCATTGGGCGTGAACTTGATGGCGTTGGAAAGAATGTTGAGCAGCACTTGGCTGAGGCGCAGGCGGTCGGTGATGATGTCCTCGCTCACGATGTCCTGCGTATCGATGAGAAGGTCGAGCTGCTTGGCCGCCACGTTTGCCTGGATGATGGTGCGAAGGTCATGGATGAGGTCAGGCAGGTGCACCTCGGATTCTTCGATGGTCATCTTGCCGCTTTCGATGCGGCTCATGTCAAGCACGTCGTTGATGAGCGAAAGCAGGTGCTGGCTTGAGACGGAAATCTTGTCCAGGTAGTCTCTAACCTGCTCGGGATTGTCCATGTGGCTCTCTGCCAGCGACGTGAAGCCCACGATGGCGTTCATGGGCGTGCGGATGTCGTGCGACATGTTGTTGAGGAACTCGGTCTTGGCGCGGTTGGCATGCTCGGCCGCCGTAAGCGCCTGCGCGAGCGCCTCCTTCTGCTCATGGTCCTCGCGCACGATGTCGGTCACGTCGGCATGGTAGCCACGAAGCATCTGGCGCGTTTTCTCGCGGATGTTGGCCACCCCACCGCAACGGACGTAGATGACGCCGCGCTCGGGATGGTTCCAGCGATAGGTGTTCTCGGAAAGACGTCCCTCCAGCATCTCGGACACGCTGCGGTGCACCGAGGGCAGGTCTTCCTCTACCACGCGGCTGTACCACGCGTCATAGGTCTCTTCTTCGCTGAGGCCTTGCCCGCTCACGCCCAGAAGCTCCTGCATCTTTGCGTTGGCCTCCATGCGCGGAGACCGTCCCTCTTCTAGAGTGATGCGCCAGATGCCAAAGCCTGCGTCCGCGACGATCTCGCCCGTCTCAGCAAGGGCCTGCTGGCTGGCCTCAAGCTCATGATTCTTGGCCTCCAACGCTTGGCGAGCGCTCTCCTTGTCGAGCATCTGGGCTCTCGTGCGCCTCACGTCACGAACCAACAAGAAGATGATCAGGGCAGCTACGCACAATATCAATGAGCCGAACAGGGCCATGTGGTCGGCAATGGCATCCCAGAACGAAGAGGAGTAGAGCTCGTGCGAGTAGCGCACGGCCATGTCCTGCATCGTGTCCGTTCCCAACACGCTGATGCCACGGTTGATCAGCTTGAGCAGTCCTTCATTGCCAATCTCGACCCCAAAGCAGCGAATGTCGCTCTTGTCCAGCTGAAGCGTGGAGAGCTTGCGAAAGGCCCTGTTGCGTAGGATGTCATTGGCGCGGGCTCCGTTGAGCGTGGTGCAGGTTGCCGTGCCGTCAAGGACGGCCTTGAGGCAGTCCTCTATGGACGGCTCGGAAACGACCTGTGCTTCAGGATAGTTGGTGAGCACGAAATAGCGCTGCATGCGATTGTTCTCGTTGACGGCAAAGCGCGCTGTCGTCTGTTCGTCAAAGTCACCCTCAAAGATCAAAACCGTGGTGGTCGAGGTAATGGGCGTGGATTGGTAGATGCCGTTCTCCTCCGAGAAGTAGAGTCCGCCGCCCACGGGAAACGCGAGGTCGATGGCCCCATCAGACATGGCCTCCACCATGTCGTCGTAGCTTTCGTAGGCGTGATAGCTCACCTCGATCCCCTCTGCCGAGAGCGCACCCAGAATCTGGGGGATGAGCTGGCTCACCATGCCGACGGGATCGCCCGTGGCCGAGGTGTCGCTATAGGGCAGGTAATGGTCAAGATAGCCCACCCGCAGACTGTCGTGCTCGGCCAGCCAGGTGCGCTCTGCGGCCGAGAGTGCCCTGCTTGAGAGCGTCACCGGATAATACTTGAGCTCAAGGGAATAGAGGTAGTTGGGCTCTTCGGCTGCCAGCTGAGCCTGGGCCACATTGAGCTCCTCCAAAAGGTCAGGCCGGTCCTTTGCGACGCATAGGTAGTAGTCAGAGGAACCAAAGGAGCACAGCACCTCGGAGTTCGGCCGGTCGTAGGCGCCGCTGCCCTCAACCGCGAGCACGTCGAACTCTCCGCTATCAAAGGCGGAGAAGAGCACGTCATAGTCAGTATAGGTGACGACCTCGGCTTCCACACCCTGTTCGGTGAGGTAGGAGTCGAGCACCCCCACCATGGCGCTGTCCAGTACGCCGATGCGCCTGCCGGAAAGCGTCGCGGGGTCAGAGGTGATGTATGTGTCGGCATCGTGGCGCACCAAGTTGTACACCTCGCGGCCCATTGGGGCGCGCGGATAGCCCATGAGGTCTGCTCGATCCTGCCGATAGGCAAGCCCGGCAAGGAGGTCCACCTCGCCGTCCAAGAGCTTCTGGTAGAGCTCGCTGTAGCTGCCATACACGTATTCGTACTTCCAGCCCGTGTATTCCGACAGCTTGCGGTAGTACTCATAGGCGTAGCCCGTCTTTACGGCGCCTTCGTGGGCGCCCTCCTGAAACACCTCGTTTTCGTAGTAGCCCACGCGGACCGTTTGGCCCTCGGCCTTGGCGACGCGCGCTGGTGACAAGAGCGCGACGAGCACGGTCAAAACGACAGGAAGCGCCACCCGCGCAGACACGCGCAGAAGGCGCTTTGCGCCATGCAGGAAAAGGCCAGCTTGCGAAGCCCGTCTGCAGTCACGATTGCGCGCATGCATGTCGTACTCCCGTCTGGTGAGGACCTTTCAGCAATGCCTTGAGTCTATCTTAGGAAACTGCTCTCATTTGCAGAAAGAGGGGCCGCACCAACGTGCGGCCCCTCTGCATCGTTTGACGGGGATTATGCGCCGATCCTAGCGATGGATGTACTCCCCCGCCTGGTAGCGCGGCGGGATGACCGGGATCTCGATCCAGGAGTCATACTGGCCGCCCGTGTGCACCACGTGCGTGCCCTTGGCCTCCTCGTCCCACGCCAGCGGCTCGAACCAGCCCTCGCGGATGTAGCGACCCGCGATCTGGATGCGGAAACGCTCACCCTTGTGGTAGACGCGCGACGTCGGCACGATGGCGATGTCCACGGGGACGACCTCGCCCTCAGAGAGCTTCTGGCTGCTCGTGTTCTTGAGCACCGGACGATGTGCGCGGGAAAGCTTGGTGTCGAGCTCGCGACGGGAGACGCGGCACTTGCCCCACGCGCCGGGATGCGGCTCGTCAAGCGTGAGCCACGGCACCCACGTGCCATCTGCAGCGGCCTTCTGGATGTTGATGAAGAGGTCCATGTCGTCCCAGCCCTCGCAGGAGAGCCACAGGTGAAGCGTCATGTGGCCGGTGATCTCCATGTCCTCGGGCAGCACGTACTCAAAGCGGACTTCCTCGTCGACCGGGTTGTACTTGGCCACGGCCTCGGTGTCGACGGGCTCGGTGCCGGCGACGAAGGTCTGGATGTGGTCGGTCTCGACGGACTCGAGCGTCTGGGAGGCGTCGAGATAGAGCTTCTGGTACTGCGTGCGCTTGATGGGCCACGCGGTCTCGGCGCGCTGCTCCTGGTAGTCCACGTCATAGCCGTCCATGACGTCGATGCGCACCTTGGGCATCATCTCCCAGCCGTTGTGGATGCCCTTGAGGTAGCGGTCGTAGAACTTGCGCAGCTCGTCAAGGTTGTACGGGTTGTAGGTGTCGGGCCACTCGAAGTCGCGGTGGGCGCGCAGCCACTTGAAGTGAGAGCGGCAGCGGTTGTAGGCGTTGATGGAGCCCGGCAGGTGGAAGTGCGACCAGCCTGCCGTCTGGTAGACGGGTAGCTTTACCTTCTTGAAGTCGGGGCGCTTGTCCTCCCAGTAGGGGTTCATGTCGGGATACATCTTGGCCATGGCGACCTGGTCGTCGACGCCGTTGGGGCCGGTCACCTGAGCGGCGATGAACTTGTTGAACGACAGCGCCGGGACGCCGCCCTCAAAGAAGCTCTCGCGATAGAGGTCGGTGGTGGACTCCCAAGGGGCGATGCAGGCGAGGTGCGGCGGCTGCGTGGACGCGATGCCCCACTGGTGCATGGCGACGCCGGAGTTGCCGGCCATGCCAACCTTGCCGTTGGACCAGGGCTGCTGGGCGACCCACTCGACGAAGTCGTAGCCGTCCTCGCGGTCCTGATGCGTGAACATGTGCACGGAGCCCTCGGAGTGGCCGGCGCCACGCACGTCGACGTTGGCGACGGCGTAGCCATAGTGGCACCAGTACAGCGGGTCGGGAGACTCGAACTTGGCGCACTTGGAGACCGTCTGGGGCGGCACGCCCATAATCTGCCACTCGCTCATGCCATCGCCCGGGCGCTTTCCAAACCAGGACCAGCTGACGATGGTCGGGCACTTGACGTCATCGCCCGCGGGGCGATAGATGTCGGCGTAGATCTTGGTGCCGTCGCGCATGACCACTTCCTGGTCCTGCATGCAGACGATGCCCGGCTCGACCTCGTAGGTGTGCGGGTTGAACGGAGGGCAGAAGCCCTGGCCCATGCGGGCCATCGGGTCGTCGGACTTTGCGAGGTCGACGTCGGCCTGGTTGTCGTTGGGCTGGCGGGCGACGCGGTAGGCGGCCATCATCTCGACGCCGCCGAACTCCTCCTTGTGCAGGAATATGTAGCCCTCGGTGTCGGGATCCCAGTAGATGGGAATCTCGTCCTCGTTGAAGGTGGCGAGCTCGCCCGTCATCTGCACGAGGTCGGAGAGCTTCTTGTCGGTTACCGCAACCCAGTCCTCAGGGATGCGAGGCTCAAGAAATGCCATGGTGTCTCCCCTTACTCGTCGAGCAGGTCGGCCACGAAGTCCACCGACTCGCCGAAGGTCTCGCAGCGGCGGAACTTCATGTAAGGAACCTCGATGTCGAGCTCGTCCTCGAGGTACGTGGTGATCTGGGAGACCTGCACGGACTTGACGTTGAGGTCAGCCCACTTGGTCTCGAGCGTGAACTCCGAGGGGTCCTTGCCAAAGAGCTGGCTTGCGCGCGTGCACAGCGCGTCGAACACTTCCTGACGATCCTCATCCATTGCTGTCCCCTTTCTCGCTGAGGGCCCCATGCCCTCTCTATGCAATGACACTGCATATCAGTTTCTTACAAAAGAGGGGAATGCCACAATGGATGCCGCTCCAAAGCTTGTGTGGCGTGTAAAGAGCAAATTGTGCAATCGTCCGATGGGCAATAACTGACTCGGAAGGGATACTCCCCTTTGAGTCAGTTTGACCGATACGTAAGGGTGGGACCCCTTCGTATCGCTAGCGATACGAAGGGGTCCCACCCTTACGTATCGCCGCCTCTGCATGATGGGCTTAGACCGTAAGCGCAGCCTTCATGTCCATGGCCGCCTGCTCGACATCGGGTGCGCCATAGAGCGCAGCGCCTGCGATGACGATGCCAGGGTTCTCGGCAACGTAATCTGAGATGGTGGCCTGCTTGACGCCTCCGGCAACCGCGGCGTGTGCGGGGTCGATGGCCCCCACGAGCACGCGCAGGTCCTTGAGCGGCGAGCGCCCGTACTTCTGGACGTCAAAGGCGGTGTGGACGGCGATGTAGTCTGCCCCCAGCCCCATGAGCTCCTTCGAGCGCTCGGCTATGTCGGTCACGCACATGAGGTCCACCATGACCTCGCGACCATAGGCATGCGCCGTCTCGACGACCTCGCTGATGGTCGCGTTGTCCGAGACGGCCAGGACCGTGACGATGTCGGCGCCCGCGCGCACGAGGTCAAGGCACTCGACCGAGCCGCCGTCCATGATCTTGGAGTCGGCAAGGATGGTCCATTCGGGATAGCGCTCCTTGAGCGCCCTGATGGGGGCGTTGCCGTACTTCATGATGACGGGAGTGCCGACCTCAAAGATGTCGACGATCCCATAGACGAGGTCCGCCACCTCCATGACGGTAGCGACCTCAGGGACATCCATCGCTAGCTGCAGCCTCATCGCACTCTCCTCTCGCCTCAACCGTGCCTCTATGGTATCAGCTCTTCTCCTTGGGGATGCGGATGCGGAAGCGACTGCCGACGCCTTCGCGCGAGAGCACCTCGATGGTGCCACCGTGGGCGTCCACGATCCACTTCGCGATGGAGAGCCCGAGGCCAGATCCGGACGCACCTTCCGCACGGGCGCCCTCGGCACGATAGAAGCGCTCGAAGACGTGCGCGACGTCCTCCTCGGTCATGCCGATGCCCTCGTCCTGAACCGTGCAGGTGACGGCGTTTGCGTCCTGCGTGCAGCCGAGCGTGATGGTTGTGCCCTCGGGCGAGTACTTCTGGGAGTTCTGCACCACGATGCGCAGCACCTGCTTGAGCATGGCCAGGTCGCCCGTGACCGAGAAGGCACGATCGTCCTCGTCGCCCTCCGCAACCGTGCAGGCGTACTTATGGCCCTCGTCTATCATGCAGGACTCTTCCCACACCTCGTGCACCACGCCCGCAAGGTTCACGTCGGTGCGCTGGAGGGTGTTTCTTCCCGAGTCGCCGCGCGCCAGGAAGAGTAGCTGCTCCACGAGCTCCTGCATGTGCTCGGACTCGCTCTTGAGCGCCTCGATGGACTCGCGCAGCACGTCCTCGTCAGTAGCGCCCCACCTGTCAAGCATGTTCACATATCCCTGGATGACGGCAATGGGCGTCCTGAGCTCGTGGCTGGCGTCAGAGACGAAGCGCATCTGCTGGAGCTTGGCCTCCTGCATCTGGCGCAGCAGGCCGTTCAGGGCAACCTCGATGGAACGCAGATCCTGGTCGCCGGTGCTGACGGTCGGAGAGTCGACGGAGGCACGGGTGATCGCCTGCTCGAGCGTCGCCATCTTGGACGAGTCGCCAGAACCGGCCATGGGGTCGACGACGCCGGCGTTTCCGATGCTGTCCGCCAGCACGGCAAGGTCGTTGAGCGGCTGGAGCTGCCTGCGCACGCGCCGCGTGTCGGAAAAGAAGTCGATGACGTCAAAGAACTCAAAGACGAGCATGAAGGCGGTGACGGGAAGGCACGCCAAGAAGAACGGCATCACCTTGAACTCATAGCTGTGCCCGTCGCCACCAAGGATCGTGCAGACCCATGTCGAGACATCGAGCCCGCTGCCCGAAAAGGTCCAGGAGCTCGGCGAGACGACGGTGACTCCCCCGTAGGTCGTCGTGATGCCGTCGAGCGCGTTTGAAGGAAGGGTCGAGGAGCAGTGCCAGATAAACATGGCACCCAAAAGGCAGATGACCAAAACGTCAAAGAGCAGCCACGATATGACCTTACGCCACCAGAAGCTCCACGTGATCGAGCGAGCGGTCGAGACGCTCGGCCTCAGACGCCTGTCGCGGGCGCTAGGACTCCCTGATGACATATCCCACTCCCCTCACCGTCGTGATGAGCTTGATGCCATAGCGGTCGTCGATCTTGGAACGAAGGTGTCGGATGTACACGTCGATGATGTTGGTCTCGCCCACGAAGTCGTATCCGCAGGCAAGCTGCGCGAGACGCTCCCTGCTCATGACGATGTTGAGGTTCTCCATCAGCGCCTTGAGGACCTCGAACTCGCGATTGGTGAGCTCTATGGGCTCCCCGTTCGCAACGACCTCATGGCGTTCGACATCCAACGTGACGCCGTGCGCCGAAAGCACGTGTCTGTCAGGCTCAACGACAGCTTGACCCTCAGGGACGGGTGTCGAAGCCTGGACCTCCCGCCTCTTGAGCGCCACGCGGATGCGTGCGAGGAGCTCCTCGATGGCGAAGGGCTTGGTGATGTAGTCATCGGCTCCCGCATCGAGTCCCGCGACCTTATCCATCACGGCGTCGCGTGCCGTGAGGAGGATGACGGGAACGTCCTTCTCCTTGCGGATGCGCCTCAGCACCTCCATCCCGTTGAGCTGGGGAAGCAGGATGTCCAGCAGAACGAGGTCGTAGTCGTTCTCGAGGGCCTGCTCGACGGCGGAACGCCCGTTGTCGACCTTGTCGACCTCGTAGCCCTCGTGGGTTAGCTCGAGCTCCACGAAGCGAGCGATCTTGGCCTCGTCCTCAACCACCAGGATCTTGGTCACCGGTCCTGACACCTCCCAAAATGCGTGCCCCCGTCACGCTCAGGCGACGGGGGCAGAAGCGCGCTATGTCGCGCTACTCATCCTTGTTCGTGAAGTCGTTCTTGAGGCCGTCTGCCACATCGGCTGCCTTGTCCATAGCCTCGTTTACGTCGATCGTCAGGGGGCTTGCGCCCTCGATGCGATAGCGGAACCCGAAGAAGAGGCCGATGATCATCAGCCACAGTGCGGCGCCCCACACCAGGATGCCAATGACGACGAACAGAAGCGGGATGGCAATCACGCGCTCGCCGTTGCGCTCGGCGATGAAGGTCATGTCAAGACCCGAGCGCACGATGACCTTGACCTGCTCGCAGAACGATGCCCAGAGCTCGCCGAACTTGGTCTTCTTGCTCTGCTCGTGATATTCGTTCTGGGCACGGGTCATCTCTTCAGAGAGCGCGCCGGCAGGCTCGGTGGTGGTGGCGTAGCTCGCGGTCTGCGAAGACGCCTTGCCCTCGCGCTCGAGCATCACGATGGCGTCCAGCACGTCAAAGTCGGTCTCTTCAAGCGCGCGCTTGGCCTCCTCGTAGGTGACGCCACACTTCTCGCGAACGAGCTCGACCTTCTCAAGCTTCTCCATGATCATGCTTCCTTTCTGTGTTTGGTGCGTACCGTCTGACAAGTAGCATGATGGCGTTCAGAGATTAACCGTTCCTGATGCAAAGATTAATCTTCGATGAGAATGGTAGCGCACCACGCGTCACCCAAGGCGCTCAGACAGTTCCAGCCACTCCTCCTCGAGGAGCGCGATCTCTTCCTCGGCGTCGCTGATCTCTTTCTGCTTCTCAAGGAGAGCTTGATAGTCGGTGGCGTCTGTTTGCCGAAGCTCCTCTTTGAGCTGGTCAGGAAGGGTGGAGAGTTTGTCGAGCTTTCTCGTTACGGCATCGAAGCGTTTCTTCAACTCACGACGTTCGCTATTTGTCAACCCACTTGATGGTTTTTCTACATTGTCGAAACTTGGTTGAGTAGTCGAAGATAAAGTCGAGCTAGAGAGTTTTGAAGAACTCTCAACCCCTAATTGAGGTTTGCTCTGTTTGAGCAGCTCAAGATACTCATCAACACCACCAGGGACATGGCGAACCACTCCTCCCAAAAGCGCAAACTGATCGTCAGTCACGCGTTCGACCAGGTAGCGATCGTGGCTCACCAAAAGCAGAGTCCCCGGCCAGGTGTCGAGCAGGTCCTCCATGACGGCAAGCATGTCGGTGTCGAGGTCGTTTCCCGGCTCATCAAGCACGAGCACGTTTGGCTCGCTCATGAGGACGCACATGAGCGCAAGCCTGCGCCGCTGTCCTCCCGAGAGGGACTTGATGAACGTCGGGAAATCCCTCCGCTCAAAGCCCATGCGCTCCAGGAGTTGCTCTGGCGTCTGCTCCTTGCCGTCGACGACATAGCGGCGCTTGAAGGTGCCCAGAAGCTCCGACACGCGCCAGTCGTCATACTCTCCCAACGAGTCGAGCTGCTGCGACATGAAGCCAAACTTGACGGACTTTCCGATCCTCACATACCCCCTGTCGGGCAGGAGCTTTCCCGTCATCGTCTTGAGGAGCGTGGACTTGCCGGCGCCGTTCTCCCCCAGAATCGCATAGCGGTCTCCGGGACCGATGAGCCACGAGACGTCCCTCACGACGGGGTCACCCCCATAGGAGACGCTCACGTTCTTCATCTCGATGACCTGCTTGCCCAGCCTGCTCACAGCCATGCGCTTGAGCTCGATGCTGTTGCGCAGCGGCGGGTCGTTGACAATGAGGGCGCGCGCCGCCTCGACCCTGAAGCGCGGCTTGCTCGTTCGCGCCTTGGCGCCATGGGCAAGCCAGTTGAGCTCCTTGCGCAACGTGTTCTGACGGCGGTCCTCGATGACGGCGGCCTGACGCTCTCGCTCAACGCGCTGCTGGATGTAGGCAGAATAGCCTCCCTCAAAGGGGTCGATGACTCCGTCATGGACCTCCCACATCTCCTCGCACACCTCGTCGAGGAACCAGCGGTCGTGCGTGACGAGCAAAAGCGCCCCCTCCCCCGGCGCAAAGCGATGCTTGAGGTGGTTCGCGAGCCACGTGATGGCCGACAGGTCCAGGTGGTTGGTCGGCTCGTCCATGAGCAGCACGTCCCATGACCCGACAAGCACGCGCGCGAGGTCACAGCGTCGGCGCTGCCCTCCCGAGAGCTCTCCTATGCGGCTCTCCCAGCCAACATCTCCCACGAGCCTCTCGATTATCCCGCGGGTCGTGGAATCGGAGGCCCAGACATAGTCGGGAACGTCTCCCACGACGGCATGCGCGACGGTCTCGTCCTCTTCGAAGGCGTCGTCCTGGCCAAGGAGGCCCACCGTGATGCCCCCGCGATACGTGATCGTGCCACCGTCCGGCTCCAGCGAGCCGTCAAGCAGCCGAAGGAGGGTGGACTTGCCGTCGCCGTTACGTCCGACGATGCCGATGCGGTCGCCCTCGTTCACCCCAAAGGACTGGTCCACCAGCACGTGCTTTCCCGGCCATTCGTGGCTCAGCTTCTCGCAACCAATGAGAATGCCCACCGTAAACTACCTCTCTTGTCCCGAATCAGCCGCAAGCGCTCGAAGGAGCGAGATCTCTCGCCCGTAGCCTTCGAGGTCGTTGGGCGTCTCGAGCACCATGGGCAGCTCCCGCAGCACGGGGTGGCCCACGATGCGTCTAAAGGTTCCTAAGCCCAGCGCCCCCTCTCCCAGACGCTCGTGGCGGTCCTTGTGAGAGCCTCGCGCGTTCTTTGAGTCATTGAGGTGCAGCGCCTTGAGACGTTCCATGCCGAGCACGCGATCGAACTCCTCCAAGACCTCGTCAAGGCCCTCCCGGATATCATATCCCGCATCCCAGACGTGGCAGGTGTCAAGGCACACCCCCACGAGCTCGTCGTGCCTCACGCCATCAAGGATTCTGGCAAGCTCCTCAAAGCTGCGGCCAACCTCGCTGCCCTTGCCCGCCATGGTCTCGAGCAGCACGGTCGTCGCCTGTCCAGGGACGAGCACCTCGTTCAGGCCCTTGCAGATCAGGCGAACCCCCTCGTCAACGCCCTGCTTGACATGGCTTCCCGGATGGAAGTTGTAGTAGTTGCCCGGAAGGAGCTCGAGGCGCGCGAGGTCTTCCGCCATCGAGCGGCGCGCAAACGACACGGTCTCTTCCTTTGCGGAGCAGAGGTTCATAGTGTAGGGCGCATGGGCGACGAGGCGACCAAAGCCATGATCGGACATGAGAAGGCGCAGCCGGGCGACGTCGTCCTCGTCCAAGGTTCGCACGCCTCCCCCGCGCGGGTTGCGCGTGAAGAACGCGAAGGTAGAGGCATCTAGCTCGAGCGCAGTGGCGCCCATCGCCTCATAGCCGTCCGCGACGGAGAGGTGACATCCAACGCAGAGCCGCTTCTGAAAATCCGCCATGTTCCTCCTTCATGCATGCCACACGGCCTTTCAGAATAGCATCACGGCCCTTCACGCGGTGTCCATGCATGAGAAAGTACCGCAGTTTGACGTACTATAGGAGCTACGAACTTCCCAGAGAAGGGACTGAGATGGCTTTGAAGAAGCACAAGGGGCTCAGATGCCTCCTGACGGCGCTCGCGCTCCTCTTTGCGTGCGCCTTCCTGTGTGCCACGCCCGCCCGGGCGGACGACAAGGACTACTCGCTCGACCAGACGGTCATCTGGGCGACCGTCGACGAGGACGGGTCACTCCTTGTGAGCGAAAGGCGCGCGGTCAACCTCGACGGCGACTTCCACGGCTTCTACTGGGAGATCCCGACCAACGACAGCGAGCTTGGCAGCGTCGTGCTCAGCGTCCAGGAGGCGGGCGAGGTCGCAGGTGACGGGAGCACGCTCGTGCCCTACACGTACTCCTCCGAACCTAACGAGACACGCGATGGCACCTGGACCGCCCGGGAGACCTCGACGGGCACGCGCGTGGACGTGCACTACTCCAAGGGCAACCAAGTCGCGTACTTCTATGTGAACTACCGCATCACGGGAGCCGTGGCACGCTGGTCCGATACCGCCGAGCTGTATTGGAAGTTCGTCGGCAGCCAGTGGACCAAGGACTCCAGCGACGTCACATGCCAGGTGTATTTCTACGGCGCCCCTGAGGGCACGCAGGTAACTGCCGGAGAGAACCTTCGCGGTTGGCTCCACAACGCGTCCCTCATCGGAAACATCGAGGTGCCGTCGGGCACGGTCCCTGCCTGGGACGACCTGAGCGCGGGCGATCCCGGTACGATCACCATGAACCTCCAGGTCGTACGCTCTGGTGACTTTGCCGAGGTCAGAGCCGCATTCCCCACCGACTGGGTCCCCCAGCTCGAGCAGCGCAGTGAAAGCCGTCTTGACACCATCCTTTCCGAGGAGGGCGCCTGGGCAGATAAGGCCAACCAGCGCTTCGAGAGCGCGAACTTCTGGACGAACATCAAGATGTGGGCGCTGAACATCGTCATCGTGCTCGACCTTGTCGCCATGGCCGCATCGGCCATCATCTACCGCATGGGACATCGTGCGACCTTTGATGACAAGTACTTCCGCGACGTTCCCACCGAAGACCATCCCGCGGTGCTCTCCTACGTCTATACCGGAAGCGCGGGCGTGGGGCCAGACTTCACCGCATCGCTCATGCGCCTGAACGACATGGGGGTCGTAAAGCTCGAAAAGGCAACCTACCTGCGCAAGCGACTGGCTCGTAGCGCCAAGGAGGAAGAGGACTGGAGGCTCGTCCTCGATCCCCAGAAGGCCACAAGCCTGAGCGATCCCATCGACAAGGCAACGGTCGACTTCGTCTTTGGCTACGTGGCGCCGCAGGCGCAGGGCATCTCGGACGGCAATGACCGACCTGACAACACCGTCCTCATGTCCGATTTCAAACGCGTCGCCAATCGCCATGAGTCCTCCTACGAGTTCGCCCTCGACCAGTGGAAGGAGGCGGTCACCGACGCCGTGAGCCTCCGCTCGCTCGAGGCCGACTCGCATGAGGCCTCCTTCAACGTGTTGATCACGGCGGTAGGCATCAGCTTCGTAACCCTCTTTTTGGGGGTGGCCGACATCTGGCTCTTCTCGGAGGATGCGTTGCGCATGATCGGCAAGATCTGGCCCTATGGCATCCGCCTCGCGATCCTGTTCGCGACCATCGTGGTCATGTTCGTCGTCATCGGCAACCAGTCCTCGCAGTCGCCCGAGGCGGTCGAGATCAAGGCCAAGATGAAGGCCCTGAAGAACTGGCTCAAGGACTTCACCAGGCTAAAAGAGGCCGTCCCGACTGACGTGGTGCTCTGGAACCGCCTCTTGGTCATGGCCGTGGTGCTCGGAGTGGCCGACAAGGTGACCGAGCAGCTCAAGCTCGCGCTTCCCGAAGTCGCCAATGACGACCGCCTTGGCAACTCCATGGTCTGGTGCTCGCCGAGCATGGGCGGAAGCTCTCCTGCGAGCGCCTTCTCCCAAGGCTTCACGAGCGCCTCCTCGGCGGCAAGCTCCAGCGGCTCGGGCGGCGGCGCCTCGGGCGGCGGTGGCGGCGGTGCCGGCGGCGGTGGCGGCGGAGCCTACTAACCCCTCCGTAAACTACCTGACAAAGGGGATGCGCCCTTCGTGCCATATTGCGCGAAGGGCGCATCCCTTCCGAGTCACGGACGATGGTCTGAATGTTGCCGCTTAGGCTCGGGACTCCATGATGTCGCACACGCGGTCGAGGATGACGTCCGCCACCTGCTCGAGCGGCAGCGTCTCGTGCTCGTCCACGCCGCCCTCGCTCACGAGGGAGATGCGGCTCGTGTCGGCCCCGAAGGTGGAGTCGGCGCGCGAGACGTCGTTTGCCACGATGAGGTCGCAGCCCTTCTTGGCAAGCTTTGCCTTGGCGTAGTCGATGAGGTCGTTCGTCTCGGCCGCAAAGCCGACGACGACCTGCCCGGAGTCCTTCATACGCGAGAGCGCGGCGAGGATGTCCTTGGTCTCGACGAGCTCGATGACGTCGATGCGCTCGATGCCCTTCTTGAGCTTGTGGTCCGCGGGGCGCGCGGGCGTGTAGTCGGCCACGGCGGCGGTGCAGATCGCACAGTCCACGTCATGGCCAAAGCGGCTGGTCGCGGCGTCGTACATCTCCGCCGCAGAGGTCACGCGCACGACCTCGACGCCGTCTGGGGCCGCAAGCGACACGGGACCCGAGATGATGGTCACCTGGGCGCCGCGCTCGGCCGCACGGCGCGCGATGGTGTATCCCATCTTGCCCGTCGAGGCGTTGGCGATGAAGCGCACCGGGTCGATGGCCTCGTGTGTCGGCCCGGCGGTGATGAGGAAGCGCCATCCCTCGAGGTCGCGCACGGGTTCCTCGACGACGATGGTCCCTCCCGAGGATGCGGCCGCAGCGCGCAGGGCCTCGATGAAGGTGGCGTTTGCGTTGCCTTGGTCGATTGTCTCGGGCGCCATCGAAGGCACGTCTGGAGCGGAGCCTCCCAGCATGCCGAGCGCGGCGGAGACGATGTCGTCGACGTCGGCAAGCTTGCCCGTTCCCACGTCGCCACAGGCCAGGCGGCCCTGCGTGGGCATGACGAAGGAGACGCCCCTCGACGCCAGCGTCCTGACGTTTGCCACCGTGGCGGGGTTCTCCCACATGCGCACGTTCATCGCCGGAGCGACGAGCACGGGGGATGCCGCCGCAAGGAGGGTGGCGCTGGCGAGGTCGTCGGCGATGCCTGACGCCATCTTGGCCATCAGGTTTGCGGTGGCGGGGCAGACGAGCACCAGGTCAGCCCATTCGGAGAGCTTGATGTGGGGTATCGGCGTCTCGGGGTTGCCGTAGAGCGAGGTGCCCACGGCATGTCCGCTCAGCGCCTCGAAGGTGACGGTCCCCACAAAGCGGGTCGCGTCCTCGGTCATGGCGACGCGCACCTCGCAGCCCGCCTTCTGCAGGCCGCGCAGCACCTCGCACGCTTTGTAGGCGGCGATGCCTCCCGAAACGACGATGAGAACCCGCGGTTGCGCCGTCTCGCTCATTGCTGACCCACCTCCATGACGACAAGCATCCTGTGGCAGTACGGGCACTCCGTGATGCGCGGGCCCTTCTGGAGCTTCTGGAAGATGGCAGGCTGCAGCTTGACGCGACAGACGCTCGGGACGTTTGACGAGAGCGTCTCGACCGCGAGGCCGCCAAAGCGCCTGACGCTCGCGTCATAGGTGGCCACGACCTCCTCGGGAAGCGAGTTCACGAGCGCCGCCCGCTCCTGCTCGAGCACGCGGACGCGCGCCTGGAGGTCAGAGCTGTTCTGCTCGAAGGACTCGGTCTGTGCCTTCTCCTCCTCGAGGAGCTTCTCGCCCAGGTCGCGCGCGTTGCGCTCGGCCTTCTGGAGACGCTCCAGGCGGGAGGCGATGTCGACGTGCGTGAACTCGAGCTTCTCCTGGCGCTTGGCAAGGGAGGTGAGCTGGGCCTCGAGGTCCTGGATCTGGCGGTACCCCTGCACGCGCTCGGTCACCCGCTCGCGCACCTCCGCCGTCTGGTCGACGATCTTCTGGTGCTCGGTCTCGTTGTCGTCGAGCTCCATCTCGACGTCCTTGCGCTGGCCGACGATCTGCTTGAGCTGGCCGGCGAGCTTCTTCTTGGCAAGCGCGATGGCACGCAGCTTCTCCTGCTGCGGCATGGCTGAAAGCGTCTTGCGCAGGCGGATGAGCTGGAGATCCACCTCCTGGAGCCTTACCAAGCTACTGGCTTCTGACATGCGCTGCCTCACTTTCTCTTCTGAGCGATGCCCAAAAGGGTCGCCGCAAACCCACCGAGCTCTTCTGTCGATACGCGCTCGTCAAAGCTCACGCGCAGGGAATTGAACGCATCGTTACGGGGAATGCCCATGGCGAGCAGGACGTGGCTTGGGTCAAGTTTCCCGCTCGAACAGGCGGATCCCGCAGATACCTCATAGCCCGCCTCGTCGAGCTTGAGCACCAACGTCTCGGAGTCGACCCCCTCGACGAGAAGCGACACGAGCCCCGGCAGGCGTCCCGTGCCGTAGGGAAGGTCCACCGTGGCATGAATGCCCGTATCTGGGCCGCAAAGCGCTTCCTGGAGCCTCTGGGCGCGTTCTGACACTGCCTGCAGCCGCTCGTCCCTGTGCTCGACACAGTCCTTGGCCGCCGCGGCAAAGGCGAGGGCACCGCGCACGTCCTGCGTCCCCGCACGCCTCCCCTGCTCCTGTCCCCCACCAAAGCTCTGGGGACGCAGGGAAACGCGCGGGCGGACGACGAGCGCGCCAACGCCCACCGGACCGCCGATCTTGTGGGCCGCGATGCTCACGGCATCCACCTCTCCGAGGTCGAGCGGCACGCGACCAAAGGCCTGGACGGCATCGGTATGCATGAGGGCGCCAGCCTGGTGGCACGCACGTCCGATGGCCCCTATGGGCTGCATGATGCCCGTCTCGTTGTTTGCCGCCATGACCGAGACGAGCGCGACGTCGCTCCCCAGGAGCGCGGAGACGGCCTCGGGCGTGACGACGCCCTCGCGATTTGCGGGCGCGAGGCTCACCTCGAACCCCCTGTCGCGCAGGCTCGGCGCCACGTCCAGGACGGAGTCATGCTCGATGGCCGAGAGGACAACCCGCGTACGACGCCTGTCGCGGGAGCGCGCGCCCTCGGCAAGCCCCCAGAGCGCGAGGTTGTTGGACTCGGTGCCGCCCGAGGTGAAGGTCACGTCAGAGGGCCTGAAGCCCCCTCCCAGGCAGCGGGCAAGGTCGGCGCGCGCACCGTCGAGCGCTCGTGCTGCCTGACGGCCCAAGGTATGGAGCGAGTTGGGGTTGGCGCCCGCATAGTCGCTCTGCTCGTAGGCGCGCTCGGCCGCAAGCGACGCCTCACAGGCAGGCGCGCTTGCCGCGTAGTCAAGATAGAGTCGTTGCCCAGCCATGCCTAGAGCCTCTTGGCAAGGCCTGTGCGCCCTGCCTGACGAAGTTCCTCCACGACCTTGGCTGGGTCGTCCGAGCGGAAGACGGCGCTTCCCGCCACGATAACGTTGGCGCCTGCCGCACAGACGTCGGCGACGTTGTCCATGCCCACGCCCCCATCGACCTCGATGAGGGGCTCGACGCCGCGCTCGAAGCACAGGGCCCGAAGCTGTCGGAGCTTGCGATAGGTGACATCGATGAAGGACTGCCCTCCAAAGCCGGGGTTGACCGACATGAGCAGGACAGTGTCGACGTCGTCGATGATGGCGTCAAGGGCGATCACGGGGGTGGCGGGGTTGAGCACGACGCCCGCCTTGGCGCCAGCGTCCTTGATGGCGTGCAGCACGCGGTGCGCATGGTTGGTAGCCTCCATGTGGAAGGTCACCATCGAGGCACCCGCCTGGACATAGCGGACGGCTTCCGCATCGGGGTTGGAGATCATGAGGTGGGCATCGACGGGGACGTCGGTCGAGGAGGCGACCTGACGAAGGATGTCAAGGCCAAAGGAGAGGTTGGGCACGAAATGGCCATCCATGACGTCGTAGTGAACGAAGTCGGCATTCGAGATGCTGGCAACTTGCTCTCCGAGCCTCAAGAAGTCACAGGCAAGAATGGACGGCGCAATCTTCACGTCCTCTGTCATGGCAGCCCCCTATTCGTTTGTGCCGAGAAACCGGTGCCCCTAGAGCATAGCGTATTTCCAGAAGCGACACCGACTTATCAAAAGATGCGAGAACAACCAGCGATTCCCCGTGGTCACGTTTCAGCCGGCCATCAGGGGCACGGCGGTCACCAGGAACCGATACTCGGGGAACTCCTCGGACGCCTCGTCGCTGATGGCCTCGACAAGCTCGTCGGAGCTGATGCTGTCGCGAACCTTGTCTCGGATGGTGTAGGCCTTGATGTGTTCGGTGGTGACGAAGACCGACTCCTGGTGGAAGAACGTGCAGAGGTCCTCCGCAATCAGGTCGATCGTCTCCTGTGGCACCTCGATGAAGGACAGCTCTATGGTGTTTTCCTCGGTGTACTCACCGTCGTCATGGAGATAGCCGCCCTGGTGTCGGCGTCGTTGAGCCCAACGTAGATCGTTGTCTCGATCACGGCTTCTCCTTAGACCATACCGTAGAACTCGACATGGGGCGTACGCGTCAGCAGGCTGTCGATGGCGTCAGTGAGCGAAGCGCCTTCATAGAGCAGGTCATGCACGGCATCGGTGATGGGGGCCTCGACGTTGAGCGCATGGGCCATTTCCCAGACGGAGAGCGCTGCCTGGGCGCCCTCAACGACCATGCCCGTGCGCTCCTCGTACGACGCGAGCGACTCTCCCCTTGCAAAGGCCTCGCCAAAGCTGCGGTTGCGCGAATGGCGCGAGGTGCAGGTGACCACCAAGTCTCCCATCCCGGCAAGTCCCATGCAGGTGAGGGGGTCACCGCCGCGCGCAGCGGAGAGGCGCCCCATCTCGGCAAGGCCACGCGTCATGAGGACCGCGAGCGTGTTGTCTCCCGCCCCAAGACCGACCGCGATGCCGGCGGCTATGGCCATGACGTTCTTTGAGGCGCCACAGACCTCGACGCCCACCAGGTCATCGCTCGCATAGGCTCTAAAAGCCTCGGAGACGATGAGCGACTGGAAGTGCTCGGCGACATCAGGGGAAGGCGACGCGATGACCGCGGCCGAGACCTTGCCTTCGGCAACCTCTTCCGCATGGTTGGGGCCCGAGAGCGCAGCCACGCGCCTGACGTTTCCGACCACGTCGGCGACGAGATCGGCCATGAGCAGGCCCGTCCCCCTCTCCATGCCCTTGGTCAGCACGAGGATGGGGACATCAGACGAAAGGAAGGGTGCGGCATTGGTCAGCGTCGCCCTCACAAAGGCCGACGGAACTGCCACGATGACATCGGTGGCGTCCCCGAGCGCGTCAGAAAGCGAACTGGTCGCATGCACGTTTCTGGGCAGCTGGAGGCCGGGGAGGTGCGACGGGTTCCTGTGGTCGCGATTGATGCCAAGGGCAACGCTCTCGCGACGCGCCCAGAGGCAGACCTCGTCCGCATGGGGAGCGACGAGGCAACAGGAGGCCGTCCCCCACGTGCCTGTCCCCACGACAGCAACCTTGCCCACCGTCACCGCCAGTCCTCGTTCTGCTCAGACTCGCGCCGCTTGGTCGGCGGAACCCGCGAGCGACGAGACGACGTGCCCTCAGACGACTTGACGCTGAAGCGGCTCTCCTCGCCACGGATGAGCTTGATGATGTTGGAGCGGTGGGCATAGATGACGACCACGCTCACGAGGATGAGCGGCATGGTTGACCAAGGCGTCAGGTGCCACAGGGCGACCGCCTGGATGGGAAGGGTCGCGGCGGCGCAGATCGAACCCGCCGAGATGTAGCGGGTGGGCAACGCGAGCAGCAAAAACGCCACCAAAAGGCAGATCGCGATGGGCCAGTGGAGCCCGAGCGCTGCGCCAAACCCCACCGATATGCCCTTTCCGCCATGAAAGCCGAGATAGGGGCTGTAGACGTGGCCCAGAACGCAGCAGGCATAGATGACGGTGAGCGCGGCAAAGCCGGGGTCGGTCACGGCAAAGGAGAAGCCCTCGGGCATCGTCACGCCCAGAAACGTGCGGGCAAGCAGCATGCTGAAGAGCCCCTTGCCCACGTCGCAGGCAAAGGTGAGAGCGGCAGCGGAGGCGCCGGCCGTGCGGGCGACGTTGGTCATGCCGATGTTGCCCGACCCCGCCTCGCGCACGTCGATGCCGTTCAGGTTGCGCGCGATGATGAGACCGAAGGGAATGCCGCACAAGGCGATGGATCCCGCCATGCAGGCGGCAAAGACCACAAGGAAGGTGTCCACGTCAGTCCTCCGACTTCTTGCGGAACTTCAGGCGGATGGGCGTTCCCGTGAGCTCGAAGGCCTCGCGCAGGCGGTTCTCGAGGTAGCGCTCGTAGTTGTCGTCAACGAGGTCGGGCGCGTTGCACCAGAAGGTGAATACGGGCGGCTTGCTCCCCGTCTGGGCACCATAGTTGACCTTGAGGCGGCGTCCCTTGTCCGTGACCGTGTGCCCAGACTCCCTCAGCTGCGTGAGCAGGGCGTTGAGCTTGGGTGTGGGAATCTGCTGCGCATGGTTTTCCGCAGCGCGGACGGCGGCCTCGAGCACCTTGTCGACCGCTCGGCCCGTGAGGGCGCTCACGTTGATGGAGGGCGCCCACGGCGCAAAGGTCATGCGCTGGGCAAGCGATTGCGCCACCTCGTCGCGCTGCTGCTCGGTGGTGATGAGGTCCCACTTGTTGAGCAGGATGACGAGGGCGCAGCCGCGGTCGACCGCCATGCCCACGAGCTTCTGGTCCTGCTCCGTGACGCCCACCGAGGCGTCCACCACGAGCAGACAAACGTCCGCGCGGCCCATCGCCTCGAGCCCGCGGACGAGGCTGTAGTACTCGATGTCCTCGTGGACCTGGGTCTTCTTGCGCATGCCGGCGGTGTCGACCAGGCGGAAGCGCTGGCCCTTCCACTCGATCATGGTGTCGATGGCGTCGCGCGTGGTCCCCGCGACGTCGCTCACGATGGAGCGGTTGCGCTTGGCAAGGCGGTTGGCAAGCGAGGACTTGCCGACGTTGGGGCGCCCGATGATGGCGACGTTGAGGGCGTCGTCTTCGGGCTCGGGACCGTCCGTCTCGGGCGGGAATGCCGCGACGACGTCGTCGAGGAGGTCACCCGTGCCGTGGCCGTGTCCCGCGCTGATGGCGCGGGGCTCGCCCACGCCGAGGGACCAGTAGTCCCAGAGGTCACCGTCATTGGCAGGGTTGTCGAGCTTGTTGACGCACAAAAACGTGGGCTTGTCGGACTTGCGGACGACGCGTGCGACCTCCTCGTCCTCGTCCGTCACCCCGACGGTGCCGTCGACGACGAAGATGATGACGTCGGCCTCGTCGCAGGCAGCGAGCGCCTGCTCGCGGATGCGCGGGGCAAAGACGTCCTTGGACTTGACGGACTCGATGCCGCCCGTGTCGATGAGCACAAACTCGCGGCCGTTCCAGTCGGTCGTATGGTATGAGCGGTCGCGCGTGACGCCGCGAGACTCGTGCACGATGGCCGCGCGTGTCTCGGCAAGGCGATTCACGAGCGTGGACTTGCCCACGTTGGGGCGGCCCACGATGGCGACGATGGGTTTGGGCATAGCGTTCCTCCTAGACGTACATACGCCTTAATTCTAGCATTCGCCACACGAAGCGCCGAGACGCGATACGAAAGGGTCCCAGCCCTCCGTATCGAAGGGTCCCACCCTTTCGTATCAGCTCAGGGACAGGAGCGCTTCCAGCAGCATGTGCGGGCCCGTCTGGGCAACCATGGCCACTCCGCCGCGCGCTCCGATCTCGGAAAGGACATGCTCGAGGGTGTCCCCGTCGAGGGTGACATGGTCAAAGTTGAACATCACCTCGGGAAGCACGACCACCTTTCCCGAAAGGTCTGCCGGGAGCTGCCCGAGCAGGTCGCAGCTCACGATGAGGCCGGTGACGTTCACGTCGCCGCCGTAGTAATCGTTCCTGATGGCGAAGGGGCGGGCGCACGGGACGGCAAGACCTAGGGCCGATGCCCATGAGTCGCAGAAGGTGCCGATGACGCCCTGCGCGGCCACACCGCAGACGAAGAGCACCTCGCGTCCCGTGTCGTGCAGCCATTCCGTCACCGCCCGCAGCTCGTCGACGCGCGAGGACGTGACCTCGTCGGACTCGTCAAGAAAGCTCCTCAGCATGCCGATGCCATCGTAAAACTGCGGGTAGCCATCGTAGGTCTCGGCGGAGGGTACGGGCAGGTCGGCATCGAGGTAGAACTCGTCGGAGAGCTGGAAGCGCGTGATGCCCCGCTCACGCCGGGCGCGCTGCTGGTAGGGCTCCAGGAGGCGCACCACCTCTCGCGAGGCCTCCCGGTCCTCCGAGAAGGATGACGAGAAGCGCTTGGAGTACTTGGTGTAGCCCATCGGCACGAGTGCCAGCGAGGTGAAGGAGTCGTGACCCTCGACCCAGTCAAGGGTGCGGCGCAGCTCCTCCCCGTCATTGATGCCGGCGCAGAGCACGATCTGCCCATGCACCTCGATTCCCGCATCGAGCAGACGCTCGAGCACCTCGATCCCCCGGTCGGCATGACGGCCGATGAGCGAGCGCCTGACCTCGGGAGAGATGGCATGGAGCGACACGTTCATCGGCTCGAGCCTGCAGCGGATGATCCGCTCGACCTCCTCGTCCGAGACGTTGGTGAGGGTGACGAAGTTCCCCTGCAGGAAGGAGAGGCGATAGTCATCATCGCGCAGGGAAAGAGAAGCGCGCGCGTCTTCGGGGAGCATCGCCATGAAGCAGAACTGGCAGGCGTTGACGCAGGTGCGGATGCCGTCGAACAGCACGTCCGTGAAGTCGACGCCCCAGTCCTGCCCGGGCTCGCGCTCGAGCGTGCAGGCGTAGACCTCGTCTTCATCGGGTACGTACACCTCCAGCTCGGCGACGTCGCCATCCGCCTCCCAGCGCCAGTCGATGAGGTCACGCAGCTCGACGCCGTTGACCGTGAGGATGCGCATGCCCTCCTCGAGCCCCGCCTCCCAGGCAGGGCTTCCTTCCTCCACCTGCGCTATCCAGGCACCATCTGCCTGTTCGCGCGTGGAGGCGTAGTCGGCCCTCCGCGACTCCTTTGGTCCCGTCGTCGGCACGTGCGCCCTCTCCCAGGTCCTAGGAGAGACGCCTTATGGCGTCGCAGACGGCGTCAATGTGGGTGTGGGGCGTGGATGCGCCCGCCGTCACGCCCACGAGCGCAGCGCCCGCAAACCATGCCTGATCAAGCTCGTCAGGCGTCTCGATGTGGTGCGTCCTGGCACACACCTCGGAACAGATCTGCGCGAGGTGGGTCGTATTGGCCGAGTTCCTCCCGCCGATGACGACCATCACGTCAGCGCGGCAGGCGAGCTCGCGCGCGGCCTCCTGGCGTTTGGACGTGGCGTCGCAGATGGTGTTGAGCACGCGCGCCTCCTCGCACCTGCCCACGAGCGCCTCGACGACCTCTCTCAGCGTCGCCAACGCCATCGTGGTCTGGACGACGACGCCGACGCGACGTCCAAGCGAGGCGCCGCCAAGGTCTGCGGCGCTCCCCACCACAAGGGCGTCCGGGGCATGGCCAAGCGTTCCCTCAACCTCGGGGTGGCCCTGCTCCCCCACGATGATAACCTGATATCCCTCGGCGGAAAGCCGCTCGACCGCCTTGTGGACCTTCTTGACGAAGGGACAGGTGGCGTCGAGCACGCGCGCCCCGGTCTCGCGCGCCACGCGTTCGATGTCGGGGCTCACCCCATGGGTGCGCAGGAGCAGCGTTGAGTCGCGCGGGACCTGCGGCCCCTCAGAGACCCTCACGCCCCGCGCCTCGAGGTCTGAGACCACGACGGGATTGTGGATGAGAGGGCCAAGCGTGTAGACGTCCCCGCCCGCCTTCGCAGCGTCAAACGCCATGTCCAGCGCGCGCTCGACACCGTAGCAGGCGCCTGCCTCGCGTGCGACCTCGATGCTCACAGACATAGTCTCGGCCTTTCCCTCGTCCCGCTCTCCCCTGCGCCGGCCACGCCGCGTCAATTCTTGCCGGGATGCTCCGCGCGGAGCTCATCGCGCAGGTCGTAGACGCGCTGCATCGCCACGCGCTCCATCTCCTCCGCCTGCTCCTTGCGGCCCGTGGAGGTCATCTGGTCAAAGGAGATCGGCTCTCCGACCTTGAAGAAGACCCTCCAGAAGAGCCGCTTGAACGGGGTGCCGTTCTGGCTGATGTCACGGGCGCCGACCACCGCGATGGGCTGGACGGAGGACTTGCCCATCTTTGCCATCAGCGCAAAGCCGCCATGAATCTCCACGGGCTGGTCGTCGGTCTTGATGCGCGTCCCCTCGGGGTAGATGAGGACGCACTCGCCGCGCTTGAGCGCCCTCTCTGCACGGCGGAGACACTTGATGTCAGCCGTCCCGCGCTCGACGGGAATGCCGCCAAGGCGCGAGAAGAGCCACTTGGCACCAGGGGTCCTGTCCCACTCGCTCTTGTAGATAGCCCGGCAGGGGACCTTGTGGGCCCACATCGAGATGAGCGTGGCCACCGGTTCGAGCAGCGACACGTGGTTCATGATCAGCACGCGGCCTGACTTGTCATTCCACAGCAGTTCCCCGTTCTCGAAGGTCCAGGGCCAGAACAGCTTGGTGAAGGCCCCGCAGACGCAGGCGGCAAAGGCCAAAAGCATCTTTGCCGGGAGCGGGAACTCCGACATGGGCGCCTCGTAGTAGTCGTCATAGCTGTTGTGGGCAAACGCGCGCATCTAGCGTGCTCCTTCCATGAGCGAAACGATCATGTCGACGACCTCGTCAACCGTCTTGTCAGAGGAGTCGATGTGCACTGCGTCGTCCGCGGGACGCAGGGGGGACGCCTCGCGATTGGAGTCATACTCGTCACGGCGGATGAGGTCCGCCAGGATCTCCTGCACCGCCGTCTCGTCAGCCGTGGCTTCCGCGTCCTTTGCCGCGTCTCCTCCATCGCGCTGGACGGCACGGCGGAGGGCACGGGCGGCCGGGTCCGCCGTGAGGTACACCTTGACCTCGGCATCGGGAAAGACGACGGTGCCGATGTCGCGTCCCTCCGCAACCACGTCCACGCCCTCTCCTATCGCACGCTGCTGCGCGACCATCGCCTCGCGGACGAGGGGGTTGGCGGAAACGGGAGAGACGGCCTTGTCGATCTCGGGCGTCCTGATGGCGGCGGTGACGTCACGGCCATCAAGCTGCACGGTCTGGCCCTGGTCGCCCTGTCCAAAGGTGATGATGACGGCTCGGGCGACCTCGGCCACCGCGTCCGCGTCCTCGAGGTCGAGCCCGCGCTCGACGCACGCGAGGGCCACGGAGCGATACATGGCGCCCGTGTCAAGCAAGGTGAGCCCACACCTGTCGGCAATAGCGTGGGCAACGGTGGACTTTCCGGAACCGGCGGGACCGTCAATGGCAACCTTCATGTGTGACTCCTTACAAAAGACCTTTTCTAGATAGTGTAGCAAGTGGCGGCAGGCGTACGCCCCGCCTTGATGTGGGGCCCTAGAGGAGGGCCTCGAGCTCCGCGCGCTCGGCAGGCGTGAGGTCGCGCCACTCCCCTTCGGCCACGTCACCGAGCACGAGGGGGCCGAAGGCGTCTCGGTGGAGCCTGACGACCTCATGCCCCACCGCGTCGAGCATGAGCTTGACCTGGTGCTTCCTTCCTTCGTGTATCGAGATGCCCACCACGGCATGGTCCTTGGGCACCCTTCCGGGAGCCACGGCGCGACACCTCGCGTCGCGCGCGTCAAGGAGCTCGACCCGCGCGGGGGCGGTCGGTCCGTCATCAAGCGTCACGCCCGCGGCGAGCGCCGCAAGTTCGCGCTTGGTGGGGATGCCCCTCACGAGCGCCACATAGTGCTTCCACACGTGGGTGGAGGGGTGGAGCATACGGTGCGCCAGGTCGCCGTTGGTGGTGAAGAGCAGAAGGCCGGTCGTGTCCGCGTCAAGACGCCCCACGGGAAAGAGGCCGGGATGGCGCTCGGTCGGAACAAGCGAGGCCACGCAGGGGCGACCGTGTGGGTCGCTCATGGTGGTCAGGTATCCTGCGGGCTTGTTCAGCATGAGGTAGGCAAAGCCCTCGGAGAGCCTCACGACGACGCCGTCGACCGCCACCTCGTCGACAAGCGGGTCGACCTTGGTTCCCAGCTCGGACGCCACGCGACCGTTGACCGTGACGCGCCCGGCCGTCATGAGGTTTTCCGAGCCCCGGCGGCTCGCCACGCCCGCGCGTGCGAGAAAGCGCTGGAGTCTCATGGGCACGACGCGCTCCCCCGTCATGGCCTCGTCAGTCATCAGGGTCTCCCGACAGGTCCTCTTCCACCCAATCGCGAACGTCATCCTCGTCGGGAGCGGAGAGGAGCTCGGCTTCCTCCTCGATGTCGGAGGCAGCCTCCTCGAGCGTGGAGCCCATCGAGCGGCCGGAGAGGCGCTCGCGAATGAACTGCTTTGATTCCTCGTCTGGCGCAAAGTCCTCCAAAGGGGGCAGGTCGCGAAGGGAGCGCAGGCCAAACTTCTCGAGGAAGGCCTGGGTGGTGCCAAAGAGCGCCGCCTGGCCGCGGTCGGCCTCGCGTCCCACCTCGCGGATGAGGCGCTTCTCCTTGAGCGAGGCGATGACGCCGTCGGAGTTGACGCCTCGGACCGCCTTGACCCCCTCGCGCGTGACGGGCTGGTGGTAGGCAATGACCGCAAGCGTCTCGAGCGCCGCCTGCGAAAGGGTCCTCGTGTCCCAGGAGAGCACGTAGCGCTCGACCTCGTCATGGTAGGCGGGATGCGTGAAGAGCCTCCAGCCGCCCGCCACCTCGCGAAGCTGGAAGCCTCGGTTCGAGTCGGCATACTCGGCGGAGAGCTCGGCCAGCGCATCTGCCGCCTCGCTTGGGGCGACGCCCAGATGGCGTGCGAACTCCGTCGCCGGGACTGCGTCGGTCGAGACGAGCAGGAGCGCCTCGAGGGCGCCCTTCAGCGAATGCGGCGCAATGGGTCCAAGGTCTCGCATCATCCATCCTCCTCGATGCTCGTGATCTCGCTCTCGTCCAGCTCGAAGGCGGGCGCCCCCTCCACGCGGGCGATGTCTATCTCGCCGAACGCCTCCGATTGCCTCACGCGGATGGCACCTCGCTTGTAGAGCTCGAGGACGGCGAGGAAGGTCGCCACGACCGCTTCGGGTGTGGTCTGCCCATCCAGGAGCTCCGAGAAGGTCATGAGCGGGTGCGAGCGCGTCATGCGGTCGACCGAGGCGACCGTAAGGGCGATGGGCAGCCTGCGCGGGGCCACGTGCTCCGCCTCGAGCAGCAGGCTCTCGCGACGCCCGTCAAGGTCGGCACAGATGACCGCGAGGGAGCGCAGCGTGATGCCCTGGAGATAGTCGGGCATGAGGTTGAGGAACTCGGGATCTGGCCCCACGGTGCGTGGCTCCATGAGCGACGCGGCCTCCATGCGGCCGCCCAAGGCAAGCGCCGCGTTCCTGAACTGCTTGTAGGCAATGAGCCGTCCGATGAGCACCTCGCGCGCCTGCTCGGGCGAGAGGTCCGCGAGGTCGTCCTCGTCCTCGTCGGACACGCGTACCGACACGTCGCTGGGCACCAGGGAGGCGGCCTTCATCTCGAGGAGCGTTGAGGCCACGAGCAGAAAGTCGCTCGCGACGTCAAGGTCAAGCTCGCCCATGGCGTCGACCTCCGCGAGGTACTGGTCGGCCACCTCCGATATGGAAAGCTGCCCGATGTCCACCTTCTGACGGCTGACGAGGCTCAAGAGCAGGTCGAAGGGCCCCGTGAACGCCTGTGTCTTCACTCGATAGCTCACGCCTACCACCCCAGAAGGAGCTTCTCGAGGTTGCCAGCCGTGAGGTCAATCCACATGCCAAGCGGGTCGACCCCCAGAAAGTCGGGGAGCAGCCAGATGAGCGCGAAGGTGATCGGAAGCGCATAGTGCTGGATCTGGTAGTACGTGCGCCGTGCGTCGCCCTTGAGGAAGGGGATGATCAGCTTGGAGCCGTCAAGCGGCGGGAGCGGCAGCAGGTTGAAGAAGGCCAGCGAGCAGTTGACCTGTACGTAGAGCTGAAGCGCCAAGGGCAGCCATGAGACAAGGTCGGAGCCGATGTAATAGAGGTAGTAGGGCGCGGACGCATCGTGGTAGAGCAAAAGGAGGCACGCACGGTAGGCCACGGCCCCTACGAGGGCCTGGAGGATGTTCGCGAGCGGACCGGCGAGCGCGACGAGCGCGTCATCACGCTGCGGGTTGCGAAGGCGTCGGGGATTGTAGGGAACCGGCTTGGCATAGGCAAGGTAGCCCGAACCCGTGAGCGAGAGCAGCAGCGGCAGCAGGACGGAGCCAAACGGATCGATGTGCGCAAGGGGGTTGATGGTCATGCGGCCCTGCTCCTTGGCGGTGTCGTCGCCAAGGAGGTGCGCGGCGTAGGCGTGCCCGAACTCATGGATCGAGGCGGAGCACGTCACCAGCACGACGGCAAACACCCTGACGACGAGGTCTATGGTGTCGTAGCCCAAGGATGGCTCACCTCCCTCAAGCCAGACGGGCGCGGAGGTTCGTGAGCGCCCAGTCCAAGAGATAGACGACAAACGCTGCCAGCGCAAAGTCACCCCTGAATGCCCCGCCGAAGGGTGTCGGCAGCACCAGGATTCCCGAGAGCGCAGAGGGGACAAGCGATGCGGCGGCTGACGAGATGCGTACCATGGCTGCACGGTCCCCCAGCGAGGGAACGGCCATCAACACGACGAGGCAGCAGAACGCGATTGCGACGAGCCTGAGGCAGAGTATGGCAAATAGGAGCGGCGCGGAGGCGGCGCGGCGCGTCCCCCGCACGCGGCGTGAGGCTTCGGTGCTTCCCGCGTAGGGAGACTCGTCATAGGGCTGCGAGGCGACCGCTGCGGGAGCGGGGGCCGGCCGCGGGTCACGCCGAAGCGTGCGGGCCTCGCCCGAAGACGCGGTGCGGTGTGTGGGCTTGTGACGCAGCACCCGCTGCTTCGTCTCCTGGGCGTGGGCCTCCACCTGCTCCGCGGTGATGACGGGCGGAAGCTGTGTCTGGGCGGGGGCGACGGCCGTCTCGGGGGCTCCCTGGCCCGTAGGGACGGTTCCGGCTATGTCGGAGAGGTCGACCATGACGGTCGCCTCCATGTCGTCCAGGGAGCGCATCGCGCTCTCCACGTCCTTTTCGTCATCCCAGCTCGGGGCCGCGTGGCGAGGTGCCGTCATGCGAGCGCCTCCTCCACAATGGCCTGCAGCTCGAGCCATTCCTCCTCGAGGGCGGGGATCTTCGTCGAGAGGGCGTTGTATTCGCGCATCGCCTTGTCGAAGCTGTCGGCGTCTGCGTAGAGTTCCTCGGAGGCCATGAGCGCCATGAGCTCCTCGTAGCGCTTGCGCATGGGCTCGAGGGCGGCCTCGATCTCGGCGAGGCGCTTGCGCTCGTTCTTGAGCAGCTGCGCTGCCGCCTGGCGCGCCTGTGCCTCAGCGCGCTTCTGCTCCTTGGTCTTGACGTTCCTTCCCGTGGGACGGGGGGCATCCTGGCTCTGGTCCGCCCCGCCACGCTGGGGCGAGGAGGCGGCCTCCTCCGCAGCACGGCCCTCAAGCTCGGCCCGCTTCCAGAGGTAGTAGTCGTAGTCGCCGTCATAGACCGTGACCGTGTGGTCGCGGACGTCAATCACCTTGTTGGCCAGGGCCCGCACGAGATGCTCGTCATGGCTGATGAGGACGATGGTCCCGGCAAAGTCGGTGAGCGCCTTCTCGAGCACGTCGACCGACTCGATGTCGAGGTGGTTGGTGGGCTCGTCGAGGCACAGGAGCGGATCGGGTGCCACGAGCATCTTGGCGAGCGCAAGGCGGGCCCGTTCCCCACCCGAAAGGACCGAGACGCGCTTGTCCACGTCGGCACCATGGAAGAGGAAGGCGCCCAAAAGCCTGCGCTCCTCGGAGGTGGTCCATCCGGGAGCGACCGAGTCCATCTCGCCCAGGACCGTGTTTGAGGCGTTGAGGGTCTCGAGCTGGTGCTGGGCATAGTAGGCCCTGGTCACGTTCTGTCCCAGCTCGACCGTGCCGGCGCTCGGGCGCTCGTTTCCCGTCATGAGCTTCATGAGGGTCGACTTGCCGGCTCCGTTGGGCCCGACGAGCACGACGTGGTCGCCACGGTAGAGCTTGAGCGAGACGCCTTCGTAGACGAGGTTGTCGCCGTACGCCTTGGCGATGTCGTCCAGAGATACGACCATGTCGCCCGTACGCGGGGGCTCAGGAAAGCGGAAGTGGACCTTCTTTGACTGCTCGGGAAGCACGACGAGCTCGGCGCGGACCTTCTCGAGCTTCTTGACGCGCTCCTGCACCTGGCGGGCCTTCGTGGGCTTGTAGCGGAAGCGCTCGATGAAGGTCTCCATGTGCGCGATGTCGCGCTCCTGTGCGGCACGCTTGGCCCTCAGCTGTTCGAGGTTGTCCTCGCGCTGCTTGAGGTAGCTGGAGTAGTTACCGGTGTAGGTGGTGAGCCTGCGGTTCTCGAGCGCCGCGACATGGCTCACGCAGGCGTCCATGAAGGCGCGGTCGTGGCTCACGAGCAGGACCGAGCCGCTGTAGGACGAGAGGAACGATTCGAGCCAGCGCACGCTCTCGAGGTCGAGATGATTGGTGGGCTCGTCGAGGAGGAGCAGGTCGGGATGGCGCAGCAGCAGCTTGGAGAGCGCGATGCGCATCTGCCATCCCCCCGAGAACTCACAGGCGGGCTTGTCGAAGTCCGCGACCGGAAAGCCGAGGCCGCCCAGAATCTGCTTGGCGCGTGCCTCGAGCTCGTATCCGCCCAGTTGCTGATAGCGGTCCTGTGCGGCGCCATAGCGCTCGAGAAGCGCCTCGAAGGCGGGGCCTTCGCTCGCATCGGCGATGTGTGCCTCCATCTCGGCGATGCGCGCCTCGAGTCGCTTGATCTCCGTGGCGGAGTCGACAACCTCCTCGAGGGCGGTCTTCTCCCCCGCCAGGTGGGTTTCCTGCTCGAGGTAACCTATCGTGATGTCGCGCGCAAAGAACACGCTGCCCTGGTCAGGCTGCTCCTCGCCCATGATGATGCGCAGAAGCGTGGTCTTCCCGGCACCGTTTGGTCCGACGAGCCCCCAGCGCTCACCTGCGTTGAGCTGCAGCGTGGCACCGGAGTAGAGGACCTGGCCACCAAAGGACTTCGAAATCTTGTCTGCTAGGGCTATCACGAAGAAAGACGCTCCTCCACACGCAACGTACCATGCCTGCACCTCACCTGGGTGCAAACCCCACTTTCCCAAGGTTAAAAAGTATACGCCATGAGCCGAAATCGGCGCTCTTTATGGGAGGATTCCCATCCTTCTCCACTACAGACACCATAAGAAGCGCTATTGTGAAACTATCTATTTGAATTCAAGGTACCGTGCGTCTGTGCTGAGCTCCCAGCGGTGCCAGGTTGGAGACCACGTGGCCCGACACGCTTCACATGCAAAACCCGCCTCACGACGAGAGACGTCACGCAAGGGTACGCGACGCGTGGGGGCGCTCGACGGGTTGCGTGTCATCTCGATGCTCGCCATCGTCGTATACCATGCCAACGTCAACTGGCTCCCCGGTGGCTTTCTGGGCGTCACGGCATTCTTCACCCTCTCCGGCTACCTCATCACCGACGCGCTGCTGCGCGAGGTGAAGCGCTCAGGTGGCCCCATCGACGTGCTGGGCTTCTATGCGCGAAGGCTCAGGAGACTCGTGCCGCTCATGGTCTGCGTCGTGGCCTGCACGGCGATCCTGTCCGCAATCTTTGCGCCAGGCCTCCTTGCGAAGATGCGTCCCGACACCATACCGGCGCTGCTGTTCTTTGAGAACGTCTGGTTCATCGTGAGGGAGCAGTCCTACTTTGCGGCCTCAGGCCTGCCCTCCCCCATCACGCACTTCTGGTTCCTCTCGGTCATCGTGCAGTTCTACCTCGTGTGGCCGTGGGTCGTCCTGCTCCTCACGCGCACCATGCACTCGCGCAGGAGCCAGGGACACGTCGTCGCCGCACTCGCCATCGCCTCTGCCATCCTTGCCGCCGTGCTCTACAACCCCACCGGAGACCCCAGCCGCGTGTACTACGGCACCGACACGCGTCTGGGAGAGATCTTGGTCGGTGCCTGGCTTGCCTTTGCCTGGCCGACCGACGGCCTCACGGCGGGGGGCAAGGCGGTTGCCGAGCGCCTGGGAGGCAAGGACCGGACCATCGTCACCGACCTGCTTGCCGTGCTTGCGCTCTGCGGGCTTGGATGGCTCTGCCGTAACCTCAACGGCTACTCACCCCTGCTCTACCGCGGCGGTCTCTTTGGGGTGTCCGTCCTGACCGCCCTCGTCATTGCCGCCGTCGTGCGCCCGGGGAGCCTGCTCGCGCTACCCCTTGGCCTGCCGCCCCTTGTGGAGATCGCAAAGCGGTCGTTTGGCATCTACCTCTGGCACTACCCGCTGCTTCTCATCATGAACCCCGCCACGAGAACCACCGATCTTCCCTGGTGGGGATGGGCGCTGGAGGCGCTTGCCATCGTCATCGCCGTTGAGGCGTCGCTGCGTCTTGTCGAACAGCCCTGGGCGGACCTCTTGGGGGGCTCGCGCGCCACTCCCACCCACGGACGTGACGAGGGCCGCCGCACTCCCTTGGCATCCATCGCGCTGCTCCTGCTGCTTGCCGCCGCCGGGAGTGCCCTCATCTATGTGGGCCCCTTCTGGTACGAGGACGGTGCCATCCAGCAGGTGACCGACACCACGAGCGAGGCTCCTGCGCCCGAGCCTCCCGCGGCAGAGAAGCCCGAGAGGGCCGTGGCGGAGTCACCCGAGCAGGCCGTGAGCGAGGCGGCGGAGCGTCTAGAGGATCTTCTGACCCACAAGGAATACCCCGTCGACCCCGAGACGGGCTCCACGGAGGCCCCCGTCATCCTCATCGGAGACTCTGTCCCCGCAGGCGCCGTGGACCAGTTCTATGCGGTCTTCCCCAACGGCTACATCGATGCCGTGGTGGGCAGGCAGCTCTATGAGGGCGATGACGTCTACCTCTACGACCAGTCGGTTGGCTATGACCAGCGTATAGTCGTCTTCTCGGTCGGCGACAACGGCGTCGCCGCCGAGGAGGATGTCGTGGACCTCATCGAGTCGGCTGGCAGCCGCCAGGTCTATCTCGTGACGACGCGCGTGCCCCTCCCCCTGCAGGACATGAACAACGCCCTCTTCTTCGAGGTGGCAGAACGCTACGACAACGTCGAGGTCATCGACTGGTATGCCTGGTCAGAGGGTCATGACGAGTTCTTCTGGGACGACGGCACGCACCTGCGACCAGAAGGCGCCGAGGCCTACGTCCAGATGCTGCGCTACTACATCTGCGGAGCGTGACAGCCCTCCGCCACACCGCGGCACACCGCATCGTTCATTTTTGTGGCGACAGAGGGACGCAGCGATGCGGACGGCCGCGGCTCAACCGACGAGGGACACGAGCGCGAGCAAGGTCGCGACGATGGCTATGGGCACCGTGACGGTGTCGTATTCGCTCGGCGAGAAGAGCTCCGTCGCCGTGCCCACAAGAGCGCCAGCTGCCGCAAGGACAAAGGCCGTTGCTGGCGGCAGGCCTTGGAACGTCGCCAGCATGACGGCTCCCACCGCAAAGGAGATTCCCAGCATCGCAAGGCTGCCCTCCCACGACTTCTTGCCGTCGGTGTGAAGCAGTCCCACCTTGTGCCTGCCATAGGGAATGCCAACCAGAGCCGCCTGGGCGTCACCCAGGCCCCACATGAGGATTGCGGTTGCGGCAATGTGGCGCTGCCCACACAGGCCCCAGGCAACAAAGATGATGCCGGCAAACATCAAGAAGAGCATGAGCATGCTCTTCTTGATCTCGCCGGGGCTCTTCTCGACGAACAGCCGTGGGTACCAAGGCGCCTTCTCGACGCTTGCCAAGAGCGGATATAAGACGATTGCCAAGATGACCGCCGTGAGCGCCGCCGCCTGCCAGCTGCCTGCAGAAAGAATCATCAGCGAGACGCAAATGAGCGCCACCATGTGCAGGAGCTTTCGAAACACAAAGGACGGCACCTTGGAAAAGAGCCTGATGGCCAGAAGGACGAGCACAGAGGGCACGATGTAGCCTATCAGGACCCCCACGCAACGAAGGATGTGGATGAGCAGCTCGTTGTCCATGGACTAGCCCTGCCGCCTTTCGAGATGAGGCCGTTGCCCGTGCACGCTATTCATAGCTGGGTCCCTGGTCATTCGTCACGTCACCGTTTCCGCTGATGGGAATGGGCTCTCCCAGAAACGTGGGGTCGGGCTCGACGATGCATTTGAAGAAGTCCTTGTCGCGAGCGAGAATCTCGCGTATCTCGCGGAAGATCTGCCCGCCATAGGGTCGCGGGTCCGAGTTGACGCCATAGGCGTCCAGCCCCAGCCGATTGGCGATGTACACCGCACGATAGAGGTGGTATTTCTGCGTCACGATGACGACCCTCTTAGCCTGAAAGACGTCTCGCGCGCGGAACATGCTGTCATAGGTCGAGAAGCCCGCATGGTCCATGAAGATGTCCTCTGACGGGACTCCCCGCTCAATCGCGTAGCGCTTCATGATGTTGACTTCGTCATGCTCTGAGCTGCCGTGGTCGCCGCTCATGATGATCTTGGGAGCGACGCCGGCGTGGTAGAGCTCGATGCCCTGCTGGAGTCGGTCCGCGAGCATGGGGCTGGGCTCACCGTCCCAGATGCCGGCCCCCAAGACGATGATGCAGTCAACATCAGAAAGCTGCGAGTAGTCACCATCACTGACGATCCGCCTGCCTGACGAGATCAGGACATAGCAGTTGAGCCCCAGTGCGAGCAGCGCCAGCAGCACGCAGAGAGTCATTGCGGATCTTGCCGCCTTCGACACCATAACCTCCCAGCCATCCCAATTTCACAACAGACTGCAGGCAACCTCGCTGTCGCTATTCTCCGAGCGGCGCAGGGTCGCCGTTCGCTTTAGCCTCCAGGGCAGTGAAGGCCATAGGAGCGACCACCACGGCACCTATCACCGAGAGGAAGCCCTTCACGTAGTCGTAGAGCTCGGGCACATCGAGGGCACTCAGGGGTGCGGTGAGCCCGTAGCGAAAGACGAGGAGAAGGGCGATGCCCACGAACAGGCGAAGCAGACCCTGCCGAAGAGCACACCTTGAATCAAAGCGCACCCAGCGGCGCTCTGCCCACCAGCTGACGAACGCCCCCGCAAAGAAGCCCGACGCCTGGTAGCAGTCAAGCGCCATCTCGCGCACGTCAATGAACTCCTCGAGGGCCTCTGAGAGCTCCGGATAGGGCTTCAGGGCAACGAAGAGACATCCTATCGCCGTGATGACGCAGGCGGCAAGCGCAAGGCCAGCATCGCGGCCAGGTGCGCTCTCAGCCCAGTCGAGCAGCTTCTCGGCGGCGATGACGGAGAGGATTCCCACGACCATCCCGCCCAAGACGTCCTGCGGGGTGTGGACGCCCAGGAAGTTGCGCGATAGGGCGACCAGGACCACGAGGGCGCCGCAGAGGGGAAGCACCCAGCGCCTCTCCCTGCGGTACTCCCAGCCCAGCGAGCCCAAAACGGATGCCGACGCCTGCGTGTGGCCACTGGGAAAGCTGTAGCCCGTTGCGGACTCGATGGCATCGTCAAAGGGTTCGATGCGCGGGTCGAGCATCCATGGCCTCGGTATGCAGAAGATGACCTTGACGAGGGTGGTCACGAAAGCCCCAAGGGCAAACGAGAAGAGCGTGACCATGCCGCGCTGCTTGTCGAAGCACCAAAAGATGATACAAGGGATCGCGACGAGTGCGGCGCTGTTGACAAGGTCGGAGACGAGCATGAAGAAGGGGCCCAACACATGAGGAAAGGATTCGCGGATACCTTGGAGGGTGAGAAGATACTCAAAATCCATTACGGCCCCTGTTTGTCGCACCAAAAAAGCCATTGCCCGCAAGGACAATGGCTTGAGAGTGGCTGGTGGGCCCAGAGGGATTCGAACCCCCAACCCAGGGATTATGAGTCCCCTGCGCTAACCGTTGCGCCATAGGCCCCTGAAAGCATTCACTACCTTACCACGAAATGGCCAAGGGTTGACCCTCGATATGAAATGACCGGCAGAGGAAATGACAGGGCTTTCACAGCCTTTGATGGCTCGTTGCGCGGGCACCCCGCCGCTTGGGCCCTTTCGTGGCTCATAAACGGCCCATTGGGCTGGTTTTTAGCCATTTGGGCCTATTCGAGACAAAAAAAGATGCCCTCGATGAGGGCATCCGGAAGTTTTGGTGGAGAATAGGGGGATCGAACCCCTGACCTCATGACTGCCAGTCATGCGCTCTCCCAGCTGAGCTAATTCCCCGTGGGTTGGTGCGCAATCAAATATACCAGACTCAAATTCTCGGTCAAGAACTTTTTTTGTTTACTACACTGGTGTGTGGAGATTCAAACACATACCGATTGGATTGCCATGAACCAACTAGCTAAGACCCTCAAGATGTCATGCATTGCATGCCTGTTCATCGGCTTGGCGGCGCTCGTCGTAGGCATCGTCGTCGGACTGAGAAGCGCCTTTGACGCCGACGCGCTTGCCACGGTCGCGTGCGGGCTGGGTTCCACCCCCGCGGGCGCCCAGGCGTCAAGGCTCGCCAACGTACCCTCAAACGCCAGCAAGGTGCGCACCATCTCGCTCATCGCCCTTGTGTTCTGCTGCCTGTTCCTGGCGGTCGCGCTCTTCATGGGTGACCCGACGCCCGAGCAGGTGGGCGTGCTCAGCCTGGCTGCCTTTGCGGCACTTCTGATGGCGTTCTTCTCCCACAGGCAGGTCAAGGAGCTCGAGCGCGTCTAGCCTTCACGAGATTGGCGCAACTTCTTGGTGCACGCGCGCCAAAGTTCTGCTACTATACCTTCTGCACGGGCGATTGGCTCAGGGGTAGAGCACATCCTTCACACGGATGGGGTCGCTGGTTCGAATCCAGCATCGCCCACCATAGAAACACGAGGTCAAACGGGTAAAACCGTTTGACCTTTTGTTTTTTAGGGTTAGGCTCTGTTAACCCTCATCTGACATTTCTTGTCCGGTGCGCGTCGTAACCTCTTCCCGTACCCGATGCGAGAGGAGACGCGATGTCCACCAGGGGCCTGGAGGGGATCGTCGCCGCGATGCGCGAC